>Ga0214473_10004878_pt1 | contig 16105 bp, 8 predicted proteins | sample RVTome_7_FD_203509 | JGI IMG/M metagenome (GOLD analysis project Ga0214473, IMG submission 203509) | Soil microbial communities from uranium-contaminated site in the Upper Colorado River Basin, Wyoming, United States - RVT98D197 | ecosystem: Environmental > Terrestrial > Soil > Contaminated >... | reverse complement strand
ACGACTGCGATGGGATCGTCGATGAGGGATGCGGGTGCGTCGGGTCTGTCGTTCGCGTGGATCGGGATGCGTCCGGGGCTGCGACCGGAGGTTCCTGGGCAGACGCCTTTCCGGACCTGCAGCGCGCCCTCGACCGCGGCGGGCGGTGCCTCGAGATCTGGATCGCGGAGGGCACGTACATACCCACGACCCGGCGGGACCCAGCCGACCCATCGAGCGTGTCCTTCGTCATCGACGGCGACGTCCAGCTCTTCGGCGGCTTTGCGGGCACGGAGCGATCCCGTTCCGAGCGAGACGTTGCGCGGCATCATGCGGTGCTGAGCGGGGACCTCGCCCGCAACGATGGTGACCCCGACGAGACCTGGGAGGAGAACGCGTACACCGTCATCTTCGGGCAGGATAGCGCATCGCTCACGCTCGACGGGCTGACAGTGAGTGGTGGCAACGACGCCGAAGGGGCTGGGGGAGCCTCGGCCATCGACCTGGCGAGCTCCGGAAGCCTCACGTGCCGCGCCAGCACGATCGCTCACAACCGCAGCCTTGGCGTGTCGTCTGCCGTGCGGGTGACAGGCCGGTCGAGCTTCGAGTCCTGCCGCTTCGAGGACAACCACACCCGAGGCATTGCCACGGCGAGCGCCCACGGCGCGAGCTGCCTGGTTGCCGAAGGTCCCACGATCATCGAAGGCACGGTCATCACGGGAAACAGCACGTCCGGCGCTGCGGGCGTGGGCTACCTGGTCGGCGGACCGGTCGTGATCCGAGAGAGCGAGATCGTAGACAACGTGGCGGCGGGCTCGGCCGGGGCCTTCTGGATCCAGGATGCGGAAGCAACGATCGTTGCTTCACGTTTTGAAGCCAACCGGGGCGCGAGCGGCGGTGCGCTCCTCCTGGTCGGATCGAGCGCGACGGTGGACGACTCCCTGTTCCTGGCCAACGTGGCGACGCGGGGCGGCGGTGCCATCTCCGCCTCCCAACCCGCCTCCGATTCCAGGATCCTCATCGCGCGAAGCCGTTTCCTCGGCAATCGCGGTCAGCTGGCCGGGGCCCTCAACGTCGCCGACATGCCCGTCAGCGTCGTTCACAGCCTGTTCAGTGGCAACAGCGCGTCCTCGAGTGGCGGGGCAATCCAGCTGCGCCAGAGCAGCGGAGAGCCGACGCTGGATGCGGTGATCGCCGGATGCACCATCGTGGGCAATGCCGTCGACTACGGTTCCGGGGCTGGCGTCATGCTGCAATGGAGTGCCCCCGAGCCGGACCGGCCCCACGTCGCGCTGCACAACAACGTGATCTGGGGCAACACGGGGACCTACGGATCCGAGCGTGAGGCGCAGCTGATGTTCTGGGGCACGCCGACCATCCTGTCCCTCGAGCAGAACCTCGTCGCAGGATGGACGGGCGATCTCGGCGGGACGGGCAATCGGAACGGCGATCCGCTGCTCGTCGATCTCGATGGCGACGACGACGTGCTGGGCACGGAGGACGACGACGCGAGGCTCGGTGCAGCTTCGCCGTGCATCGACGCGGGCCGCAACGATCGGGTCCCGCAGGACACTCTCGACGTGGACGGTGACGGGGACCGGGTCGAGCCGACGCCGCTGGATCTGGCGGGGACGCAGCGCTTCGTCGACGTCGTGTCCCGACCCGACACCGGCCTGGGTACCGCGCCCATCGTGGACCTGGGCGCCCACGAAGCCATCTGATCTCTCGAGGTGTGACCCGGGTGAGCCCGTCAGGCGCTCGGCTGGACTCGGCCGGCGGGCTCGCTCTCGCGCGTGATGTCGAGGTCGAACTTCTCCGGGTTCTCGAGGGCGTGAGCGAGGACCTCGTCCATCTTGGACACGGTAACGAACTCGAGGGTGTCCCGTATCTCCTGCGGGACCTCTTCCAGATCGGCCGAATTGCGCTCGGGCAGGATCACGCGCTTGATGCCTGCACGGTGCGCCGCGAGGACCTTTTCCTTGACACCGCCCACAGGGAGCACCCGTCCGCGCAACGTGATCTCTCCGGTCATGGCCACGTCGTGCCGCACGCGGCTACCCGTGAGGAGCGAGACGAGCGACGTCATCATGGTCACGCCCGCGCTCGGCCCGTCCTTGGGCATGGCTCCCGCGGGGATATGGATGTGCACATCCGTCTTCTCGAGGAAGTCCTCGGCAATGTGAAACTGCTTGGCCCGAGTGCGCACATAGCTGAGGGCTGCCTGCGCGGACTCCTTCATGACGTCGCCGAGTTGTCCGGTGAGCTGCAGCTTTCCGGTGCCGTGCATCTGCGTGGCTTCGATGAACAGGATCTCCCCGCCCACGGACGTCCACGCGAGACCCGTCGCGACCCCGGGATCCTCCGTCCGCTCGGCCACCTCGGACATGAATCGCGGGGGGCCGAGGTAGGGCCTGAGCGCGTCCTCATCGCCCAGGGCCCAGGGACCTTCGGAACCCTCCGCCACCTTGACCGCGATGCCCCGGATGGCCGTGGCGATTTGTCGCTCGAGGTTTCGGACGCCCGCCTCCCGCGTGTAGTGATCGATCATCGACTCGATGGCCCCGTCTTGCAGGTCCAGCGTGGTCGATGGGATGCCGTGCTCGTCGAGCTGCTTGGGCAAGAGGTGGTTCTTGGCGATGTCGAGCTTTTCGCGCCGCGTGTATCCCGTTATCTCGATGATCTCCATCCGGTCCTTGAGCGCGGGTGGGATCGTGTCGCCCACGTTGGCTGTGGCGATGAACATGACCTTCGACAGATCGTAAGGAACCTCGATGTAGTGATCGGAGAAGGTGTCGTTCTGCTCGGGGTCGAGCACCTCGAGGAGAGCCGCCGCCGGGTCCCCGCGGAAGTCCCTTCCCACCTTGTCGATCTCGTCGAGCATGAAGACCGGGTTGATCGTCGCCGCCTTCTTCATGCCCTGGATGATCTGGCCGGGCAGGGCTCCGACGTACGTGCGTCGATGACCGCGGATGGCCGCCTCGTCGTGCACGCCTCCGAGGCTGATGCGGACGAACTTGCGGCCGAGCGCGCGCGCGACCGACCGGCCAAGCGACGTCTTGCCGACGCCCGGCGGACCGATGAGGCACAGGATCGGGCCCTTCTTGTCCTTCTTGAGCTTGCGGACGGCGAGGTACTCGAGGATGCGCTTCTTCACCTTCTCGAGTCCGGAGTGGTCCTCGTCGAGGACCTTGCGAACCTCGGCGATCTCCAGGTTGTCGGTGGTCTCCTGAGACCAGGGGATGTCGAGTAGCCAATCGATGTAGGTCCTGACGACCGTGTACTCCGCCGAGCCGACCTGCATGGAGCGAAGGCGCTTCAGCTGCTTGCGCGCCACCTTGCCGGTCTCACCGGACAGGTTGGCCTTGGTGATCCGCTCCTCGAGGGCGTCGAGGTCGCCCTGATCCCCTTCCTCCTCGCCGAGCTCCTCCTTGATCGCCTTGAGCTGCTGGCGAAGGACGTACTCGCGCTGGTTCTTGCCCATCTCCTCCTTGATCTGGGAGTTGATGCGCTCGCGCATCTTGAGGATCTCGAGCTGCCGCGTGAGCAGTCGCAGCACCTTGCGAATGCGTTCCTTGGCGTCGATGGTCTCGAGGAGCTGGGCCTTTTCATCCACCGGCGCGTCGAGGTTCGCGGCCACCAGGTCTGCGAGCTGGCCGGGCTCCTGGATGGAATCGATCAGCGAGCTCGCCTCGCGGGGGAGCTCCGGCATGAGCTGGATGACCTGCTTGGCCACATCGCGCAGGCTCATGGCGAGGGCTTCAGCTTCCACGTCGTCGGCCCGGGGCTCGACGAGGCGGGAGACGCGAGCCTTCATGTAGGGGGCCGAACCGGTGACGTGCTCGAGCCGCACGCGCACGAGCCCCTGGAGGATCAGGCTGTAGTTGCCGGAGGAGTGCTTGAGAGCCTTGAGCACGCGCGCGGCGACCCCGACAGGATAGAGGTCGGGCTGGCCCGGATCGTCCGTGGACGGATCGCGCTGCGCGAAGATGCCGATGACGGGTTGGCTGAGGTTCTCGATGTCTTCGACGAGTGAGACGGATTTCTCCCGACCGACGTCGAAGGGCGCCACCGCCCCTGGGAACAGAACCGCATTGCGGATGGGAAGCACCGGAAGCTCGTCGTCGAACTTCGGGTCTTCGGGCTCGGCGGGGATGTCGATTTTCTTGTCGTCGGCCATGTCAAAGTCCTGAGTGGGCCTCTCGTCCTCCGCGTCTAGGGGCAGGCTCGACGCTCGGCGAACATAGTCATGCGGGTAAGGGCACGCAAGGCAAGCGAAAACAGGCGCGGGGCCGGACGAAAGGGTCTGATCATTCGGGAGCTTCGACGTCGCCGCCCTCCACCGGATTCCCCAGGGGAGCCCGGCGCTCGTAGATATCGATGCCCATGTGGTCAAAACACACACTCAGGATCTCCGCTTCCTCCTCTGGCCAACGGACCGGCCCCAGGGCCGGCACGGGGCGGAAGGACCGCACGCGCACGAACCCTGTCCGACCCTCCCGCAGGTCGGTGTAGAAGGCGTGCTGGGCCGGGGCTTTCTCCGCGGCGTCGGCAGAAAGGCCCCTTCGTTCGTAGAAGTCGCCCACGACCAGGAATCGGGCGTTCGAGAGCGCGCCTTCGAGGTGCGCCCCCACTTCCGCCTGGGGCGGGCTCCCCCACCAGAGGCGATGGATCGTCACCGCGGGCCGCACTCGCGGGTTCACCCCGACTCCGTCCTGATCGTCGCCCAAGGGTGCCGTATACGCCCCCTCCCTGTCGACCACGACGACGTCTCCCGGTCGGGCGTGGTCGGCGATCCAGCGCGCTGCCGAAAGGCGTGGGTCGGGCGAGAGGAACATGAGCGTGAACGCCAGGCCATAGGCAGCCGTCCAGGCGAGCACGAGCGCCGCTGCCGCCCGGCGCCCCAGACGACGGTGCCAAGGTTGTCCGCGGGCGCGGGCGAGCGACCAGCGGGCCAACATGGATCCGGTGAGCAGGAGCAGCGCGGGAACCATGGGGATCACGTAGCGGATCGTCTTGACTCCCCAGGGGCCCACCAGGAGCAAGATCGGCAGCGCGGCTGCCAGGCCGATCCGGTCCGTGGCGGATAGACGCCGCACGCCGACGAGCAGCGCGATCACGGCGGCGATCGTGGTCAGCCCGCCGATCGCATAGGGCAGGACCGCGGTGAGCTGGTAGACGAAGGGCGTCGTCGAGTTGTAGGTGAATCGCCAGTCGTAGAAGTCGAACTCGGTTTCACGATAGTGCACGAGCAGTTGGTTGAATCCGTCGCGCGTCGCCGGGCCGTCGGCGAAGTACAGGTCCGACTCGGTGAACGCCCACGGACATAGGACGCGGTAGACGACGAGCGCGACCCCGACCGCGACCAGCATGCGAGCGCCGCACAGTGCGCGGACACTTCGGCGCAACATGCGTCCGAGCTCCCGTTCGCGGGAGGCCGCGTCAGGGAAGGGGTCGTTGGCGGCGATGGCCAGAGGCAGGGCCGCGGCGATCACGAGGCCGTACATCTTCGTCGCCGCGATGAGGCCGAGGCACAACCCAGCCCAAGCGGCGACGGCCAACCCGCGCCCCCGGGCCAGCAGCGCGCAGGCGCACAGGAACATGGCGATCTCGAAGACCAGGAGCGACTCGGGCGTATAGAAGTGCCCCACTTGGATCAGACCGACCGAGACGGCGGCGAGGATGGCCGTGAAGGCGCCCGCGCGGCGGCCTTCGAGCGCCCAGGCCGCGGCGGCCAGCAGGCCGATGGCCAGGATGCCCAGGATGGCGGCCATCCAGCGGACGAGCAGGACGAGCTGGGGCATGTGGAACGGGGCCATGCCCAGGGAGTCGAAACCACCGCGAACGTAGTCCCAGCTCCCGCGATATCGCGAGGCGACGCGCTCGGCGTGCTCGCGGCCACCCATGAGCCACCACTTCACACCGACGACGAGCTCGAAGACGAGGGGGCCGTAGGTGTTGGTGCGGGGCCGCCAGTCGTCGTTGCGCAGACCCTCCCACTCCATCTCGAGCGCGGGCCAGATCACGAAGGCCTTCTCGTCCACGTGCAGCGCGTGGGGCAGCCCCCAGTCCGCCGTTCCGAGACGCGCCGCGGCCCCAGCGCCCATCGCGAGCACGACGACCAGGACGGCGATGAAGTCTAGTCGCCTCTCGCCCGCTCGGTCGTGGTCGGCCACAGTCGATCCGTCCCGAGGTCCTGCCGGCAGGGGTCCGGTCCCGTCGGCGCCGCGCCCCGGCCGGGGCGGCCCCGGCTTCCCGCGCAGTCTCGCACATTGTGGCTCCCGCAGGCGCCTGATATAGGCCCCAGCGATGCGTCGGTTGCCGATCGCGACGGTGATCGTGTTCGCGTTCATCGCGACCGTTCACGTGGCGAGCTTTCTGGATCCGCCGATGCCGCCGATCCACGGGGACGGGTATTACACGTACCTCTGGGCCCGGTCGCTGGCCTTCGATGGCGATCTGGATCTCACGAACGACTACGAAATCTGCGGCGATCCGTGGCGCATGCCGAGCCGGCGCACCGATGCCCAGCCCGGCCAGTGGCCGCACAACACTTGGAGCCCTGGGCCAGCCCTGATCTGGGCGCCGCTCCTGCTCGTGGCCCGCGTCACGTTCGAAGAGCCCGCGTCCTCCGACCGTCAGATCGCACAGGGTTGCCGCGGGCCCATGCCGAACTTCGCCATGTTCGGCACCGTCCTGCTCGGCTTGCTCACCGTGTGGCTCGTCTTTCTGATGGCACGCCGCCACGTGGGCGTGGGGCCGGCCCTGCTCGCTGCCCTGGGAGTCGCCATCGCCTCGCCGCTCCCCTATTACAGCACGCTGCTTCCCTCCTACGGCCACGCGGCGGCCGCCTTCGGGGCCGCGCTGGCGCTCGAGCGATGGGACGCGACGCGCGGGAGCCGCAGCCCGTGGCGGTGGGCGCTGGTGGGAGGGCTCGTGGGGCTGGCCGTGCTCATGCGAACCCAGAACGCCCTCGTGGCGCTGGCGCCCCTGGCCGAGTGGCTGCTGCTCGCGCGCGGGGACCTGCGCGACCGTCGCTATCGACGCCTCGCCGTGCTGGTGGGCGCGGGGCTGCTCTTCACGGCTTGCGTCGTCGTCGTCTTCTTCCCCCAGATGTACATCTGGAAGAACACCTATGGCACCTGGCTCGCGGTGCCCCAGGGGCCCCACTACATGCGATGGGAGCACCCGTGCCTCGACGGAGTGTTCTTCGGGTCCACCGGGGGGCTGCTCGTCTGGAACCCGCTGATGTACCTGGGCGTCATCGGCCTGATCGTGGGATTGCGCGATCGGGCGACGCGCTTTCCGATCTTCGCCGTGCTGATCGTCTTCGCCGCCTACACGTGGGTCAACGCCAGCGTCTGGGACTGGTGGGGTTCCATGGGGTTCTCCAATAGGCGTTTCACCGAGATGGCCCTCCCGTTGGGGATCGGCATCGCGGTTAGCTGCGAGCGCCTCTTCCGTTGGGCGCAGAGGCGGCCGCGCCGCTTCGCCGGGGCGGCGCTCGGGCTGGTGGTGCTCGTCGCCGGCGGGTGGAACTACGGCGGCATGTGGGTGGTCGCGGAGGGGAAGATCCGCAGCTGGCACGAGGACCGCATGGACCACAACTGGCGCGTCACGTTCATCGAGCTCACGAAGGACGTGCATGAGGCTGTGGGCAATCCCTTCGCGTGGCCCGCGGCGCTTCCGTGGGCCGTGGCCCACGACACTCACCCGCGGAGGTACGACGTCATGCGGGGCATGGGCGTCTTCTACGAGGAGTTCCAGGACCGCCGGGCGCGCACGCGGGCCGGGGACGACGTGGCGGAATTCGGGCGAGGTATTCAGTTCGACTACGCCGTGGAGGGGTTCGAAGAGGACATCCGGCGCGTCGAGGGACGCGCAGCCGCGGTGACGACCGGTCGCCACGCGAGGATGCTGGTTCCCTTCTTCGCGGACGACGTCGAGGCAATCGAGATGAAGTGGTGCGCGGTCCGCGAGCCGCCGGGCCGGGACCGGACGCGGGAAGCGCCCGCCCGCGCCACGCTGCGGTGGAACGGTCGGCCCCTGGCTCAGCTCGACGTCGCGCCGCGCTGGACGACGACGCGAATCGAGCTCCCGCGCGGAACGGTGCAGGTGGGTGTCAACGAGCTCGAGTGGACGATCGTGCGTGGCCCCGTGGGGTTCGAGAGCATGCGCGCGATCCAAGCGCCACTGCCGGAGCCATGAGCGCGGGGTCGCTGGCGCCTACCCCGTGCCGCGGGTGACACGATGCGGATCGTAGCTGTCGCCGATACGCACACCTTCGAGGAGGACCTCCGCGAGATCCCCGAGGGCGACGTCTTCGTCCATGCCGGAGATCTTCTTCGCGGCGGGACGCTCGCCGAGCTCCGCGGGGTCGCGGCGTGGATCGCTGGCCTGCCCCACCGCCACAAGATCGTCGTGGCGGGCAATCACGACTGGTGCTTCGCACGGCAGCGGCGCGAGGCCTGCTCCGTGCTCGGGCCCGACGTGGTCTATCTGCAGGACTCCGGCACCGTGATCGATGGGGTGCCGTTCTGGGGCACCCCCTGGCAGCCGGCCTTTCACGACTGGGCATTCAACCTACCGCGCGGAGAGGCGCTGGCCGAGCGTTGGGCTCTGGTGCCCCAGGACACGGCCGTGCTGATCTCCCACGGTCCGCCGCGGGGCTTCGGCGATCGGGGCCCGGTCCCAGGACGCTTGGGCTGCGAGGAACTCCTCGGTCGGGTGCGGCAGATCAGGCCCGCCCTCCACCTCTTCGGTCACATCCACCAGGACGGGGGGCTCTTCGACGACGACGGGATCTGCCTCGTCAACGTGACGACCTGGGAGTGCGAGCGAGGGGCCACGGTCGTCGACCTGGAACCCCGTGATCTGCGGGTCACGCCCGTGCTTGTGCCCCCGCCAGGCGTGTGAGTCGTTGGGGCACCGTCGCCCACGGACGCCGCCGGTGGTACGCTGGCCTCCGGGGATGCCATGAAAGCGGGCCACATCGGAGGTCCGGCAGTCGCGCTGGTGGTAGCGGCCAGCCTGGCTGGCGCGGGTTGCTTTTCGTCCACGGACAAGCCCGGTTTCGACGCCGGGCCGCCCGACTCGGGACCCGCCGTGGATGCGCCGCGGCCGCCTCCCGGCGATGCGGGACCCACGTGCCGCTTCGACCGCGAGTGCCGGGACGACCTCTTCTGCAACGGTGTCGAGTCATGCTTGCCGGACAACCCCCGCGCGGACGCGTTCGGATGCGTGGCGGGCAATCCCGCGTGCACGGACGGGCTCCTGTGCACGATCGAAGCCGACCCCGACTGCGACGAAGACGTCGATCGATGCGGGGCGGTCACGCTCGACCACGCGGCCTGCCCCGAGGGGTTCTACTGTCGGGCCACGTGGGGCTGCACCGCCGCGCCAACCTGTCCGACGGACGGCTCGGCGTGTCCGGACGAGGACACGACCGATTGCTCGCCCGTCATGTGCCAGACCATCGCGGGCGCATCGCTGTGCATTCCGGGCTCGGCCCCGGACGGCACGCCCTGCATGTGGGCGGGCGCGTTTGGAACGTGCCGCGGCGGCTCCTGTTGCACGACTTGCTGATCGAGGGCGCCGCGCCGTGACCGGCTCGGACCGCTGCGCTTGGCTCAACGCTCAACGGTCGAAGAACTCGTTACGGTCGAAGTCCTTGTACGCGTCGTAGTAGATGTCGTAGCGGGCGACGAAGAGACCGCCGACCACGACGAGCAGGGCGAGCAGGGCCGCCGTGCTCGTCCGCGCGAGCCAGCGGAACGGTCGGGTCCGAAACGCCTCGGCGAGTCCGAATGGGAGCAGCGCTGCGACGCAGAAGATCGTCACGTGGCTGCGCAGCGCCTCCCAGTGGCTCGGGTTGCGCGCCCACTCCTCGTCGACCGTGAAGTTCAAGGTGTACATCACGGCGAGGCCCACGAAGAGCGTGCCTCGCACGAGATCCGGCTCCTTCCAGAGATCGGCGAGGAACCTGCCGGCGCCCAGGCACAGGAAGGGATAGATCGGCAGCAAGTACCAGCCGTAGGTCCAGTTGCCGCTCGAGACGGCCATGCCCGTGAGGTACACGATCGGCGGTAGCGCGAGCACGGTCAGGCTGCGCTCCCCGCGCCGGAAGACCGTGGCCGCCCAAGCGAGCCACAGGAAGATGAGCCAGCCCCGGCCGATCATGTTGTGGTTGACGAGCGGGTCGTCGAAGAACCGTGGAAACACGTTGAAGTGCGTCGCCCTCAGACTGGCCTGCTCCGATGTGGTGAACCAGAAGAGGTCCCAGTCGATGGCGGCCGCGTAGACGAGCAAGAGGCCGGCCACACCCGTCGCGATCGCACCGGCGATCAGCGCATCGCGGTAGCGACGCTCGGCCGTGATCATGGCCACGAGCACGGGGACGAAGACCACGCCGGGGACCTTGGTGAGCGTGCAAAGGCCCGTGAGAATGGCGGCGGCCACGAGATCCCGATGTCGCCGCCCGTCGTCCCGCCAACGCAGGTAGAAGAGCAGGGCCGCCAGGATCAGTGGTCCTATCAGCGCCTCCTCCTTGATCACCCTTCCTTGCAGGGCGATCGTGGGAAGGGCGGCGTAGAGGAGCGCGGCGAGCACGGGAGCGGGACCAGTCGCGTCGAGCCTGCGGCCGACCGCCACGATCAGCAGGACGACCAGAAGCGACAGTCCGATGGGCACCAGTCGCGTGTGCTTCAGCTTGGCGTGGGCCCAGTGGTTGGCCCCGCCGAGGTGGGCCGCCGCGCCAACCAGAATGTGCAGGAGCGGCGGATGCTCGAAGTAGGGGCGAATGACTTGCACCGGTCGCTTGCGGAAGTAGGGGAGCGTTTCGTGGTCCACGCGGTTGCCGTAGCGAGACGCCCACAGTGACCAGCCCCGGGTGGTGCCGTCCGACAGCAGTTGCCATCCGTTCCAGGTGGCGAAGAGCTCGTCGGCGTTCTCGCGGAATTCCGGCATCACCTCGTAGTCGTACAATCGGTAGCCGGCGGCGAGCAGCACCACGGCCGCCGTCGCGACCCACGTGATCCGCGCGCGCCTTCGCGAACCATCGCTGAAGAGCGACCAGGCCACGCCGGCTCCGAAGAGGAGCGCGAGCAGCGGCGCGGCGATCCACAGCGCTTGCCGGAGCGGGGGCCACGCGCCTTCCGGCGGCTCGAGGGCGTTGCGAGGGACCGGCCTCATCGCCCCGCCTTGCGGTCCCCAGCGAAGCTCGAGGGACACGGGACGCAGGCGGTCCCAGTGCGGCGAGTTGGGCGCCTGGGCCGCACCGAACCAGAACACCGTAAGCGCGTGGTCGCCGGCTCCCACGGGGCCCTGCTCGGCCGGGCGGCCGTCTACGAGGACTTCGGTGCGGTTGGCGCTCGCGGCGCCGAGTATTCGCGGCGACCCCTGCGGAACGGTCAGCGTGGCGTCGACGCGTGCGTCGATCTCGGGGAGGGTGTCGGGGATGCCCCAATGCTCGAAGGGCCAGGCCTGTATGTACCTGGAGAGGGGGCGGTGTGCGTTCGGGAACGTCGTGCGGTGCTCGACCGTGCGGTCGATGGCCACGACGCGGCCCCCGTGCTCGGCGCGCCATGTCACCCCGACGCCGTGACGTAGGCGCCCGTCCGCGACGAGGGCGAGCGCCAGGACGGCGGCGCCCGTGACCGCTCCCCACAGAAGCGGCGCCCGGAGCCACACACGCGCCCCGCGCGAAGCGCCCTCGGCCATCTAGGGGATCTCCACCTGAGCGAGATCGAAGACCCGATCGCCGCGCGTGTCGCCGTCGAAGGGCAGCGGAGTGCGTCCGTCCAGGACCGAGAGCGTGATGTGCAACGTGACGGGGTGACGGATGTCCTCCGGGATGATCATCTCGACCGGGTCGCGGAGGATCTCGCCTGCGCGCCACTCCGGGGTGCCGTAGCGACCGTTCATCGGGTAGTGGTGGCTGTGGAAGTGCGGGGGCACAGGATAGCCGGGTGGGCCCTCGATGTTCACGTAGAAGAACAGATTCCGGTCCGTCTCGCCCTCGACGCGGTAGTAGAACGTCATGGGGATGCGCTCGCCGGGCTCGAACCGGGTTCGCGGCATGTCGAAGCCGAGCACCGTGAAGAGCCCCCGGTAGCGCAGGTCGAGCCGACGCGTCATGTGCGAAGGCTCGCGCGGCAGGCGATTGCTCGCGATGACGTCCCAGTACCGGTTTTCCGGTCGATTGGTCTGGGCCACCCACGCCCGGAGCAGTCCGAGGAGCTCTTCCGCGTCCCCGAGACGGTCGTCAGAGAGGTCACTCTGCTCGCTCCCATCTCTCTCGAGATCGAAGAGCTGGAACGTCCCCTCGCGTACCCACCATAGGAGTTTCATGTCACCCCGACGGATCGCCTTCTGGTCGAAGGGGTAGAGCCCGTCGGGCATCAGCTCGGCGAACATGAGGCGGTCCGCCTGTGGCTCTCCGCGCCCGGTCATGAGCGGCACGAGGCTCACCGCGGGAACCGGCCGCGGCATGGGGATCCGCGCGAGGTTGAGGACCGTGGGCGTGAGATCCATGAGACCGACCGGATGCGGGACCACACGGGGCTCGAGCCCGGGCACCCGAAGCATCAGTGCTGAGCGCAGCTCCTCCTCGTAGAGCGTGAAGCTGTGGCCGCGGTTGTTGTGCTCGCCGAAGGCCTCGCCGTGGTCCGAAAATAGGATCACGACTGTGCGGTCAGCCAGGCCCCGCTCCTCGAGACGCTCGAGCAAGCGCGCCACCTGGGCATCGGCGAGGGCTATCTCCGTGTCGTAGCGCCCGACGGGGTTGTCGCCGAAGCGAGAAGGCCGTCGATCCCACAGGTACTCTTCGTGGACGTTGAAGAGGTGAACCCACTGGAAGAACGGTTGGGGCCGACGTGCCAGCTCGTCGAGCTGGGCGAGCGCGTCGTCCACGGGGCGCTCGCGTGGCGGCTTATAGATCGGGATCTGATTCACGATCTCGAAGCCCTGCAGGAAGCCGGCCGTGCGCGAGAAGTAGTCGGTCCCCATGGTCACGGCGGTCACGTAGCCGTGCTGCGACAGGATCTCGGCGAGCGTGACGTTCTCTTGTTTCAGGGCGGGGAAGAGGTACTCGTCACCGAAGGCGATCTGCGACGGGTACATGCCGGTGAACATGCTGGGGATGGACCGGATGGAGCGAGAGGACTGGGCGACCGCGTCCTCGAAGCGGATGGACTCGGCGCACAGGCGGTCGATGGTCGGCGAAGTCGGCCGTCGGTAGCCGTAGCACCCGATGTGGTCAGGGCGCAGGGCGTCGATGCCCACGAGCAGGAAGTTAGGCCGCAGCGGAACGCCGGCGGGGACGGTGCCATAGGCGCCGTCGCCCATGGCCGCGACCTCGCGGGAGCCGTCGCCGTCGAAACAATCGGCGTCCACGCCGTCGCCCGGCGGATCGATGGCGCCGGGATGGACCGTGGGATCTCCGTCGTCGCAGTCCCGGCCGCCAAAAGCGAATGAGTGGCCGTCCCCGTCGCGGTCACTGGCCCGCGCATACCCACGGACGAGCCAGAGCCCCGCGATGGCGCGCTGCTCCACCACGGCGCGGACGCGGTTGCTGTCGCCATAGGTGGCGGCGCACCAGAGGAGGCCGACCAGGGTGAGCAGCACCGCCACGAGGGCCCGCCGACCCACCGCGGCCCGGCTCCCCCGGCGCTGCCAAACCCGGGTGAGGGTCGTGACCAGGACCCAGGTCACGGCGATGCCCGGGATCCAGCCGACGGCGAGGGGATCGACCACATAGAGGAGCCGCGGCGCACGCAGCGCGACCACGATGGCCACCGTCGCGATGGCGACGACCGCGAGCAGCGCCACGGCGCCCGTGGATGCGAGTCGCCCCATGCGCCGCGCCGCGGGCCGCACCGCCGCGGAGACTGCGGCCACGACGATCACGGCGAGCGCCATCAGTCCCACGGCGGCGGTGGCCATGGCCCATGCTGCGAGCCCCTCGTCGTGGTACCGGGTCGCGAAGTGCAGGGCCGCCACCCGCGCCCCGAGCAGGAAGGTGCCCGCGCCGGCGAGGAGCCCGAGCCCGGTGGCGAAGGCCTCCGGATCGGGCGCGAGGAGGCGCCGACCCAGGCCGAGCCGCGCCCGCACGGGTGCCGTCCAGGGCGCAGCCCGCAGCCAGCGCAGCACGATCCCCGCGACGAGGCCGGCCAGCACGCCCAGCGGCAGGTACAACGCGACGAGGTGCAACGCCGCCGAGGCGAAGTCTGTGACCGACACGCGCTGGTCGCCGGCCCGGGCGGCGCACACGATCACGTCGGCGATTGCCGCCACCCACGCCGTGGCGAAGCCGACCCAGAGCTGCTCGGCGATGGCCGGCCGCCCGAGGGCGCTCGGAGCGCTGGCCGTACCAGGGGCCGGGCGATGCACCTCGCTCATCACAACAGTGTCCGGGCCTTATCATTCCGGGCGGCCCGAGGCCAAGCTCGCCCAGCGTGGGTCGTTCAGGGCATGGGGGCCGGGGGCGTCCACAGGCCGTCGCCGTCGGCGTCGACGAATACGGGGTTGGTGAAGGCGAGGGAGCGCATGGGCCGAGTCGGGTTGCCGGCCGGGACGCCCAAGGGCGCGTCGTCCTCGACGAGACCCAGGATCCAGGCGTCGCCGTCGATCGGCACCGTGATGGCTGGGCTGGCGGGCACGGGGCCCACGGCGACCATGGCGGTCATCAGCCCATCGACGACGAGGCCGAAGCGCGCGGCGCCGACCCAGTCGGCAGCCTGGACGTGGGCACGGACCTCTACCTCGCCGGTGGACCGCACCAGATCCCCGGGGCCCGCGCCGGCGATCTCGATCTCGAGGAAGGGGCCGCTCGTGACAAACGCGGATCCGCTCGCCAGAGCATCGACGAAGGCGGCGGCGTCGAGGTGTCCGGGCCGATCGTCGGTCACCCGCACGCAGGTCCGCGGTGAGCCCACGGGGCTCCGGGCGAGGCGGTGCGTGTCGCTGCTGCCGGTGGCGACGAGGATCTGCCCAGCGTTCAGCAAGGCAAACCAGTCCCCGAGCACCTGGTCCAGGGTCGTGCCCTCGACCCGGTCTTGCTCGTGCCCGTTCCACACCTCGACCGCGTCGAACATGGCGATCATCCGTCCGTCTCGGCCGAGGACCGTGGCCGGGTCGAAGCCGATGGAGGCGAAGTAGCCGATGGAGCCGTTCCACCGCGGGTGGTTGATCTGCGCGAGCGCCCCGGGCGCTGCGACGCGCGCAGCATCGAGGAGCTCCTCCACGGTCGCCCCGGAGATCACGAGCAGGGACGTGTCGAGGGTCTCGGGGACGGGGTAGAGATTCACGTGCCCGAGGGGCGCGGACCCGGGCCACTGGTCGGGTGTGAGCTCGTCGCCCAGCACGAGCAGGACGTCGCCTTCGGGGTCCTGCATCGACGCCGGGTCTTCCCACGCTCCCAGGGCGTCGTGGTCGGCCGGCACCATCAGGTCCAGCCCCTCGACGAGGGCCGAGAGCAGGCGTTGCTCGAGGGGCACGTCCGAGTCGTAGCTCGGGGCGCTGTGCACGTGGAGGTCGGCGCAGGCCCAGCCCGTCGAGTCCACGGCGCGAGTCATCTCGACAGCGAGCGGAGTCGGCGGCGTGGCGCCGAGGTCGAGCGTTTGCACGGGGGCGTTCCACTCGGGGCCGCGGGACAATGTCAGGCGGTAGTGTCCGGGGGGTAGGGGGAGGCGCGCGCTACAGGCTCTCGCGAGCACCGTGTCGTCCACGGCCAGGTTGTCCGCGTCGAGCCACACGCCCACGTGGCCACTGTCGGAAGTGCCCCACCGCGGCGAGGGGGTCCCGTCCAGACCCTCCACGGTGATCTTGCAGCCGATGGAGCTCCCATCCGTGGTGTGGCCCTCGACGGGAACCTCGGTGGTCATCACCGGGGCGTCGTCGAGTGCGGCGTCAGGGCGTACGCCGCCGTCGTCCCCGCAGCCGAGGACCAGCGCGAGCGCGGCCGCCCACCTCGCGCCCGGTGCGGGCTGCGTCTTCACGCTCGTGATGATAGTTCAGGACGGGGGAAGGTGAACTAGACCGCTCTCCATTTGACCTGATCCTGGCTTACGTCCGCGCTCGGCTCGGTCATGCACGCCACAGTGCACTCCCTCGCCTCGCTTGCGCGGGGCGC
>Ga0214473_10004877_pt1 | contig 16107 bp, 21 predicted proteins | sample RVTome_7_FD_203509 | JGI IMG/M metagenome (GOLD analysis project Ga0214473, IMG submission 203509) | Soil microbial communities from uranium-contaminated site in the Upper Colorado River Basin, Wyoming, United States - RVT98D197 | ecosystem: Environmental > Terrestrial > Soil > Contaminated >... | reverse complement strand
CCCTCGACTGTCACCCGCGCCAAGCACTTCGGCCCCGGCGGTAAGGAAGCGATGCTTCGCGCCATCGCGTTTTCCAAAGCCCGTAAAGCCCGCGGAAAGCACATGTAATCTATGGACCCACTCTCTACAGCAAACGCTCAAGGATCATCCTCACCCATCGAGGAGCGCGGTATAGCTCCGGCCATCATCATTCCAGGCCGTACCGAGCGTGAGGGCGAGCGTGAGTTCATGCTCGACTTCATCCAGCGGTCGAACGCAAAGCGCCAGGACTTCTTGGACATTTGGGATGAGGTCTTGGAGAACTACCTCGTCTCCTTCCCCAAGTCTGGTGTGCTCCTGGAGCGCGGCTTCAACCAGGTCGAGACGCAGAACGGCCTAGTCCGTGCCTCCTCGCGCCTGAAAGATCCCGAGACGCATCAGATCGTCGAATCGCTGTCAGGGCAGGCTCTCGGCTTGCTTCTGGGTGCCCGCGACTACATGACCACGATGCCCGTGGGCTTGAATGACTACGAGAAGTCGCGCTTCCTGGCGAAAACGCTGATGGCGGCTCTCGATGAGCCGGGCGTCTACAGGACGATCTACGAACTCTACAAGGACAGCTTCATCTTCGGTACGTCCATCGTCGAAATCGCGTGGGAAACCCGCGTGCGCCCGCAAATGTCGCTGGTGCCGTTCATCGACCCTCAGACTGGCCGCATCGGTCGTAAACTGATGCCGCAGATGGTGGTCTACCGTGACCGCCCGCTTTTGCGCCCCGTGGACATCTACGACTTCTACCCTGATCCCTCGGGCACTCGCATTCAGGAGAACATGACCGGGGTAATCAAGCGGTTCCACTCGCCGCGCTACCGCATCGAGGCGATGGGAGGGAAGGATGGACCTTACCATCTTCAGGACGCCCTCCAGCGCGCTCTCGACGTTGCGTCGGACTCGGAGGCTAGTGAGGAAGAGCAGGGTCGCAAGAGGTTTCAGCCTTACCGCGGGGCCTCGAAGTACCAGCCCATGACGGGCTTCGAGTTTTGGGGCACGGTCCCGTGGCAACCCGCTGATGGCTTCACGAACCGCGTCATCACCATGATCAACGGTGAGATCGTCCGTTCACACATCAACCCGTTCATCGACGGCATGATCCCGTTCAAGGAAATCGTGATGAATCCGGTTTCGGGGCGGTTCTATGGACTTGGGCCGGCCGAGGTCGTGCGATTCCTCCAGGACTCGACGGATACGCTACTGGAGAGCCTGACTGATGCTGTGGATCTGGCTGTGCGCGCTCCTATTTTTGTGGGGCGTGGCGCGGATGTAGACAAGAATCGCGTTCAACGTAGGCTGCCCAACGATATTATCGACTGTGGCGACCCGACCAAGATACAGCCGATGGAACAGGACTTGAGCGGCATGGTTCTGGCCCTACAGGACATCGTGCGCCGCAAACAGACCATGCGCGAGGCCACGGGCCGGACTGACCCGGTACAGGCCATCACAAAGACGGGCGAGCAGACTGCCACTGAGATTTCGACGCTGGCCCAAGCCGCTACGCAGCGCGTAGACGTGATGGTTCGTCTGACTGAGCGCGAGGACTTCCCTTGGATTGGTAAGACGATCCACTCGCGTATTCGCCAGTTCATCCCCGAGCGCGGCTTGATTGCTGTTCTTGGCTCAGAGCAGTTTCCGTTTACGCTTGACGACATTGACTTCGACGCGGATATTCGCTTCGTCGGATCGCGTGACGGCAAGAGCAAGATACAGCGCATGAATGAACTCCAGGCTGCGCTGACCGTGCTCGGCTCCGCGGGCGAACTTCTGTATACCATGCCCGAACTCATCATCAGGTATTTGCGTGACGGCCTCGACATCGAGGAAGCTGAGGAGATTGTGATCGCCGCTATCCAGCGTCAGGCCGCTCTACAAGACATGATGCTGGCAACCGGCGGGGAACAGGGCGCACAGAAGGGCAAGGCATCGCCTCCGCGCCAGCAGGCGAGTAAGTGAGCATGGCTGAAACCGTAGAAAGCTGGAAGCTGCGAGTCGCTAGGTTAGCGCAAGAAGGGCTACGGCATGTCCGCCTCCCTGAGCGATTCACGCAGCGAGACGAAAAGGCTGCTGCTCTCCGCGCTTGGCAAAATGCATTCGCCAACTGGCTACGCCTGAGAACGGCCAAGGATGTCTTTTTCCCGTACTTGGAGCGTCGTTACAAGAATGCCAAGGCGCTACGCCGCACTACCGCATCCAAGTCGCAGGCCGACAGTTTACTAGCCCAAGGTGCTGAGAACGCCTTGGAAGATTTGATTGAGGATCTTCGCAACCTAATGAGTGCTCCACTCCCCGAGGGGAACACGGAGCCAGAGGAGGAATAAAATGCCGGAGAACCGTAATAGCGGAACCGACACGCAGGCAGGCTCACAGGGAGGGACACCCGGTCAGCCGGCCCCCAATTCCCTTGAAGCGTTGGCTGCAAGTCTCAAAGAGATTGGTCAGTCCGTACAAGCTATCGATCAGCGTAACCGGAATATCCAGGCTGCGTACACTCGTACCAGTCAGGAGAACGCCCGGTTGCGTGATGAGCTTGCTCGGGCTGGTGGCCGTAGCCGGCGAGGCGCGGGATTCGATGACCAGGACGACGATGAGCGTCCGGATCGTACCCAGCAGCGTGTAGACCGGCTGGAGTCGCTTCTTGCCGATGAGCGCCGCTCCAGACTTCGTGAGCGTCAGCGGACGGGTTTCATGTCCTACCGTCTGTCAAACGCCGACTGGAAGGAGTATCACGACAGCGTTATGCAGATTGTGAACGACGATCTGCGCGTTGGCGAGTACGCTTCTTACAGTGACGAACTGGATACGGACGGGAGGCCCGTTCTCGACGTTGAAAAGACGTATGCGAACGTGCTTCGTTCCGTGAAACTCGCCAAGGTTGAGAAGGCTCAGGCTGCCGCCAAGGCTCAGGAGACGATGGACAAGGAAGCCAGAGACAAAAACAAGAGTCAAGCGGTAATCAGCGGCTCCGATGCTTCCGGGGCGCAGGGTGAACAGATCACGTCAGCCGACTTGGAGGATATGTCCGCCGACGAAATGCTGAAGCGTGGTCTGGTCAAGATCGACCCGAAGAACCCGCCACAGCCGCTTGGCATCTAACGTGAGGTTGAAATAAATGGCTGGACCACTGACTCAATCAGCCTCCACGCGCACTATCAGCACGAACGCGAACCTCTTGCAGGATATGTTCCTGTTCAAGCGGTTCGTCGATCCGCTGAGAAAGCGCCTGGTGAGCTATCAACTCGGGCAGAGGGATGATCTTCCCGCTCGGTCGGGTGTCAACGTTCGCTGGCAGTTCTGGCAGAACCCTGCCATCAGCACGACGCCCCTGACTGAAGGAACCGATCCGACCGACTCCCGAGCGCTCGACACCACGAAGGTAGAGGCAGCTATCGCTCAGTACGGCGACTTCTTCGAGATCACCGACAAACTCGAAGCGACCGCTGTTGACGGAGCGATGGTTGGTTTCGTTGACGCGGCTTCCTACGCCGCAAAGCTGGTCATCGACACCCTCATCCTGATCGCACTGTCGAGCACCACGAGTGAAGTAGACGCAGGCACCGCCGTGACGGCGAATGATATCCGTCTCTGCGCTGCCAAGTTGGACGCGGCTGACGCGAAGTTCCACCGCTCGACTCCGGGTGGACAGTATTATTGCGCCATTCTCTCCAGCGAAGCGGGGTATGATCTGGTGGGTGAAGGCAGCCCGACCTGGAGCGAGGCAAAGCAGATGGCCGTTGACGAGCATCTGCGCTCGCCCCTGGATGGGACGCCTGGCAACTCGGCGGTCTACAACGTGATCATCAAGACCAGTACCAACGTACAGCGGGACACCGGCACCTCGCCCGACGACGATCTGAACTACGTCATCGCGGACCAGGGTTTCGGCGTGACGACCATCAACAGCAACCTGGACGCTCCTGAAGTCAGCATCGTCCCGGCCAAGCCGTCGCTGGCGTCTCCCCTCGGTATGCGTGGTACTGTCGGCTGGAAGATCTTCTTCCAGACGAAACTCCTTGACTCGGCGCGAGTGGTCGAGTTGAAGAGTGACGCGACTGGCGTTGGGGCGTAACCGACGCCGCAGTAAAGGCGGCAGCCTTATTGAAAGCGATCAGCATTCTGCCGGGTGCTGATCAACATTTATGGTCATATGACTACACCGCGCACACCACTGATGGTAGCACCAGCCGGGACTGACCCCGATCGCGTATTCGGGCGAGGGATCAGCTTCCATGAGCTAGTGATGGGTCTGCGCCGCATCAACCCGCTCATCACCGCCTGGAATTGGCATGGTGACACACCGGAGCGCCCTGATGCCCAGCGAAATATCACCTGCCTCTGGCTTGGCCCAGCTAACGAGGCGCGCTCGGTGAAGATCACCGGAGTCAGCGCGGGTGTCGTACCGGAGTTCACTCAAATCTTTCCTGCCGGCCACGCTCGGGAGGGTGAGATCGAGATGAAGGGTTGGCGAGCCATCTTCGACCGCGTGATCAAAGCCAAGGCAGCTACGCGCTTCCAACTTGAGCGCGAGTTCCGCGTCTCGCTCGATGCCACGCCGGAGTTAGATCAGAACTGTCCCATGTGCAACAAGCTCGGGATTCGTAAGCGGGCAATTTCGCCTGGAGGTTTGTGCATCAACCACGATCATCTGGCTAAACTGTGCCAGAAAGGGAGAACCACACCATGAGCACTTGGATCTTTAAAGGGTGGGATCAGCCAGTGTTGGACAAGGAAGGGAAGCCGACTGGAGAAGTCATCAAGCGGTCTGTCCCGCGTAAGTCAACGTATCGCGTCGAGTCGCTGCCAGGCCGTCGTCTCGTCCAAGAAGGTCATGCTAGTAAGTCTATCGTCGCTGACTTGGAGCCTGGTAAGTACGCCGTAAAGGTGAGCAAGTTTAGTGACACTCACGAAGATGACCAGTCTTGGTCCTACGAGTTCTTCCATGATCTGACCAAGGAACAGTGGGAGCATCTTCGCTACATCAAGCCAAAGGTGTTCAAGACGATGAACACGACTGATGGCCCCCGGCTGCGCTGCCAGTTCATCGGCTGTGACTACGAAGCCACCTCGCCTACGGCTGCCGTCATCCACGAGGCCGGCCATTGGGGCGTTGATCTTCTCTCTTCTACAGGCCCGGAAATGACAGAACTGCTCCAGCGGAAGTCGGGCTCTTACTTGGCCGACAAGAAGGCCGCCGAGTTGCAGATGAAAATGACCAAGGAGTAACCCATGCCGGTTTCGCCTGGCGGATCGTTCCCGCAGATCGCTGACAACCGCAGTCGCAACGAGTTGGAGAGGGATCTAGCCTCCTACGTCGGCGGCGAGGACGAATCAGAACTTCGTACTCGCGCTGGCCGGTCGCTGGATGACGCGGTGAGAGAGTTCAACGCGGTCTTGTGGAAGTTCAACAGGATGGTGGAGGACATTACCCTAGAAGCTGATGAGCCTGACTACGATCTGCTGGGGGAGTTTCATCATCCTCTTCGAGCAGTCATGCTCGATGCGAATGGGAAAGAGCGGTTCGCGCTGGAGTGGGTGGATTTCCCGGTGTTCGCTGTCCATTACGTCTCACAGACGACCGGCTCCGACCCTCCGTCACAGTACACCATCAGGAACGTCCATCAGACTGGCAAAGTCACGTTTAACCCGCGTCCGGTTGCTCCGACAACCGGAAACTACCCGACAGCGCGCATCCACTATTTCCGCCGGATTTCCCTCCCATCCGGCGGGGATAGTCGCCTCAACGTACCAGCGGAAGTCGAGGCCGCAATCTTCAAGCGTGCCCTGGCGAACTTCCTGCACAAGATGAGGAATGCTAGTGAGGCGGCCCCCGTCGAGGCTTTGGCCCTGGATTTGAAGGCTGAAGTCTACCGTCTGTGGCGGGACTACCCTGACGCATAAGGGGATTCAATGGCTCGACGACTCAAGCGATACGACGTCTACCTGACCAAGAACTACTCTGTCTCCGATACCCGGCAGATCCCGGCTGCCTCGGCTATCGCCCGCGTCTATAAGCAGGGCGCGACGGCGAACGGCTCAGGCTCCATCGCTGCTACGGCTTCGGGGGATATCACTGTCCGACACGGCGGGCGGATCGCTGTGGGGGATACGGTCTGCGTCGGAACGGCTACGTCTGTCACAGCTAGCGTCAATACTGTGACAGAGACGACGATCAACGTCACCGCAGGTGGATCGACATTCGCTTGGGCTGACAAGGATCGCATCGTAACCCTCTCGGCGCGACCGTCAACTTACGTAGAGTCCACAGGGAACGTCTCGACTGCCTCTAGTAGTGAGGCGACGGCGGATTCCATCGGTCATGCCTTCTTCTACGCTGAAGAGGAAGCGGTTGATGTCCTCTATTCGACCGATGCGTTTGTCACGATCACCGCGCTCTATGATCAGGACGGGGTAGGCGGGAACGTCTATCTCAGCAACGAGTTCAATGGAGCATCCGCGGTCGGCTTCCTGTTCAAGCTGAAACAGGCGCTCTCGACAAGCGGTGCCAAGATCCTTCAGATCCTCAACTCTTCCGGCTCCGAACTCTTCAGCATCGACAAGGACGGCGCGCCCTCCCTTGCGGCTGGACAGGTTGGCACCACGCAGCTTGCGGACCTTAGTGTCACGACGGGTAAACTGGCTGCTGATGCTGTCACCAACGCCAAGCTGGCTGACGACGCTGTGCAAACCGAGAACATCGCTACCGGGGCTGTTGGGACTACGGATCTGGCGACTGCTGCTGCGGTGAACGCCCCGGCGCAGGGGGTGAACTCTGTTGATCAGACCCTCACCTCCACCACCTATCTGTTGGTAACTGGCGCGACCGTGACGATCACGCCGGATTCTTCAGGCTCCGTACTTCATGTCGAAGCCGATGTCATTGTGGCCTACTCAACCGGAACGGCCAACCGCGTGTGGTTCGAGATTTTCAACACGACCAACGCCACGGCCTACGCTGAAGCAACCCAGGTGTTGACGGCCACAGCAGACAATGACATGTCCGTTCACCTCAAAGCCCGCATCACTGGCCTGACCGGCTCCAACGTGTTCCAGCTTCGCGCCAAGATTCCCACCGGGCTGACTGCCGTGATCATCAAGGGGACATCCCCCTCGCTCGCTCGCATGACTGTGACTGAGTTCAAGAAGGCGGTCTAATGCCCCTGCCCGTTGAAGCTATCCTTCTCGACCAGGGACTCAACCAGGTCGCGGACCCAGCCCTCGCCGCTGATGGTGAACTTCGCGTTGCGGAGGACACTGAGTATCGAGCCAACGACCGTACGCTCTGGAAAGTCAAGGGCCGCGCCAAGTTCAACTCTTCGCCCGAGGATGCTGCGATCCAGTCTGGTATCTGGCTTGATCCACAGGGCGCTACGCCATCCCCTGTATTCCTGATCCAGAAGGGCACTAAGTGGCGCACGGCGACCCCCGGCTACACGGGGTCATTCTCAGACGCCGTGACGGGGCTTACCGGATCGGATGTGCTGGATGCCGCGCATCTAGCCTCTCACTTCTTCATCGGCAACGGTGTGGATCGCAATCGCGTCTACGGCCCGGACTTCACTTCGTTCGGCCTCCACGGGATGCTGGATAACACCACGGCTCCGACTGTGGCCTCGACTGGCTCGGGAACTGGATTCACTCTCACCTCGGGGAGCACGATTCTCTACTGGATCGAGGAGAGGGTGTACGTCAGCGGCGTACTGGTAAAGCGCAGCGCGGCCCCCGAGGCGACTATCGCTACGCTAACAGGCACGGGTGCATTGGTCAAGCCCGTCGTGACACGGCCGACCACGTTGAACTCCGACGCGACTCACTGGGCGCTCTTTGGCACTAGCACTAACGGGACATGGCCCATCGGCGCGGAGATCGGTGAAGTCGTCATTGGTACTACAACCATTGAGGATACGCGCACGGGCACGGACCCTACCTTCCCTTCAGGCGCGACCTACCCAATCGCCAGTGTCATCGTCGAGGGCGTGGCTGTGGTTATCCCGAAGTATGGGCAGCCGCAGATTTTCTCTTCCTGTGACGTGTACGCGGATTGCCTCGTCACAAACAGTAGCACAGATCCACTAGGGCTCTACTTCTCGTACACAGGCAACGGGCATATCTTTACCGGCGCGAATCGCATCCGCCTCGGGGATGGCAAGAATCCTGGCCGCATGACGCTAGTTCGCCAGGTCGGCAACGTCCTCGTTTGTGCCTTCGAGACGCAGGCGTGGATCATCTACCGTTTGCCCCATCCAGACGACAAACTGTTCCAGACTAGCCGCATCAAGGCGAAGCTGGAAGGTGCTTATGGGTGCGTAGGTGAGTTGGCCGGCGATACCTTCCCTCTTGATGATCGCACGGTTGTCGCATGGGTGTCGCCAGTTGGAATTGTCACGACTGATGGCGCAGATTGGGATCTCCTAAGCGATGACGTTGACTGGCTTGCTCTCATCGAGCCTTCCAGACTACAGCACACGGTGCTTCGCTACAACCCACAGATGTTCCGCTTAGAGATGGCATATACGCCGCTTGGCGGGACGGCGAACACGAAGATGATGTACTTCGCTATTCATGCTTCGCACCTGAAACCTACGCACCGCGGCCTTCGAGCTAAGGTCACGGGGCCGATCAATCGTGGGGCAACCGGGGCATTCTCAGCAATCGTCGATGGTCAATGGGAGTTCTTCACGACTACAACGGGTGGCTACTTGGTCCGTGAGAACACCGGCACTGAGAATGAGATTGAGAGCACCCTGGCGATGGACGCGATCACAAAACGCTACTTCCTCGCCGGCCCCGGTCATGAAGTAGGGTTGAAGCGATGCCGTATACATCATCGTGGCGGTGTAACAGGTCAGGAGATTCTGACTACTATCATTACACGGTCCAGCGGCCGTCCTGCTGGTGGTGGCGGGAGCCGGAACATCCCCGTTGAGGAGTCAGAACTCACCCCGTTCTCTTGTCAGGCCCACGGTGAGACACATGAATGGCGCTTCCAGAACTCCGACGCGCTAGGTCAGGTTGGCGTGAACTATATCCTACCAGAGATCGAGGGCGGTAGTGGCGCGGGTGACTCACGCGCCGCCGGGAGCCGTAAGTAATGCCGCTGCTGCTGAAGGGAATCAACCTTCTCCTGATCAAAGACAAAGTTGTGCGTGATGCCTTGCAGGAGATTGTCGCGCTGATGGAGAATGCTAGCGAGGCCAACTTCGGGGACTTCGAGACACGGGGCGGGGAGCGCGGGATTGTTGTTGCAGACGGGCAGAGCCCTCCTCGCAAATGGCGCATTCGAGTCATGACTAGTGGAGAGACAAAGGGCGGCGGGGAGTTACAAATCAGTTCAACCGGGACTGCTACAGCCGCCCGTGAGGCTAGCGCGAAGGGTACTATCATCATCAAGATTGATGATGTAGGCAATTAAATGTCTACCTCGACTGACACTCTCATTCTTTCTGCACGGGCTGACCGCCCGCTGGCTGTCGGTGTGAATCCATCTTGGCAGACGGACCCCGGCAAGTTCTTTCGCGCCATCCCTGAGCCGCTGATTAACGACTGCCCAGCGCGGACTGAAGTAGTCACCGGCGATGCGGTGACATTCAACGGTGCCATCAACGGCAACAATGGGATGATGCAATGGGTTTCGCCGCCGCTGGATGGGGACCAGACGTTCCACACCACCGATACGGTCATCATGAAACTCACCGCCAACGATGTCTCGGGACTTGATGCGGGCCACGACACTGGCACCCGAGCCCATCTACGGATCGTGGACTCGGCAGGGAACGACCGAGGAAGCTCACTCGTCACCTTCGCTACTGGGAGCGGAACTTCCCCAATCCCCAAGAGCGGACTCTCGGTGGTCACGTTCTACAACGACATCCTAGAGAACACCGTCAACGCACTCGATGGGGATCGGATCGTCGTGGAGTTGGGTTACGTATGGGCTACTCACGGCGTCCCCGGCGACACTGACAACCACGGGCCGGATGAGTTCAAGGCCGATGATGACGGTAAGGTGATCTTCTCCTTCCCTGTCGCCTATCAAGACGAGAGTGCTGCCTGCCTCGGGGGCGGGATCAGCGCGGGTCCGCTTCTTGGCGGCGCAGGACCAGGGGCGGTAGCGGCTCCCTCTTGCGACAACACGATGCTCGGCGGCTAATGTGGCTATCAGCGTCATACCGGATGCAGACGACGCCCAGGCTTGGGAGCAAACAGTGAACGCTCTCAATCGCCTGACAGTTGCGACAGCACGGACGATCCGTATCCTGCATCGCTTGGGTTGGAAGGATTCAGCTATCGCAGAGCGGTTCGGCGTAAATGAACACGAAGCCAGGCTTCTCTGGCATACGAAGGAGACGGTATAATGGCGTTCGATCTTGAATCTGGAATGGGTGGCGCACAGGCCGGGCTAGCCTTCGGGCCATTCGGTGCTCTGGCCGGCGGGATCATTGGCGGCCTGCTCGGGGGCCGTTCTAAGAAGAAGGCCGAAAAGAAGGCTAAGAAAGAAGCCAGGCGGCGTGAGCAGATGCTCTTACAAGCCTCCTCGCCGGAGTTCCTGCTCAAGACCGCGGCGGGTTTGCGTCCTGGCATCCGTGAATCCCTGCTCCCGCAGTCGGCCTCCGATGTAAGTTCCATCGAGAATATCATCGGAGAGTCGGGTATGCGCGAGACGGGTGTAGGTGCGCTAGTTCGATCAGCCGCGTCACGTATCCCTGATGTGCGTTCTGCGTCCGAATCTCTGCGTCAAGCAAGTGGGATTCAAGGTATGAGGATCGCGGCTTTGGGCGGTGCCCCAACGGCTCCGACCTACGCGCCGTCAGGGATCTCTCCCGAGGCGGGCATGTCGTTTCGTGAAGGCTATCAGGACGTGACGGGCTACCGCGACATCAGTTCCGCGCTACGTCGCGCCGCGATGCCTCCCGAGGTTTCGTCGGACGAGTTCTCTACATCACCCACCGGCCGCTTGAGTTATGGCCTTCCTGGGCAGGAAAAGCCGTACTATGGTCCCGGCTTCTAACTGAGGTAACTCATGGCTCTCTTTCCACGTAAACCTGGAGACTTCGCAGACGAGGAATCGGACAGCATGATGGGCGATGAAGCCCAGGCCGATACTCTGCTCCAGAGCGTTGCCCGTAGCCCAAACGCGCTACGGATTCTGTCAAGGACCAGCGGTAGCTCTGTACTTGGGCAGATGTTTGGCGGCGGGAAGAGTGGAATGATTCTGCGTCCACAGATCCGCCAAGTACTTGGTCCAGACGGAAAGCCCTATCTCCAGGAGTTCATCCCGACGCCAGAGGGCAATTTCATGCCGGGGCGTATCCTCGCCGGCCAGTTTGTCGCACCCTTTGTTGCGCAGAGCGCCGAAGGCCCGCTCAAGGTACCTCGCGTACCGGGCGAGCCCGCGGAGCTTGTCCGTGGCCCCGCGGGTCAGCGTATTGGCCCGCCACCGTCAGAGGAGACTCAACAGCGGCTCGGTGCCATCCAGTCCTTCCGTCAGAACCTCACCAAATACGAGACGGAACTTCCGGCCTTCTTGGGTCAGCCTAGACAGCAGGGTTTCGTGGCCGAGCGTAAACGCGAACTACAGGGTTTCGTCCGCGGCTTCGGCAAACCGGGTCAGGAAGTCTCTGAAGCGATGGGGCCAGAGGGTGAACTTGTTGAAGCCCGGCGCGACTTCATCATGGCCGACTTCGTGAGGATCATGTCGGGCCTTCAGGCGAGCGAAAAGGAGCAGACCCGCTTGGGTCGCGTACTTTCCGGGATCGGAGCCGGTACTCCTGAGTTCGCTAGGTCGAAGATCACGCAGTTCCGTGAGTCTGTAGACAACTTCATCCGTGAGCGCGCCCGTTTGCGCCCGGATTTGTTCACCGACCAGACGCTTAACGAACTCGGCTTCACCAGGGAAGAGTTCGAACAGATGCGTACTATGGCTTCACATCAGCCGACCGGCCCGACGACTGACCTCCCGTCAGCCCAACATCGAACGGGCAAGGGGGCTATCCGGCGTACCGCGTTGGACAGCCTGTCGGCGGCCGCCCGCGCCGTGGCCGAGCGCCGCATCGCAGAGGGCTCGCTGGACGTGATTGAGGACAGATAATGCCGCGTACTCCAGAGCAAGAGCTTGATGACGCCCTAGCCGCTCAGGCCCAAGAAGAGCGGGCTGCCAAATTTACCAGAATTACGGCTCCCTTGGCTGCTCTATCTCCCGAGGAGCGCGCCGCTCAGAGAGGGGAACTTACGTCAAGTCTTGACCCATCAGGGCTTCTACCCCTGGCTGGCGCGGCCGCTGCTGGCTTCCTAGCCCCCGAACTAGCCCCCCTGAAGGGGATAGGCCAGCTTGCCCGCTTCCCGTCGATTGTAGAGGGTGCTGGAGCCACGGCCGGCGAATTACTACGTCAGGCTGCGCGGGAAGGCTCTGTAGACCCCAGCCGAGCCCTACAGGTAGGGGGTCTAACTACCCTCTTTGGGGCGACGGGCAGGGGTGTCTCTCAACTGCTCGGCCGCCTGGCTGGGATCGGTGGGGATGTCATGTCAGAACTCGGCGGGGCATCCTACCGTTTCGCTCCCAAAGGCAAGGAGCCTGTAACCGTGCGCCCTGCGCCTCCCGGTGCCTATCGACAGGTTATGAGCCCCTCCAAGGCCGGCCGGTACAACTTGGCCTCAGAGATCAAGCAGGAAGTCGGCGTATTCTCCAGACAGATTACAGAGGGGTTTGAGGGCACCGTGAAGCCCTACTTCGAGAGCGGCGCGGCCCAAGATATCAAGATTCCTGTCCAAGACATCCAAAACGCCTTGGCACAGCAGATCCGGCCTAACACGGTAGGTACAGCCCCCAGGCGAGCGAACCGCGAGATCACAAAGATCCTGGATGAGTTCACCCAGCTTGCCGAGGCCAACGGGGGTAAGTTCTCCCCAAAAGCCCTATACGAGTTCATCGACAACACACTCGATCCTAGCGTGTATTCGAGCGCGGGTCAACCACAGCACTCCTTGGTCGCCCGCCGGCTGAAGTCCGTCAGGAAGGTCGCCCGGCGCGTCTTGGGTCAGAACATCCCGGCGGAAGTAGACATCACCCTTCGTCAGATCGGTCCCGAGATCGAAGGCAAGCGGCTGGCCGAGCGTCAGTTTGTCAACAAGAATCCAGAACAGGTAGTAACGACCATTCGCACGCTATTCGGTCCAGGCCACGAGGATACCCTGATGGCGCTCAACAAGGTCAACCCTGGCTTGGTAGCACGGGCTCGCCGCATAGCACGGCAGGAGTCATTCTCGACCGGCGATCTAGGCGTCCTGGGCAATATCTATCGTGCAGCCGCCCGCATCGTGGCTCCTCTTCAGCGCCTCACCGGCCCCGTGACAGCCGCGGTCACTTCTGCTGGCCTTGCGCCGATCCAGCACGCCAGCCCCGAGGCCGAACTTGACTCCATGCTGGAGCCCGGTCAGTGATAGAGTTCGCTGAAGCAGACGAGCGCGAGGAGTGGGAAGGGGTCGGCCCTCTGCTCAAGGAGATCGTCACCTACGCCCATGACAATCTCTGGCCGGCAGGACGTAGATTCATCGTCTCCTCCATCTGGCGTAGTCGCTTAGAGAACGCCAAGGTGGGGGCCAAGACACTCATCCATACGGTCGGCCCCCCGTATCGAGCGGTGGACGCAGACGTGTGCGGGTGGTCAAAAGCGGAAATTATGGAAGTCTGCGCCGCGATCAATCGACGCTGGCAGTACGATCCTACGCGGCCTAACATACCCGCAGCCTACGGTGAAAAGCACGGTACCGGGCCGCACATTCATTTCCAGGTTCATGCCAACACAGTACTGGTAACTTGACAGGAGACAATATCTTGCGTATACTGAATGAGAAGGGACAAGTTACCTGGCCCATGATCGCCGTGTTCTGCCTGTCTTTAGTAGGCGGGGCCGTTGGATCAGTAGTCACCGCCTATGCGACATTCGTTACGCGAGCAGAGTACAATCAGGACATCCGCGAGATCAAGGGTATGCTCCGCGATCTCTACCAGCACGAGTTCGGCCATTCACCCATCCCACCCGCCTCACAGTCCGAGAAGAATCTCAACCGCCTCGGCCCCAACGGTGCCTGTTCTTCATGGGCGATCTCTACTAACCCCCTCAACCGTCTCCAAGACTACATCTTCGGTTTGTGTACGTAAGCACAGACGCATCATCGGTTCCCCGGCCAATCGGGGCTTTGCGGAGGTGTCGTTGGACCTGTCTCTAGAACGTGTTGCCATAATCCCTGACATCCACGCGGGCGACGAAGATCGCCGCGCAATCGAACTGGCGTGTAAGGTAGTCGAGGCATTCAAGCCAGATCGTGTTTTGTTCCTTGGGGATCTCCTCGACTCCGGTTGGGCTTCTGCTTTCCCACAGGACAAACGAGTGATCCGCGGCGTGGTGAAGCGAGAGAAGGATGCATGGTACAAGATCGCCAGCATGTTCAAGGACGCAGCCCCTATAGCACAATTCGAGGCCGTCCCTGGAAATCACGACTGGCGCATCATCCGGGGCTTCGCTTGGGCTCACCCTGAGTTCGATGGCGATGATGCCGTATCGCTTCCGAAGATGCTCAGGTGTGATGAACTTGGGATCACCTGGCAGGAGCGGCCAGCCGCAATCTTCCTCGCCGGCAAGAACTTTGTCGTCACGCACGGGGTAGTAGTCAGGAAGCACTCAGGTGCATCCGCGATGGGTGAACTTGCCGAGAAATGGTGGATGTCTGGTTGCTCGGGTCATACGCACAGGATGGGTCAAATATTTCGCACAGTACAGCGAGGAATATACAACTGGACCGAATGCGGCCATCTAATGAACCGTGAGCCCAAGTACCGCGGCGTGAATGATGTCGCCCCGGAGAACTGGCAGCAGGGCATAGTCCTGATGTACGCCAACAGACGAGAGTTCCGTTTGCCAAGCATGATCCCGTTCTGGCCGAAGGGTCGCCGCCTACGAACTAGGTGGGAGGATCAGGAGTACGAGTCATGACCATCCGTGAAGCCTTCGGGGTCGATGGTCTAATCTGCTGGTGCTTTCTGTGTGAGCACAGAATCGTACGGCGCGCTCATGAAGCGTTCGATGGGATCACAAAACTGATGGACGGCGACAAACTCGTAGGACTAGCGCATCATGCTTGTGCAAAGGCCAATGGAGGGAAAGATGAACCGGCTCAGTAGGATCTACAAAGCGATCAGGCCGTGGGCTTGGGCAGTCGGAACGCTGGTGGTGATGATCTTCCTGGCTATATACGGCGCGTTCCGTAACGGGATTAGATTCGGCAAGGCGGAAGGGGAGTATAAGGCAGACTTGAAGCGCATAGATGAGATCACTGAATCCGGTGACACTACGAAGATGAAGGAGGATCTTCTTCGTCGGGCTCGGGATCTTTGAGCCACTTGTCCATCTTCTGTTCGTCTGCTTCATTCCAACCGGGGCGAGCACTTGATCCAAGCGCGCTCGGGATACTAGCGTCAGCTTTCCAAGCCCAACGCAAAAGGAGGAACTTGTCCAATGCCCATAACGGTATCGTCGGTAGTCCGATCTCCGCGGCTTCGAGATAGAGTTGCCGCAACCACTGGAACTCTTTTGCTGTGCATGGTCCTAACGTCAATGTCAGCCATCCCTGCACAGGCGGTGGAACGGAAGGCGGACCCTGATCTTGATTGTCCTGCTGGCCTCGTATGCTTTTCGCCATCTGAGTACTCCGAGATCGCTAAGAAACTCGCCAAAGCCAAGAAACTAGAAGCCGAGCGTCTGTCTCGCTTCGGCCTTGGGATAACCTGTGGCCCGACTGCTTATCTCCAGGTCGAGCAGGGAGAGGTGACAGTAGATGGTGCGCTTGGATGCTCAGTCGGATTGACCATCCGATTCTAGAGTCACCATGCGCCGAAACTCACCTCCGGCATGATTGATAGCCTGGAGGCGTCACAGTGCTCGCACTTCGCCGGCTTGCCCTTGTAACCTCGCCAGCCGCAGACCCAACAGCGCCACAGGATCATCATCATTTTGTATACCCCATCACGTGATCCCTCCAGTCGGTCCAGTGTGTAACGCGTCCAGGCCATTCCTTGCCATA
>Ga0214473_10004876_pt1 | contig 16112 bp, 18 predicted proteins | sample RVTome_7_FD_203509 | JGI IMG/M metagenome (GOLD analysis project Ga0214473, IMG submission 203509) | Soil microbial communities from uranium-contaminated site in the Upper Colorado River Basin, Wyoming, United States - RVT98D197 | ecosystem: Environmental > Terrestrial > Soil > Contaminated >... | reverse complement strand
AGTGACGAAAACCCATGCACCGTGGGAGATGCTTGCTCCGGCGGGGTCTGCGTGCCTGGACCTGTAACGACGTGCAACTTCAACGGCGTCGTCGACTGCGGGGAGCAGTGCGACCCAACCGCAGCGCCGACCGGGTGCGGCGCAGGACAGGTTTGCGATGGTGCGTGCGCGTGCCAAGGGTCTGGGGATACAACTCCTCCGGTGCGCTCGGCGGGCTCGCCCTCGGGGGTCCTGCCTACCGGGACCACTTCGGCTACCCTCTCGCTCGTGACGAATGAGACCGCCACGTGCCGTTACTCGACGAGCGCGGGGACCCCGTATGCCGCGATGGCCGCAACCTTCGCGAGCGCGGGTGGCGGTACCATCCACTCAAGCCCCGTGTCCGGGCTCGTGAACGGCCTTACCTACACCTACTACGTGAGGTGCCAGGATGCAGCGGGGAACGCGAATGGGGACGACTTCCCCATCTCCTTCTCCGTGGCCGCCGCCGGGCAATGTACAGCGGACCCACAGTGTTACGACACGAACCCATGTACGCTCGACAGCTGTGTTGCAGGATCGTGCCAGCACACCTGCGTCGGTCAGGGAATGCAAACTTGCGGGCAGGGTATCTGCCAGCGGACCGTGGCGAAATGTTCTGCGATGCCGACTTGCGTGCTGCAGGCGTGCGTCCCAGGACCCAAAGGTACAGAGGGACCCGCCGGAAACGCCAGCTGTACGAATCATGTCGATGACAACTGCGATGGACTTGTCGACGCTGCTGATCCAAAATGCGTGCCGCCTCCATTGTCCAGTTGTGCAAGCGTTACCCTCGAGGTTGTCGATGCATCGAGCTTGGTAACTGCTACTGGCATGTTACCGAACGACCCAGCGCTATTGGCCGGCGGATTACGGCGGTCGGGAATTGCTGCGGATGGAGCAGCTCGGCTCCTCTTGAGATTCAGAGCCAACAAGCCCGGAACCCTGGACATCTTCGCCGATAGCACGGCGGGTTCAGGTCTACTGGCCGTCAATACCCCGCCTGATGATGCGGCTGGGAGGACATTATATAGCGCACACACTACATATGTTCCGCCTGGCACTGGTCCAGCAAGCGGCCACTATGTGTTCGTTCTCTACCGTGCGCCTGCCTACTTCGGCGATCAGGCCAGCGTGTTCCGCCTCCTTGAGTACGGTTATGATTTCAAGCCCGACTCCACAGGGGCATACGAGGGCGCCTGCTATCCGGGCTCGGAGCCAATTTATCTTGTCAGACCGCCTGTGCTTCTCGTACACGGCTGGGCGAGTTACCGCGAGACATGGGCCGCATTTCTGGCAAACTACTTTGGCAGCTCCGGAGACCTTACCAAGAGGCCCGCCTTACCTTTATCTAGTTCGCAACCGCGGTTCTTCTGTCTCGCCGACTACCGAGATGTTAATACATCAAAGTTGGCCGTCGCCGCCCGTGCCCTTGCGCCACAACTCTCCCAATGTCTCAACGACTTTCGTGCTTACAGTTCGTGGCCGGGTTTTCCTGCTTGGGGGTCCTTCCGCACCGCAGCAGCTCGTCTGGACGTTGTGGCCCACAGTATGGGAGGACTCGTTACCCGTACAGTTCCGCTCTGTCAGCCAGTGCAGGGTCTCTTCCAAGACTGCGCCGCTGACGTAACTCGAGCGCTAGGCGGTCCCTATAAAAGAGCGCAGAACTATTTCCTCGGTGATGTTCGGCGGCTGGTGACAATTGACACGCCTCATCAGGGAACAAACTGGGCGACACAGGCGGATTTAGTCCGCAATAGTGTTTGTTGGACAGGCGCGATGAGTGTCCAAGAACTTCTTCAGGCATTTCCGCCGGAGTATACGCGTCTAATCACTGGTGAAGCGCTTACGGATCTCTCCCCCAGCAGTGATGCCCTCGATGCTTTGAACAACAACCCCGGAAGCATCGCAACTCGTTTTTTGTCCGGGCTCCACACGATCCGAGACCTGGCCGGTGGTGACGCACTCCTAACCTGTCTGAACGGGGTCTTGTCTGTGTACGACTGCGGCCAGCTACCGTCGACAACACTTCAACTCTTTAACGACGCTTTTAGCGATATTGTCGTAAGCGTATCGAGCCAGCGCGGCGGGCGCGCGTTGACGGATTCCGCGGTGACTGAGCTTGGTGGTGCAATCCACACGGATATGCTCAAGGATGCGGCCACGTTTTGTAGCAATACCTTGCCCTGGCCTCTCAAGACTGCGGTGTCGTTTGAATCGTACAGTGTACTATCGGATCCCCGCAGTCCGGGCCGAGTCCTGCCGGCCCTTGACGGAGGCGATGGATTCGTAGTGACTCCGTAGAGTGGCGGTGGTAGAATACAAACTATGAAGCGCGCGGCGTTTATTACAGCTATAGCGTGTGGGCTCATCGGCGTTGGCTGGGTGCTGGCGACGCGGGCACCGGCAACGGGAGGCAACTTTCGAGTTACTTCTCCGGTCGAAGGGCAGGTGCTTGCTCCCGGGCAGGCGATTCAAGTCGTTGTTGAGAGCGACCAACCACTGCAATTTGTACTCGTGACGGCCCCCGGAAGTATGGGGTTTTCTGATCAGCCACCGTATAGCCCAACACTAGTGTTGCCAGGGAATCTGATAGGTCGGAGCACCTTAGTTGTGGGCGGAACTTATCCGGGGGGAGATACCTATGTCGTCAGGATCAACGTTGATGTGCAACCAGTCTTGGAGAACTTTGTCGAAGTTCATGTGCCGGAGACGCTAGCGCTTCGCATTGGGCAGCGGCAGGCGGTCTCAATCCTTGGGGTTGACGGTAGCGGTAACGAAAGCGACGTCGGTGTCGGGACGAACGTGATCATCAACTCCGTGACTCCTGGGGTGGTGGAATGCTCAAAGGATACGGCTTTGAGGTTGGTGCTTTGTATTGGAAATGATTTCGGAGTTGGAACGGTCCAGGTTGTGGTAGGTACCGTGACCAGGGAGTTTAGGGTTAGCGTGGGGGTACCTAGTGTGCGGGGGGATTTTAATCAGAACGACCGTATAGATAAGGGCGACGAGGACATCTTACGAAAGTCGGTCAATGCAAGCGCAAATCCGGAGGACCCCCGCGATCTAAACGGCGACGGTGTCATCGACAAGCTCGACCTCGAGGTGCTGAAGAGCTTGAGCTGCGGAGAGGGGCCGAATGCCACTGTCATTCCCGGTGGAGGAGAAGCCGCGAGTGACTGCTTTGGTGAGTGGTCCTTGCCGGACGGTGCGCTACTGCATCCAAGGAGTTGTGTGCCGAGCGGCAAGCAATCGTGTGTCGACGGTGCCCCGTGCGACGCGGACGGCGAGGCGGACGGCATCTGTAGCTTCAGCATGCGCCTCACACTCAACACGAGCGACGAGCGCTTACCCGAGTGCACCTCCAACCAAGTGACTGCCTATACGCTCGTGAAGCCGAGCGAGGCAGACGGCGCCAAGAGACCCGAGGACGAGGCAAACCGCGTGGGGATGCTGAACGCCCTCGCAGGGCTCGGTGTGCTGCCGATCGTTGGGGCCGTCTACACGGAGGAGTTTCAGATCCGCGTGCCGCTGAAGCACGGGAGGCGAGGCATCGGGAAAGGCTCGAAGACCCTCAAGCTGATCGCCCAAGGGGAGAACGGGGCGGCGGACAAGAACAAACTGAAGCTCACGTGCTACCCTTCGAGAACTTCGTAGCAAGGCACGGGGTTTGAGTATGAGGCAGCGGGCCTGTGGGAGCTTGCTTGTGAGAGCGGTTCTCATGGGCTGTGGCCAGATGGCAGAGGTCGACCTCGATAGCCTCGACACGAAGCTCGCCGCCGAGGGCGCGCGCCTCGTGGCTATGCTCCGCGACCTCGCCGATCAGCCCGAGCGCCGCGCGCCGGAGAAGGCGATCAACGCGCTGGCACGAGTGACGGGCTCAATCGATGACTTTGCGCAGCGCGTGCGGCCCTTGCTGCGCTAGCGGGCGCGTCAGCTATGGCCGGCCATGTGAACGAGATCGATTCCGACGACCTCGAGGTGAAGATCGAAGAGGAACGGGCTCAGCGCGTTCGCTTCCTGCGCGAGCTTGCGGATGCCCTGGAGCAGCGCTCGACGGCCGATGCGATCGAGATGCTGATGCTGCTTGCGGGGCCGATCGACGACCAGGCGCGCCGCACCGCACCACTGCTGCGGTAGTGTCTGAGTGACGGAGCGGCTGAGTAACTGCGAGGCGGGCGCAAGCCTCCTCCTATCGCGCCCTCAGATCTGCGAGGACCTTACGTTGCAGATTATCTGCTGGGATTAGGCCCTCTCCCGCATGCCGTCGTCGCCTGCCCACCGAGCCCTTATCTGAAACAGAAGGGCGATTAGGTTGGCAACTCGAAGGGCGGCTCTTCTGTTTCAGATTGCGATACGCTCGACTTCGTCGAGGGTGATCGTGTCGCTCGTTGGCTACCTGATCGACCTAGCGAGGAAACACCCATGAGAGATCGGTGGTCCACCCGGGTTTCCTCTCTGTACGGACGCGAGCACGTGTCTCGATGTCCCAGACACCGACCCATGTGTAGCCACCGGCGTGGCCATAGTGGTAGGCGGCAGCAAACTGCCGTGAGTCGGGGCTGAACAGTCCCGCTTTGACGTCGTTCGGGGTGTCGAACTCAGCCTGGGTAACAAGCACGACCCGGCCAGTGGCAACCTCTTTCACTTCACAATGAACGTCGTTCCCCGTTCCGGAGCGGACGGTCTCATGCTTCTTGTCCGGAGAGAGGAAGCCGTACGATCGATACGGGGAAGCGTTCCAGAGACTCGGCAGTCTTGAGAGGAGACCCGGGACTGCGGCGGCTAGTATCGCGCCAGCTGCAGCAATGACCGCCACGACAATCGCAACTCTTGATCGTGACATGCGTGCTCCCTCCTGGAGTCAGTACACCGTGAGGAGTTTAGTAGTTCGCGAAGAACGATGCACTCTTCTCCGGGTTGTACCCCCGACGGTCGTAGAGCTTCGTCGTCGAGGCGTCGGCGTGGCCAGCGGCGCGTTGGACCTCTTCGAGGCTCGCGCCATTCTCGAGCGTACGGGTGATGAAAGTCGCGCGCATGGAGTGCGCCGAGAAGCCGCGCGCGAGCCCGATCGCGCACACGTACTTCCGGACGATGCGATCGATCAGGTCCGGGTGTAGGGGACGGCGCATCTCGGAGGCTTTCCAGCTTGGGCGCACCGGGCGAAAGAGGGGCCCGTCGAGGTCCTCGCCGTGGCCCGCGGCGTCGAGGTAGTCGCGGATGCGCTGGGCGGCCTGCGGGTGGATCGCGAGCGAGTGGTCCTCGCCACCCTTCCGGATGAAGTGGAGGGAAGGGTAGCCGGCGTCCATGTGGAAGTCGCACACCTTGAGGCCGGAGATTTCCGAACGACGTGGGCCGGCTTGGAGGCCAACCGAGAGAATCGCGCGATCGCGGAGGCCGTGGGTGGTCTCCGCGCTCGGCGCGTCGAGGAGCTTCCGAGCCTGCGCCGGCGAGAAGGCATGCGTCGTCCCCTGCCGGCGGTTCACCTTCGGGCGGCGGATCTCCCGGACGGGGTTCAAGTCCGCGGCACGGTGGGCAACGAGATGCGCGAAGAGGGACGAGAGCGCCGAGAGGCGGCGGCGGATCGTCCGGGGCTTGGCGCCGTGCTGCTCCATCGCCCGCTTCCAGGCGATGACGGCCATGCGGTCGACCCGCCGGAAGTCCGCTTGTTCCGTGATCCCGAGCGTCGCCATGAAGTGATGCACATCGCGCCGGTAGGCCCGGCGCGTTTGGAAGCTTTGCTGACCCTCGAGCCAGACGCGCTCCTCAGGGATCGCAGCAAGCTGCGTGAGCGCCCCGGGCAGAGCAGGGGCGACTGGGATGAGGGCTGAATTCGGCGCAGGGCTCCTACGGCCATCTCGTGCGCCGCGGGGGAGCTTCCTGGGCCTCCCGGGAACTCTCCGGGAGGGCCGCTGGCCGGTCCGTCTTTTGGGGCGTTTCATGGCCCTATTCTATACGCGATAATCCAGTTTATCAAGTACAACCTGCGGTCCCCTCTTGCTTTCCTTCAATTAAGCAGCAGAATGCCGCGCCTAGATGGCGCCACAAGGTCGTTTGCTCCAGACGGAGCGGCTTGAGATCGAGGAGTATGAGCCCGCGTTCGTCGAGCGAGTCATCAAGAGCTCGAACATCAGCGCCCTCTGTCCCTGCTACGTCGTAAAGTGGTTCACGCTCAGCCAGGAGGCGTCCTACAGGATTCTCCGCTCAATGGCCTCCCAGGACTGGTTGCGCCGAATTTCCCTCAGGGCCCTGCTCGAGCCAAACACAGATGCCCCATTGTTTCTCAAGGAGAGTGACCCCGAGGAGCAAGCGATGGTCTTTGTAAGGCCATCGCTTGCCGAGGACCCGAACGCGCTTCTGGGGCATCCCGACCTTGCAGAGCGGCTGGGGCTCCTCCAACTCATGCGCAGATTGTGGGATCGGTACCAAATAGGTCCACCGCTCAGGTCTCAACCCGACAGTGAGCAATGCCGGGCGCAGTTGGACCGAGCATTCAAGTGTCTGAACGTAATTGGTCTCATCGGTCCGCGCATGTCGCGTACTGTGTACAGCCACTCGAGCATTCTAATGCTCATGCACCGTGCTTTGGGAGATCTTGGGTACAACGCCCTAGAATCTTATATAAGAGATCCAGAGACGTTTCTAGGTTCAACTCTGGCTAACTCCTACGGGCTGGCTCCGGACGCGAAAGAGCGCGCACATCTGTTGGAGCAAGTGAAGCAAAAGCTAGCTGTAACGAGAGTGGGGATCTGGTAGGATGGCAGCCGGTGCTGGGGACACTAGGTGCGAGTTTCATTTTGGCCGCGGCGAGGCTTTTCGCGTACACCTGTTGCTACTCAATCCCGCAAAGCTGGGGCCGGTGGGGACGTTGATGATGTTGTTGGAGAATGTCCGAGCAGCAGTACGCTTCGCGTGGGCTGTCAAGTGGGGTGTGGTAACACCACTAGTGTTATTCCTCATCGCTGTCGTTTTCCTACAGAACAGTGCTGCTGCTCGCGGTTTCGTTCTCCGAGCTACGGATCTCAGCGTTGGCGTCAAGACAACAATCACGGTCGTGCCACCGGCGCTATTGATTCTAGCCGCAGCCTGGGCCGCTGCCGTGAGGCGACGTGGTGAAGTATCGTCGACCGCTCTCGCCACAACCTTGGTAGGCGCGGCGCTGGCTGCACTCCTGGCGTGGGGGGCGTGGCTGTCAACCCAGACGATCGCACACGGCAACAGGCTCGTGCAAGTGGACGAAAGGCTCATCGCGGCAGAGGAGAGGACTGGTCACCGCTTCGAGGTGCTAAGACAAGAGATTGTTAGCGCGGGGAAGGACACGACGGAGGGAATCGCCAAGCTACAAGAAGTTACCGAACTCAAGCTCAAATACTTGGCAGATAAGCTTGCTGAGCAACGTAGGGAGTGATAAAAGACCCCTCGTTGCCGAGGGGCTTGGGTGGGGCCGTGTGGTCACGGAGCGGCGACGAGCTGCCACACACTATAGCCAAGTGTAACACCCGCCGGGAACAGAATACCCACAAAGAGCGCTGTCCTTGGGGAGAGTGGGGGTTGTTGGAAATACGTGAGAAGCGCGTGGGTAAGAACCAGAGCGGGTATGGCCCCAAGAAGGTAGAACATGAGCCAAGTGTAAAAGAACATCATTACACCCCCATAGTGGAATCTCCCAGTGTAACACAAATTGGTGGAACACAGCGGTGTGGATAACACCAAGTCACGAAACAATGAGAGTTGGTAACTTGGAAGACGTTGGCGGAGAAAAAACAGCCAACCCCTTCGGGTTGGCTCGTGCTGCTAGAAAAGTCTGTCGTCAACGAACGAGAAGTACCGGCCGTCGCCGATCACGACGTGATCGAGGAGGGTGATGCCGAGGCGGTCGCCGGCGTCCTTGAGGCGTTGGGTGACAGTGATCCTCTACGAAGCTGGCGGACAGCGGTGTGTGCAGCGTGAAGGGCACAGCGCTACGGGTCGAGTATGTGTGAGATCGCGATAGACCAGCTCGCCGAGAAGCTCGGGGCCGAGCGCGCACGGATCGTCGCGACCCTCCGCGCGTTCGCCGATCGCCTTGCGGCGATGCCGCCCGCGAAGGCCTGTGACGCGCTTCGGTGGTCGCGGCGGCCGTCGAGGACTTCGCGCGCCGCGTGCGGCCGCAGTTGGCGTGGCTCGCTGGCTGGAGTCGCCTGAGACACCAACTCACTGGCCCGCGAGAATGGATTGGCCGATGTTGAGTTCGAACATCGCCACCATGCCGTCGATGTATTGCTCGAGGAGCCGGATGAGATCGTCAAGGGGCTCCGTCTGTTTCTGGAGGTACTCGTCTGCGTTCGGGAGATCTCCCGGGTAGAGGACCGCAAATCTGACTACCACTTGATCGTCACTCGCACCATAGCCGAAAGCAGGTTGGAGGTTCGGGATCCCTTGGTGATCGATGTCGGTGTTGCGCACATCTACAATACGATGTTTCAGGTCCGCAATCTGGCTTCGAAGCGAAGGCGGAACAGCAAGCTGCCGCTCTCGGACCAGCTTGTCGAGGCGACTTACGAGCTGGCTGTGCGCTGAGTCGGACTCTTTCCACTTGGTGAGCCGGAAGTAGAGCGCGAGCGTTTCGGCGACACGGTCAAGTAGGATTTTGGCGAACAGGTAGAAGCTCTGCACTTCGAGCAAGATGCCGTGCGAGCGTCGCTCCTGTAGCAAGAACTCGCGCCACTCCTCCTCGGTCAGCGGGAAAGACCCCGGTCCTCGCGTACTGTGGAGCTCCTGCTGGTGCCTGGAGCAGGCGATATACTCGCCGGAGACTTGGTGGTAGCGGATAAGGATGGTGTTCAGAAAACCATGGTAGCGAGCCCAAGGGGCAAGACTCGCGTACAGCAGCTCGCGAGGAGGTGCGTCGAGCCGGGACTTGTGCCGCGCAAGAAAGTTATCGACCGACGTTGGCATGCCTCTTGATGATCAGGCAGGCATGCGCAACTGTCAAATCGTCACTCAAAGAAGAGAGCCAACTCCTTCTTGAGGAGTTGGCTCGTGCTGCTAGAGGATTCCTTCGTCGGCGAAGGAGACATAGCGGCCGTCGCCGATGACGACGTGATCGAGGAGCTTGATGCCGAGGAGGTCGCCCGCCTGCTTTAGGCGTCCGGTGATCTCTCGGTCCTCGGCCGATGGCTCGGGGTTGCCGCTCGGATGGCCGTGAACCACGACGATCGCGGCGGCATTGGCGAGAATCGCTGCCTTGTAGACCTCGCGCGGATGCACCAGCGATGCGGTAAGGGACCCGACCGAGACCACATGGAAGCCGAGGACCTGGTTCTTGCCGTCGAGCGGAACCACGAGGAACTCCTCGCGATCGGCCTTGGCGAAGCGTTCACGGAAGGCATCATATACGGCGGCACTCGTCGTAAGCTGCCGGCCGGCGCCATAGCCTGACCGACGTTCCCGGACAACCTTGAGCTCGTACACGGCTAGTCCTCGCCGTCGAGCATGATGGTGGCGACGGGCTCGTTGTTGTCACCACCGCCGATGTGGATCCACATGCGGATGTCACGCGTGCCGATCCGGACGGTGAAGTGGCTGCGCCCGTGTGTGACGGCATGGCGTGCGAGCCAGAGAACGTCGTGGGCGCGGCCACGGGTGTCCTCGTGGCTGTCTTCAAGAGCTTGCACGAGCGCCCAGACAGCGCTCGTGACGGCAACGGGGATCATGAAGCCACCCCTCATCTCGTGCTGGCTCGCCCACTCGCTCACGTCCACGAGGACGCCATCCTCGATGGCCTGGGCTCGGGTGTAGCGGTGAATCACGTCGGCATCTGCAAAGAGCTTTGTCATGGTCGCACCTTGCGACTGTACGGTGGGGAGCAATTCCCCCCGGGAGGTCTCGTCAAAGAACTCCCCGGGAGAATCAGGTAGCGGGCGGCAGGGTTTCGCCGCTGAAGGGCGCGGAGGGCACGCCATTCACCATGAGGCGCAAGTAGATCTGGTGATTCGGAAGACTCACAAGGTCTACGAGAGCGACCTCGGGGTAGAACTCCTGCGCGAGTAGCTCGGCATCAGCGGCGCCCACCCGGAAAGCGATCGTGGTGCCGACGTTGCCGAGGATCGCATCTCGGATAGGCAGCTCAAGCTGTGCCAGGTACTGGTGCGCGAGCACCAGACCGACGCGGTACTTGCGCAGCTCCGAGAGCATCGTCGCCAAGCTCAAGGTCGTGAAGTTCTGGAACTCGTCCAGGTAGACGAAGAAATCGCGGCGCTTTTCTTCCGGCACATCGGCGCGGCTGAACGCTGCCCAGCCAAGGCTGGTCACGAGCAGTGCCCCCAAGAGCGAGGCCGTGTCCTCGCCTAACTTCCCCTTGGCGAGGTTTACGAGCAGCACCTTACCATCGTCGATGAGCTGGCGGAGATCCACGGTGCTCCGCGGCACTGTCAGGATGCGAGCGAGGAGCGGGTTCGCGAAGAACGCCCCGACCTTGTTCTGGACAGGGGCGATGGCTTCCGCCCGCAGCCGCTCGTGGTAGCCGGCGTACTCGCGCAGCCAGAACGAGCGCACCTGGAGGTTCTCGACCCGCGAGGCGGCCTGTCGTCGATAGCTGTCATCCACGAGGAGGCGCAGCACATCGGCCAACGTTGCTTGCGGCTGTTCCAAGAGCGCGAGGAGCGCGTTCCGCAGGATGTACTCAAGGCGCGGTCCCCAGGAGTCGAGCCAGAGCTTCTTGAAGACATCGAGGAGGCCGGAAGCGGCGAGCGCGCGCTTCTCGTGCGGCACGCTTGCCAAGGGATTGAACCCGAAGCGTTCGCTCGGGTCAGGCACGTTCACGTAGGTAAGATCTGGCTGGCGCCACACGGGCACCTGCCGGCGCACGTGCTCGACAAGATCGCCGTGAGGATCGAGGAGTGCGAAGCCCTGACCTGAGGCAAGGTCGTGTCGCATGAGGGTATGAAGGAGCGTCGACTTGCCAGTGCCGGTCTTGCCGATCACGTACATGTGGGCGCGTCGGTCCGCCTGGCGAATCCCAAACAGCCGACGGTCTCCTCGGAAGTTCGTCCGCGCGAAACAAGTAGGTTGTGTGTCCATCGCCCATGGTCGGGCAACGCGATCGCCGCGCCAAGACGCGGAAGCGTGGCGTGCGCGACATAGTTCCCCGTCTTGGAGGCCTCCGTCCCTTTCCTACGCTGAGAGCAGGTTTGTTCATTCACACAACGCTCTCAGACAAAGGAGGACAACAATGACAGCGACAGAATTGGCAAGACGGCAGGAGAGGGCGGCACACGAGGCCTTCGTGATCGCCCGCGCAGAGGAAGGGTTCGGGGTCTACGCACCGAGCGACCCGAAACGCAGGTACATCGTCAGCGATGACGGCAACACCCATCGCTGCACCTGTCCCGACTTCCAGGTTCACCAGCATGATCCCGAGTGGCAGTGCAAGCACGTGCTTGCGGTCGAGCGACATCTCCGATCCGCCGACGCGGGCACCGCGCACGCGCCTGACCCTTACGAGGCCGAAGAGCGCCGGGCGATTCAGGAAGAGAGCCGCGAGCCGCGCCGACGCAAGACCATGACATCGGCGACGAGCGCGGCGCAGATGCTTCTCAAGCGCAGCATCAGCCCCGACGGCCGGATCGATTCGCTGTCCGTTGAGTTCGCCACTCCCGTATCGGCGATCGCAACAGACGCCATCACGGCGACAGCGAGGAAGATGCTAGGCGCCCAGACAGCGATCATCACGGAGTTCTTGGCGCAGGCGCCGAAGCCGAACGGCCCAAAGCCCGCCGGCAACAGCGCACCACGCCAGGACGAGGAGAGTCAGGCGGTCCCCGCACGCGTGGCTGGGATCGGTGGCATGGACGGGAAGTGGGGCCGCCGGCTCTTCCTCACGGTGGAGCTAGACGGCCGAAACCTCCGCCTCTTCGGGAACCGAAAGCAGCTTGCCGAGCATCTCACGGCAGCCGGCTGGCACTTTGCGGCCGACGACATCTCAGAAGGCGTCGACCTCGACGTCCCGTGTCGGGTCGTGACGAAGCCGACGCCCGACGGCCGCTACCTCAACATCGAGCGGGTGCTCCCGGCCGGTGACTCGCGGGCGCGGCCATGACCGCTCCAGCTTTCAACGAGGCGAGCAAGGAGGGACTCCTACCGAGGGGTCCCTACCTCTCCCACTCGCGTGTCAGCCGCTACCTTCAGTGTCCCGAGCAGTACCGGCTCTACTACGTGGAGAACCTACGCCCGAGGATTCCGGCCGCCAGTCTCATCTTCGGCCAGGTCATCCACTAGGTGCTGGCGCGGTTCTTCCGGATCAAGGAAGATCTCGCTGAGACCTTCCGGAACATCTGGAACTCTCTCCACGATCGCGAGCTGCGCTACGGGCCGCGGGAATCCTGGGAGCGCCTGGCCGCAACCGGCGGGGCGCTCCTTGAGAAGTTTTTCACCGAGGAGCTTCCGAAGCTCGGACACGTCGAGGCCGTCGAGCAGGGCTTCACGCTCGCGATCACGAGCCTCCCGCTGCCCTTCGTCGGTGTCATCGACCTCGTGGCCGATCTCGACGGCAAGCGCTCGGTCATCGACTTCAAGACGTCGGCCTCCGGCTACCCCGAGCACGAGGTCGTTCTCTCCGATCAGCTCACCGCCTACGAGCTGGCGCACCCTGAGGCTGAGCAGGTGGCGCTCTGCGTGTTCGTCAAGACTGCAAAGCCGCGGATTGACTGGCACACCAGTGTGCGCGAGTCCGCGCATCTCGCCGACTACCTCAACAAGATCAAACTGATAGGAGGCGCAATCGCCGCTAGGCAATTCTACAAGCGGCCTGGCTGGTGGTGCGGCATGTGCGACTACCTCACGGTGTGTCTGGGAGACGAACAGAAGGTCAGAGAAACGCTGGTGCAAGTTGCACCGGCCGCCTCCTGATCGTTCTGAGCCAGATTGGTGTAACCCAGTCTGGCTCCTTTTCTTTTTCTTTGCGGAAAGGATTATTTTACTGTTCCAACATGGAACGCCTCTCGGGTCGCTTGACTATCCGAGGTGTCCTTGACTCCTAAGCGTCGCCTGGCGTCGGGCGAAGGGCCTGCTCGAGTGTCGCTGGATCGGTGGCCCATATCTTGATCCAGAATGCGAAGCTCTTGTGTTGCAGCCGGTAGACTCCCTTCTTTCCTTCCTTGGAGAGAATGATGTTGCGATCCCGGAGAGCTTTTAGTGCGTTTGCAAGCACGGCATCTGTGCCTCTGAAACGCTTGCGTATGTCCTGTTTTGCTATCCATTCATCGAGGTGGTCGGCCATGATACGGAGGACTTGGCGATAGCTTTCAGCCTGAAGTTTACTATAGAAGTTGTCACGGTAGTAGCGATCGCCGATTAGATCGAGGGCGCCACCGGGGGTAAAGCCGCCTTTGAAAACATCGTTCTCGTCGATCATCCCATCGGAGTCGGCAGCAAAGGCCGAGAATCCGAACTGCTGGATGAAATGAGGATAGCCTTCGGAAAAACTGATGAGGAGTGCGCGTGCCTTATCGCTAACAGAGGTCGGTGTCTGGTTCTGCTCGTTTGCTTTCCGAAGGCAGATGTTAATGACCGTGCTCACTTCGCTCGGGGTGAGGCGGCCGAGTGTAACCTCGTCAAACAGGCGCAGTGACGACGGGTGGCTTGTCATCAGCACGTTGCGCAACCCGCCGAGGCCGGCGAGGCCAACCATGAAGTGATCGCAAGCTCGTCGCTGGAGCCGTTCAATGAGGAGCTTGAAGAAACTCCCCAGAGCAAGACCCTCGGAGGCGTTGTCTGCTTCGTCGATGAGAAGGAGGACGCCGTCGTAGTTGGCGTCAAAGATGCTCTTGTCGTCGCTATCCGTCGTGAGTCGCTTGCAGACATCGGCGAAAGAATAAGAGAACTCTTCCAGCACCGTTTCGGGAAGTTTCTGCTCCTGGCCGTCGCCCAACTTGAGGCCTCCTGCCTCAATGCGTTTCAGAAAGGCCCAGGCATCGGCGAGGAACTTGCGCGCAGGTTCGGTGGTGCTGAGCTCGCGTGTGAGGCCGAGTTCGATCTTACTGAGGAGGCCCAGCTGCGTTGTGTGTTGGTCGATGTCTGTGTCGATAACGAGGAACCGGAGCCTGGAATCGCCGAGGGGGATGGCGCCTTCGGCAAGCCCTTTGAGGTAGAGGAGGAGCGATGACTTGCCGATTCCTCGCTCACCGGTGGTGATGAAATTCGAAGGTTGGCCAGCCCGGGTTTGGAGCAGGTGGGTCTCGAGGCGAGCGATCTCGTCAAGGCGGCCCACGAACATCCCCGGGTTGACCGGGGCGTTCGGCTTAAAGGGATTGATCCTGAGCAAGGAGGCACCGAGGTTCCACGCGAGATGACCGCACCGCCGTGTGGATTTTCATCGAGGCGGGACGACTATCAGATTGAGGGACGGAGTGCGAATGCGCCATTGAGGATCCAGGCAGCTAGCTGGCAGGTGGAGCTGGAAGAGCGGTGACGAATCGTCCCTGTTGTTTGTGGTCGGCAGTCTTGTTGCGTGCTCGTGTACCGGAACGAGACCGGAGGGGATCGCTTCGTGACCCTTGCGATTGGGTGGAAACGGAAGACGGGTGGTAGAATAGTCTTATGGCCAGGGATCAAGAGTCTGTATACTTCTCTCAATACTTTGGAGTCTCAGCTGCGCGCCTGAAGCGCCACGGCGCGTTCGACATCTCCCTCGTCACCGATCTCCCGCTCTTCATCGATCCCTTCCTCCTCTTCAACAGCAGGAAGAAGACGTACAGGACACTTCACGACAAGATCATTAGATACCTCCGCTTCCTCAGGGACAAATCAGCGTCGAAGAGCTTAGACCCGGGCTTGATGCAGGCGTGGTACCGCTTCCCAGAGGTCAGGCAGACCTGGCTCGGGTTCTCGGTCAGCGGCAACCGAGGACATGGGCTCGGCGTGGACTTTGCCAGGTCGCTTCACAACAACCTGAACCAGCTCTTCCCCGAGTTTGGCAAGGAGAAGGTAACCAAGGGGAGCCACTTGGAGAAGCTCTGTCTCGTCCGAGACGGCGTTGGGCGAGACAACATCAGCGACTTCACAACGAATCTCATCCATGCGTTCCTCGCCGAGTACACCCAGGAGTTTGCACGCCGCTACATCGACGGCTCGAAGCGGAAGCGAGTCCCCGTCCGCAAAGCGCACTTCAACTACACGACGGAGAGTTGGGAGACTGTCGAGTATGACCTCCCGTGGCATGCGAGGGACTACGTTCTGCTGACACCGAAGGACATCCTCACAAAGGATGAGACCTGGATCAATAAAACCGATCTGATCGAAGAGTTCGACCGGCTGCCCGATGCCATCCCTAACGAAGAGCTGCGCGCCCAGGTGAACAACTACTTCCGGAAGCAGCTCGCGATGCGACGAGAGCCGACCCGCAAGGAGATGCACGAGGCGGCGCTCGCTACTGTGCTTCAGTACCCGGACATCATCGACTACTACATCCGGTACAAGGAGAACACCGGCGACAAGGCGCAGAGGGTAAGTGCCGCCAAGGTCGCAGAATCCGAACTCCTCTTTGTCGCGCAGGCTGGTAGGCTCCGCGAGCGTCTCGCAAAGTCAGGGTTCTATGTCCTCCGGAAGGATGTTCACGAGGAGGCAAGGAAGCGTGTGGAGTTCCTCAAGGATGTCATCGAGAACAAAGGCGGCCATCGCCTCTTCTATATGAAGGGCCAGCCTCTGCAGCGGGAGGCGGACTTGCAGATCATGTACCGGCTCACATGGTACGGGACGAGTTCCGACGTGACGCGCGAAGCCAATGACGGACGCGGTCCGGTGGACTTCAAGGTCTCTCATGGCGCCCAGAACAAATCGCTCGTCGAGTTCAAGCTCGCGAGCAACCCGCAGCTGAAACGCAACCTCGAGAAGCAGGTCGAGGTCTACAAGAAGGCGAGTGACTCCCCACGCGCGATCAAGGTGATCATATTCTTCTCGGAGGAGCAAGATATGAGAGTCCGTAGAATACTTCGGGAGCTGGAGATCGCGGACGATCCGGATGTCGTTCTGATCGATGCGCGGAATGACAACAAGCCGTCAGGTTCGAAGGCATAGGGTGACCTGCGCCATGCCGGTCAGCCGCTGCGCTGCGTCTT
>Ga0214473_10004875_pt1 | contig 16118 bp, 12 predicted proteins | sample RVTome_7_FD_203509 | JGI IMG/M metagenome (GOLD analysis project Ga0214473, IMG submission 203509) | Soil microbial communities from uranium-contaminated site in the Upper Colorado River Basin, Wyoming, United States - RVT98D197 | ecosystem: Environmental > Terrestrial > Soil > Contaminated >... | reverse complement strand
GATCCTTTCCCATTTAAAAGAAGGGATTCGCTCAGCCATCATCGGGCCCACGGCCAGCATGCTGCCCGATGCTTTCTTCAAGAGAGGGGTCGATGTGATGGCAGGCATTCGAATTTTGAATCCGGATTCAATGATCAGCATCCTAAAACAAGGGGGTTCCGGCTATCATCTCTTGAAAGAGTGCTCCGAAAAGATGGCCTTTGTAAAAAATGGGTACTTTTAGCGAAGAAAAGGGTTTAACTCACGGCGCGATGATCGTTAAGAACTGGCCAAAATAGGAGCCCGGGCCAGTCCTCAATCACCCTTGACGACCACATCTCCGGATTCGGTTAGATTCATGACCTTCATATTCGCTTCCTGAAAGTCATCTCCCACCACAATATGATAATCCGACTCTATATCGTGATCGAAGCTGGCGACCGTCCACACCGGGATGCTGTACTTTGGTCCGAGTTTCTATGCAGATCCCAAGGACAGATCTGGGGCAGGCGTCCGCATCGACCAAAATCTTCGTAGGTTCCTACTATAGAGCACCTTGACCTAAAAAATCACAGAAAATAGAAGTCACTGTCGGAGCATTTTGATGGATGTTTCTTCACCTGAAGGTCGGTTATAATAAGATCGTGTTATTTACAGGGCTTATCCCTATGGCATCCTCTCCTCAGCCTAAAATTCACGTCATCTCCTGGAAATTGATACTCATCCTCTTCCTTTTGACCATCGGTATTGGGGCTGCCGGATATCTCTACTATGAAAATCAAAAAACCCGGATCAACCAGGACAAGCAGAACGACCTCGCTGCAATCGCCAAGTTGAAGGTAAGCCAGATTGGGAACTGGCGAAAGGAGCGGTTGGGAGATGCAGGAATGATTTTAAGCAGTCCCTGCATCGCCTCCTGGGTTGAACCGCTCATGAAAGACCGACCGCCTTCTGGAATCAGGGAGGAAGTTCTCAGATGGATGGCGTCTTTGCAGCGGTATTATCAGTACAAGGATCTTTTCCTTGTCGATTCAAAAGGAAGGCTCCGGTTATCCACCGTTAAAGGTGAAACAGTGCTGGCCTCTTACGATCGCGAAGCGGTTTTGGAGGCAATCCGTAAGAAGGAAGTCGTCCTTTTGGACCTCCACCGGAACGAATCTTCCAGCGAGATACACATGGATCTTATCGCTCCCCTCTTGGCGGGAAAGGCATCCAACCTCCGTCCCATCGGGGTCCTCATGTTGAGGATCGACCCTTACCAGTTCCTCTATCCTCTTATCCAGTCATGGCCCATACCCAGTTCTACATCCGAGACCCTCCTGATCCGCCGCGATAACAATGATGTGGTCTTTCTCAACGAACTCCGCCATCGCAAAGATACCGCTCTTTTGTATCGTTTTTCGATCAACGAACCGCGATTGCCAGCAGCTATGGCGGCGCGGGGTAAGGAAGGGATTGTCCACGGTATCGATTAACGAGGGAAACCCGTAATCACCGCCCTCCGAGCTATTCCAGATTCCCCCTGGTTTCTCGTTGCCAAGATGGATATGGAAGAAGTTGAGGCGACCTTTCGGGAACGTGCATGGCTTGTTCAGATTCTGGTGATCGTATTGATTGCTGCGGCGGGGGCGAGCATCGGATTTTTCCGGCGACGGCGGATTGCAAAATTGGAATTAGAACGACTGGCTCTTGAGCTTCATTACGGCTATCTGTCCAAGTACGCTAATGATATTATCTTGCTTCATGACCAGGACTGGAATATCGTTGAAGCGAATGACCGTGCAGTCCTCACCTATGGATACTCCCGCGACGAACTCCTAGGGATGAACATCAGGAGGCTGCGGGCTCCCGAAGTCCGATATCCTTCAGACGACCCTCTGAAACTCGTCCAAGAGGAGGGAAAGGCGATATTTGAATCAGTCCATCAACGCCGAGATGGGGCTACTTTTCCCGTGGAAGTTAGTTCCCGTTTTATCAAAGTGGACGAAAAGAAATTCTACCAGCATATCGTCCGCGACATCAGCCGGCGAAAACAGGCGGAAGCTCAACGGCAAAGGACGGCCGAGGATCTGGCACGATCAAATGCGGAACTGCAGGAATTTGCTTACATCGCCTCCCATGACCTGAAGGACCCTCTCCTTTCTATCGATAGCTACTTGCTGCTATTGTCCCGACGCTATAAAGGGAGACTCGATACAACCGCCGACGGGTTCATCGACCTCGCACTGGACGGGGTCAAAAGGATGGAGAGGTTGATAAACGATCTCCTGACTTACTCAAGGGTGGGAACACAGGGCAAGCCTTTTGAGCTCATTGACTGCGAGACTGCCCTCAGCCAGGCCCTTGCCAACCTTGAGGGGGTGATTCAACAGAATGGCGTAGTGGTAACTCATGATCCTCTTCCTTGTGTCATGGGCGATCTTTCCCAATTGACCCAGCTCTTCCAGAATTTGATTGGCAACGCCATCAAGTTCCGTAACAAGGAAAAAACTCCCCACATTCATATTTCAGCAACTTTGAATTCACCGGCATCTTCCGATGCAGAGAAGAAAGAGAAGGAATGGGTCTTCTCCGTAAGGGATAACGGCATCGGGATTGATCCGAGGCATCTGGATCGGATCTTTGTTATCTTCCAGAGACTGCACACTCAGGAAGAATATCCCGGCACTGGTATCGGACTGGCCCTCTGTAAGAAGATTGTGGAACGTCATGGCGGACGGATCTGGGCAGAGTCCCAACCTGAAAAGGGATCTACATTCTACTTTACTATCCCATTCCATGTGAAAAGGTTTTGAAATGGATGGAGAATGATAAGAGGAGAGAAGGGAAGCCAGAAAGGGAGAAAAGATGGGGGTATCCTTGACGTAGGACGTCTTTTATATTACGAAAGACTCTCTGTCTTACCCATAGACAATGGTTAATCTCATGGTCCGGGGGCCCGATAGGATAGGAAGTACAAATAAATCCTTTTCGATCCCAATCTGTTCTGACCAGGATCAAGAGGATTCAAAAGATATTAACCGCGACCGGGTTCATTTCCTGAAGGGAGTTAAGAAAGAGAGAAGCCTCTATGGAAAGGGAACAGATATCGAAGAGGTTCCAATTTTTGAAAAAAGATTATTCCCAGGGTTTTATCGCGGACTGCGGCTTTGAGGCGGTCCATTATGAAAGGGGCTGTCTTGAATCCCGTGTGAAGATCCTGAATCGTCATCGGCAACAGGACAACTATATTCATGCCGGTGTAATCGCTACGATGGCTGACCATACGGCTGGATATGCCGCTTTCAGCCTGGTTTCGGACGAATATCGCATCTTGACCATCGAATTCAAGATCAATTTTCTGGAACCCGCCTATGGCCACGCCCTGGTCTGTAGATCCCGCATCCTCCGGGAAGGGGGACAGATCCTCGTTGGCGAATCTGAAGTTTTTGATCAGCGGACAGATGAAGAGGTTCTCGTGGCAAAAGCCATGGTGACACTGAAGGCAGTCCATCAGACAAGAATAAAACCCATCCCCGTCTAACGGATCCGATGGACGTTGGACGATGCCCTGAACTACGTAGAGTTCAGGGCTACCCTGCATCCCACGTGGTGCAGGGTGGACGATGGACGATAAACGATGACTGCTTCGGATTTACATATTATTGAGGGAGGCATAGCGATGAAGAAACAGAAGATTCCACATGCCCAAATGGTCTTCATCATCATTTTTTGCGTCCTGTTGGGTTGCGACCGTTTTTTCTCAACCGATATCGGTAAGATCCTGGAGAACCCAAGGAATTATACCGGAAAAACCGTCACGATATCCGGGGAAGTCACGGAAGTTTTCAGTTTCCTCGTCATTAAGTACTTTATCGTCAGAGACAAGACAGGTGAAATCGCCGTGGTGACGGAGAAGCCTCTACCGAAGAGGGGTAATAAGATTAAGGTTAAAGGAACCGCCGAGGAGGCGTTTTCAATAGGTGACAAACAGTTGATTGTTATTATCGAGAAAAAGGATTCTAAGTGACTTGCCCCCCCTTTTTTGAATTTATTGAAATTCAGATCGGGAACATAGAGGTCGTGTCAGCAGCTTTCAAGATCTCTGACAGCAACGTGTTTCTGTTGTCTTGCGATATCTGAAACAGCTCTACATCATGCCTCCTCTTAACCTCTTCAATTAAACCACCGCCCTTGACGGCGATCGTCGCAATCAGCAACTTCTCCGACCCCAAAATTTCTCTCATAAGTTTTTGGAATCGATCTGATAGGCACTCCATCTTACCAATCTCGTCAATCACGATCAGCTGGGCGGAGGGATCGAAAAATGGGATGGTGCCGAGAAAATCTTCAAAGCCCTTGATGTCTACCCCATATTTACCCACCCGATGAGAACTTCTGATGTCGATATGGGAAAGAAGTCCTTTTCTCCCATCAAGATTGACCAACGCAAATCCTTTTCTCACACCTCCTTCTCTGATCTCTTCCGTATAGAAACCGGCGGGATGAAAATTCTTAAACGCCTCGGAGATTTTCTTGATCAAGGTTGTCTTGCCAACCCCTGGAAGCCCTGTAATGAGAATATCCTTTGTCATTTAATCATCGTAATGCCTGCGACCGCCGAATACAAGAAGAAAAACGCCAACTTTTGTTGATCCAGAACAACAAATATGTGATACTAAATACAAACGCGTCCCAGGGGGCGTCGGTGATGGAAAAAGAGAGTTTGCACCGCAATTATGGCCTCCTTGCCGGGTTTCTCCGGAGCCTGTCATTCCGCTTCCAGCTCTGCACGATTCTGGAATTTCTTCTCCTACTATCCTCCGGTCTTATTCTGGTTCTTTTAGGAAGCCTTTTTGCCTTTAGGGTCAGGGAGCCATTGCCCTACCTACCTTTCATCTATTCTCTTGGGTCCATCCTCGCTTTATCTCTCATCCTGCTCTTGGGGTTATGGCGAATCTTCTCCAGGCCATCGAAGGAACGAGTGGCCCGCAGACTGGAGGAGAAGTTCCCCGAATTAAGAGACGATGTAACCAATTCACTTCTCCTTTTCGATCAGATTGAAAATGGGAAAACCCCCGGCCAGATTTCACAAGGGCTAGTCGCAGCTCAGCTCAAGAAGACGGCGCGAGAGGTTTCTGCTCTCAACCCTGGGGAGGTTGTGAGCTTCAGACGCCCACTCAACCATCTCAGGTTATTTCTGCCTCTTGCCCTGGCCTTTTCCGTTGTTTTTGCCCTGGACCCCCATTTCTTGGGTCGCTCCCTCGCCTTGATCCTTCATCCCCTTTCCAATCTGCCTGTCAAGAAGACTTCCATCTCCGTTGAGCCCGGGGGTGTGACCATTTTGCGTGGGGTTCAAGTTCTCATAAAGGCCAAGGCCACAGGAAATTTGCCGGACAAACTCATGCTGGAACTCTTGCCTGAGAGTGGCAAGGCATTGCGTCTTCCCATGGAGCCTGAGGGAGACGGCAGGTTCGCCTACAAGATTGCCTCGGCTCAATTCTCTTTCCGGTATCAAGCCTCTGGCAATGGGAGTGTCTCTCCGGTTTACAGTATTCGAGTGGTGGACCCGCCTGAGCTGGGGAGAATGAAACTTATCCTGATTCCCCCTGATTACACCGGACTCCCAGAGGAGGTAAAAAGGGAAGGACATATCGAAGCCCTGAAAGGGACGATGGTGAACCTTGAAGCTTATGCGACAAAGCCTTTAACGGAAGGGAAGATGATCCTGAGTCAGGGAAGTGAGCTTCTTCTCAAGGTTGAAGGGGATCGTCTCTTGGGAAGTCTCCTCGTCCTTTATCCCGGAACCTATTCCATCAAAATGAAAGACGACCTCGGTTTTGAGAATCCTAACCCGGTCCTCTATCAGGTCAGGCTCATACCGGATAAATATCCTGAGGCAGAGATTTTGAGTCCCCTGCAGGATCTGGAGATATCGGGCAATGAGATCATTCCCATCCTTTACACTGCCAGGGATGACTTTGGAATTTCGGCGGTCAGATTAAGTTATCAGATGGGAGGGATCGAGCGCTTTATCAGCCTGAAAAGCACAAACAATGGCCGTTCCTTAGGCCCGGAGACGTTCAAGTGGGACCTGGGCAGTCTTACCCTGACCGCCGGAGACAGGGTCGTCTATCGCATGGAGGTTTCGGACAATGATTCCGTCTCCGGTCCTAAAGTGGGTTATTCCCGGGCCTTCACCCTATCCGTCAGGGATGAGAAGGCGAAAGCTGCTAAAGAAGGCGAGGAGGCGCAGCAGATCGCGGAGGCTCTCTTAAATCTTCTGGCCGACCATCTGGAGAATAAAGAAAATCTGGCAAAAAATATGGAGGATATCTCGAACCGGGTGGATAAGAGTCTCGAACAGATGAAAAACCGGCCGGAGCGTTTTGACCTGGAGGCCCTTAAGCGGAACGTGGCTTTCCTGAAAGAGAGGATGGATAGGGAGACCGAAGAGACAGTGACCCAGGAACTAGAAAGGCTTGCTCTCCTTGCTGAGGATATAGCGAAGAGGGCCAGGATGAATGAAGTCGAGGCCCTTGCCAGGGAGGTGAGAAACAGGCAGAGACGGCTTCTCGATTCCATCAACGACCTCAGAGAGCGCCATACCCGGGAGGGCTTAGAGGCGATTTTGAAGGAGTTGAAGAAGGTGGAGGAGCTCCTTCGCTCTGTCATGGATGCCCTGGGCAAGATGGCTGACCGGCTGCCTGACGAGTTTGTCAACAGCCAGGAACTGAGCGGCCTCGATTTTCAAGATCTCTTTAAAGACCTGGAAGAGATCCAAAAGAGGCTCACCGCCGGAGACATCGCGGGAGCGTTGGAGATGGCCCAGAAGCTCCTCCAGGCATTGTCTGAAATGATGACAGCCTTCGGAAGAGCGGGGACCCAGGCCGGAATGGCGCCTTTCGATAGGCTTCAAGGTGAAATGTCTCGTCAGGCCGGAGAACTCCAGAGGATATTGGCCGAGCAGAGGGAGATTCTGAGTCAGACGGAGGCGATCCGGAGAGAGACTCAGAGGAGGGCAGAGGAAGAGACCGAGAAGCGGCTTTCTCATTTCCGGGGTCAACTTGAAAGGGCATTGGAAGATCTGAAGCCATTCCTCCCGCAGGAGCAAGGTGACGTGACAAAGGAATTGGGCATGCTTCTCAAAGAAGGAAGGCTGGAAAGGTTCTCTCACTCATTGGGGGATCTGGAGAAAGAGCTTTCTGAAAATGCCGGGGTCCAGAGAATCATCAAAGAGTTGAAGGAAAAGGTCAAGGGCCTGAACCCCGATTCCAAAGAGGTCATGGCTCCCGACGATCAGACGAAATTCCCAGGGCTCTCTTTGCGGCAGGATCATCTGAAAGAAAGAACGGGAGGCTTGGGTGAGAAGCTGGAGCTCTTCGCACAGCTCTTCCCCGGTATGGATACGGAGATTTTGACCGACCTTAAAGAAGCGGTGGGTTCGATGGGAGAGGCTTCTGGAAAACTTGGAAGGGAGGATGCCCCTGGCGCTATCCCGCCCGAACAGGAAGCGATCAGGAGATTGAGCAAATCTCAGCAGGCCATGCAACAGATGGCTCAGCAGATGGCCATGCGGATGCAGGCTGCCCGCTGGGGTTACCAGTTGGTTTACGACCCCAGGCCCGGATGGTACTACGGTCCATGGGTTCCCATGCCCACTCTTCCCCAGCCGGAGTTAATGCTGCCCAGGGAGAAAGGCTTGACGGGCCTCGATCGCGAGGAGTTCGATCCACCCTCTAAAGATGCCTATAAGGTTCCTCAGATCTTCAGGGAGAAGATCCTGGAGTCCCTTAAGGAAGAAGTTCCTTCCTCGTACAAAAGGGAAGTGGAGAAATATTTTAAAGGACTGGCAGAATGATGAAGCTGTGGAATTATTCGGGGATAAGAAACCGGACGGGGCAATATCTCCAAAAATGTAGAATGCGGACATTTAATTTAATGGCGATGAGTCCTTCTAAGTTGTGTGTCCTCCAAGGTATTAGTGGCTTTGTATGTAAAACTGAAAAAGGTAACCGCTCTACCTTTTCTCCGATATCACCCCGCCCGGTTTCTGGGTCTTGGATTTTTTTCACAGCTTCCTTCCTCATCATTGTCCTTCTTTCCTTTCCTCCGACATCCCAGGCGGCTTCGCCTGAGGTCATCCATTCTTTGACAGCGAAGCTCGAAAGCTGGGACGTTGAAGAGGCATGGTCCATGGTGAAAGACCCCCTTGCCAGGGAGCCGAAGAATACGCAACTTCTTGAATTGGCCTCTCAGGTTGCCTTTCACCGGGGTGAATATCAAGAGGCGTTAAACTTGATGAAGCGTGCGATCGAAGCGGGGGGAGAGGAAGAGAAGAGAAAGGCTTTTGTCCATTTTATGGAGGAGACGATCGGGGTCGTCGCCCCATTTAAAAAATACGAGAGTCCTCATTTCAGAATCGCCCTGGATGAGAGACAGGATGGCTTTCTATCTGGATACATTTTGGATGCCTTGGAACGGACGTATCAGCTCATGGCACAGCAATATGGTTTTACGCCCAGGGAGAAGATCAGGGTGGAGATATTCCCCGATACACGGGCCTTCTACTATGCGTCGACCTTATCGGCCCGAGATATTGAAATCGGAGCAGTTGGGTTGGCCAACTTCAACAAGTTGATGGTCCTCTCTCCAGCGGCCCTGGTCCATGGTTATCGCTGGCTGGATGCCATCAGTCACGAATATATGCACTACCTTATCGTAAAGATGACAGCCAATAAGGCCCCCATATGGTTCCACGAAGGTTTGGCGAAGCATGAAGAGACGCGATGGCGAAAGGGACCTTCCTATCTTTCATCTCTCTATCAATCCCTTCTTGCTCACGCCCTGGCGGAAGAAAAGCTGATCCCCTTTGGAAGGATGGAGCCCTCCCTCATCAAGCTTGAGACGGCAGATGAAGTCCAGCTGGGTTATGCCCAAGCTGCCTCTGCCCTAGAATTCATTATCACCCGGGCAGGCCACGAGGGACTCAAGGAGATTATGAATCGGATGGCGACCAAGACCGAAAGGGCTGCAAGCGAGTCCATAAAGGATGTCATGGGTTTGCCCTTTGAAGAATTCGAAGGGCAGTGGAAAGAGTTTTTGGAGGCGAAGGGGCTCAAAGGAATGAGCGAGATGCACGCACGCCGGTACAAGATCAAGGAGGGCAAGGCTGACGAAGAACGAATGGATCTGGAGGAGATTAAATCGCTCGTTTCAAGAAATCGGGCTCATCTGGCAGACCTCCTCAAAGAGAGGGGAAGAACGGAGGCCGCTGTGTTGGAGTATCGCCGTGCCCTGGCCGGGAATCCGGAATCCGTGCCCATTCTGAACAGACTTTCTTCTGCCCTCATGGGCATGGGGCGTGACGGAGAGGCCCTTGAGTTTTTGAACCGGGCCAGGGTGATCCATCCCGATCATCCCACGACCTATACCTATCTGGGCCAGGTTTACCTGAAGCTGAAAGATTTAGAAAAGGCCAAGGGGGCTTTTTCAGAGTCTATTCAAATCAACCCCTTTAACCCGGAGGTGCATCAAGGCTTGGCCCAAGCCCACGAGATGCTGGGTGAGAAGGCGGCGGCTCTCAAAGAGAGGGAGATAGCCGGTAGACTTCGAAGGTGAAAATTTTCTCTTGGCCTTATTAGGTTGTGAACTTATTGGGCATACCGGCCGGGAGGATATCTTGAAAAATCTAGAACGGGGCCGCTGGCCCCTTCGGGGCATTTTTCTTTCGTAGGGTCGGCGTCCCCGCCGACAGACAAGGCAGGCGGGACGCCTGCCCTACGAGATCAAAAATAGATGGCCCCAACATCGACAATGTTTTGTCGATATGGAGGCGCTAAGCGCCTAACCCAATGCGGTTCACACCTTCCTTTTCTAAGGGGATGATGGGGGGTGAAATGGTTTAGGGTTTCTGTGTTTACGCTATGCTCTATGCGCTTAGCGATTTTCTGATGAGTGAGGAGACAGAATGGAAGCAGTAAGAGATATATCAGACGAGGATCTGGTACAAGTTGAGGAGATGGGTAGGGAGAAGGCTGAGATTATCTCAGAGATCAAGAAGGTGATCATCGGTCAGGAGAAGGTGATTGAGGAGATATTGATGGCCCTCTTCTGCAAAGGCCATTGCCTTTTAGTGGGCGTTCCCGGTCTTGCCAAGACGTTGCTTATCTCGACCTTGGCAGGTATCATGGAGCTCCAGTTCAACCGCGTCCAGTTTACTCCCGATTTGATGCCTTCGGACATAACGGGCACGGATATATTAGAAGAAGAGATGGGAAGCAAACGGCGGGCATTCCGGTTTCTAAAAGGACCCATCTTCACCAACATCCTTCTGGCCGATGAGATCAATCGAACACCTCCCAAGACCCAGTCTGCCCTTCTTCAGGCGATGCAGGAGTACAAGGTGACAGCAGGAGGGGTGACTCACTTTCTGGACCTTCCTTTCTTTGTCCTGGCAACCCAGAACCCCATCGAACAGGAGGGAACCTATCCTCTGCCTGAAGCGCAGCTGGACAGGTTTATGTTCAACATCAACATCGAATATCCTCCCCTTGATCAGGAGATGGAGATTGTGGCCACCACGACTTCCTCATACCAGCCTGTTCTCAACAAGGTCATCAACGGAGAGAAGATCATCCAGATGCAGGATCTGGTTCGAAGAGTTCCGGTTTCCTCCCATGTCATCGGGTATGCGGTGAAGCTGGTACGCTCCTCAAGGCCTGGAGAACCTGAAGCGCTCCCGTTTGTCAGAGAGTGGGTCGAATGGGGAGCGGGACCCCGGGCATCGCAGCACTTGATCCTGGCGGCGAAGGCAAGGGCCGTCATGCAGGGGGGGTACGTGGCATCCGTCGAGGATGTTAAAGCGGTGATTCCTTCTATTTTGAGGCATCGGATCATCACCAACTTCAAGGCGCAGGCAGAGGGGATTACCTCCCTTCATATCATTGAACGCTTGCTTCAAGAGGTGAAGCCTTGAATTATTTTGAACCCAAGGTACTGGCCAAACTCAAAAACCTTTATTTGAGAGCCCGGTTCGTTGTTGACGGCGTGATGGTCGGGCTCCATCCCTCCCGGGCAAAGGGGTTCAGCTCCGAGTTTGAGCAGCACCGCGAGTATTCACAGGGCGATGATGTTCGACGGGTCAATTGGAAGGCCTATGGCAAGTTCGATCGCTACTTCATCAAGGAGTATCGCGAAGCCACTAATCTGAAGGCCTATATCCTCCTGGATTCCAGTTCCTCCATGAGCTATGCCGCTGATGGATGGAGCAAGTTCGACTACGGTGCCACGCTCGCCGCCTCCCTGGCCTACCTCATGCTGAAACAGCAGGACGCGGTGGGTCTCATCACTTTCTCCGACAAGGTTGAAAGGACCTTCCCTCCTAAAGCCATTCATGAGTACCTCTTTGCCATTTTGAAAGGGTTGGAGAATGGAAGACCCGCAGGAAAGACTCGGACCGGTTCCGTCCTTCAGGAGGTGGCCGGTTCGCTAAAGCGGCGGGGACTCGTCATCCTCATCTCCGACCTTCTGGATGAGCCCGCTGAGGTGCTGAAAGGCCTCAAGCAGCTTCGCTCGAGGGGAAATGATGTCATGGTCTTTCATCTCCTCGATAAAGATGAACTGGAGTTTCCTTTCGAGGAGTCCAGTCTCTTCCTCGACCTGGAGGAAGATTTAAGGGTACTTGCGGACCCCTCTGCCGTCAGGGCTGCCTACCTGAAGAACCTGAATGGTCTCATCGAAGAGTATAGACGTTCCTGCGCCTCCCATCTGATTGATTATTCCCTATGGGATACCTCCCTCGGCCTTGATCGGGCCCTGGTCCGGTACCTCTCCTGGAGGCAGAAGTTCAGAAAATGAATTCTAGACGTAATACTGTTTGATTAGGTAAAAACCGTTCACCCTGAGCTTGTCCTTCGACTTTGCTCAGGACATTCGGAAAGGACCGATCGTGGTGAGCCTGTCGAACCACACGCTCAGCACGAACGGCTTATGTGAACGACATTGAATTTAGACACGGGGAAAGGGAGATGGTGAGACAGGGAGAGAAAAAGAATTATTCACCGCGTCACCGTGTCATCCCATCTCCGAGTCATCACTTATGAGTCTTACGTTCCTTAACCCCTTATTACTGTTAGGACTGGCGGCAGCGATCATACCGGTCCTCATCCACCGGTTGACAAGGCGGAAAAGCATCACGAGAAAATTTTCCGCTGTGCGGCTTCTTCTCCAATCCCAGAGAACCACGGCGAGGCCCCAGCGCCTGAAACACCTCTTGCTCCTGGCCATGAGGGTCCTTGCGGTAATGAGCCTTGCCTTTATGATGGCCCGGCCTGTGTTGACGCGGCCAGGTCTTTTGACCCGGGGAAATGAAGAAGCGAAGGTCCTGATCCTCGACAACTCCTTGAGCATGGGGTTCGAGGAGGAGAGTGGAGAACGGTACGAACTTGCTAAAAAGGCTGCCAGGGAAATGATTCGCCATCTTAAAGGCCAGGTCATGATTATCCCGACAGCATCGATTCGAGACCATCATCCCCGATGGATGGCGGCAGAGGAGGCCTTGAGAGATGTCGATCAAATTCCCCTTTCATACGAGAAAGGTGACCCGGGCGCCGCTTTGAATCTGGCGTACCGCGGGCTAAAAGGGTTTGAGGTGCCTGGCGAGATATTGATGATCAGTGATATGGCCCAGGGGGATTGGGAAGGATTTAATTTAAGCAATCTTGGCACGGTTCCCTCGGAGGTAGCAGTAACTTTCTTGAGGGTTGGTGGCCTGAATCGGGATGCCAATTTTGCGGTCCGAGGGGTGAGATTGGCAGAAGCAGAGGCCGTGGTGGGAGTTCCTGCCCGCCTGGAAGTCACCGCATCGAATCTATCGGATAAATCCGGAAACGTCCTTGCCCAACTCTATCTTGCCGGCGTCAAAGTGGATCAAAAGACGATCACCCTCAAAGCCGGAGAAGAAGGGAAAGGATATTTTGAGCTTTTTCTCGATAAACCGGGGTGGCTCGATGGAGAGGTGAGGTTATCCGGTGACCGTCTTGCACCGGATGACATCTTCTATTTTCCTGTAAACGTGAGAGATAAGATAAAAGTTCTTGTGGTCGATGGAGACCCAAAGAGATCTCTCAAAGCAAGCGAGAGTTACTACCTCGTCAAGGCCCTCAATCCGGGAGGATCGGAAGGGTCGCCTTTCTCGACCCGGGTAGTCACAGAGGGAGAGCTCAACGATATTAATCCGAAGCTCTATGATGCTTTCTTCTCGCTCAACGTGGCCCGGCCTGAAGGACCAAAATTATCTTCGATGTTAGAGATGAACAAGCCTGTCTTCATCTTTCTGGGAGACCGGGTCGTCCCTGAAGAGTATAACAGCCTTCCGTTCTTTCCTTTGAGAATAAGGAAGATGACGGAGGCAGTGCCCGGAAAACCGGAAAGGATTGCGCAGGCGGATAAGAGTCGTGAAGCCTTCAAAACTTACTCTGCCACGGGTGAGGGGGGACTTAAAGGGGCCTCCTTTAACCGTTACTTTAAGATAGAGGGGAGCACGAAGGCCCTTCTCTCTTTTGGAAACGGGGATCCTCTCCTTGTTGAGGTCGATGCGGGCAAGGGGAAGCTCTTCCTTTTTTCTTCCAGTGCTGATCTGGACTGGAATGATTTCCCTTTGAAGGCTTCCTATCTTCCCTTCATCCAGGGATTGCTGAAGGAGACGATGGAACTGTCGATAGGGGCTCTTCCGGAAGTGATCCGGTTTGGAGAACCCTTTGAAAAGGAATCTGGACTCACTCAAGTCACAGGGATCAAAGGGGGACCTGGCATCTATAAATACCTCTCTCCGTCAGGGGAGCGGAGGCGGGGTGTCAACCCGCCTCTTGAAGAATCGGACCTTGGGAAAATAACGACAGATGCAATCAGGAAGAAGCTGGGGACCCTTGATATGAAGATGGTAGAATATAATGAGGAAGCCTTAAGAGGCATGCATGCCGGCAAGAAGGATCTCTGGCCCTTCCTCCTTGCCTTTGTCATGGGCGTTTTGGCTTTCGAGATGGGATTGGCAAACCGGGTATGATGAGCATTTGTAGCGTCGGCATTTACTGCCGACGAATTTCTTTCGCCCCCAATGAATGAGGGCGCTACAAATTATATTTTGCCTAATTTGAGCAATTTTGTTCTGAAATGTAGCCGCAACCTTGAGGTTGCGATGGTTTGGGTTTTTCGATCTTCACTCTGTGAGGATTTCACTGCACAGGCTAATCCCGCCAGTGACGGGACTGCGGCTACATGTCATTTACAGGTCATATTCAGGTCGCAGAGGCGATTTTGGGCGAAGATATGATCACAAGAAGACGTTTCCTATCCTTGGGATTAACCCTGGCTGCAGGGATGCTTTTCGGAAGGCCCAAACTTCTCCCGGCCGCAGACTTCCCCCAGTTCTTTTTTGCCCAGCTCAAATATCGCGGCGGTGAATGGGATCCAAATCCTCAATTCGTTGAGGCCATGGTGGAGGAGCTGGAGCTCAGAACAAGCATCGACTCCATGAAGGAGAGACGAGTCGCCGCGCTTTCCGATCCCGATCTCTTTTTCTTCCCTTTTCTTTACATGGCAGGGAAGTACGGGTTTGACCCCTTTACTCCTCAGGAGAGGGAAATTCTGAAGCGTTTTCTGACCTACGGCGGGTTTTTCTTTGCCGAAGATACGATGGGTGCCAAAGGGTTTGGATTCGACCGGGCTTTCAGAGCGGAGATGAAACAGGTCTTTCCCAATCATGAGCTGAAAAGGCTTCCGCCGGACCATTCTGTCTACCGGAGCTTTTATCTCACGGAGAACATCGGAGGGCGACAGAGGGTTAACCCCTATCTGGAAGGCATCACCATGGAAAACTGGACACCCGTCATTTACTCCCAGAACGATCTCTCCGGCGCATGGGCAAGGGATAAGTTCGGCAAATGGATGAACGAGTGCGTTCCAGGGGGTGAGTCTCAAAGGTCCCTTGCCTTCAAGAACGGAATCAATATCATCGTCTATTCCCTCACCTCCGATTACAAGAAAGATCTGGTTCATCATCCCTTCATCAAAAAAAGGCAGAACTTATGAAGGATTTTAGAATCGTAAAAAGGTTGTTGTGTTTTGCAAAAACCAAAACGGTAGCCGCGGGCTTTAGCCCGCGTATCGGCCCCGATGCTAATTCCGGCCTCAGAACGCACCCTGAAGGGTGCGGCTACCAGAGATACGGCCTGAAGTCCCGCCGTGGGTGGGAATTCAGGACAGAGTCCCGGACGAGGCGTAGACCCTGAATATGAGCTTGAATGGAATAACCATTGCGCCTGTCTTTCCCTGGGAGTTAATTCTTCTCCTTCTCTTCCTCGGAGTGGCAGGGGTCATCATTCAATACTGGCTGATCCGGAGGAAGCTCAGTCGCTCCAGGGCTCTTCTCATATCCTTTCTCCGTCTGGCTTCAATTGCGTTCATCCTGTCTTGTGCATTGAATCCCTTTCTGGTGGCAAGGAGTGAGCGGAAGGTGAATCCATCTGTGGCCATCCTTGTCGATACCTCTCCAAGCATGGGATTTTCAGCAGAGGGAGGGAAAGGCAGCAGGCTGGATGAGGCAAAGAATTTCTTGATTGGGGGACCGAAACCCCTCTTAAAAGCCTTATCCGAAATGTTTGATGTCAGGCTCTATACCCTCGGCGAGTCCCTGAAGGGCATAGACGCAAATGAGCTGGTGGGCTTGAAGGCGGCAGAGAGTAAAGCCGATCTGACCGATGGGCTGAGAAAACTCAGCGCCCGGAATCCCTTTGCCATCCTCTTGAGCGATGGGAATCTGAGATGGGAGAAGGACAACGCAATGAATCCTCCTATCGTGACGGTCCCGCTGGGTGACCCAAAAGGGTATAAAGATATATTAATCAAGACGGTTAAGGCCCCGGCTCTGGCTTTCAGAGACAGGGCGGTGTCAATGGATGTCACCATAAAGAGCTATGGTTACAAAGGACTGGCACTGCCCGTGGTCCTGAGAGATGGGAACAGACTGCTTGCAACAAAGAACATTCGGATCGATGAAAGCCCTGCCGAGGTATCCCTCTCCCTTTCCTTCACACCGGAAACAATTGGTTACCGCAACCTTCAGGTATCAATCCCGTCACAGTTTGGAGAGAGCCTCACCT
>Ga0214473_10004874_pt1 | contig 16119 bp, 31 predicted proteins | sample RVTome_7_FD_203509 | JGI IMG/M metagenome (GOLD analysis project Ga0214473, IMG submission 203509) | Soil microbial communities from uranium-contaminated site in the Upper Colorado River Basin, Wyoming, United States - RVT98D197 | ecosystem: Environmental > Terrestrial > Soil > Contaminated >... | reverse complement strand
ACTATGTCCGCCGTGTTGTACAACTATTCCTGCTGCGTTTCCTCCGGCGTTATAGAACGTCAAAGCTGCTTCTAATTTTAGTATCTCGTCTATTATATGCTTGTATTTCTTGTTCAAAAGCCACCACAGCGTAGCACAGATAGCCTTTACTCCCAAGTCCGGGTCGCTAGCCTGGGGTTTAGTGAAATCTTCAAGGCCTTCATTATTAGGCACGTCGTGCATCTGGGCAATCTGTTGAACTTGTGCTGCTCCAATCCGAGAAAACTGTCCATACCCAAAACAACCTGTAGGGCTAGTAGACTCTGCTTCAAAGCGCGATTCTTGTGTTATTACCGCACGAACAAGGTTTGGATCCAATCCGAAAGTTTTGGCGTGTTTCTCTATAAAAGGACGAATCCTTTTCTCTCTTTCTTGTACAGCGTCGCTTATAACCATGTTATCTCCGTGGGAAGCTCTCTGTCATGTAACTTCCAGTTACCTCGACAAATTCAGCTTTTCTTTGTAGTTCTTTTATACTTCGGGCCCCACCGTAAGTAAGGCCGCTACGCAAACCGCCCAAAAGGCCATCGATAAGCGCCTGAGCAGAACCGCTAACAGGAGCCCAAAAACCAGTACCTTCAGCCACGGTCTTTTCTTTAAGGCCTCCATAATATTCATTTTGAAAATCCTCACTGGCTTGGCCACGATACTTTGCTTGTTTTGTAGGTATCTCTGGAATACTAAACCGGCCCGCTTCTATAGTATCTCCTACCGAATAAATTCCTGGACTAGGCCCTCTTTTTTCTGCCGCACTCTCTTCTGTAAGGGCAAAGAGTTTTCCTATCATTACGGTAGAGGCTCCGGCAGCTAAAGCTAATACTACATCTCGGCTATTTCTTATTCCTCCGTCCGCGATAATAGGGACTCGTAGGTGGATTGCTTCTTCAGCACAATCTCGGATAGCCGTGAACTGAGGAACCCCAAAGCCCGTGACAACCCGGGTAGTGCAAGCCGCTCCAGGCCCAATTCCAACCTTAACAGCGTCCGCACCAGCGTTGACAAGATCGTGATATGCGCGTCCAGTACAAATGTTTCCAGCGATAACTTCCACTGCCGGATAAGCATCCTTGGTCTGCTTGACCAGGCGTACCATACGATCGGAGTGACCATGAGCGACATCAATGAGAAGGCCAAGAGGGCGAAGATCAATAAGGCTGGAGATTTCATCGAACTTGTTTACCCCACAAGAAAGGATTACCTTTCCTTCGAATTGTTCTACCCACTTTTTCTGGGTTTCAAAATTGGTAAAGCGGTGGAAGATAGGCACACCGCCGTTCTTCACGATTATTTCCGCCAACTGGGTTCCCATTACTGTATCCATATTGGCCGGAACTAAAGGCATCCCTACTTTTATGTTTCTGGTTAGCCACGTACTTAAGTCCGGCTCTGTCCTACTGGCTACGTTGTTATATTTCGGAACCAATGCCACATCATCAAACGTTAAAGCTCTTCGCATTACTTACTCCTCAAAATTCCCAACTTTATCTTCTCATTACTTATATAGGTGGAAGCAAAGTTTCGAATGGTATTATTACTTACTTCCTCCAAGATTCTGTATCTAAACGCTAAAGGATCTTCTGTAGATCCATCAAGAAAATCTTGTCCTACGATTTTAGCGATTTCTCCGGACGAACGTTCAGACTCCATGGTTGCCCGTAGAAAACCCATTTTGGATCTATGGATTCTCTCTTCTGTGAGATGTTTGGGAAAGTCTAACACAGCTTGAACCAAAACCCTTTTCATGTCGTCCGCACGCCCAGCGTCTGTATAGGTAAAAGCGACAATGTAAGAGGCCCCAGGTATATCTGTTTCTAAATTTACCTGGATTCCGTATGATAGTCCCCTTTTTTCTCTGATCTCTTCAAACAAATAATCAGATAGAACCTTGGTCATTATTCTTCCGATAATGATATTTTTTGGTGTTTGTTTGAAGTCTAATTTTTTTATTCCCGTGAAATAAACTTGTGCTTCTCCTTCTCTATAGACACTAAAGGATTTAGAATTGAATCCATAAGCAGGTATCTGCCGAGTAGGAAGCTTTAGGTTGGAACATCGATCATAGTTATTCACTATATTTAGTACTTGCTTTTTATTCAGATTTCCGGCCACAACTATAAACAGGTTGTCGCCTTTATAAAACTTATCGTAAAAGAAGGTTAAATCTTCTATCTTGGCTTTCAGTATATTCTCTATAGTCCCGCCTACTAAATGGTGGTGTTTTCCAAGAGTGTGCTGAAAGGTAGTATCTTTTATAAAGTCGTCGGAATTATCGAGGTTATTCTGTAGCTCCGAACAAACCGATTTCTTCTCTATGTCCCATCTTTCGGCAGGAAAGATAGAATTGTACATAATATCGGCTAGAATCTCAAAAGCAGAAGCAAAACCCGCTTCAGGCACATCTATCATATAATTAGTATGTAGATAAGTAGTGGAAGCGTTATACTCGGAACCTACCACCGAGAACCCTCTTATTATTTCTTGCCAATCTCTAGTTTTAGTTCCACCATAACACATGTGTTCCAAAGCATGAACCAGACCGTGTTGGGCAGGTTTTAGTTCTTCGACGGCGCCGCATTTTACATAATACCGGGCGTTGACCAACTTACTCGCAACGGGCCGTAGCACAACAGTAATACCAGACTTTGCTTTGAATATTTGCATACACCCTCACCTATAATAATACGATGGATTATTTAGGATCTCCAGTTACTTCTAGGTTTATTCCACCGTTTCTACCGGCGCCTTTTCGTTGCTTTCTCTTGCTCAATATCTTTTCAAAACGCTCATTCTTTATTTGTTCTTGCCAAACCTTTCTTTCTTTGAATTCTCGATGCTGTTCTTTTCTATCTTCCGTAGTCTGTTGTATGTGACGTACAGAAACGGCATCTTTACCTGTAGGTTTCATTACTTTGACCATTATGTTCTCCCGTATTTATCTTCAAGTCTTTCTATATCTTTTTCTTCAAATATCCCAAAAGCTACTTCTAAAAATCTTCCAGCTTGCAACAAAGACGCGTTTCTAACGCTATGCACAGTTCCTCGAGGAATGTAAAACTCTGAGCCTCGAGGAAAAGGGATTGCTTCGCCATTGGCATAAATAACCAACCCGTCGTCTAGGGAAACCCAGTATTCGTCTCGGTATTTGTGTCTCTGCTTTGATAGCTGTTGTTCGGGCTGTATCTCTATTATTTTTACGGTACACTCTTGATTATTGGCGTATTGTATGAACCGCCCCCACGGTCTATGATCTTCAAGTCTTTCGAAGGGGATATTCTTTAATACTTTTTTAGTCGGCATAGTTTTTTGTAACCATCTCCGCATCGATTATTCCATGCTTGCAGCGAGGCACAGGCCGTTGCACACAGCATGAAGCGGATCCGCCGCATGACGAACCCCGCTAATTTTGATAGGCATGTCTACAGCACTTAAAGCCTGCTCAAATTTAGGAATAAAACCTTTAGGAAGAGAAGTCCCCCCAGCGACAACCAAAGGAACCGGATCCTTAAATTTAGGCAGGGCTGGGGATCTTCGCAAATCGTAGGCTACCTGCTCTAAAGTATAAACTATAAGATTACCATAGTAAATCGCTATCGCACGGTGAATCTGGTTGTCCGGATCTGGGTTCATGAGATCCAGTTCCGGAGACTCCTTTTCTTGCTGAACCATGCTGTGCGTCATGTTGGTGGCGATAGCAGCTTGCTGGTCTACCCAATCTCCGGATTTGGACGTGCTGAAATTTACTACCGTTTCACCGGAAGAAAGAACGGCCACGTTCATCATTCCTGCACCACAGCTAATACTTATACCCGTAAGTCCTTCTTCCAGAAGTTCTGAATAAGCCAAAGCTTCCGCTTCATTCATGGGATGGGCATCAAAGCCTAAACTCTTTATAAACGATCCCAGAATTTCCTGATGGAATACCTGATCAAATTCAGCGTCTATTGGTTTTCCAGGTACAGAATACACCAGTCTTTCGTCCTTTATCCGCGGCTCTCCCACCAAACGCTTGATGAGTTCTCGTAGTATCGGTAAAGCTTCTTTTTCGGCGGGGGAAATTACACCCTTTACCATTGGACGTCTGGTGTTTACGTGGCGCTCGTTGGCCATTAGAAATGCCTCCTCACCGAGAACGTAGAACTTACCGTCTTTTTCCACATACGGGGCTTTTCTTTCATCTAACCCCTTCTGGATGAATTTTTTGTTGATTGGGGTTTTGGGTTCAAGCTCAAGAAAGCAGTCTCTTAATTTCTTGAAACGTATCTTTCCGTCTTTCTCAAATTTACCTGAAACCAAAAACGAGGTTCCTATATCCAAACCTACGCCTTTAGGAACTTGCTCTTCGCTCATGCTAAACTCCTTGGAAAATTGTTGATTCAATAATTCTCTCTGCTGCATCTCTTTTGGTACTAAATCTTTTTTAGGAGATTGCGGTTTTTCTTTCACTTGTCTCTTGTCTACTTCTTTTTTGATCGGTGTATTTCTGCCCACAAGAGGTCCTGTTAGTTGAGAAGCATCTACAGTTCTGATACCTTCGGTATAAGTTACGATTCCTTGCTGTTCTAATTCTCGGATTTTATCCCGAGCCATTACTTGGTACCTTTTATCTTCCTCAATTTCTCGAGTTTATCTGCAGCATCTTCTTCGCTTTCTTTAGTTTCACCCAACTCATCGCCGTGGCTAACCTCTAACGAATCTGTAGTTTGAGAAAGATCGGTAAGAGAAGTGTGCTTCATAGTGGGCCTCTCACCTACGGGAGTTCCTTCCGAAACTATATTCTTCCCGACCTGGCCCAAACTCTCTTGTATTGCTTGTTTTACTGCGTCTATAAAATTGGGGGTTGTGGGGTCAAAAGTACTTTTTAGTTGCAGGGCAAGATTTAGCATTTCCATTTGGCGTTCATCCGCCTCATGAAGCCTACCTTCTTGCACCATACGGAATAATTCCTGTACGTCCTGCTTCCGCTGCTGTTGGTCTTGTGTTAAACGGGTTCGCCTTTCGGCGTCTGCTACTCCTGGCATATTACTTTTACTCGCCTTCCAAAATTTTACGTAGTTTAGCAGAGACTTCAGGGTCATCATCAACGTCTTCATCTACGTCTCCCTGGGATTCTTTTAGTTTGCTTATCTCTCCGCGCAATTCGTCTTTTTCCTGCTCTATAGCGGAGTGTCGTCTCTTGTGTCCGTAGCTCAAATCATAAATCTTACTGGCGGAAAGCCAGGTTCCGAAAGAGGTGATCACTAAATCTACCCCATAACGAAACTTACCAAGAAAACCACCCATAGCAATCACATCTAAAGCGGCAGCATCTAAATTATAAATCTCCCAGCCGGTACAGAACACCAAAGCTACTACCAAAGCTAAAAGATTAGAGCCGTGCTCAAAATCCCACTGAAGATTTTTCTTTAGTACTTGTGTGATTGCCACCACAAAGGGTACTGCTGCTGCGTTTCCCAAAATAGACAAATCTTCCATGGGAACCTCCTTTACACTTTAGTAAACTCCTTCCAAACAGAGATCTCGAACCAATTGAGCGTGCCAGACATCTTCTCTTACTTTGCCGGGGGCTGAGACATATTTGACAACTTCTTCTCGGGTTCTAAAAATTTCTGTGGATTCGCCGATAAGCCACCCAGGAACCTGCTTGATAGGGAAGTCTGTGAATACATATACAGGCCTACCCTCACGAAAGGCTTCCCAAGCTTCGGCGAGGGATCCGGCTCCTTTTTGAACCGAAAGATCGTAGTTCAAAATGACCGCGTCACACTCTTGAATCGCCTGCATGTCTTTACGGAACATATATTTCCGCACCATGCTTTTGTAGGAGCCCAAGTCTGAGGCTTTTTTTTCTTCAGACCAGTTATAAGTGGTTGCGGTCTCAGACTGCTCTTCTATTTTTACCGGGTCTATGGCCTCATGTCCCACCTTGGCTAATTCTCGGGTTATTACATCTCTCCAACCCTTACCGAGATTTTCTTTATATTCCATTCCACCACTCAAATAAAACTTCATGTTAAAACTCCTTATTATACTGCTCCCTAAATTCACTCATTTCCTTGTCTAACCAGTTTTTTATTTCGGTTAGGATTTCGGGCTCAAAATTACCAAACAGTATGAAGTCTTCGTTAGCCTCATTGTAATGACCCAAAACCAGTTCTTTGTTTCGGTCTTCGTTATCCCAAAAGAAAGCGAACTTACTGTCTTCTAACCAACGGAAAGAGTGCTTGGCAAACCAAACTACTTTATCTAAATCCTTTTCTCTTTCTTTTAGTTGTTCCTTATCCATTCACCCACGCCTCTACCATTTTTCGTTTTTCCTCTACGGAGGTGCCAGGATGTAATACTTTCGGAAGATTGGTAGGAAGCTGGTTATGTCGCTTTAGGTACTTTAGAACCGCATAATCTATAGCAGAGTCCAGTTCTTCCCTGGTCAACGAATCGTCTGCGCCTTTCTTACTGGCTTTTTGTATGCGCGAAGCACGATAGCGATCTTCCGCCGTAGCTAACATCAAACCAAAAGATTCCAAGTGTTGTAGTTTAGAGCCCTTGCTCTTCAAAAAGTAGCGGGCTTTAGTAATGTCGTTCATTATATTTCCTTTATAAACAAAGTTTGATCAATTTCATCTGTAGCAACATCTTTTCATCGTACTGCCAAGTACGAAGAGCTTTATCCAGGTCAGATAAATCCAAAAGCGCCTGGTCTATTTCTGGTTTACTCCAGAAACGACAAGCAATCATGGCTTTTTGAATACGGAACCTATGCTGCTTGATTTCTTGGGCGATAGCATCTACGCTCTTTCCTTCCAATGTTTTTATCTGGCGGATAAGAAGCATGTGTCCAAAGAGAAGAGAGAAGATAGCCAAAGCGTTATAGTCGTTTTCAAAGAGAGTATTGCTATATCGTAAAACCTTGATAGCAGATTTTGTGTTTAGTGCGTCCAATAAATCAAAGGGTTTTACTTCTGGCTTGAAGAATTCTTTGGTGAAGAAGTATTCCTTTATTGCGCGCCCTAATTTAGTAGTTTTATTCCAGCCACTATCAATAAGGACCACGGTATTATCAGCAATAGGGTGATTAGCAACTTCTTCCAAAAACTCCACGATTTCAGCACCTTTGTTGTCAGCATTTCTTATTACTATCACCTTGCCCTTGGAGAAGATATCATTACTATAGTATTCGGATACCAGGGCGCCCGGAGTAATCTCGTCTATAGTAGCATCATAGCGTAACCACATAGCGTCAGGAAGCCTCCGCTGTAAATCGAGAAGCCACTTCTGTTCTATGAGATCTACGTCATCGCCGCAGACGAAGTAAAAACCTTTTACGGCCATTTGTCTTTTACTGGCTTCCTACTTATCACATGAACTTCCCGTCGAAGGAGTCGATCGCCACGGCGTTCCCTAGCCTTGAATATCCAATCTTCCATTTCCTCATTTGACCAGCCTCTTGGTAGATCGAGATAATCGTAATCTATCCCAACCTTCACCATGACAAGGTCGTGCGGTTGCTTATAAAGTTTGGGAACGGCTATAGACATATTTATACTGAAAATCCGTAATTGTGTAAATAGAAACGCGGATACCCTTCACTGAAATCAATCCTGAAATCAGAATAGATTGCTGTTTCTTGATGAATTATAACGAAACTTTCTCCTACGTGTATTTCGGGAGGGAAAGGAGCGTTCCTAATACTATTCCAGTGCCCACCACATTCCTCGGACGTCCGAGCGGCGAACATTTTTCTGAAGTTATTTGTAAACTTATCGATACCTACTTCTGACCAATACGTATTTCCAAAACTATCAATAAGATTTACAGACATAGTCTAATCACTCCCATATCTAAAACTATCTTGCTATTCGGCGTAGCGTAAAAATCACGCTCGATGTCTAAACATAACTCGAAAAGGGACTGAAGTCTAGTCAAATCAAACGCCAAGGTTCTTCCTTCAGGGAAATAGTTTCGTACAGGCGTTTTTTGCCCAAAGGTTTCGAGCGCGCACCAATAAAACCACTTCTCCAAAGTTTGAATAATTGTTCGGGCTTCTTCACTCTTTCTAATCGCCCCAACTACGTCTAACGCAGTAACGGCGTCTCTATTATAGATAGCCCCTACAAGAGTAAAGTATTCATTAGCGGTGTCCGGGGACACATCTCCTGAAAGGCTCTTCTGTAGAACAGACAGGGCATCTCGGAGACTTCCTTCTGCTTTTAGGGCTAGGCTATTGGCTTGCTCTTCTGATAAGTTCACGTTTTCTTTTTGCGCGATTTCCAAAAGAGTATTTTTTATCGTCGCGCTGTCAATGTCAACGAACTCATACTTCTGGCACCGAGAAAGTACAGTAGGTATAAGTTTATGCGGCTCGGTAGTCAAAAGAATAAAGGTGACCCCAGATGGAGGCTCTTCTAAAGTTTTGAGTAGAGCATTGAAGGCGTTTTTAGAAAGCATGTGGGCTTCATCAAGAATAACTACTCTATGCTGTCCCGCTACGCTATATCTTATGTTTTCTATGATCTCACGTACGTTATCTACGCCTGTATTAGAAGCGGCGTCTATTTCAGATACAGCGAGATTGGCGCCTACTTCTATAGACTTACAAGACGTACATTCTCCGCACGGTTCTCCACTAACTATTTTTTCGCAGTTCAAGGCTTTAGCTAAGATCCGCGCCGTAGTAGTTTTACCTGAACCCCGCGTACCACAGAACAAAAGAGAATGTCCTAACTTATCTGTCTGTAAAGCCGAAACTATTTGCTTGATTGTATTGTCTTGACCAACAACTTCACTAAAGCGCTGTGGTCTGTATTTCAATGATAAAACTTCTGACACTTAAAACTCCAATCTATAAAGTGTATTTTACGTCGGCTTTTATTCCGACTAACTTTCTATTAGTCTTCTTGAAAAAGCACATGGGGCTAAATCCAGTTAGCGCAGCATCTATGTTTACACCCACACCTTCTTCTTTTTCAAATACCTCTCTGACAAGCTCCAGGAGAGTACTATAGGCGTGAGGTTCGCTTATATCTTCTACAACATACCAACCGCCGAGCTGAAGTTGCGGCCAAAACGCATCCCATGTGTTTTTTGTTTGCTTGGCTGTATGGGCCCCATCATCTATGACGATAGAAAAAGGCCCGTGCTTTTCAGCAAGATACTTAAGGAGAGTGGGGTTATTTTGATCCCCAAACTCAAAAGTAAACCTGTCACCTGCTCTTTTCACTACTCGCCTTATTATCCAGTCGAGTCCGACTATTTTAGTATCCGGATGATGAAAGAACTCTTGCCAGTATCTTAAAGATTCCCCGTTCTTTAGACCAATCTCTATCAAACTTTGGGGCTTATCTCTAAGATCATCAAAGAATAAATCATAAACCTCTATTTGATGCCCGTCCCATTTAGTCGTATTGTGTTTGAAGCCGGGCCTTTGGTTTAGTTCTATGGTGGGTTGTCGTTGAAACTCTTTTAGACGTGCCACTTCAATTTTATCCCTAAACTCGAGAAACTTCTTTTTTAACCACACCGACTTACGGTCTGCCGTTGCCTTCTAACAATACAGGATCAAAATCCTCCTGGGGCACTCTCCAACGCCCTTTCATTCGGTGATAACCGAGATGAGAAGCACAGGTATCGCACCAAAACCAACGTGTATCTGGATTCAGTCTCTTGTAGATGTACACATCCTCTGCGTTCTCCAACGGAGAAGTGCAAAGAGGACATACGGGTCTTCGCGTCTCTTCGCCCGGTTCTTTTGCTTCTTCAGGAGAAATTTCTATAAATTCATTAGCCATTATAAGCCTCCTTACCTTTTTGTCCGTACTCTTCCATTACTTTTACGGAAGCACTCATGCCTAATCTATTGGCTCCCGCCTGGATAAAAGAGAGTGCGGTTTGCAAGTCTTTTATTCCACCGGCGGCCTTTATGAATGGCCGCTCCAAATCTTGCCGCATTTCGTTCCACATCTTCACGGTTTCTAATTGAGCTCCCGCCGTTCCGTAACCCGTAGACGTTTTAATGAAATCCACGTCTGATTGCCGTATAACATCAAAGATCATTATTTGTTCTATGGGGTTTAGATAGCAGGTTTCTACAATACACTTGGAAACAATTCCGGCTTCTTTGCACATACGCCCGATAGAGTTTACCTCAAGTTTTACATTGTTCCATTTCTTGTTCAGTATTTCACCGTAATGGAGAACGAAATCTATCTCTTTTATATGCTTCTTTATGAAAAATTCTACCTCTCTCATCTTGAAAAGAAGAGGAGTATTCCCGTGAGGAAAACCTACGACTGTACAAGTCTTTATGTCCGCGCTGTATTTTAGGGCGGCCGCAATACTTGATGCTATATAAGGAGAAACACAAACTGAAGCAAATTGATATTTCATTGCCTCGTCTAAAAGCGTTTCAAATTCCTTATCGGTCGCATTTGGCTTTAGTAACGTATGATCAATATACCTATTTAGCGGTTGGGGTAAACCTTCCATATACTATTCCTTTCCTAATTACCTCTTCGCTCTATCTCGTCAGCGAAGGCTTTTACTAAAACATCCCTACCTTTTTGTAGTTTATCTTTATCCCAAAAACCTAAAAATATAACTTCGTTGGCAAACAATAAAACTTTACCATAACCTGGGTGATCAAAAACATCAAAAGCCAAAGGTAGTCCGTTTTCCTGAACTATTGTAAAGCCATACTTCTCGGTCAACGTGAATCCGTTTTCTACTTTGGTCTTAACTATAGCTTCGCCTTTGAATTCTTTATTATTTACAACGGCATCTAAAAACTGCTTCTCTATATCATCGGACATGAAAAACCCCTCCTTCTATAATTATACGATGAATGCCTCCTAAATCAAAGCGGCTGTCCTATTTTCTGATCTACCGGAATAAATTTATCGCTGTAAAGTAGGCCCAAAATGAAATAGTCGATAGTTTCATGATAGAAATCATAACCTTTGCCGCTTTTATTTGTTCCGATGAATAGATCTTCTGCGACAATAGTTTTCTTCAAAATACAAAAGTTTCTGGTTCCTCGCGCTTCGGCGTTAGAAAAGGCGTAAAGAAAACTAACCCCAACGAAAGGAACAATCTTTCCATCTGAATTTTTTACAACAAATCTACATTTATCTACTTCATCTGGAACACCTAAATCCTCTAATAAGTACTGCGCTTTTTGTCCCGTCATATCCTGTACTTCTAAAGGATGTTTGTAGGAGCGTAATCCTGAATATGTAAAAGCGGTGCAAGAGAGGTTTAGGAGCATCGGGATCAAGAAAAGCAGCAGCTTCTTTCTCATTATGGCAGGTATCCTTTTTCCCTCATGAACGCCATTATTTCCTTTTCAAATTTGCGATGTATTTTACCATGAGTGAAGTGCTTCATGTGGGCCAGCTCGTGTGCTAAAGTCGATAAAATAGTTAGTTTAGCTAAAGGTTTATTCTTATTCTTTAGCTGATGAATTCTAATATGTATTATCTTTTCATTACAGTTGGACTCCGATACAAGGGGGTTAGCCACACATCTATCGCATGCGTAGCATTCGCCTAGATGTCTGATCAGCTTGCGTGTTTCGGGAAGAAGTTTACCGTAACTCAAACCAAATTCTTTACAGACAGCGTCAGCTATCTCATGGACGTCTTTCCATAATAGGACAGAACTCATCGGTTCCTCCTAACGCGCGTTCTTATCCAAACCCAGTACTCTGCCTGCTACGTGTAGCTCTCTTCCAAAGAAGAAGTTTATCTCTCTAATAGCCTCAAAGTCTGTGGCTGAGCCATGAACCGCATTGAGTGTTACGTTATCGTGATGCCCGTAAAGATTTCGTAAAGTGCCAGGTTCTGCTTTTGAAGGCTCCGTAGAACCTATAGTAGTTCTCCATTCTTCTACGGCGTTAGGTTTGGAAAGCACTAACGCCCATAAAGGCCCGGAACTCATTACCCTTGTGAGGTTTTGGAAAAAGTCCTTTCCCGCGTGTTCTTTGTAAAATTCTTCCGCCCCTTCTCTTTGTAATTGTTTCATCGCGGCCATTACAATAGCAAATCCGCTATCTTCGATGTGGGTTATAATTCTACCAACTTTCCTCTCGAAGAGGGTGTGGGGCTTAATCATCGCCAAAGTCAAACTACCGGCCATAAAAACTCCTATTTTACTCTTGTTCTAACGTGTAATAGAAAGCCCTCGTCTCGCGAAGCTCTTTCTACTCTACTTCCTGGGTATAGGGTATTCACAATAGTTACTACGTATTTTTGTTTCTCTACTGTATTAGGAAGTCCTACTTTCTCTAAAACTTGTTTAGTTGTGAAAGAAGCATGATAGAACTTATCTCGCCTCTCTCCGTACTCTACTAAAAGTTCATTTATTACTTTTTGATAATCCGTAGCCATTACATAACGCCCGCTAAAGAATAAACAATCTTTTTCGCAAACTTATTAGCCTCTTCTAATTGAAGTTGGTTTTCAGCTATTTTAGTAACTAAATCGATGGAAGTAACTAATTCTTCTCTTGTCTTCATGTTAGTATACTCTTGGCGTATAGTTTCTTCTTGCACCACTATTTTGTCCACTACATCATAATAAGAGTCTAGGTATAGTTTTACTTCACCTAAAGTTCCGGATATCTTCTCATCCTCTACCGCTTTAGCGTAGCTATCTAAATGGGCCATACAAATCTTGATTGTTTGGCGCGGTGTTTCAACTGCCAAGTCTTCAGCAAAAGTCACATAACTCATAACCGCCAACTGGGACATTAAGACACAGGCGTGGGTATCACCTATGTTTCTACGCAGAAGCAGCTCCTTGGTTTTTTCTGCTTGGGCCAAAAGACCATCATTATATTTTACTTGCCCCCAAGACCATAAACTAAAACACTGCGCGGCGAGAAGTAGAGTAAGAAGTATAAGGGTTTTTTTCGCACTCACTAAAATTCTCCTATATCTAAAAGATTAGGGTCTTTCTTTTTATCTATAAACTCGTTTAGTTCCTTTATCAGTTCCGTGGCTTTTTGGACATCGAGTTGCTCCACAATAGTAATTTTAGTTACTTTTGGTGGAGGAAAGTGCTCTTTCAGAATGTAGATGGCTGCTTTAGTGGATTCTATATTATCGTGAGCGAAAGCTACAAATAGTTCGCCGTCTTCCGCTATCCCAACAAACTTACACCCAAAAAGACCGGACAGGGTTCCCTGAATGAATTCGGCTATTTCTTTGTAATTATTATTCATTTTCGTACTCTTCTCTACATTCGGGGTTGAAAGTACATTCGGCTTTTCCGCACGGGCCCATAACTCCCAGAGTGGAAGCATTTCCTTTTTCCACTGCGTCTATAAAAGCATCTAAAATAGAATAAATAGTATCATCCTCGGGTTTATTTTTGAAGATGATGCTATGATGGAAATGCCAAACCTCTTCTTCATTTTTTACCATTATCTTTTAGTCTCTCCCAGCGATAAACCATTTCTACCATTTTATTTTCTATCCACGCTACAGATTCATGATCTCCTTCACCGTATGCTTTCACAGCCTCGAGTAGCATTAACTTGATAACATAGTCCGCCATAGGTGGCGGGGAGTTAGGAGGGATCAAGCTTCTGGTAGACATGTTCCGCTTTTTCTATCATTTTTAGTAGCCATTCTGCTTCTATATATCCAGCCTCTCCTCCCTCACAAGGGAGGGTGTGTTCATCAAGAACAACCCATAGGTGCTGTAGCATAGGCGGTTTGGTCGATTTCATCGGCTATTTTTTTCACCTTCAGAACGTCTTCATAGAAAATGTCCTCTATTTCGGTAGATCTGTTTCGTAAAACATAAGAAGGATGAAATGCCACAATGACTTTTACTTGGGGATTTTTTGGCCACTCAAAAAGCTGACCGCGCTCTCGAGTTATCTTTAGTTGTCTACCTAATATATATTCCCCTGAAATTCTCCCCAAGGGCATCAAAATTTTGGGGTTGATGGTATTTATTTGGCGGTCTAAAAAAGGAGAACAGGTTTCTTTTTCTATAGGGAGAGGGTCTCTATTTCCGGGAGGTCTACATTTTACTATATTGGCAATATAAACAAGATCCCGGTTTAGCCCCGCTCTCTCTAATGCTTGATCTAATAGTTTTCCTGACCTCCCTACGAAAGGTCGTCCAGAAAGATCTTCGGACTCACCGGGGCCTTCGCCTATGAACATTATTTTGGAAAAGGGATTTCCTTCGCCAAACACAATATTTGTCCGGGCGCTATGAAGGCCACACCTTGTACAATTGCCTATATCTTTTCGGACCTGTAAAAGCGCCTCTATATTCATTTATAGATAATGTCCCGGTTCCTGTTTCTGGTAAGTTCCGCCACTGACTGTAGGTACAATACCATTAGGCCCCGCAACCATTCCTGTAAGTGGCCAAGGAAGAGTGAAATTCATGCCAGGGGGAAGGCCTTCTGGCCCGAACATCTCTGCTGCGGACTGCTGGTGCTTCTTTTCCTTGCTCCTTGCCCATTGATACATACTAAAACCATAAAGCTCTTTAGTAACTTGAAGAGAAACTAAAGACCAGTATAACGTCCAAAATAATTCCCAATTTATACTCACAAAGCCTCCTTATGCTAAAGCATCGGGATAAGAATTTATTATGTCTGCTACGAGCATGAATGTCCAAGTATGGCCACTAATAGCACCTTTATACCAGGGCTCCTCGGCCCAGACGTTGTTAGGTGACATGATAGCCAAGTCCTCGTCGCTTATCACATCTAATACATATTCTAAAAGTGGGTACAAATTATGCATATAGTCTCCCGATATCAATAATAACCCAAAACGTATAAATTCGCAACATGGAACGGTAAAAACCCCTATAAAAAAGTTTTTCGCCCCACGATACGCCTATTCCCCTTTATTTTGTTCGTGGGCCTCTATCATTACCAGTAGGGGGATGTTGCTTGTAAAGCGCACTCGAATCGTCCCACAACACGTGCCGACACCCCAGCATCTCTAGCTCGTGGATCCTCTCTCCCATTCGTAGGATAAGGTCTAACATGTTGTAAACCAATTCCCTGGTCCTCTCATTCCCCAACACTTCCTGGGCTTCCTCAGCTACCTCCAGGATTCTTCTGGTTATAAGGGGCATTTCCTGAACTCTCTCAAGATATTGTTCTAACTCTTCTTTAGACATAAACTCTCTTTCATGAAAAGCAGTAGGATGTAATAAATTTATATTCATCCCTTAACAGGGAGATGTACTCTTACTCCCTGATAAACAATTATTTAGCGCGCGCTAAAAAAGTTTCGCCGCGAGTGCCAGCGTCCCATAGATGAAGACCCCAATAACTATCGCATAGAGCACCGCTATTATCATTATCTTGTCCATCTATTCCTCCTTCCGTCCAGTCCCATTCCTTTACTGAAACTATAGAGTTCTCATCATCTCGGTTTACCCCTTCCCAGGTTTCATTCCATTGGCCAAAGGGTACGGTGTTGGATAAGACCTCAAAAGGGACTGGGTAGATAATAAGACTCATATATACCTAGAAAGTAGCATCCTAAGCTCGTCTAGGACGCCCTCGGGGGTGTTTCTATCTATGTCTATATGAGCAAAGGATAGTTCCATAAATCTATAAATCTCTTTGGCCATTAAGTCTATTTTCTCTTGGCGCGCGGCCAAAATTTTATCTTCCGTGGGTATTTTATCCGCGGTTTCTAAAGGGTATTGGTTGGGCGGCCAGGTTTTCATTTAGAACTCCGGAAATCTCAGCAAGTGGCATTTTTTTGGCGCCCGCACCAAATCCACATCTACAGGGACTTTCACGTGGACGCTCCCTTCCCAGGGATGTAGCTCTAGGGCAAGTCTCATAACTTTCCTAGCCTCAGGTATCTCCATCAGGTAATCCAGATTAAGTCTCTTGCTTCTCATTCTCTGCTTGTTCTGTCTCTCTTTGTTTGGTTATGATATTATAAAGATCACTAAAACGAGTAAGACATATCTGATGGGCTTGGAGAAGCCCCTCGTGCTCTGGTCGTAGATTGGCCAATAATTCCTTTTGTTTTTCAGAAAGCTCTACGTTATCAACTATGACATTACGGAGGATACGTACTACTTCTACCAA
>Ga0214473_10004873_pt1 | contig 16119 bp, 10 predicted proteins | sample RVTome_7_FD_203509 | JGI IMG/M metagenome (GOLD analysis project Ga0214473, IMG submission 203509) | Soil microbial communities from uranium-contaminated site in the Upper Colorado River Basin, Wyoming, United States - RVT98D197 | ecosystem: Environmental > Terrestrial > Soil > Contaminated >... | reverse complement strand
AATTTTATCGTGAAACCAAACTTATCACTCATTTACTTAATCCGTGACTTCGGCTCTGGACAAATCCTGCAACCGAGACAGTTTTATCTTTCGCCGTGATTTGCAAAAATTGCGCCATGGTGGCTTGTCCGCCGGGACTATTTTCTGGCTAAAGTACCGGGACTCGTATCGGCGGACTGCGCCACCAACGTTTACTCCCTCAACCGCCGGGCCGTTAGCATTCAGGCCTTAAAAGCACCCACGGGGACAATTTACACATACGATGACAATTCCGTATCATAATAAAATGGCCCGAAATGCTAACAGAAAAAGCATAATTTCACTCGACTACCGGGATTCAAAATACTTTGTAACTTTGATTATTAGTAGATTCTAAAAAAAGAGGTCGGCATAATTATTGCGGTATTCTTGAAGGTACTCATAATGAAAGAAAGATTATGAAAAAGTCATTTTTTTTGGGCATTGCATTCCTGATTGTCTGTGCTTGTGAAAAAGATAATCCTAAAACTGGAATCGATTATTCGATCTATATGAGTAATACTTCAATTACGACCAGTGTTGATTTTTACCCTCTGGAAAATTTTAAAAGCTATAATTATATTGGGAAACCAGATTTGAAACTTCATTTTGTATCCCCTTTTGGTATGATGGGTAAAAGTTGTCATTTAGCTTGCACAATTTTCGTTGAGAATAATGAACTAATAGTCAGATTTGATAGTATACAAATTAATAATACCTATAGTATGTATTGGACTTCTGCAGACATATATATTGATTTGCCCGAATCTGTCAATAGAATTTCATTAATTAACGGGACTGTAGTTGATCGATATGAAGTTTTAATTTCTAAAGAGAAGGTTGAAATAAATTCAATTGTTAAGAACTACACAGATTTAATAAATGATAAATTATTTAGATTCCCGGAAAACACATTTAATTTTACTTGTTGGACAGGCTCAGGTGGTAAAACCCTTTGCACTGATTATTTAAATATTCTTTTTAATGAATTATCCTTGTTAGAGTATGTGTTCAGTGGTGAAGGGAAAATTCCATATCCCTACTACACAAGCACCTCTCCGGATCATTTTGTAGCAGTCTTCAAATACGAAAAGGAATCTGATTTTGAAAGGGCTGGTGAACTACTTGAGGCATATACTTTGGAGCATATTCCACCAAACAATGGAGCGAGTATTTCTCTTTTTGGTTGGAATAACAAACAATTTCATAGCTATACATTTTATTAAACGCCTACAAAATAATACTACCCAGATAAATTCAACATGCAATTAAGATTGCATCGTGACTCCTCTTCCATTGCTCCTATAACATCGAAAGATTTGGTTACCAATGACAGTTTTAAATTTGGCCCGAAATGCTAACACGGACAATATGGGTAAGTTGTTTGTCACACTTTTTGCTTTTGCTCCTGCACTCAAGACAAATTTGTACTGGTTGTTGCACCCAGACACGCGCGTCTGCACGCAATTAAAATCCTACACCGTGATAAATTTCTGGCTCCGAGATAATTTGTACCGCGACACTGCGCCAGTGCCCCCAATAAAAATCCTATAATGTGATAGTTTCCCGGCTCCGATCAAACTTGTACCGCGATCCCGCCAGCACGCAATAAAATTTGTACCATGATGGCAAAAAGTGCGCCATACCCTCCTTGCACCGTGACAGCTTTCTGGCTAAAGTAACAGGACCCTACCCGGTGCTGTCGTCGGGTAACACAACCTCCCCATATTGCCGGGCCGTTGTAAGCAAGCTGTGTCTCCCGATTCGATGGATTCCCTACCGTTAACCGGGACCTGTAAACGGGTGATAAAGCCGGACCGCACCACTGCTGTTAATAAAATAACACTACCGATACAAATCCAACACGTAATCAAAATTGTACCGCGACACTCGTATGGTTTAGTAGCTTCCCATCTGGACGAGAAAAATCGGCAATAGCGGCTGGCGCCGCAGACACTTTCTAACATTATACTATGTCCTCCAACGCGCAAGCAAGAGTTTGGCAGTCCGTCCCTACAACCTTCCCTTCACTGCCAAACACATGCTTTTTTGCAAACACGGGACTACTATCTGACAACGATTCTGTAATTTTAAGATTTTAACCAAGCAAATAAAATGTATTAACTTCGTTTTTATAAGAATAGAATTAAATAAATATAAATAACCGCAATTGGATGAAAAGCACGAACAAATTGATTGTCGCCTATTTTTCATGATGTTTACATCTCGTTCGGGTTTTGTTTAAGGCGCAAATAAACGAAACCAGTTGCGTTTATCGAGTTGCTGGCAGAAATAGTAAGACGACACAACATATACATATAAACAAGCGATGAAGAAAAAATTACAAACCATCTATCTGCGTGTTGACTCATCATCTAGATCTTTGACAAAGAGAGCACTCGCTCAACTACTTCTTAAAATAATTTACTCATTTAAGAATCCACCTAACAAGAAAGAAATCATAGATGAATTAAGTGGAATTTTAGGAACTGTCATCAGTAATGAAAAAATTGAAACGGCTTTTGAACTTCTATTGACAGACCGTAAAATATTTGAGAGTCAAAATAAATACATAATTTCTACTGCTAAAAGGGAACAGATTGACATTGCTTTAACTGAATATGAAAATCGCCAAAAAAGAATCATTGAAAGTTATTTTAGTCCAATATCAACTTCGACTGACACTATTGTTCAATGGTTTGAAGAAGTAACTATTGAATTTTTCAATGAATACAGTTCAGAATGGATTTCGGATTTATGCCGAACTACTAATGAAGCAGTAAAAAGTAAGCATCAGGACATTCAAGTAATTTTAGATTTAGTGACTGATGCAAATAAAAATATTCTTCCAAAAGATAAGGATTGGCTAAAAAAGCAATACATAAAATTTTTACAAGCCAACAACGATGATGTTTCTTGTATTCTTTGGGCTTATGGCACATCACAATTTTCTGCTACATTAATAATCGCAAACACATCAGCAGACCCGATTACAATAGAGGAATTCACTAATTCAAAATGTATTCTTGATACAAATATTTTGATGTATTTGGATTTAGAAAAAAGTAAGTTTAAAGATGCTTTTTTATCAATGGAGAACATTTTTATTAATCTTAAAATATTCCCCGTCTATTTCTTTATTACAAGAGATGAATTTACTAGGGCAATGGATAAGAAGAAGATGGATATTATTAAAGTAATTGAAAATTATTCTCAAGAAGTAATTAATGTAACTAATGACCCATTTCTTCAAACCGCATTACATAGAGGTTGTGTTACTACTGAAGATTTTGAACATTTATTTATTCAATTGATGGATATTCCCAAAATTTTCTCTGACTTTTTAGACATAGAGCTGCACGATAATACCGAACTTGATAGTGCAATTATAAATGGACAAAAAGATGAAAAACTAAAAGACAGAATTAACAAAATATATAAAAGAAAGTGGAATAGAGATAAGAGCAAGAATCCACTTCTACACGATGCTGGACTTATTTCAGGTGCAGAATTCGTAAGGAAAAAGGAGAAGTGTTTTATTCTTTCAAGAGACAGTTCAATAAATGAAGCTATTGTACCAGTTAAAAACGAAATGCCAATAGCTATCGGATTAAATACATTAATTAATCTTTTAGCAATTGATAATGGAGGTACGGACATTGACCCAACAAATTGTGCTCCGCTATTTGCAAGTATTATCAAACTAGCGTTACTTCCTGACCGGGATGTATTTAGACCTGAGGATTTGTCAAGAATGCTTGATATCCAAACACAAATAGGGAATCTTCCTCCCGAACAAGTTATTGATATTGCAAAAGAATTTCATCATAACAATGTGACAGGAGTATCTGACGAAGAAACAACATTACAACTTAATCGAAGATTTCAGTCAGCAAAACTTGAACTTCAATCCGACCTTGACAAATCAAAAAGGGAAACATTTTTTGAAAAGACAGAGAAAGAGAAGTTCATTACCCGTTCTGACAAAGCCACTAAAAAATTGAGAGAAAAATATACGGGCGAATTTCTGGACAAGTACGAAAGTGAACTTAGAAGAAATAGAATAATAATTTTTGGTGTCCTCCCAGCAGTGACAATAATTATTACTGCTTTTATTATGTATAACAGCAATCCAAACCAGCAGGCACCTTGGTTGCAATATATCATTGGCATTGCATTAAATATTGCTGCTTGGGCGTTGACAGATTTCCTTTACCTAGATAAAAAAATATTAAGAAAATACAGCGAAAGAGTTAACAATATTTCTGACGAAGTTGAGAAAAAACTTAAAGAAGACATTGATGAATCTTAACAGGACAGAACAACCACTGCCATTAAATAGGACTTCATGTCGCAAGCAGTGCCTGGCATGAAGTCCAGATTGCACTACTATTAAAGAACGCCAACCAAATAACCAAATTTTCCCAACTCACATAAAGGCAGAATCAAAATATAATATATCTTTGACATAATTGTCCAAATAGAATGGTCAAATGAAAAAAGAATCTTTTGGAGAGTATATCAGACGGTTACGAGAAAAAAAGGATCTGCCTCTTAGAAAAGTTGCAGCACAACTTGACATTGACACATCAACTCTTAGTAAAGTTGAATTGGGTATCAGACCAATTTCAATTGATTATCTGAAACCATTAAGCCAGATTCTTGAAGTTCATTTAAAAGAGGTTCAGGTTAAATTTGTTTCCGATACGATCAATAAGGACTATGGACAATTAGAGTATTTAATTGACGGATTAAAAGAAGCCGAAAATCAATATCTGAAATCAAAGAGAAAATAATGTCATCAAAGTTTTTTACAAATATTAACGACAGAAACCTCTTCGATAAATTTACTGGAATTATGGGAGAAATGAAAGATTTATATGCCTTTCATGCTGTTGTTGGCTATTTCCGTTCATCCGGTTATTTTGCATTGCAACCCTATTTAGAAAAAATCAGGGATATTAAAATCCTGGTTGGAATAAATGTTGACCAGATGTTTGCCGAAGCTCAAAGAAGAGGACTTATATATTTTGGTGATGAAATTAAAACCAAAGAAGAATTTCTAAAATGGTTTATTCAGGACATCAAAGAGGCAAAGTACTCACAGCAGGTCGAAAAAGGTGTTTTGCAATTTGTCAATGACTTAATTGAAGGTAAAATCGAAGTTAGAGCTCATAATTCAAAAACATTACATGCTAAGTTTTACCTCCTTCTACCTGAAAATCATACCGAACATTCTGATGGATGGATAATTATGGGTTCAAGTAACCTGACTGAAGCAGGGCTCGGAATTAAAAAGTCTCCTAATTACGAACTGAATATAGCCCTGAAAGATTTCGATGATGTTGAGTTTACAAAGAATGAATTCAAAGAACTCTGGGAAAACTCCACGCCTATACTTCCTGCCGATATCCAGTTGTTTAAGCAGAAAACACACATCGGACAAACATTTACACCATACGAATTATATATTAAGTTTTTGATAGAGTACTTCGGAAAAAATATTGACTATGACCCCGATACTGTTGGCGATTTACCAAAGATTTACAAAAAACTAAGTTATCAGATAGATGCTGTTAATCAGGGTTTTCAAATGCTTATTGAGCACAATGGATTTTTCCTTGCTGATGTAGTCGGATTGGGTAAAACTGTCGTGGCTGCCATGATTGCCAAGCGCTTTTTAATAGCAAATGGTTCTTTGAATACAAAAATACTTGTTGTCTTTCCCCCTGCTCTGGAGAAGAACTGGAAGAGCACTTTCAGGCAATTTGGAATTGACAGGCACACAAAGTTTATTACTAACGGAAGGCTTGAAAAAATTGTTTATGGCAAGGATTTAAATTATTGGGCTAAAGAAGATTATGACCTAGTATTGGTTGATGAGGCGCACAGGTATAGAAATCATACATCTTCTATGTTTGGCAATCTACAGAGAATTTGTAAAGCAACCAGAAACGGTGAGGGGCTTGTTACAGGAACAAAGAAAAAAGTGATATTGATTTCTGCAACCCCCTTAAATAATCGCCCACAGGACCTGTATTACCAATTATTACTTTTTCAGGATGCCAGACGGAGCACTTTACCAATAACAAATCTTCAGAGTTTCTTTGGTCCGATTATAAGGGAGTACAGGGAAATTATGCAAGAAGAAAAACCAGATATTGAACGCATCCGTGAACTCTACAATATTATCCGCGAGAAAATAATATCTGTTATCACCGTGAGAAGAACAAGAAGAGATTTAAGGAATTACCCGAAATATATTGAGGATTTAAATTCTCAGGGTATTGAGTTTCCTGAAATTGCTGCTCCAAAACCGAAACTTTATGAACTTAATGCTAAATTAAGTAAACTGTTCTATCATACTGTATTCTACCTGACTGATAAAGATAAAATCAATTATTATCGCTACCAGTCAATAGCCTATTTAAAACCGGAACTTAGGGAAACCTATTACGAACAGGCAATTCTGGTTTCTCAATCACTTGCCGGGATTATGAAAACCTTAATGATAAAACGGCTCGAAAGTAGTTTTACCGCTTTTAAGATATCTTTACAGAATCTCTCTACCGCAACAGGCAGAATGATAGCAATGTTTGAAAAGGGGAAAGTCTTAATAGCTCCTGATTTAAAAGTAAATGATCTTATGGGAAAAGGCTTTAGTATTGAAGAGTTGGAAGCCATTATTTTAGAACTGAGTACCGAGAACCCAAGAAACAATGTTTTTAAACCTGACGATTTCGATAGTGCTTTTATTGATGGTTTGCATAAAGACAATGAATTATTAAAGGAACTTATAAATGAGTGGAGCAGAATAACCGAAGATCCTAAACTTGATTCTTTCTTTAAAGCATTAGATGAAGAACTGTTAAGAAAAGATATTAATCCAACTGGCCAACTGGTTGTTTTTACTGAAAGTACCGATACCGCAGATTATTTGCAGGAAAAGATAGAAGACCATCTAAAAATAAAAGTATTAAATGTTTCCTCTGAAAACAGAGGGAAAATGTTTGAGATCGTTCAGGAAAATTTTGATGCAAACTATATCGGTGATAAAAAGAATAATTACCCCATTTTAATTACTACCGATGTCCTCGCAGAAGGTGTAAATTTGCACCGGGCAAATGTAATAGTCAATTACGATACACCATGGAATGCAACAAAGCTGATGCAACGTATTGGACGGGTAAACCGTATCGGAAGCGTTGCTGGAGTTATTTATAATTACAATTTTTATCCTTCACAACAAGGTGATGAAGAAATTAAATTATATAGCAATGCATTGGTGAAGTTGCAGGGATTTCATACTGCTTTCGGAGAAGATGCTCAGATTTATACACATGAAGAATTGATAGAGCAATTTGAATTATTTAAAGAGGGCATGAAAGATGACGAAGACAAGCGATTACTTTACCTCCGCTATATTCGTGAGTTTAAAGACAACAACCCTAAAGAATTTAAACGAATTAGGTCATTCCCGTTAAAGGCAAGAACAGCTAGAAGTTGCAAATCTTCCGGAAAAGATAACATGGAGAATTGCACCGTTGTGTTTCTGAAATCACCATACAAAATGGAATTTTACCTTGTTGACATAACCACAAAAGTAATTCCTTTGACTTTTATTGAGGCTGCCCGGAATTTTGAAGCTAATTCTAATGAACCAGGTTTTAACTTGCCTGAGTTTCATTATGAGCAGGTTGAATCTGCTTTAATCTCTTTTGAGAAGGATTTTTTAGGTTCAGCAACAGAAACTGTAGCATCAACCGATAAGGCAGACGCCAATACAAAAACAGCGTTAAGATTTCTGAGAGATTTCAAAGGAATAACACATCATGATGATGTTAAAGACGCCTGCCGGAATCTGATTAAATTAGTGGAGGATGGCACATACACTCCACTGGCAAATGAGTTAAGACGATTAAATCAACGCTATTTTGGCGTGAAAAAAGACCTGACAACTGCGCAGGTTGACAATCTTGTAAAGTTATTTGCCAAAAAATATGATGCTTTTAAAAGCGATGAGGATGAAAATACGGAAGGGCAATCCGAAATAGATGCAAACATTTCACCTGATATTGTTTTATCTGAAACATTTATTGACTGATGGATAAAAAAACTTTACAATATTCAATCCTCGAAAAATCATATCAGTCCGGAAAATGGCTTGATGTATTGAAAGAATATTTCGGTGTTAAGAAAATTCATCAGCAACCACAGTCAATTTCTCTGCCCTCAAATGAAATCGCCGAACATGCTGTGGAATTAGGAAGCTTCTATACTTCTGATGAACGTTTGGTGGGCATATATGAAGTTCAGTTAAGACCAAAAGCAGTTATTGGCCGTAATCGGGTAGGCTTGCGGAATCTGTTACGAAATGTATATAAATATGATGTAGATGCTGCACTGATTGTTTTTATCCTAAATGAAAAGTGGCGTTTCAGTTACGTTAGCGAAATACGAACGGAAGATGGTAAAAAAATAACTGAACCTAAACGTTATACCTATCTCTTTGGTGAAGGAGAGAGTTGCCGCACAGCCGCTGACCGTTTTGACAAACTGAAAGGGAAACACATCTATCTTAATGATCTGTTTGATGCCTTCAGCATCGAAAAACTTAACAAGGAATTTTTTAAAAGATACAAGGAATTTTATGAAAAGTTCTGGCGATATCTGGCAGAGAATAAACAGTATTACGAACTTTTGTACGATAAACGGCAGGAGGAGGTCGGGAAAAAAGAAAAGCCTCTCCGGGACTTTTCAAAAAAATTACTTGGCCGTATCGTGTTTCTGCAATTCCTACAAAAGAAAGGGTGGATGGGTGTTCCTTCTTCCAATAAAGAATGGATAGGAGGCAGTACTAAGTTTCTGCAAACGTTGTATGCAAAAAGTTCATCCCGGGAAACGTTCCACAGCACTGAATTAAGGACTCTCTTCTTTGAAACCCTCAATATAAAGCGTGAAAATGATTTAGCCCCGGAATCCCTGGGTAAAATGATTAGGATCCCTTATCTCAACGGAGGTCTGTTTGATAAAGACATCTCTTTTGAAAATATAATTGACTTTCCGGAAAATTTATTTGCAGAATTGCTTGACTTTTTTGAACAGTATAATTTCACCATTGATGAAAACGACCCTTACGACAGTGAGGTTGGAATAGATCCGGAGATGCTCGGGCATATCTTTGAAAACCTTCTGGAAGAAAACCGAGAAAAGGGTGCATTTTATACTCCAAAGGAAATTGTTCATTACATGTGCCATGAAAGTCTGATCCAATATCTTCGTACTCACCTACCTGAATGTACGGAAGATGACAGCCCCGCAACCAAGACATTAGAAAATTTTATAAGGAACGGCATAATTGGCGACCGTAACGATAAAAAGGATTTTGTTGTTCAACAGGCTAATCGTATTGAAAAATTGTTGGACAATGTGAAGATTTGTGATCCGGCTATCGGTTCAGGCGCTTTTCCTATGGGTATATTGCAGGAAATTTTCAGAGCTAAGACTTCTCTCGATTTAACACTTGATCCGGCAGAAGTAAAAAGACAGATAATACAAAATAATATTTATGGCGTGGATATTGAGCCCGGTGCAGTTGACATTGCACGCCTCAGATTCTGGCTGGCTTTGGTGGTTGACGAAACCGAACCAGCCCCTTTGCCAAACCTCGATTATAAAATTATGCAGGGAAACAGCCTGTTGGAACAGTTTGAAGATATTTCCCTGAAATTTGAAAAAAAGACTTTTGAAGTAAAAGTGGTTAAAGAGGTTGATCTGTTCGGTAAGGTTGTTAACCCTCAAATTACTATTTCCGAATATCTGCAGACAAAACAACACACGAAAGAGTTTGATATTACAGAACTGGAAGAGAAATATTTCAACGCAGACAATATTGAAGAAAAACGCCTGATCAGGGAAAAGATTGAAAGTTTTGAGAAACAGTTCATTTTAGAACAATTAAACGAGCGTGAGAAGCAGGTAAGGGAATTATTGCAGCACAAGGAAAACGATTTTGAAAAAGATCTTAATGCTGTTGGTGAAGCCAGAGCTGCATACCTGCGTAAAGGTAAAAAATCTAAAGAAATTGAAAAGCAGAAAGCCGAACTCGAAAAATTACAACAGTACCGCAAAAGGCTTAACGAAATAAAACCTGAAGAAAAGCCCTGGTTTCTGTGGCACCTATATTTTATGGATGTGTTTAATAAGGGTGGGTTTGATATAGTGATTGGAAATCCACCGTATATTGAACACAAGAAACTAAAAGATATTGCGTATCTCTTAAAACCGATTTACAAAGTTTATTCGGGCTCATCTGATATTAGTGCCTATTTCTATGAGTTGGGGTTTAATCTTCTTAAAAAGAATGGTACTCTTCAATACATTAGTTCAAATAAATTTTTCAATACTGGTTATGGAAAAGAATTAAGAAAATACTTGTTGGAAAATAGAATCAACAATTTTGTGAATTTTGAGCAAGTAGAAGTGTTTGAAGGGGTATTGGTTTCAAGTGTTATTTTCAGCGGTTCAAAAGATTTTCCTGTTTCTTCCCAAACATTTAAATATACTGAGTTTTATCAGGATAAAAACTGGAAAACTAACTTTAATGGGCATATTATCCTTTCAAGCAAATCAATTAAACAAAACTCATTTGATGATTCAGAATGGTCTTTTGCTAATGATGAAGCCCTGGTTCTCCGAAAAAAAATTGAAGCCGCAGGAATTAAAATAAAAGGATATAAAGAAATCGATATCAAAAGAGGTGTTACAACTGGATATGATCCTGCTTTTATAATTAGTGAAGAAATAAAAGATCAATTAAATGATGATATTATTAAACCACTTTTAAAAGGACGTGAAATAAAAAAATTTAAAATTAGTCGAAGTGGATTATATCTAATTTTTACTCGAAGAGGCATTGACATTAATAAACACAGATCAGTAAAGAATTATCTTCTTACTCATCAAAATCAATTGGAACCAAAAACTGACAAGAATCAAAAAAGTGGTAGAAAACCAGGTGATTATAAATGGTTTGAAATCCAGGACAATACAGCATATTTTAAGTACTTGGAAGAGAATAAAATTATTTGGCCCTTAACTGCCGATAAATGGGGATTTACATTAGACCTTCAGAAGCATTATTTAACTAGTGGTGCCTTTTTTTTAGTATCTCAAACTATTTCTTTAAATTATATTCTTGGAGTTTTAAACAGTAAACTAATGGAATATTACTTCAAGTTTATTGGAGTAATGACAGCTGGTGGTGCTTATACTTTGAAGAAGGCAACCATAGAAGAATTTCCGTTGGCAGAACCAAAACCAAACGATGAAAATAGACTCAAAAAAATAGTTGATAAAATATTAATTCTCAAAAAAGGAAACCTACCTACAAACCAATTTGAGAACAAAATAGATGCCTTAGTATTTCATCTATACGGGTTAACCGAAAACGAAATGTTGCAAGTATTGGATACCTTTAATGACCTGAGTATGAAAGACAAAAATACAATCCACAACGAGTACCGAAATATTAAAAATAACCATTTTAAACTTGAGATATGATACAAAGTGTTTTGGTGGAAAATTTTAAAGCCATATATAAAGCGGCAAATTTTCCTTTGCAGCCTTTTACTGTTTTTATAGGCAACAATGGAACAGGTAAAAGTTCTGTAATAGAAGCATTGAAATTGTTACAGGATGCCGTAACCACGAACCTTGGTGAGGCATTCAAAAACTGGGGTGGCTTAGATAAAATACGGAATTATAATGCATTACTTCCTAATCAGGAAATAACAGAAAAAGGGTTTAAGAAAAAAATCAAACCTGTTATTATTTCTATCATCGCATTAGTAAATCAGAAAAAATATGAATATCAGGTTCATATTAATAACAGTCTGGCAGGTGATTTCTATGTGGTAGAACACGAGGAGTTGATTTGTAATGGCACTCCGGTTTTTATTGCCGATGCCGTGAGCAATAAAGGAGATAGTGTTGCATATATTTATGATTCAAACTATTTTTCTGCAGATGAACCTTATAAATTTAAAGGGGATAGTCTGATGCTGGCATTTAAAGGCTCTCCTGTACTTTCGTCCGGCATAACAAAATTTTGCGACTATGTAGAGGATTGGCAGTTTTTATATCTGAACGCACATAATATGGGCATTCCGGTTCTGCAAAGCAGGAGTTTCAGAAGAATCAGGCTGGATTATGATGGCAGAAACATTGCCGAGTATATTTTATGGTTGAAAAATCAAAGTCAGGAATATTTGAATAGTCTTATCAGGAAGATGAGTTTTGTATTACCTTACATCAGTGATCTACAGCCCAATATTCAGGATACGTTTAATCGCGAAGTTGAGTTGTTGTTGCATGAAAAAAACGAAAACAGCAAACCATTGCCTGGCTGGTTACTTTCATCCGGCACTTTAAGAATTTTGGCGCTATTATCAATGTTTGAAACTCCCGATAAACCAAGTGTGCTTTTTGTAGATGAAATAGAAAACGGGCTTGATCCGCGAACAATAGGCTTATTGCTCAGTCAGGTAGAGAGCGAATTTTTAAATAAAGAAATGCAGGTTATTGTTACTACTCATTCACCATATTTCTTAGACCTTGTTCCACTAAAAAGCATTATTGTTTCGGAAAAAAATATGGAAGGGAGTTTCTTCCATATTCCAAAGGATGAGGATAGTTTAATTCAGTGGAAAGAAAAATTCTCTCCCGGGAAGTTATATTCAATGGGAAAATTAACGAAGTAGTCAGTATGAAAGTCGGATTTATCCTGGAATGTCGCCCGGGTGGCCCTGATGCATCGGTTTACAAGTATGTGGCTGAAAAATTATGCCCATCACTTGTAATTGAGAAACCTCAAACAATGGTTAATAAACCCAGATTAATGGAAGAAGGTCCGGTTGTCGCACAAACACTTCTGGAATCGGGTTGCGAATATGTTTTTATTATCTGGGATAAGAAACCACGCTGGGACGACCCGTTAGGCAATTGCTACACTGACCGGGCAGCTCTTACACATAGTTTAACATTGTTGGAAGTTGATATTACTAAGGTCTTTTTATGTTGTATTGATCAGATGCTTGAATCCTGGTTAATTGCTGACAGTAGAGGCTTTATGTCATGGATCAGAAGTAAAACAACTCATGCTTTACCTGGGATTGGTGATCACAAAACAAGTGCCAAACAAGCATCTCCAAAGGATCGTATAACGAATTACTTAGAGAATCATTATAACAAATGGAAGTACAATGATTATGAAGATAATATCGAAATAGTGAAACTGCTACCGGATTTTAGCAGGGTTGCGAATTGGAACTCATCATTTAGGTTTTTCAAAGAAAGTATCGAAAATATTTGTCCTAACTGATATGCAGGTTAATGTAATTCATTTACCACATCGTTCTGACAGGTTGGAATTATTGAAAAAAGAATTTCAGCAGGAGGACATTATTGATTATAAAATTTGGGATGGGGTAATAGATGGTTCTTTACCAAAAACCCGTATATCCAAAGCACACAAACAAATTGTCCAATATGCTAAATCTAAAAACCTACCTGAAATATTGGTAGCAGAAGATGACTTACATTTTACCTCAAAAGGTGCATTCAAATTCTTCCTATCAAAAAAACCGATTGATTATGATATTTATCTTGGCAGTATTTATCATGGATCTTTAAATTGCGAAAACACTGTTAATGATTTCACCGGATTAACTTTTTATATTGTAAATGAAAGGTTCTATGATCGTTTTCTTTCAGTTTCTGAAGAACAACATCTGGACAGAGCATTGAAAAACAAAGGCCAATATATTGTATGTAATCCTTTTACCGTAATACAACACAACGGGTTCAGTGATAACCTTGAAATGAATTGTAACTATGACAATTTTATGAAGGGCAGATGTTTCTACAATGCTAATATTGAGTTATATAATATGTCAATAAGATCAAACAATTAATTTGACGTTTCAGGTGAGTAATATTTGTGTGTCAAATTATTTTCAAGGAGGTTAGTATTGATTTTTCAAAATAAGAATTAATTGGTTTATACTTGGTTTTAAAACCATTTAACTGTTAAAACATGGTACAAAACAGAAAAAAGGATGCAGCCGAAAATTATTTTGGCTCATTGCCTACAGTTCATATTTATGCTGAATTCAAAAATGGGAGATTTATTGATCTTGAAACTGAAAGTGAAGTCACCTTAAAAAATGGGGCAATTGTAAGAATGATAACCTTGAGCGCAAATGTTCCCGATGAAGAATATACGCGGTATACGGATGTGCAAAGAAAAAAGGTACTTCCTGAAGGAACAACCTTATTTATCAGGATGCCAATTGTAAATGAAGGTGAATTTCAGTTTGTGATAAAATTGAAAGAAACCCTGATTATGAAAAAGGCAGGAAACAAAGAGGCTGTAGCAGAGCCATGCAGATGTGATGTTATTGATCGCATAGAGAATGGGTTTATTAAGAATCTGGTGAAATTTGAACCATTTGAAGCTGGCTCTTTAAACCAGGCATTCTTTCAGGCATCGGTCCGTTATCGTCCAAAAAACAAATCTCATGCAACAAACATTTATCAAAGTTGTTTTCTGGAAGATGGTCGTAGTATTTCATGCTTAAGATTTTAGTAAACTTTTAAGAAATTAAAATGTTCTCTGAGTTAAATAAATACAAGAACAATGGTCACTTCTTTTTTAAAAAGGGCAATAGCTTAAAAGAAGTGAGCATTAGCGTTCCGGATTCCCCTGGTGTATATTATGTTATTCGTCTTGCACGAGGCAGGGTTGAACTTGTTTACATCGGAAAATCCGGATCAATTTTACAAAATGGGGAATTTAAAGGCAAGGGCTTACAGGCTCATCTCAACAATAAACAAGAAGAAATAAACCGGCAGGAATTCTTTGATTTAAAATTTATACAGGAACAGATTGATGGATTGGATATATATTGGTTTGTAACATATGATAAATCGAATCATGACTTGCCCGGATATATAGAAGGATTAATAATGCAACTCTTTTTTGAAGTTCACGGACGTCTACCCGAATGGAATAAAGAGTATTAAATAAAGCTGGAAATGATCTGGGCTCCCAAAACAAGCAAGTAAACATTCCTAAATTTACCAGACCAAGATAAATTTAAAATAATGCCTGAGTAGTTTTTCAAAATATAAGAGTTATTTCTAAATGACTCATAGGTTATAAGATATAAACAAAAGGGCATTATCATACTTTCAAAGGCATTCATCAAACCTTGGAAGACATTTATATAACCATGAAAGGCATTTTTTATTCTGATAAAGGCATTTTTACATATATCAAAGGATTTTGTGAAACAACGAAAGGCATTTGTATATATTTAACACCTTCCCGTCGCTTTCAGGCCTATTTGCAGCTCCCTCAATTCCAACGCTATATCAAAAGCTGCAAACAAGCCTTCAAGCCCGTCCCGCCGGAGTAATGTGACAACTCCCTATATTTAAAAATCTATTTGTGTGACAATTTATCAAAGTAATACAAATCCGTGACAAAAGGCTTGCAGAAAAACGCAGAATTCAGCTACCATGGCAGTTTTAAAATAAAGCCTGCTTACAACACGGACAATATGGGTAAGTTGTTTGTCATGCTTTTTGCATGACACTGATCCATTTACCAGGACCAGTTTATAACCCGGCACCCGGATTCGCACAGCTGCACGCAATTAAAATCCTGCACCGTGATAAATTACTGCCTTCGAGATAGTTTGTACCGCAACACTGCGCCAGTGCCTTCACAAAACTTTGTAACCGGGGATAAATTCGCGGCTCCGATCAAACTTGTACCGCGACACGCGTAATGCTCAGCATAATTTGTACCCGGACGGCAAAAAGTGCGCCATACCCTCCTTGCACCGTGACAGCTTTCTGGCTAAAGTACCAGGACCCTGCCCGGATGCTTCGTCGGGCAACACAACCTCCCCATATTGCCGGGCCGTTATGCGTAACAGACAGCATGATAGCAACATAGGACAATTACTTAAACGGTGTTACCTCAAATAAAATTACTGTAATGAGTTTCGAATCCAGACCAAGGAAGAAAGTTCT
>Ga0214473_10004872_pt1 | contig 16119 bp, 15 predicted proteins | sample RVTome_7_FD_203509 | JGI IMG/M metagenome (GOLD analysis project Ga0214473, IMG submission 203509) | Soil microbial communities from uranium-contaminated site in the Upper Colorado River Basin, Wyoming, United States - RVT98D197 | ecosystem: Environmental > Terrestrial > Soil > Contaminated >... | reverse complement strand
AATCATAAGGGCGGGCTAATCGGCGAGACCTCCGCGCCTGCCATCGTCACCGACGTGTTCTCCACGTGCCGCCTCTCCGGAACCGGCATCGGCGTCGCCGGCCTCATCGGCCACAACGAGGGAACCCTGACCAACGGTTACTACTACAACGGATCGTTCCCCGTCAGCGCGACGGCCCGCGTCGCCGGCATCATCGGCTGGAACGCCGCCACGGGAGTCATCCGCAATACGTTCACCGCCGCCGCAGTCGAGGGCAACACGGATTGGTTGGACGTCGCGTTGCACGTCGGAACACCGACCGGGATGGCGATCAACTCCTTCTTCGACTCCGGATGGTCCGTGGCGAATCTCGGCACCGGTGGCACGACCGAGAACGGCACACCCGTCGATGTCGCTGCCTCGCCGGGGTACTTCTTCGACCGCACCCAGGCGCCGGTCGCGAGCTGGGACTTCGACAGCGTCTGGGCAGAACGGGCGGGGGACTATCCCACGCTGCGGTTCTTGAACGGCCGGTACTAGGTCAGTGTGCTTCGCATCGCGCGACGCCGTGCCGCGCTCCCTCAGCCCCGTTTCTTCACCCAGATGTCGATGGGCGCCTCGTCGCTGAACGCGAACCGCTGATCCACCGTTCGGTAGTCGCCCGCGGCGACGGCGTGATGCCGGCCCATGCCGACGGCCTCCACCTCGTCGCCGTCACAGGCGGCATCGAGCTCCTCGAGCGCGCCGCCCGCGCTGCGCACGCGCACCCGCACGCGGGGTGGAACCTCGGCCGCCCCGGTCTCGTCCACGATCCGGATGCGTAGCTGATTGTCTTCGATGTCGAATTGCAGCCTGCCCTCGATGCGGACGGGTTCCGTGGTCTGTGCAGGCAGCTTGTCGACGCGCGTCGCAGTGAGCTGGCGAGCCGCGGATCGGGCGGCAAACCTGCGTCGCCGGCGTGCCCGGCGTTGCAACGTCGAGACGACCAAGGCGGTCACGCTCGGAACGGCGACCGCGAGCCCAGCGATCAGGCCGAGGACCATGAGCACGTCGCCCACTCCTCGAGAGCCCTCGAAAAACTCGACCAGAGGGATCCACGCCAGGGGCAGCCCTATCGCGATCACGCAGGCCAGGATCATCATGGGTGACCGCATGCTGAGCCAAGGCCTTCGGATCTCCTCCTTGGACGATGGCAGGGCGCGGGTGCGGTCCACGACGGGTCGTCCACAGCGGGGGCAGCTGTCGTCGAAGGGGTAGTACTCGGAGCACTCGGCGCAGACGAAACGCGTCTCCTCTATGGGCAGCGGGCCCTCGGAGCGCTCCGGTCCCGACCCTTTGTACCTGCGGCCCTCCCACAAGCGGGAGCCGAATTTGGCGAGTGTCGTGTAGGTCCCCATCGCTGTGTGTGGCTACCAGTGGACTGCGGAGGAATTCCAGGGCGGGCCCCGTGTCGTGAGCGACAACAGGCCTGCGTTCAGCTGTCCGATCGGCCGCGGACCGAAAGGTCGAGGGCCACGGCGAGCGCGCGGTCCACGCGCTCGAGGTGCTCTCGAGGCAACATGCCCACGACCTCGGCCAGCGACTCCTTCAGCAAGATGTAGACCTCTCCGCACTTGGCGACGCTGGCCACCGGCAGGTTGGCTACTCGCTTCGGGAGATCGACCTCCCATGCGTACGACCCTCGGGAGCGGGCCACGGAGGGCAGGTGCACGACCAGCACCTTCGGGTAGCTCTCGTTCTCGTTGAAGGCGTCATTCGACACGATCAGGAACGGTCGGCGCTTGCGAGATCCGCCGGGCAGCGCCGCCCGTCCCCACCACACCTCACCTCTTCGCACGGCGTTTGCCCCCACGCACCTTGCGCGGCGTGCTCGCCTCGGCCACGGGTTGCGCTTCGATGAGATCCACATCCTCGTGGTGGTGGCCCGCCTGGCAGTAGTGTTCGACCTGCTCTGCGATCCGCTCGCGCCGAATCCGGTCGAGCTTCTCCGCCAACGCCTCCCGCACGAGCTCCGACGCCGTGCGATACCGGACACCGTCGACCAGAGACTCGATCTCCTCGAGTTGCGAGGCCTCGGCGCTGATGACCGCCCGACGTTTCGTTCCCATAGATGGTGCACTAACATGGTGCACGCTTCTTGGCAACCGCAGGGGCACGGGCGCGCGCTAGGTAGATCGCTCTCGCTTTGACTTGAGCCTGAGCGCGCCCGCAAGCGAGGCGAGGGAGTGCACTGTGGGGTGCATGACCGAGCCAAGCGCGGACGCAAGCCAGGATCAGGTCAAATGGGGAGCGATCTAGTACTGCACGCCGAGGACGAGGCGCAGGGTCTGGGCGTTGCTGAGCTCGGGGTTCGGGCCGCGGTCGCCGTTGCCGTCGGGGTTCTCGAGGTACCCGAGGCCCTTCATGGGGAAGAGAATCCCGTACTGCACGCTCCCGTAGAAGCCGTCGAGGAGATCCGGGCCGTCCTCGCTCCGGTAGTAGAGCTGGGCGTTGATCTCGACGCCGAGGTCGGGGTCGTTGCCCCAGGTCTGCACGGGCGACGAGGCCCGGCTCCAGATCAGGTCCGCGCGCAAGCCGAAGAGCTGCCCGAAGGAGTTGCGGATGAAATCGTAGCTGACCCCGGGCCGGAAGTAATAGGCCCCCGCCACCTGCTGCATGATGTTGCGCCACAGGATCAGGTCCACCCGGTAGTTCGGGTGGAACCGGAACGTGGAGATCGTGTCGTCGGGCGACGCCTGTGCGGCGAGGCCGGCCGCCCCAGCAAGCCCCTCCACGTCCGCGTCGCCCGTGGCGAAGCCCGCGTTGAAGTAGATCCCGAGCTTGTCGTCGAGGAGCCGGTACTCGCTCTCGAGGGCCACCCCGAGCTGAAGCAGATTGTAGTCCTCGAGCGTGAAGTCGATCTCGCCCGTGTTCTGGATCGTGCCGGCGATCATGACCGCCTCGAGCTCGATGCGCAGGCTCCGCCACAGGAACTGCACCCACAGGTCCGGGATGAAGGCCTCGGCGTCGCGGCGCACGAGCCCCGTCGCCGCCGACGACGTGCTGCCGAAGGGATCGACCACGCCCTGCGTCGAGAGGAGCTGGTTCCGGTAGACAAAATAGGCGCCGTAGTTCAGGACCATCTCCCCGCGCTGGAGCGCCGCGGTCTGGTCCTCGCCGTCCATGCGGCGGGCCGCGGCGAAGACGAACTGATCCACGTCATCGTCCTGGGCCGCGTCGTAGTCGAGGGCCAGCGGGTCGAGCCGGTTGTTCTGGATGAAGCCCTCGCTCGCGAAGTCCCAGGCCGCCACCAGGTAGAAGCCGGCGAGCTTCGTGATGCCCATGATGCGGTCGACGTCGGAGCTGAAGTCCGCGTCGATGCCGTCACCGCCGTTGGCCAAGAGCCCGAGGCCCCAGTGCGAAGGCATGCGCCCGAATCTCAGCTGCCCGAGCCCCCGGTTGGTCACCTCGGCCCAGGCCCGGCGGGCGACGATGCTGTCGCTCAGGGAGTTCACGTAGCGCTGGGGCGGCACCTGTGTGGCCGAGAACGCATCGAGCGCGACCCGGGGATTGCGGGCGCGCGAGAAACCCGTCGCGCTCGGCGTAGCCACGAGGCCGTCGGGCGTCGAGCCGAGGACCAGGTTGTCGAACACGTCGAACATCATGTGCACGCGGACGTCGTCGCTCAGCGCCAGGGTCGGCTGGAGCCTCAGGCGCATGTTGGCGAAGCCGATGGTCTCGGTGCTGCAGGCGGTCACGGGCGTCGTCTCGTACGTGTCGCCGCAGCCGCCCGGGGGCACCACGCCGTGCTCGAGCGGGATGAAGCGGTCGAAGGGCGGGTCCGTGAGGTTGGGCGGCAGCGGCGAGCGCCCCAGCCAGAACGTGTCCCACAGCTCGCTGCGCACGCGGAAGTATCCGTGGAGCGTGAGCACGGCCTGGGGCGCCGTCCAGCTCACGCGCGTGGGGTCGCCCGAGGGCGGGGCCGACTCGTCGAGCGCCGCATTGGCATCGCCCGGAGAGGGGATGTCGTCATCGGCGGCCTCCTCCTCCTCCTCCTGGGCCAGCGGCAGGTCCATGGGCTCGAAGTTGGGCTCCCGGAGCTCGGGGGTCTCCTCACCCTCCTCGCCAAGCTCCTCGTCGAGGACGTCCTCGTCCTCGGCCGGAGGCTGGGCGAGCGCCGGGGGCACCTGCGCGACGAAGAACAAGAACGCGACCAGGCTCGGGAGTCGGGACATCGGCAGGGGTCTCCATGTGCCCGGCATCGCGGGCGAAGGCTGCGTAACACGCGCGGAAACGGGCGGTCAACGGCGCTGGACCCCGGGCGGGCGCTTGACCTCCAAGCATGCCGGCGTACAAGGTGTCGGGTCCCCGGCCAGCCCGGAGCTCCCTGCGTGTCCTCCACCCTCCGTGTCGTCCCCCTCGGCGGGCTCGGCGAGATCGGCATGAACTGCATGGCCCTCGAGGCCGAGGGCGACGTGCTCGTCGTGGACTGCGGCGTCATGTTCCCCGATCGCCTCCGCGGCGTGGACGTCGTGCACCCGGACTTCGCGTGGCTCCTCGAGCGGCCCAAGCGCGTCCGCGCTGTGGTGCTGACCCACGGCCACGAGGATCACATCGGCGCCCTCCCCTACCTGCTCAAGCATCTCGACGTTCCCGTCCACGGTCCCCGCTACGCCCTGCGGCTCGCGGCCGACCGGCTCGCGGAGCACGACCTGCCCCGGCCTCCGCGCCTCGTCGCGGCCGAGCCGGGGAAGGCCTTCGACGCCGGCTGCTTCCGAGTCGAGCCGATCCAGGTCACGCACTCCACCGTCGAGGCCACGGCCCTCGCGCTGACTACTCCCGCCGGTGTTGTGGTCCACAGCGGCGATTTCAAGATCGACAGGGAGCCCCCCGGCGGCGAGGCCTTCGACGCCGACCGCCTGCGAGCGCTCGGCGACCGAGGCGTGCGCCTGCTGATGAGCGACTCGACCAACGCGTGGGCCGAGGGCAGCTCGGGCAGCGAAGCCGACGCGGCACGGGCCCTCTCGGAGCTCATCTCGAACGCGCCGCACCGGGTCGTCGTCGCCATCTTCGCCTCGAACGTCCATCGACTCAGGACGCTCCTCGACGCCGCCCGCATGCACGGTCGCCGGGTGTGTCTGCTCGGGCGCTCCGTCGCCAAGCACGTGGATCTGGCGGTCGAGACGGGGCACCTGCGAGATCTCGGCTCCCTGCGCGTGGCCGCAGAGGACGCCGCGTCCGTGCCCCGCAACGAGCTCCTGGTGATCGCCACCGGCACGCAGGCCGAGCCGGCGGCGGCCATGGCGCGCCTCGCCCGCGGCCAGCACCCGGCCCTCAGCCTCGATCCGGGCGACGAGGTGATCTTCTCGTCACGGATCATCCCCGGGAACGAGCTGACCGTGCATGCCCTGATCGCGGATCTGCTGAGGCGCGACGTGCGCGTGCACTTCCGCCTGACCGATCCGCGGATTCACGTGAGCGGCCACGCATACGCGGACGAGCTCACGGCCATGATCGAGCTCGTCCGGCCCCGAGCCTTCCTCCCCGTGCACGGGACCCTGCTCCATCTGCGTAGGCACGCTCAGCTCGCAGCGCGCGCGGGCATCGAGCACACTCTCGTCGTGGAGAACGGCACGGTCGTCGAGGTCACCGAGGACGCGATGCACGTCGCAGGCGTGGTTCCTTCGGGGCGCGTGCACGTGGACGCGGGCGAGGAGATCCCCGACGCGGTGCTCCGCGATCGGGCGCTCCTCGGCGAGCAGGGCATTGCCGTCGTGGTCGTCAAGGTCGATAGAGAGGGGCGGGTCTCGGGCGAGCCCGAGGTCATGACGCGGGGCGTGGTGCAGGAAGAGGAGGAGCCCGAGCTCATGAACGACCTGCGGGCGTATGTCGCTGCGGACTTGAAGCGTCACCGCACGCCGCGAAAGGACCTCGACGAGGCGGAGCTCGAGGAGCGGGCGCGCCGCGCCCTCAAGCGCTTTCTCGGCAGGCGGCTCGGACGCCGCCCGCTGACCTTCGGCATGGTGGTGCGGGTGCCATGAGGGCCCCGTGGCTCGCGCTCCTCGGGTCCCTCGTGCTCGCCGCCGCCTGCGGGCCCCCGCAGACGGCGGGCGCAGGCAGCGAGACCACCCCGCCGCGCGAGGAGCCGGACGACGCAGAAGGGGAAGGCGGAGAGACGCGGACCGAGCCCGCCGAGGTGGGCGGCCGCGAGCCCACTCTCCAGGAGCGCGCCGTCATCCAGCGACTGAGCCTCATGGCGGAGCGGGTCCGGGGCCTGGCCTTCGAGCGGCCCGTGGACGTCGCGATCCAGGACCGCGACCAGATCGTCGAGCACCTGACCGAGCAGATCATCGAGGAGGACTTGGCCAAGGCGCGGGTCGTCTATGTCGCCCTCGGCTTGCTCCCGCCGGACATCGACCTCCGCGACGTCCTCGAGCGGGTCCTCGGGGAGCAGGTCGTGGGCTACTACGACCACGACACGGCGCACCTCGTGGTCCGCGACGACGTGATGCACACCCTCGGCCGCTCCCGGGCGCTGCCCGTGGACGAGGCTCGCGTCACGATCGTCCACGAGCTGGTCCACGCGCTTCAGGACCAGCGGCTCGGCCTGAGCGAGCACATGGACGAGGACACGGACACGGATCCGGAGAACGCCTACCACGCGCTCGTCGAGGGAGACGCGACTCTGGCCATGATCGGCTACATGACGGAGCAGGCAGGGGGGCGGCTCGAGTGGATCACGCGCAACCCGGCCCAGCTGCGCATGGTGCTCGGTCAGGCGCCGCCCATCGGCGACGAGAACCTGTCGAACGCCCCGGCGATCGTGCGCATTCCGTTGGTGTCGGCCTACCTCGACGGGCTCGTCTTCGCGGCGTCGCTGCACGGACGCGGTGGCTGGCGGGCCGTGGACGCGGCTCACCGGGCCCTGCCGGCCTCGAGCGAGCAGATCCTGCACCCGGATCTCTACGAGCAGGGCGAGCTCCCCGACGCGATCGCGATCGGCGAGCTGCCCGAGCTCACGGCAGCGGGCCTGACCGTCTTTGACGAGGACTCCCTCGGCGAGCTCGAGCTGTCGGTGTACATGGGGCAGCTCGACGGCAGCGCGAACGCCGCGGCGGCGGCGGGCTGGAGCGGCGATCGGCTCCGCGTGTATCGAGACGCGCAGGAGGCGACGTCGGTCGTGTGGTTCATGGCCTTCGACGACGAGGGCGAGGCGCGCGAGGCGGAGGACGCCGCGCGGCGGGTCAGGGCGGCGGCGCCGCCCGCCGAGCAGGCGCGTCAGAGCCTGTTGCGCATCGGCCGCGGTCTGCTGCTCACACGTCAGCTCGACGCCGGCCTGCTGCCGCCGGTGGAGCGGGCCTTCGGCGCCTTCGCCCGCAGCCTCCCCCCCTCGCCTCCCCACACGCCCCCGCCTTGAACCACAGGACCGGGGCGTGCGAGCATGGACCGCCCGAGGAGGAACCATGAAGCGCTGCTCACCTTTCCTTGCGTCCCTTGCCATCGCGGCGGTCCTGTGGGGCTGCGGCGACTCCCACGAGCCGACCGGTCCGACCGACGGCGGCGGCCTGCCCGTAGACGGCGGCGGCTTCCGCACCGACGGCGGCGGCTTGCCCACCGATGGCGGCGGCCTGCCCGTAGACGGCGGCGGCCTGCCCATCGAAGACGGCGGCGGCGCGCCCGTTGACGGCTCCATGCCCACCACGCCCGGCGGCATCGGCGCGGCGTGCACGATGGACGGCGAGTGCACGGCGTCCATGAGCACCTGCTACACGCGGGTCGGCATGGGCATGTACGGCTACACCTTCCCGGGCGGCTACTGCAGCAGGATGTGCACGCCTGGCTCGGGGATGAGCGAGTGCGGCGCAGGCGCGGACTGCTTCGGCAGTGGCTTCGGAATGTTCTCCTTCGGCTTCTGCGCCAAGACCTGCAGCACGGCCGCGGATTGCCGCATGGGCTACGACTGCATGGCCCCGCCCTTCGGCGGCGGCACGACGCTCTACTGCGTCCCGCCCTTCGGCGCCGGCGGTGACGGCGGTCGCTTCCGTTTCGACGGCGGCTTCCCCTTCGACGGTTTCTGAACCGAGGTCTGGCCCTGTTCAGGCAGTGCGCCCCGTGCTAGCCACGCGCCCATGACGCGGCCGCGGGTTTCCTGGGACGAGTACTTCATGAACATCGCGCGCGAGGTGGCCACCCGGTCCACCTGCGAACGCAAGTTCGTGGGCGCCGTCATCGTGCGGGACAAGACGATCCTGTCGACGGGATACAACGGCTCGGTGCGGGGCCTCGCCCACTGCGACGAGGTCGGACACATGATGGAGGACAACCACTGTGTCCGAACCATCCATGCCGAGGCGAACGCCGTCATCCAGGCCGCCCTCAACGGCACGGCGATCCAGGGGGCCACGATCTACGTCACGGCCTCGCCCTGCTGGTCGTGCTTCAAGATGATCGCAAACTCGGGCATCCGCCGCATCGTCTTCGGCGAATTCTACCGCGACCAGCGCATCTACGAGGTCTCCCAGCAGCTCGGCATCGAGCTCGTCGACCTGCGAGCGCCTGGCTTGACGCGCTAGGGGGCGGGGGTTAGACCAGCCCGCCACCCCCCCGCAGGGAGAACCATGCGCTCTGAGCTCAGCGAGATCAGCCCGGTGATGGTCCAGGTCAAGGTCGAGGTCCCCTGGGACCGGGTCCAGCAAGACATGGACGCGCAGTTCCGGAAGCTGGGCCAGCAGGCCCGCGTCCGCGGGTTCCGGCAGGGCAAGGTGCCGCGCAGCGTGGTCCGCCAGCTCTTTGGCAAGCAAGTCCGCGGCGAGGTGGCCGCACAGCTGATCGAGCAGGGGCTCGTGGCGGCCGTCACGGAGCACGATCTGTCCGTCGTGGCCCAGCCCGAAATCGAGCCGCCCGACCTCACGGACGGCCAGCCCCTCACCTTCACCGCCAAAGTCGAGATCCGCCCCAAGCTCGGCCCCATCGAGACCGCCGTGTCTCTCGTGCGTCCCCCCGCCGAGGTCAGCGACGAGGCGGTGACCGAGGAAGTGGACCGAATGCGGGCGAGCCACGCCGAGGTGCGCGTCCCAGAGCCCCTGCGCCCCGCTCGCGCGGGTGACCAGCTCACCATCAACTACACGGTTTCGATCGATGGCGAGGACCAGCTGGACATGGGAGCCGAGGACCGGGTCGTCGTGCTGGGCGACGATCAGCTCATCGCCGAGTTCGAGCAGGGGCTGCTCGGGTCGGACCAGGGCGGCACCAAGCAGATCTCCGTCAAGTTCGCGGACGATCACAGTCGCGCGGACCTGAGGGGCAAGACGGCGACCTTCGACGTGCGCATCGAGACGCTCCAGGAGCGCATCCTGCCCGAGCTCGACGACGAGCTGGCCAAGGACCTGGGGGACTACCAGACCCTGCTCGAGCTCCGCCTCGACATCCGCAAGCGGCTCGAGGAGGTGGCGCGCCGCCGCGCGGAGAGCGAGATCAAGGAACAGCTCGTCGACCGGCTGATCGACGCCAACGACGTTCCCGTGCCGCCGTCGATGGTCAAGCAGGAGGAGGCCCGGATGGCCTACGAGCTGGCGGCCTTCCTCCAGATGACGGGCAACACGCGCGGGCCAGCACTCGCGGAGGAGCTGCACGACGGAATGCACGAGAGGGCCGAGCGCAAGGTCAGGGCCGCGCTGATCCTGTCCGCGGTGGCGCGCCAGCAAGGTATCGAGGTAGGGGACGCGGACGTGGACTCACGCCTGGCCGAGATCGCCGAGCGCACCGGCAAGCACATCGCGAAGGTGCGGGCGGACTACCAGGGGGAGCGGCGGGAGACGCTCGAGACCCAGATCCTCCAGGACAGGCTCATGGACTATCTGCTCGGGCAGGCTACCATCTCGGATGGCGCACCCGGCGCTGCGGAGGAGCCAGGGAGCAAGAAGAGGAAGAAGAAGAAGGCGGACGCTGCGCCGGCCGAGGCGGACGACGCGGCCGAGAAACCCGCGCCCAAGAAGAGGGCCGCGCGCGCGAAGGCGCCGGCCGAGGGTGAGGTCGCTGAGGGCGCGACCGGCGGCGGCAAGAAGCGGGCGGCCGCGGGCGGAGCGGGCGCTCCGGAAGCGAATAAGAAGAAGCCGAGCGGCAAGGCCACCTCGAAGAAGCCCAGCAAGTAGCATCACGGGAGGACACGAAGGATGAGCGAAGAGGACGTACGCGGCGCCTTCATTCCCTTTCCCCAGGTCGTCGAGACGACGCACCGCGGGGAGCGCAGCTGGGACATCTACAGCCGGTTGCTCAAGGACCGGATCGTGTTCCTGGGCTCCGAAGTGGATGACGACGTCGCGAACGTGATCATCGCCCAGATGCTCTTCCTCGAGAGCGAGGATCCCGACAAGGAGATCACGCTGTACATCAACAGCCCCGGCGGCGTGATCACGGCGGGCCTGGCGATCTACGACACGATCCAATATGTGCGCGCTCCGGTGGCGACGGTTTGCCTCGGGCAGGCCGCGTCCATGGCGGCCTGGCTCCTGGCCGCCGGATCTGCCGGCCGCCGCAAGGCCCTGCCCAACAGCCGCATCATGATCCACCAGCCCCTGGCCGGCTTCCGCGGCCAAGCCACGGACATCGAGATCCACGCCAGGGAGATCCTCAAGGTCCGCGAGCGCATGAACGAGATCCTCGCCAAGCACACCGGGCAGACGGCCGAGCAGGTCCGGAAGGACACGGAGCGGGACCGGTTCCTGTCCGCCACGGAAGCGGCCGAGTACGGGATCATCGACGAGGTCATCGCGGCCCGGGAGAGCCCGGCTCGGATCGGACCGGCAAAATGACGTTTGGTTGCGGGCCCCTGCGGCGCCTGCCTCTTGCTTGCCGGTGCCGCTTGCGGGAGCTAAGATCCTATCGCTCTTTCCCGAGGGATTTCGAGCCCGAGAGGCGAGGTTGGACAGGGTGAACGGGCGGCGCGACGACGGACACGGCAACCTGATGTGCTCTTTCTGCGGCAAGTCGCAGAAGGAGGTGAAGAAGCTCATCGCCGGCCCGACGGTATACATCTGCGACGAGTGCATCGGGCTGTGCAACGACATCATCGCCGAGGAGGTGGATCGGGAGGATTCCTTCTCTGGCGGAGCGCCGCTTCCCAAGCCCGCCGAGATCAAGAAGACCCTCGACGAGTACGTGATCGGACAGGAGCGGGCCAAGAAGATCCTCGCCGTCGCTGTTCACAATCACTACAAGCGTATCGACAGCAAGATTGCAGCCGACGACGTCGAGCTGCAGAAGTCGAACATCCTGCTGCTCGGTCCCACGGGCTCCGGCAAGACGCTCCTCGCCCAGACCATGGCACGCATCCTCAACGTGCCCTTCGCAATCGCGGACGCCACGACCCTCACCGAAGCCGGCTACGTCGGCGAAGACGTCGAGAACATCATCGTTCAGCTGCTTCAGAACGCCGACCACGACGTCGAGCGCGCGCAGCGCGGAATCGTCTACATCGACGAGATCGACAAGGTGGCCCGCAAGGGCGACAACCCCTCGATCACGCGCGACGTGAGCGGCGAGGGAGTACAACAGGCGCTCCTCAAGATCATCGAAGGGACAGTCGCGAATGTCCCGCCCAAGGGCGGACGCAAGCATCCGCAGCAGGACTTCCTCCAGGTCGACACGACCAACATCCTCTTCATCTGCGGCGGGGCCTTCGTGGGTCTCGAACAGATCATCGAGCGCCGAATCGGCGAAAAGACGCTCGGCTTCGGCGCCGACATCGTCTCCAAGCGCAATAAGCAGATCGGCGAGCTCCTCAAGCAGGTCCAGCCCGAGGATCTTCTCAAGGCGGGTCTCATCCCGGAGTTCATCGGACGCCTGCCCGTGATCGCGACGCTTCACGAGCTCAGCGAGGGGGCGCTCATCGACATCCTGACCAAGCCGAAGAACGCGCTGGTCAAGCAGTTCCAGAAGCTCTTCGAAATGGACGGGGTCAAGCTCAAGTTCACCAAGGGCGCCCTCGAGGCCGTCGCCAGCGAGGCGCTCAAGCGGAACGCTGGCGCCCGGGGCCTCCGCGCCATCCTCGAGAACTCCATGCTCGACATCATGTACGAGGTGCCGTCGAGCGAGGGGATCAAGGAAGTGGTCGTCAACGAGGAAGTGGTGACCAAGGGCGAGAAGCCGCTCATCGTCTACGAAAAGGAGGCGGAGCTGGCCTGAACCGCCCGCCTCCAGGGCGCGCGTCGCACTTCAGCGCCGCGTCGCCCGCTGGAGCTCGCTGATGTTCTTCCACAAGAACGACAACGATCCGAACGTGCCCGGGACCAAAACACGCCCCCTCCCTCTCCTCCCCCTGCGCGACATCATCGTGTTCCCGCACATGGTGGTGCCCCTGTTCGTCGGGCGCGAGAAGAGCATCAACGCGCTCGAGGAGGCCATGAACCACGAGAAGGAGATCCTCCTCGCGGCTCAAAAGAAGGCCAAGACGAACGACCCTACGCCCGAAGACATCTTCAGCACGGGGACGATCGGCACCATCATCCAACTGCTCCGGCTGCCCGATGGCACGGTCAAGGTGCTGGTGGAGGGACACCGGCGCGCGCGCATCCGGCAGTTCATTCCGAACGAGGAGTTCTTTCTCTGTGAGGTCCAGCTCATCGAGGAGGTGAACGAGAGCTCCGTGGAGCTCGAAGCGCTCGTCCGATCGGTTCAGTCCACGTTCGAGATGTATGTGAAGCTGAACAAGCGCATCCCGCCCGAGATGCTCATGACGGTGCAGACCATCGACGATCCCTCACGGCTCGCCGACACGATCGTGGTGCACCTCGGCTCCATCAAGCTCAACGACCGCCAACAGCTCCTCGAGACCGCCGACCCGACGCGGCGCCTCGAGCGTCTCTTCGAGCTGATGAACGCGGAGATCGAGATCCTCCAGGTGGAGAGGAAGATCCGGTCGCGCGTGAAGAAGCAGATGGAGAAGACGCAGAAGGAGTACTACCTGAATGAGCAGATGCAGGCCATTCAGAAGGAGCTCGGCGAGCGCGACGAGTTCAAGAACGAGATCCAGGAGCTCGAGGAACGCGTCAAGACCAAGCGACTGTCACAGGAGGCCCTCGGCAAGATCCGCAAGGAGATCAAGAAGCTCAAGATGATGCAGCCCATGAGCGCCGAGGCGACCGTCGTCCGCAACTACGTGGACTGGGTCCTCGGCCTGCCGTGGGACGAGCGCACCGACGAGAACTTCGACATCGACGAGGCCGAGCGCATCCTCGACGAGGACCACTACGGGCTCAAGAAGGTCAAGGAACGCATCGTCGAGTACCTCGCGGTGCAGGCGCTCGTGCGCAAGCTCAAGGGGCCCGTCCTGTGCCTGGTGGGTCCGCCAGGGGTGGGCAAGACCTCGCTCGCCAAGAGCATCGCCCGCGCCACCGGGCGCAAATTCGTGCGTCTCTCGTTGGGCGGCGTCCGCGACGAGGCCGAGATCCGCGGGCATCGGCGCACGTACATCGGCGCGCTGCCAGGGCGGATCGTCCAGTCCCTGCGCAAGGCCGGGACGAACAACCCGGTGTTCCTGCTCGACGAAGTCGACAAGATGTCCTCGGACTTCCGCGGAGACCCGGCCGCCGCCCTGCTCGAGGTGCTCGACCCGGAGCAGAACCACTGCTTCAACGACCACTATCTCGACGTCGACTACGACCTCTCCGACGTGATGTTCATCACGACGGCGAACACGCTCTCGGGCATTCCGATCCCGCTTCAAGACCGGATGGAGATCATCGAGCTCAGCGGCTACACCGAGTTCGAGAAGCTCAACATCGCCGTCCGCTACTTGGTCCCTCGGCAGTTGGAGGACGCGGGGCTGAAGGACCTCGACGTCGAGATCACGGAGAACGCGATCCGGACGATCATCCACCACTACACGCGAGAGAGCGGCGTCCGCAATCTCGAGCGCGAGATCGGCAGCATCTGCCGCAAGGTGGCCAGGAAGGTCGTCAAGGAGGGCAAGGACAAGAGCTTCCGGATCGCCGCCAAGGCCATCCCCCCCTTCCTCGGCGTGCCCCGCTACCGGACCGACCGGACGGCCGAGCACGACGAGATCGGTCTCACGCACGGCCTGGCCTACACGATGTACGGGGGCACGATCCTGGACTGCGAGGCCGCGCTCGTCCCGGGCAAGGGCAAGCTCGTGATCACGGGCCAGCTCTCCAAGGGGATGCAGGAGTCGGCCCAGGCGGCCATGAGCTACATCCGGTCGCGCCAGAAGGTGTTCGGGCTCGAAAGTGACTTCCACGAGCGCTGGGACGTGCACGTGCACTTCCCCGGATATGACCCGAAGGACGGCCCGAGCGCGGGCGTCACGATGGCGACCAGCATCGCGAGCGCCGTGATGCGCATCGCGGTGCGGCGCAACGTGGCCATGACGGGCGAGATCACCCTGCGCGGGCGCGTGATGCCCATCGGCGGGCTCAAAGAGAAGATGCTCGCTGCCCACCGGGCCGGCATCGACACGATCCTGGTGCCGCGCGAGAACCGCAAGGACCTGCGCGAGATCCCCAAGCGCGTCCTGTCGGCGACGCGCGTCGTGCTCGTCGATCACATGGACGAGGTGTTGCGCGAGGCGCTGTGCCTGAGCGATCCGGACGCCCTCTTCGGACGAAGCCGCCAGCCGATGGAGTACCGCGGCGGCAAGCTCATCGAGCCCCCACCGGTCGCCGAGGAGCAGGTGCCCGAAGCGACCGTGGACGCGCCTGGCGCCCAGCAGTAGGGCTCGCGCACGCATCTGGTTCCCTTGGGGTAACGATCTGCTGGTGACCTGAGGTCACGGGATCGACCTACGACCGGCGACGATCGAGAGATCGATCGTGTCGAGAGATCGAAGGTCGAGGGTCGACTGCCTCCTCTGTTCGGCCACTGCGCGCGGGCCCCGCCGGTCGGCGAGGGGCCCGTGCTCGGGCCTCCGAGGAGGCTGCCGATGAACTATCGCACGACTCGCATCTATCTCCGATCGCTCGAGCTCATCGACTTCGTCGCCCCGGTTCTTCGGGCTCTGCCGCCGGGCTACGGATTCTTGGCCGATCAGCTCCGTCGGGCGGCAGCCTCGGTCCCGCTCAACTACCTCGAGGGCTGCGGTCGAACGGGCGCGGCGGACCGTCGCCGGTTCTTCTCCATCGCGAGCGGGTCGGCACACGAGGTCGCGGGCACGCTCGATGTCATGCACCGCTTCGGGGTGCTGGGCCGCGCGGAGCGGTCGGCCGGCCACGACCTGTGCGACCACCTCGTCGCGATGCTTCGTCGCTTCCGGTAGCGGGCGCGGCGCCGGTGGACGCCGAGGTAACCGAGCGCTAGCCTCCGGGCGCCCGAGGGCGGGTAGCTCAGCGGTAGAGCATCGGTCTTACACACCGAGGGTCGCAGGTTCGAAACCTGTCCCGCCCACCGCAAAGATTACGGATACTTAGGCACGAAACGCGAGCGGGAACAGCGGCAGGCCGACGGGCAAAACGCTTCCCGTAATCACTGGGCTTTCCCGGTTGCTCCCGATTGTTTTGCCCGTCCTTTGCCCGCCGACGGGCAAACCCGAGACTCACTGCGCCGTCCGGCTCTCTTGCCGCCCCCCGGTCCGGGGCGCACACTTCTCAGCGATGGCAGCTACCGTTACGCGCAAGCATTTCACGGCAGTTATCACGCACGAGGGCGACTGGTACGTGGCGCAGTGCGTGGAGGTGAACGTGGCTTCCCAGGGCAGGACGCCGGCGGAAGCCATCGATGCCCTCCGCGAGGCGCTCGAGCTCCGCTTCGAGGGCGAGGACCTGCCCGAGCTGCCCCAGGTCGAGCGCTTCGAGGTCGCGGTCTGAGCCGGCTGCCACTCGCGTCAGGGCGGCGAGTGGTTCGGGCACTCGAGAAGCTCGGCTTCGCGCGGACCGGCGGCAAGGGATGCCACGTCAAGCTGCGGAAGGGCTCGCACGTCGTCGTTGTGCCGATGCACTCGGAGCTCGCGCCGGGCACCATGCGGTCGGTGCTCGAGCAGGCCGGCATCGATGCCCAGACGCTGCGAGATGCGCTCTAGCCCAACTTCCGCAGTTGGCCACGCGATCGTCTTTTTTCGGGGCGTCGCCGCGCCGCAGGTTCGCGACATCGCAGGCGCGCACCGCTGAAAGGCGCGTGTAGTGCCAACCTACCCCCTTGTTCGTGCGCGCGTCG
>Ga0214473_10004871_pt1 | contig 16120 bp, 15 predicted proteins | sample RVTome_7_FD_203509 | JGI IMG/M metagenome (GOLD analysis project Ga0214473, IMG submission 203509) | Soil microbial communities from uranium-contaminated site in the Upper Colorado River Basin, Wyoming, United States - RVT98D197 | ecosystem: Environmental > Terrestrial > Soil > Contaminated >... | reverse complement strand
AAAGTTCGGATGTTCGGATGTTCACGAAAGCGATGCGCGGGAAACAGGACCGGCCAGAGGACCTCTCTCTCATCCGCCGGCCCTGAGTACGCCCGAACGTTCGAACACCTTCGGTTTCAGTGTCAAGGGCGTTGGGGCAGTTCCGGCCCAGCAGGTGCCCGGCGATGAGGGTGCGCTGCACCTGGGCGGTGCCGCCGGCGATGGCGAACAGGCGGGCGGCGCGGCCCGCAGTGTGAGCCGGTCCTCGCGGCCACCGGGGCGGGAAGCGAGACAGATGAAGGCTTACGGCGCGGGCGTCGGGAGGGACCGGGGGCGTGCGCCGCGAGACACAGCGCGGGGGCTCCATGTGGGGCGGCGGGCGGCGGCGGGCGCGTCTGCCGCGGCCTACCGCCGGGGAGTGATCACGAGGCTGTCGGCCTTGACCTCGCGCACCCCGGCCGTGCCCCGGGCGATGGAGATCGCCCGATCCTTCTGGGCATCGGTGTTCACGAACCCGGACAGGAGCACCACGCCCCGGAACGTCTCGACCCTGATGTCGGAGGCGCTCACCATGCGATCCGCCACAAAGCTGGTCTTGATCTTGGTGGTGATGGCCGAGTCGTCGATGTACTCGCCGGTGCTGGAGGTCGTGGGCCCGCCGGCACACCCGGCCCCGAGCGCCGCCACCACCCCCGCGATCAGAACCGCCACGACCCAACCCCTTGGTCCGCGCATCGCTCTCCGTTCCTCCTTCTCCGCCGGCCCCGCCGGCGCCCCCCTCCGCCCGCGCCTATCCTTCATCGAACAGGGCCGCCACGTTGTCCACCTGCTCCAGGGCCATCACCTGCTCCACCACCCGCATCCGGATCCCGTCGGGCCACTTGGCCGCCAACTGGTGGAACTTGGCCAGCAGCTCCTCCGAGGTCATCGGGTTCTTGCAGTCGCCCTTGGGATAGTCCACCCGCAGCGCATGCGTCTCCCCCGCCTTGGTGACGATCTCCACCACGGCCGGGAACCGGGCCGGGTGGTCCTTATCCAGCTCGGGATCGTGGGCCACACTCACCTTGCCCATCAATTCCTTCAGGAGATTGGAGCCCAGGCGCTCCTCCGTGAAGGCCTCGACCCCGACGGAGCCGTACTGTGCCGCGGTGGCCAGACAGAAGGGCACGTGGAACTTGGCCACGTAGGGGTTCGCCAGCTGCACCGTGCCCAGCAGGTTCACGGCCACCTGGTAGAGCCGGGCGTTGATGGCCTGCACGCCGTTCCCCGCGATCTTGTGCTGGCGGCAGAGCTGGAGCGTGGCGTCGATGGCGGAGTGGATGTGATAGCAGGCGGCGTAGGCCTTGAAACAGGTGTCCATGATCCGGTGGGGGGGCTTCCCCAGGCCGTCCGTGAACCGCGTCAGGTCGGCCTCCTGGGCCATGGCGCGGCAGAAGCCCTTTTCGTCCTCGAAGATGCGGCTGGCCCCCGTGAACCCCTCCTGGGCCAGCAGGGCGGAGAGCACGCCGTCGGCCGCGGCCTTGGCCGGGTGGAGCTGCTTGGACATGGCGCCCTCGGCCAGGAAGGCCCACAGGCCCGCGGCCTGCGTGCCGGCGCTCCCGAATGCGGCGACGAGCCGGTCCCGGTCCAGGTCCAGGAGCTTGCCGGCGGCGGCCGCGGCACCGAAGGTGCCGCAGGTGCCGGTGCTGTGCCAGTACCGGTAATGAGAGGTCCCCATGGCCTCGCCGGCCCGGATCGCCACCTCGTAGCCCGCCACGATGGCGACGATCAGGTCCTCCCCCGAGGCCCCTTCGCGTTCCGCCACGGCCAGGGCCGCGGGGATCACGGGGGCGGCGGGGTGCACGATGGACCCCTTATGCAGGTCGTCCATCTCCACCACGTGGGAAGCCGCGCCGTTCACCAGGGCCGCCAGGAAGGCCGAGGTCTTGCGCCCGTTGGGTACGAGGGTGGCCTCTTCGTTGCCGCCAAGGTCCCGCGCCACGGCCAGCATCGCTTCCGTGGGCTTGGCGGGGGCCCCGGCGATCGCCGAACCCAGCCAGTCCAGGAAACAGCGCTTGGCCATCCCCACGGTGTCGCCCGAGAGCTGGTCGAATTTCAGCTCGAGGAGAAAGTCCGCCAACTGTTCCGAAATCGTTGCGCTCATGGCTCCTTCCTGATCCGGGCGATCCGGGACGCCGGGGACTGCGGGTGACGATGGGTGGTCCAGCCCTCGAGGGGTCCCCCTCGCGGCCGGCCGGGCCGCTTGAAGCTCATAGAATATAGCAAAATGTTGAGGCCGCGCAAAAGGAATTCGGGGGCGGGCGGCGGGCGGGGGTTCTTTGGGATGCGGGCCTCGACGGGCGACGGATGCGGGTGCCGGACGGACCTCAGGCGAGCCGCGACGCCACGGCCGCGCGGACGGCCGCCTCGGCCCCGTCCAGGCTGGCCTGGAGGGCGGCCGCCTCCGCCTCACGCCGCGCGCGCTCGGATGGATCGGAGAGCTGGGGGAGGTTGATCCGGACGTTCAGCAGGGCCCCCCGGGCGGCGGCCCCGGCCAGCAGGCCGCCCACGCCGGCGTCCGAGGCGGCGTTGGGATTGCCCTCGGCGGCCGCCTGCCGGGCCAACTCTAACACCCGCGCCGCCAGCCGGCACACGGCCAGCGGCGTGGCGATGGCCCCGCGGGCGGCATCCTGGATGGCCGCGGCGCGCCGGACATCTTCCTCGGGCGTGCCCTTCGGGAGGCGGTAGGCGGCCAGCACGGCGTCGAAGGCCCGCGCGTCGGCCTCGGCCAGGTCCAGCAGATCGCGCCACAGGCGGTCCGCCTCGTCGCGGATCGCCTCCATGGCCGCCTGCCGGTCTGCGAACTTCTTCTTGCCGATGGTGGTGCGGGCCACCATGGCCGCCAAGGCCGCCCCCAGGGCGGCCGCGGCCGCCGCGGCCGTGCCGCCCCCTGGCGTCGGCTCCGCCGACGCCACCCGTTCGCAGAACTCACCGACCGTGAGATCTCTCATGCCCACCCTGCCACTGCTTCAGGCCGTCCTGAAGGTATCCCGCGCGACACTGCGGGGCCCTCTGAAGAACGGCCGAACAGTCGAACGGCCGAACGGCCGAACGCCTTCGGAAGATCTCAGGCGTCCGGGATCAGATGATACTCGATGATCTGTCTCGCGTTGAAGTCGGGGAGCTGCAGATAGTAGCCCACCACTTCCTGGATCGCCTCGATGGGCACCAGGCCCACCAGTTCGGTCTCGCGCACCGTCACGCCGTAGCGCGCCGCCTCGGCCTTGATGAGCTCCACGGCGCGGTGGATGGGCGTCTTCTGGTAGTTCACCAGGTTCATGGAGACCTGGACGATCCCCTTGTCCTCCAGCCGCAGCCCCATGGCCTTCACGAAGCGCAGCCCGCCGCCCACGTGACGCACGGCGTGGGCGATCTTCCGGGCCACCTCCAGGTCGTTGCAGTTGAGGTTAACGTTGAAGGCGATGAGGGGCATGCGGGCGGCCACCGCCGTGGCGCCCGCGCGCGGATTGAATTCCTGGGGTCCCGCGTCCACCGTCCAGGCGGGGTCCTCCAGCTTCGCCGGCAGCGCCTCGTACTCGCCCTTGCGCACGTCGGCCAGGTTGCGCCGCGCCTCCGATGTGGCCGCATCCTCGTAGAAGAAGACCGGGACGCCCTTCGCCTCGCCGAAGGCCTTGCCGAACCGGCGCGCGATGGCCGCCGCCTCGTCCATGGCCACCCCGCGCACGGGGATGAAGGGCACCACGTCCACTGCGCCCATGCGGGGGTGGCTCCCCTTGTGCCGGGTCATGTCGATCAGGTCCACGGCCCGGCAGGCCGCGGCCATGGCCGCTTCCTCCACGGCGCCCGGCTCGCCCAGGATCGTCATGTCGGCCCGGTTGTGGTCCGCGTCCCGGCTCAGGTCCAGGATCTTCACGGGGAAGGGCTGTACGGCGGCTTCCAGCGCCTTCAGGAAGTCGGGATCGCGCCCCTCGCTGAAGTTGGGCACGCACTCCAGGATCTTCATGCGGGTGGTCTCCTCTGCGGGCGAGGCGGAAGGCGGGGTAGAACATAGCACGGCCCCCGCGGCCCGGCAACGCGCGCCGTGGACAGGCGCGTCCGGACAAGACGGACGTGCGGCGGCGGGGCGGGCACCCCCTCCCCGGCCGAGGGCCGCTCGAGCTCATGCGCCGCCCGCGAAGTGCCGATACACTTCCGGGGAACGATCGCCTTCCCCTGGGAGGCCGGCGGATGCGCGAGCGCAAGGGAGGAGCAGGTACCGAGGCCGGCACGCGGGACTCGGCGGGCGCTCCTTTCGACCTGCACCGGACGATGGAGGATGTCGTCGAGGCCGTCGCCGGACAGGCGCACGCCAAGGGGCTGGAACTGATCCCCTTCATCCATCCCGGGACGCCGGCCGGGGTCCGGGGGGATCCCGGGCGGCTGCGCCAGGTCCTGCTGGGCCTGATCGACAATGCGCTGCGATTCACCGAGTGCGGCGAGGTGCTCGTGGAGGTGGGCCTGGCCGAGGAATGGCCCCGGGCCGCCGTGCTCCGCTTCGAGATCAGCGACACCGGCATCGGCATCGCGCCCGATGCCCAGGCCCGGCTCTTCCAGTCCCTGCCGCCGGTGGGTTGGGCCGCGGGCCGCGTGGCCGGCCGCGGCCCGGGGCTGGCCCTCTCGAGACGTCTCGTGGAGACCATGGGGGGCGCCATCGGGGTGGAGAGCTCGCGCGGCGAGGGGAGCACCTTCTGGTTCACCGTGCGGCTCGGGACATGGGCGACCGCACTGGCGGTACATTCCGGGGCCGCCGTGGCCGGGCTCCGCGCGCTGGTGGTGGACGACAGCGCCACCGCCAGCCGGGTCATCCGGGCCCATCTCGGCTCCTGGGGCGTGGCCAGCGAAGCCGCCGAGAATGGCCCCCAGGCGTTGCGCTGCCTCCGGACCGCGCGCGCGGCGGGCACGCCCTTCGACGTGGCCATCCTGGACGCGCGGATGCCCGACGGGAGCGGCGTTGACCTGGCCCGGGCCATCCGGGCCGAACCCACCCTGGCGGGCCCCCGGCTGGTCCTGCTGACCCCGCCGGGCGGAGGAGGCCTGGGCGCTGCGCCGCGCGAGGCCGGTATCGCCGCCACGCTCTCCAAGCCCGTGCGCAGCGCACAGCTTCGCGATGCCCTCATGACCGTCCCCGCCAGACCCCGGTCGCCGCTGCACCGCACCGCCCCACCGAAAAACCCTTGATTTTCCACTGGCCCGGTGCGATTTTACCCTAGGTGGGATTACATGGCCGCCCGGAACTTCGCCCGTCCGGGCGCCGATCCGGCCGGGCCGCCGCAATCCGCGCCCGCCCCTGTTTCGCGGCGGTTTCTTCCCTTTCGCGAAACCCAGCCGTCGGCCTTCCGCCACCCGCCTTTCCGCCCGCGCGGCGGGGCGACCGTTGAAGGCTCGGCAAGGAGGTTCGGCCATGGCACGGTGGAAGCGTTGGACGGGTGTGTGCGTGGCGTTGCTGGCGGCCATGGCCCTGGCCGCCGGAACCGCCGGTGCGGCGGAGACCATCAAGATCGGCTCCTTCTCCCCGTTCACGGGGCCGGCGGCGGCCGACGGGGCCAGCGCCAAGCATGCCGTCGACCTGGCCGTGAAGGAGATCAACGACGCCGGGGGGATCCGGGGCCGGAAGATCGAGCTGGTCTTCTACGATGACCGCCTGAACCCGCAGGAGGCGGTGGCCGTGGCCAACAAGCTCATCGAGAAGGACCAGGTGGTGGGCGTGGTCAGCGGCTCTTACAGCGGGCCGACCCGCGTGACGGCTCCCATCTTCGCCAAGGCCGGCATCCCCATGGTGGCCGGCTACGCCGTTCACCCGGACGTGACCAAGGCCGGTGACTCGAACTTCCGCAACGGCCTCCTGGGCCTGGTGGAGGGGGCCGCCGCGGCCGAACTGGCCGTGAAGACCCTGAAGGCGAAGCGCATCGCCGTCCTGAGCATGGACAACGACTACGGGCGCGAGCTGGGGAACGGATTCAGGCAGCGCGCGGAGAAGCTGGGGGCCACCATCGTCTCGTATCAGGCGTACAAGTTTCCCGGCGAGCGCGAGTTCCGCCCCTTCCTGACCCGCGTCAAGGAGTCCAGCCCGGACCTCATCTTCGCCTGCGGCTACTACAACGAGGGCGCCCTGATCACGCGCCAGGCCAAGGAGCTGGGCCTGACGGCGCAGATCGTGGGCACCGAGGGGATGGACTCGCCCAAGTTCCTGGAGCTGGCCGGCCCGGCCGTGGAGGGCGTAATTATTGTGACCACCCTGAACCGGGACGACCCGCGGCCCCACGTGCAGAGCTTCATGAGGTCCTACCGCCAGGCCTACAACATCGACGCGGACATGGTGGGCGCCTCCAGCTACGATGCCCTGAAGATCCTCGCCATGGCCATCGAGAAGGCCGGCACGGACCCCAAGGCCATCATCAAGACCATCGCCGAGGGCCAGAACTTCGACACGCTCACCGGCCCCATCCGCCGGTTCGTGAAGGGGGAGCCCATCAAGCCGGTGCAGGTGCAGGTGGTGCGGGAGGGGAAGTTCCGCTATCACTCGGTGATCGACAACCCCGAGGTCATCACGCCGCCCGTCCAATAGCCGTCAGCCGACAGCCCTCAGCCTTCAGCCGGAGGACTGAGGACTGAGGTACGAGGACTGAGTGGGGTCCGTCACTCAGTCCTCAGTCCTCGGCCCTCAGTCCTTTGTGTATAGAGATGGTGTGGCAGCAGATCGCCAACGGGATCTCCATCGGCAGCGTCTATGCCCTGATGACGCTGGGCCTCACCATGGTCTACGGGGTGCTCCGCATCCTCCACGTGGCCCATGCCGGCATCTACGCCTTCGGGGCCTACGCGGGGCTCTTCGCCTTCCGGCTGCTGGGCGGCTTCTGGACCTCGCTGGCGGTGGCCATGGTGGCCTGCGCCGTGGCCGGGCTGCTGGTGGAACGGTTCCTGTACGCGCCGCTGCTGCACCTGCCGCGCATCGCCCCCCTCATCGCCAGCATCGGCCTCTTCATCGCCATGGAGGAGGCCTTCCGCATCGTGGCCGGCCCCCACACCCTCTCGTACAACGCGTCCGTCGGCCTCCGGCCCCTGGCGGTCGGTCCGTTTCGGCTCACCGAGACCCAGGTGCTCATCGTCCTGGTCACGGGCATCATCCTGGTGGTGCTCTGGGGGGTCCTCACGCGGACACGCATCGGGCTGGCCATGCGGGCTACCGCCCAGGACGCCGAGGTCTCTTCGGCCTTCGGCGTGAACGTGCAGGCCGTGGTGGCGGCCAACTTCCTCATCGGGTCAGCCATGGCGGGGGCCGCCGGCGTCCTGATCGGTGTCTATGACAACCAGGTGTGGCCCACCATGGGGAGCCTGCCCGCGTACAAGTCGCTGGCCATCGTTGTCCTGGGCGGGCTGGGGAGCATCCCCGGCACCGTCCTCGCCTCCATGGTGGTGGGCCTGGCCGAGACGCTCCTCATCGGCGTCCTGGCCATTCCCTTCCCGCGGGACGCCCTGGCCTTCGTGGCCATGATCCTGGTCCTCATGTTCCGCCCCCAGGGCCTCCTGGGCGCCCGGTAGGCTGAGGCGGAAATCCCCGACCGGACCGTGCCCGTGCCCGTGTCCCGGGCCTGGCCACAGCCAGCCTCCTCTACCACGACCGCTTGCGCCGGGTCTTTGGCGTGCGGTCGGGCACGGGCACGGGCAGGCGCACGGGCACGGATAGCGAAGGGTTCTTGGACGCCGGACGCGAGACCATGCTCAACGCCTACACCGTCACCGTGCTCATCACCATCGGGATCTACGTGATCCTGGCCCTGAGCCTCAACATGATCACGGGCTACGCGGGCCAGATCTCGCTGGGTCACGCCGCCTTCTTCGGCATCGGAGCTTATGCCGCCGCCCTGGCCTCCACCAAGCTCGGCAGCCCGTTCCTCCTGAACCTCTTGCTGGCCGCCCTGGCCGCCGGCATCGTAGGCGCCATGCTCGGCATTCCCTGCCTGCGCGTGCGGGACGACTTCCTGGCCATCACCACCATGGGGATCGGCTTCGTGGTGGAGGCCGTCTTCCTCTACACCGACTTCTTCGGCGGGGCCATGGGCATCGGCAACATCGCCGCGCCGCACCTGGTGGGCGTGGAGCTGGGCAAGCCGGCCTTCCTCGTCTTCATCCTGGCGGTGATCCTCGGCGTCGTCGCCCTGGACCGGTGGCTCGGCCGATCCTGGGTCGGCCTCGCCTGGGCCTCCATCCGGGAAGACGAAACGGCCGCCGGCGCCGTGGGCGTGGACATCGTGCGCTTCAAGGTGATCGCCTTCGTCGTCGGCAGCGCCATCGCCGGCGTGGCCGGGGCCATCTACGCCCACTTCCTGACCTTCATCATGGCCAGCAACTTCGGCTTCGGCCAGTCCATCGTGGTCCTTTCCATGGTGGTGCTGGGGGGCATCGGCACCATCCGGGGACCCATCGTGGGCGCCATCGTCCTGGGGGCCCTGCCCGAGATCTCGCGCCCGCTCCTGGAATACCGCACTCTCCTCTACGGGATCCTGCTCATGCTCTGCATGCGGTACCAGCCGGAGGGGCTCCTGGGGGAGGGGAGCTTCCTTTGGAACGCCGCACGGGCGCTGCGGCGCCCGACGCCGCGGGAGGCCTGAGGGCTATGCCCCTGCTGGCCGCCGAGGGCCTCACCAAGGAGTTCGACGGCCTGACGGCCGTGAAGAACCTCTCCTTTCGAGTGGAGGAAGGGGAGGTGCTGGGCGTCATCGGGCCGAACGGCGCCGGGAAGACGACTCTCTTCAATCTCGTCTGCGGCCTGTGCGCGCCCACGGCCGGCCGCATCCGCTTCCGCGACCGGGCGATCCACGGGATACGCCCGCACCAGATCGCGGCGCTCGGTATCGCCCGCACGTTCCAGCTCGTGCGGCCGTTCCCCAACCTCTCGCTGACCGAGAACGTCCTCGTGGCCCACGGCCACCGGTTCTACCCGAGCCTCGGCGGGTCGCTCCGCAGGGCCCGCACCGGGCAGGCGGTGGCCACCGCCGAAGCGCTGCTGGACCGCGTGGGGCTGCGCGAGCACCGGCACAGCCCGGCGCGCGTGCTGCCCCTGGGCATGAAGAAGCGCCTCGAGATCGCCCGTGCCCTGGCCCTGGACCCGAGCCTGCTGCTGCTCGACGAGCCCTCCGGCGGCCTGCCCCACGAGGAATCCCGGGCCCTGATCGCGCTGATCCGCGAGCTGAACCGCGGCGGCATCACCATCCTCCTCATCGAGCACAACATGCCCGTGGTGATGGACGTGTGCCGCCGCCTGCTGGTGCTGGACCACGGCGAGCAGATCGCCGCGGGCGACCCCGCCGCCATCCGCGCGAACCCGAGGGTGATTGAGGCGTACCTGGGGACCGCGGCGCCATAAGAGCGTTCGAACGTTCGAAAGTTCGAATGTTCGGGGGTTCGGGGGCGGGAAGTTGAGTTCGGCTGGGCGGGCGGCCTGCCGCCTGGCGCGCCGGGATGAAGGTTCGAACGTTCGAACGCATTGAGGACCCCACGTGCTTGATGTCAGGGACCTGGAGGTGTGGTACGGCGAGTTCCAGGCCGTGCGGGGGGTGAGCTTTCGGGTGGCCGAGGGCGACCTGGTGGCCATCATCGGCGCCAACGGCGCCGGCAAGTCTTCCATCCTGCGCGCCCTGATGGGGCTGGAGCGCCCGCGGCGCGGCGCCATCGCGCTCGAGGGTGCGGAGATCACGCACTTGCCCGCCCACGCCCGCGCCCAGCGCCGGATGGCGCTGGTCCCGGAGGGGCGCCGCATCCTGCCCGAGTTCACCGTGGAGGAGAACCTGCGCCTCGGCGCGTACACGCAGGCGAACGGGGCCGAGGTCGCCCGCGCGCTGGGCGAGGCCTTCGCGCTGTTTCCCAGGCTGGCGGAACGGCGCAGGCAGGCGGGAAAGACCCTCTCCGGAGGTGAGCAGCAGATGTTGGCCATCGCCCGCGCGCTGATGGCCCGGCCCCGCCTCCTCCTGCTTGATGAAGTCTCGCTGGGACTCATGCCCACCATGGTCACCCAGACCTTCGCCACCATCCAGGACCTGCACCGGCGCGGCGTGACCATCCTGCTGGTGGAGCAGAATGCCCGCATGGCCCTGAGCGTCGCCACGCGCGGCTATGTGCTGGAGACGGGCACCATCGCGGCCGAGGGCACCGCCGCCGACCTCGCGGCGAACCCCGAGGTGAAGCGCGCCTACCTCGGAGGCTGACCCCGCCCTGCGGCCGTTCGCCATCGGCTAGAATCGAGGCGGCGGCGAACGGCGAAAGGCCCCTGGTGCTTCAAGCTTGCCCCGCACCAGGAAACAGGGGTATGCTCGCCGCCGATCTCGTGCAGCTCCCTCCACAACCCGGAACCCGCAACTCTGAACGGAAAACCTCTTTGGTATAAGGAGGGTTCGGCCATGAAGCGACACGCTGTCTGGTTCCTCCTCGCGGCCGCGGCGGTGATCGCGGCCGCCGGACCGGCCTTCGCCCAGGAGCCGCTGAAGATCGGTATGCACGCCATGCTCACGGGGCCGCTGGCCGAGGTGGGCAAGGACGCCCAGTTCGGGGCCCAGGCGGCCGTGGCCATGATCAACGACGCCGGCGGGGTGCGCGGCCGCAAGGTGGAGCTGGTGCTCTACGACGACCAGGCAAGACCCGCCGAGGCCGTGACCGCGGTGCGGCGCCTCATCACGCGGGACAAGGTGGTGGCCATCGTCTCCGGGTCCATCAGCGGCACCACCAAGGCCGTGGCCCCGGTGGCGCAGGAGGCGAAGGTGCCCTACGTCGCCGCCTACGCCGTGCACCCCGAGATCGCCCCTACCGGCAAATTCATCTTCGCCAACAGCCTGCACGGTGTGGTGCAGGGCCGCGCTGGCGCGCGCATCGTGGCCCAGCAGCTCAAGGCCAAACGGGTCGCCATGCTGGTGGTGGACAACGACTTCGGCCGCACCCTGGCCAAGGCCTTCCGCGGCGAGGCCCAGGCGCTGGGGGCCGCCATCGCGGCCGAGGAGGTGTATCCGTTCGGCGAGAAGGACTTCCGCGCCATCCTCACCCGCATCAAGGGAACGAATCCCGACGTCATCTACACCACCGGCTACCCCGGCGACGCCACCCAGACCCTCAAGCAGGCCCGCGAGCTGGGCATCACGACGCAGTTCGTGGGCACCGAGGCCATCGACCACCCCGAGGTGCTCTTCCCGCTGGCGGGCGAACTGGCCGAGGGGCTCATCGTGACGACGGCCCTGGACCGCGATGACGCCCGGCCCGTGGTGCAGCAGTTCCTCCAGCGCTATCAGGCCGCCGCGGGCCGCCCGGCCGACATGGTGGGCGCCTCGACCTTTGATGCCGTACGGCTGGTCGCACACGCCATCGGGCTGGCCGGCACGGACCCCGATGCCATAGCCGCCGCCCTGGCGGGCCTGACGAATTTCGACGGCGCGGTCACCGGCCCGCTGGTGCGCTACACCCAGGACCGGCAGGTAATCAAGCCGGTGTACGCCCAGGTAGTCAAGGGGAAGGCCTTCCACCGCTACGGCGTGGTGAACGACCCCGAGGTGATCACGCCGCGCTGATGGCGGCTCTCGCCGCCCATTGTGTGACGGCCCTCGCCATCGGCAGCATCTACGCGCTGATGGCCCTGGGCCTCACCATGACCTACGGCGTCCTGCGCGTGCTCCACATCGCGCACGGCGCCGTGTACACCCTGGGCGCCTACGTGGGCCTGCTGGCCTTCCGGGCCACGGGCAGCTTTTTGGCCGCCCTGGCGGCGGCCGGGATCGCCTGCGGAATCGCCGGCGCGTTGCTCTACCTGCTGGTGTACCGGCCCATGCTCCCCCTACCCCGGTACGTCCCCCTCATCGCCTCCATCGGCCTGCTCATCTTTCTCCAGGATCTCTACCGACTGATCTGGGGCCCCTACACCCTCCCCTTCGCCGCCCCCTTCTCCTCTGCACCTCTGCGCCTCGGCTCCCTGGCGATCACGCCGGCGCAGCTGGTGGTGATGGCGGTGGCTGCCGCCCTGCTGGCGGCCGTCTGGTGGCTCCTGCACCGCACGCGCCTGGGCCTGGCGTGGCGGGCCGCCGCCGAGGACCTCGAGATCGCGGGGACGATGGGCGTGAGCCTTCACAAGGCCCTGGCGGCGAACCTGCTGGTTGGATCGGCGCTGGCGGGCGCGGCCGGCACGTTGGTGGGGATGTACTACGGCGAGGTCGCGCCCACCATGGGCTTCGTCCCCTCGTACAAGGGGTTCGTCATCATCATCCTGGGAGGGATGGGCAACGTGCTCGGCACCGTGGCCGCCTCGTTCCTGCTGGGCTTCTCCGAGACGTTCATCGTGGCCTGGGCCGGCTTCCTGCTGCCGCGGGATGCCATCGCCTTCCTGGTGATGCTGGTCCTGCTGGCCTTCCGCCCCACCGGGCTTTTCGCAAGCCGCTGACAGGCAGCCGGAGGCGTGGCGATCAACGCGCCGGTCAGCACGACCGATGAAGAGCGTGTTGGGGGCTCCCGCCCGGACCGGCATGAAGCCGGTCCCTATATTCGGGTTCCGTCCTGTGTAGGGCCCGGGTTCACCCCGGGCCGCCCTGGAGCTTGCAACACGGATTGAGGAGCGCTCGTGGATCCGTACCTGGCCAACCTCGGCGTGCTGGTGGCCCTCAACGGGTTGCTGGCGCTGAGCGTGAACATGGTGACGGGGTACGCGGGCCAGATCGCGTTCGGGCACGCCGCCTTCCTGGGCATCGGCGCCTACGCGTCGGCCCTCTTGACGACGAAGGCTGGCCTCCCCTTCTGGGCGGCGCTTCCCCTCGCGGGCCTCGCGGGTGCCATTGGCGGGGGCCTGCTCGGCCTGCCCAGCCTCCGAATACGCGGGGACTTCCTGGCCGTCGCGTCCATCGGCGTGAACTTCGTGGTGGTGTCCATCTTCCAGTATACGGAGTTCTTCGGCGGCGCCCTGGGAATCGGCCGGATACCCGCCCCTCGCTTCGGGGCGGGCCCCATCGGGCTCCAGGGGTTCCTGCTGCTGGCCATCCTCCTGCTGGTCGTCGGCATCGCGATCTCGTGGTGGGTCTCGGCCTCGTGGCTCGGCCTGGCGTTTCAGGCGCTGCGGGCGGACGAGACGGCGGCCGAGACGATGGGTGTGCACGTGCCGGTGCACAAGCTGGCGGCCTTTGCCATCAGCACCGGGCTGGCAGGCCTGGGCGGCAGCCTCTACGCCCACTACCTCACCACCATCACGCCGGAGGACTTCGGCTTCCTCCGCTCCATCGAGATGTTCGTGTGGGCGGCCGGCGGCGGCTTCGGAACGGTGCGCGGGCCGCTGGCCGGCGCTGCCATCCTCACGCTGCTCCCCGAAGCCTTCCGCTTCATGGAGAACTACCGCCTGCTGGTATACGGCGGGGTACTCGTGCTGGTGATGTTCGTCGAGCCCCGGGGTCTGCTGGGCGAGGGAGGGCACGTGTGGACGGGCCTCGCGCGCGCCACGGCATGGGTCAGGAACCGGTTCTCACGATAGACGGGCTGGGGGTGGCCTTCGGCGGCCTGCGGGCGCTGGCCGGCGTCTCGTTGCAGGCGCGGGACGGGGAGATCCTGGGCATCATTGGCCCCAACGGCGCCGGCAAGACCACGCTCTTCAACGCCATCACGGGCCTGGTGCGGGCCGCGGCGGGCCGCGTGCTGTTTCGGCAGCGCCCCATCCTGGGGTTTCGACCCAGCGCCATCGCGCGCCTGGGCATCGCGCGGACCTTCCAGGTGGTGCGGCCGTTCGCGGACCTGACGGTGCTGGAGAACGTGATGGTCCCGCTCGGCCATCGCCGCTACGGCGGGTTCGGCAGCCTCGCGCTGCGGCTCCCGTCACGGGAGGGGGCCCGCCGGTTGCTGGGCCGCGTCGGGCTCGACGGCCGCGTCGCCGCCTTCCCGCATCAGCTCCCCATCGCCCACCAGCGCCGCCTGGAGCTGGCCCGCGCCCTGGCGCTGGACCCGACGCTGGTCCTGCTGGACGAGCCGGCCGCCGGTCTCATCCACCAGGAGGCCATGGACCTGATCGGGCTCATCCGCAGCGTGCGCAACGAAGGACGCACCATGCTGCTGGTGGAGCACAACATGGACGTGGCCATGGGCGTGTGCGACCGCCTCTACGTCCTGGACCACGGGGCCGTGATCGCCGAGGGCACCCCCGCCAAGGTACGCGACGATCCCGCTGTGATCGCCGCGTATCTCGGCAGTGATGAGGACTGAGCAATGAGGACTGAGTCACCGAGCAGTCCCCCACTCAGTCCTCAGTCCTCGTTCCTCAGTCCTGCGGCAAGATGCTGAGCGTCGAGAATCTGGAGGTCCGGTACGGCAGCATCCGCGCCCTGCACGGCGTGACCCTCGAGGTGCGCCGGGGCGAGCTGGTGGTGGTGCTCGGCGCCAACGGGGCGGGCAAGAGCACCCTGGTGCGCGCGCTGGCGGGCCTGCAGGCCACCGCGGGAGGAACCATCCGCTTCCGGGGGGCCGACATGGGCCGTCTCCCCTCGTGGCGGCGCACCGAGATGGGGATCGGGCTGGCGCCCGAAGGGGGGCGGGTCTTCGCCTCGCTGACGGTGGAGGAGAACCTGCGCCTCGGCGCCTACCTGCGGCCCCGCGCGGCGCACGACGACCTGGACCGCGTCTTCGCCCTGTTCCCCGTCCTGGCCGAGCGGCATGGCCTTCCCGCGGGCACGCTGTCGGGCGGCGAGCGGCAGATGCTGGCCATCGGCCGGGCCCTGATGGGTCGCCCCGTCCTCTTGCTCGCCGATGAGGTCTCCATGGGGCTCATGCCCATCATGGCCCGCAGGGTATTCGCGGCCCTGCTGGAACTGAACGCCGGCGGCCTCACCATCCTCCTCACGGAACAGAACGCCCGGCGCGCCCTGCGCGCCGCCCATCGGGCCTACGTGCTGGAGACGGGCCGCGTCGCCCTGGCCGGTACAGCAGATGAGATGGCCGCCAACCCGGAGGTCAAACGGGCGTACCTGGGCGGCTGACCACCGGGGGTCAGGGGCCGGGGGTTGGGGCCGGGGATGGATGGAAGATTGCCCGAGAGGCGGGGCGGGCATATATTATGAACAGATGGGGTAGGCAGCCCGGCCGACCGTGGATTCTACGCCTCGAGCGCAAGGCGGACCCGCCACAATGCCGGCGGGCAAGCGGCGGACGGGGCAGGAGGTAGAGGCGATGACAACGGGAACCGGCACGCCTCGGACGGTGCGGGCGCCCCGGGGGCGCGAACTGAGCTGCAAGGGGTGGCACCAGGAAGGCGCCCTGCGCATGCTCATGAACAACCTGGACCCCGAGGTGGCCGAGCGGCCGCAGGACCTGGTGGTGTATGGCGGGGCGGGAAAGGCCGCGCGCAACTGGGAGTGCTTCGACAAGATCGTGCAGAGTTTGCGGTCCCTGGAGAACGACGAGACGCTCCTCGTCCAGTCCGGCAAGGCCGTGGGCATCTTCAAGACGCACGAATACGCCCCCCGCGTGCTCATCAGCAACGCCATGCTGGTGCCCATGTGGTCCACAGCGGAGAAGTTCCGCGAGTACGAGGCCATGGGGCTCACCATGTACGGCCAGATGACGGCCGGAAGCTGGATCTACATCGGCACCCAGGGCATCCTCCAGGGCACCTATGAGACTTTCGCCTCGGCCGCCATCAAGCACTTTGGCGGGTCGCTGAAGGGGCGCGTGGTGCTCTCGGCCGGCCTGGGGGGCATGGGCGGCGCCCAACCCCTGTCCGTGACGATGAACGGGGGGGTCTTCCTGGGCGTGGAGGTGGACCCGGCGCGCATCGAGAAACGGGTGAAGACCGGCTACTGCGAGGTGATGACGCGCAACCTGGACGAGGCGCTGGACCTGGTGGAGCAGGCGAAGCGGAAAGGCATACCGCAGTCCGTCGGCCTGGTGGGCAACGCCGCCGAGGTGCACCCCGAACTGCTGCGGCGCGGCTTCCAGCCCGATCTGATGACGGACCAGACGTCCGCCCACGACGCGTTGACCGGCTACGTCCCGGCCGGCCTATCGCTGGAGCGGGCTGCCGAGCTGCGCCGGACGAACCCGGCCGACTATGTGAAGCGGAGCATGGCCGGCATGGCCGAACACGTGCGGGCCATGCTGGAAT
>Ga0214473_10004870_pt1 | contig 16121 bp, 15 predicted proteins | sample RVTome_7_FD_203509 | JGI IMG/M metagenome (GOLD analysis project Ga0214473, IMG submission 203509) | Soil microbial communities from uranium-contaminated site in the Upper Colorado River Basin, Wyoming, United States - RVT98D197 | ecosystem: Environmental > Terrestrial > Soil > Contaminated >... | reverse complement strand
ATTGGCGGAGAGGGAGGGATTCGAACCCCCGGTGAGGTTACCCCCACACCTGATTTCGAGTCAGGCCCGTTCAACCGGACTCCGGCACCTCTCCGTGGCAGCACCAGCGGGAGCAGGCTAGCAGCATGGGGCGGCTTGCGGGATGGGGGCGGGGGGGGCCGGCGCCGGCTCACATCTCCATGTCGCCCATGCCGGGCATGCCGCCCATGGAGCCCGCGCCGGCCTTCGGCTTCTCGGGCTTCTCCGCGATCAGCGCCTCGGTCGTGAGCAGCAGCGACGCCACGCTGGCGGCGTTCTGGAGCGCTGCGCGGACGACCTTGGTGGGGTCGATGACCCCGCCCTCGACGAGGTCCTCGTACACCTCGGTCGCCGCGTTGAAGCCGAAGGCGCCGCGACCCTCCTTCACCTTCTGCACGACGATCGATCCCTCGATCCCGGCGTTTCCGGCGATCCAGCGCATCGGCTCCTCGATCGCGCGGCGCACGATCTTCACGCCGGCGCGCTCCTCCTCGAGCGGAAGGCTCTCCTCGAGGCCGTCGAGCGCGCTCTGCGCGCGGAGCAGCGCCACGCCGCCCCCCGGCACGATGCCCTCCTCGATCGCGGCCCGCGTCGCGTGCAGCGCGTCCTCCACGCGGGCCTTCTTCTCCTTCATCTCGGTCTCGGTGGCCGCTCCCACCTTGAGCACCGCCACGCCGCCCGCGAGCTTCGCCAGCCGTTCCTGGAGCTTCTCCCGGTCGTAGTCCGAGGTGGTCGCCTCGATCTGCCTGCGGATCTCGCTGCAGCGGGCGGCGATGTCCTTCTTCGAGCCTCCGCCTTCGATCAGCGTAGTGTCGTCCTTGTCGATCACGACCTTCTTGACGCGACCCAGATCCTTGAGCGTGATGTTCTCGAGCTTGAGTCCGAGCTCCTCGGCGATCAACCTACCGCCCGTCAGGATCGCCATGTCCTCGAGCATCGCCTTGCGGCGATCGCCGAAGCCGGGCGCCTTCACGGCCGTACACTGGAGCGTGCCCCGGATCTTGTTCACGACGAGGGTCGCCAGCGCCTCTCCCTCGATGTCCTCGGCCACGATCAGGATCGGAACGCGCTGCTGGGAGACCTGCTCGAGCAGCGGCAGGAGGTCCTTCATGCCGCTGATCTTCTTCTCGTGGAGGAGCACGAGCGCGTCTTCGAGCACCACCTCCATGCGCTCGGCGTCGGTCACGAAATAGGGCGAGAGGTAGCCGCGGTCGAACTGCATGCCCTCGACCACGTCGAGGGTGGTCTCCGTGCCCTTGGCCTCCTCGACGGTGACGACGCCCTCCTTGCCGACCTTCTCCATGGCCTCGGCGAGGAGCCTCCCGATCGTCTCGTCCCCGTTGGCGGAGATCGTGCCCACCTGGGCGATCTCCGCGGTGGTGCGCGTCTTCTTCGACTGCTTGACGAGGTGCTCGACGATGACGGCCACGGCCTTGTCGATCCCGCGCTTCAAGTCCATCGGGTTCATCCCGGCGGCGACCATCTTGCTTCCCTCGCGGAAGATGGCCTGTGCGAGCACCGTGGCGGTGGTCGTGCCGTCGCCGGCCACGTCCGAGGTCTTGCTCGCCACCTCGCGCACCATCTGCGCGCCGAGGTTCTCGAAGGGATCCTCTAGCGTGATCTCCTTCGCCACCGTGACGCCGTCCTTGGTGACGGTGGGAGACCCCCAGCTCTTCTCGATCAACACGTTGCGGCCCCTGGGGCCGAGCGTCACGCGCACCGCGTGGGTGAGTTGATCGACGCCCCGCAGGAGCCGCTCGCGGGCGTCCTGCGCATACCGGATCTGCTTTGCCGACATGTTTCGACCCTCCTACTCGAGCACCGCGAGGACGTCGTCCTCGCGAATGATCAGATGTTCGTCGCCCTCGACCTGGATCTCGGCGCCGGAGTACTTGGTGAAGAGCACCCGGTCCCCCTTGTGCACGTCGAGCGGACGCAGCTTGCCGTCCTCATTGACCTTGCCCTTGCCCACCGCGATGACCCTGGCCTCCTGGGGCTTCTCCTTGGCGGTGTCCGGGATGATGAGCCCGCCCTTGGTCTTGTTCTCCTCCTCGATGCGCCTCACGAGGATCCGGTCGTGCAACGGTCTCACTTTCATGGCTCGATTCTCCTTCAGTGACTCCCGCTCGCAGGAGCGCTCGCACGCTGCCCTCGGGGTCGATGTCGAATTTTCCACGCATCGTTCGGATGGTGGGTTCCGTGCGTGAACCGGGTGCGCCGCGGGGCGCCGTCCGGCGGATTCCAGAGCACGCCGGACTCGGGATCCGGCTCGCAGCTTGCTGCGCCCCTCTAGTTGCTAAGTATACACTCGACGCAAAAGATGTCAAGCGGTGTTGCAGAACGCTTGATCGATCACGCAGGTTCGCCATACTACGGCGCATGAGGGACGGCGGCAGACGACCCCGGCGCAAGCGCCCCCCCGTCGTGGGACGGCCGAACGAGCTCGGGGGCCTGCTGGCCGATCTGCGTACGGCCAAGGGACTCTCGCTACGGCAGGTCGAAGAGGCCACGGACAAGGCGGTCTCGAACGCCTACTTGAGCCAGCTCGAGAACGGGAAGATCCGCAAGCCCTCGCCCAACGTGCTTCACAGCCTGGCGGCGGTCTACGCGGTGTCCTACGAGGCGTTGATGGAGAAGGCCGGCTATCTGCTGCCGTCCGAGGGCAAGAAGGCCGCGCGCCGGAGAAGCCTCGCCGCCTTCGCGATCGACGACCTGACCGCCGAGGAAGAGGAAGAGCTCCTCAAGTACCTGGCGTTCCTGCGCTCGCGGAGCCCGTCGTCGTGAGCTGGGTCCGCGCCCGCGGCTAGCCGCCGTTGCCACCGTCCGCGTGGTTCTCGAGCCAGCGCAGGATCTCGCGGACGCTTCCCGTTGCGAGCGCCATGCAGGTGTCCGCGGCGCCGTAGTAGAGGTTGAGCGCGTCGCCGTCAGCCCCGAGCGTGTAGCCGCACGGAAAGGCCACGTTGCCGACGTCTCCCTCGCGCTCGTAGGGCGCCTCGGGACCGAAGATCCACGAGTCGCCCCGCGCGAGGCAGCGCTCGGGCTGGTCCAGTGCGAAGAGGGCGACTCCGAGACGGTAGAGACAACCGGCCGCTGTACCCCGCACGCCGTGGTAGAGCATCAGCCAGCCTTCGGGCGTTTCGATCAGCGGCGGCGAGAGCCCCACCTTGTTCGCGTCCCACCAGCTCCCCCGGCGTGCGGGCAGGACGAGCCGGTGCCCGCCCCAGTTGCGGAGGTCTGGGGAGAACGAGATCCAGACGTCGCGCGACGATATACTCTCGCCTCCATGCCGCTGCGCTCCCGAGTCCGTCATCGGACGGTGGAGCAGCGCGAAGCTGCCATGGATGCGACGCGGTAGCAGCGCCGCGTCCTTGTCGTCGGGCTGCATCACGAGCCCACAGCGCTCGAAGTGCCGGAAGTCCTCCGTGAGCGCGAGCGCCACGCCCGGGCCTCCCCGGCTGAAGGCGGTGTACGCGACGACGTACTTGCCGAGCTCCTCGACGAAGGTGATCCGGGGATCCTCGATCCCCCAGATCTCCTCCGGATACTCCTCCGGATCGGGCCGGAGCGTCGGCCTCTCGTCGATCACCCAACCATCGACACCGTTCGCCGAGCGCGCCGCACACAGGTGCGAGATCCCGCGGCGGTCCTCGACCCGGCAGAGCAGCAGCGTCGTGCCGTCGGCGAGCAAGGTGGCTCCGGCATTGAACACCGTATGGACCGGATAGGGCCAGTCCGCCGCCGTCAGGATCGGATTCTTCTCGTGGCGATGGAACAAGACTTCATGAACGAGCTTGTCACTCAGATCGTGGTCTCCCGAGTCATCGACGGTGTGGTGGTGACGTGGCGCCGGTGCCCGGAATCGGCGCCCGGCCGATCGACCGAGCGCATCTCCAGGAGGGCGAGCAGGAAGGAGAGCGTCGACTCCGCGCCCTGGTTCTCATTCGCGCGCTCGGTATGGAGCCCGTCGCGGCAGCCCCCCGTCGTTGCGTCGTACAGCGGTCGCTGCAGGTGGTTCTGTCCCAGGAACCAGCCGAAGGCGTGCCTCGCGCGTTCCACCCAGCGGGCATCGCCGGTGACGCGCTGGGCCTCGAGGCAGGCCGAGACCATCGCGCACGCCTCGACGGGCTGCTGGTCGAACGAAGCCTTGGGCCGGCCGCGCTCGTAGAAGCCATTGGAGCCGATCGGAGCGAAATAGCCGTCTTCCGAGCGCTGGATCTCCGCCAGCCACTCGAGCGACCGCAAACCCGCACTCGTCATCTCTTCGTTCGCCATCCGGGATCCGGACGCGATGAGCCCCTGCGACAACCGCGCGCTGCAGTAGGTCACACGGTCCTCGAACCACGGCCAATCATGCGTGCTCACTTTTCGAAACAGCTCGAGCAGTCGCTCCGCCAGCGCCTTCCGCACCGCCTGCACGTTGCTATCGCCTTCGAAGGGCCGGAGGTACTCGTCGATGCCGAGTAGCGCGAACGCCCATGCGCGCGGGCTGGTGAAGCCGGAGACCGCCGGGAGTGCGGCCTGGAAGAGCTGGCCGCTGAGGCTCTGCCGCCCCGGATCGACGCAGCGCCCGACGGCGGTGCCCAGCGCCCAGAGCGCGCGCCCGTGGCTGTCCTCCGACCCGCACGCCTCGAGCCACCGCCGGGAGTACGACATGAAGTTCCGGAATCGCCCGAGGTCCTTGTCGAAGGCATGGCTCACGAAGGCCAGGTAGCGGGATGCGAACGCGGGCACGGCCTTGGCGTCGTCGGTGCCCTGGTCCTCGAGAAGCGCCGTCACGAGCAACGCGCGCGCGTTGTCATCGAGGCAGTAGCCGTCCTCGTAGCGGGGGACCGAGAACGATGCGTGCTGCAGCATGCCGGTCTGATCCGTCATGAGGCTCAGGTGGTCGAGGTCGATCTCGGGCAGCTCGGCCGGCCGCCTCGCGAGGGTCGTGGCCTGGAAGACCGTGCGAAGCCGCTCCGCGTGCTCGGTGCGCGCGCACGCGAAGCTCTCGACGTAGCGGCGCGCAACGGCGGGCCACAGCATGTCGCGACCGTAGGCGGCCGCGCGCTCGCGAAGGGCCAACCGCTTCGCGTCGTCGCCGAGAAGATCGACGACCTCTCGGGCGATCGCCTGTGGGTCTCTCCACGGCACGAGGATTCCGCGTCCATCGGCGAGGAGCTCTCGCGCATACCAGTACGGTGTCGAGATCACGGCTTTCCCCGAGCCCACGGCGTAGGCCAGGGTTCCCGACGTGGTCTGCTCCGGATTGAGATACGGCGTGATGTAGATGTCGGCGGCCGCGAGAAACTCGGTGAGCTCGCCCTGGCTCACGAAGCGGTCGTGAAAGATCATGCTCGAGCCGACGCCGAGCCTTTGAGCGCGATCCTTCAGCATCAGCCGGTAGGTCTCGCCCTGCCGCTCCTTGATGTGGGGATGCGTGGCGCCGAGCACGATGTAGACGGTGTCCGGGAAGCGCGCGAGGATCGCGGGCATCGCATCGATGACGTGCTCGATCCCCTTGTCGGGCGACAGCAGTCCGAAGGTGAGGATCACCGACTTGCCTTCGACGCCGAGCTGGTCCTTGCTGCGGCTCTCGAAGGGCACGCAGGGAATTCCGTGCGGGATCAGATCGATCTTGCGGTCCGGAACCGCGTGGACGTCGCGGAGGAGCGAAGCGCCGTGGCCGCTCATGACGACGAGGCGTTCGGAGAGCTGGATCAGCTCCTTCATCGCAGCGTGCTGCTGGGGGTTGGGTTCGGCGAGGATCGTGTGAAGCGTCGTCACGATCGGCATGCGGAGCTCGCGGAGCAGCGCGAGGACGTGGCTGCCGGCCTTGCCGCCGAAGATTCCGTACTCGTGCTGCACGCACAGAACGTCGACGGCATTGACGTTCAGGAAGTCCGCGGCACGGCGGTACGACGCGAGGTCGCTCTCGCCGATCTCGAAGCGGACCCGGGCCGGGTAGGCGTGGCGCTTGCCAGGGTCGTTCACCGCAAGCGTGAAGCAGTCGAGCTCGGGGAACTCGGAGGCGATCGCGTCGCCGAGATCGGTCGTGAACGTCGCGATCCCGCACTGCCGCGGCAGGTGATTGCCGAGCATCGCGATCTTGCGCATGCCGGTGCGGATGACGGGGTCGATGCTTCCTCCAGGCTGCTAGACGCTGATCCGGTCCTCGTCGACGGTCGTTTCGACCTGAAGATAGCGGAGGTTCGAGGCGAAGAACTCCCTGGCGGCCGTCCTGCTCGCGATCTCCGGCGTGCGACCCTCTCGGTCGACGTTGATGCGGGGAACCCCCGTGGTCTGGCGGGGCCCGAGCCGGCAGCGGCCATCGCGATTCCAGACGAAGATCCAGGACATCGGTGAAACCTCTTGCGCCGGCTCGCCGGGGCACGGGAACGTGGGTCGTTGCGGGCGCGCCGCGCGGTTGCCCTGCGGAAGGGCGCGTCCTACCGGTGTTGCGCCGGGCACTCCGCCGGGCTGCCCCGCATCGGTACGGGGTGGGTCTCGTTGTCGAGGCCATGATTCGCCCCGAAATCGTGGTAGTTCCGACACTCCTCGGCGAATGCCGCGTGGGCGGAGGGCGTGTAGCTGTACGCGAAGCGCGTGTAGCTGCTGTCTACGCCCATCCCGACGTGATCGAGGGCCGGAGTGTCGAGCGGCGGGAAGGCGCGGAGGCGCGAGCCGCAAGCTGCCCGGGTGGACGGGGCGTACCTCTCGTACCGGCTCGGGGTGCCGACCCAGTCGTGCAGGCGGCGTCTGACGTCGAAGTCCGAGCGCCCGACGTAGAAGACGACGAAGGCCGCGCCATCCATGTACCCGAGGGCGTAGTTCCCGGGCGACGTCCGGAGGAGGGCGTCGTCGATCGCATCGTCGGTGAGAGGGTAGGGCCCGTTCATTCCGAGCAACCCCATCGGAAAGCTGCTCGGACGGTACCTCTCCACGCAGCTGGGACAGACGGAGAGCGGAAGCGCCGCTCGGTGAAGGTCTTCGCACCAGAAGCAGCTCGAGAGCAGTGACGCCTCGCGCACGATTCCCGACGCACCTTCCGTGGGACCATCGACTAGTTGCTGTTGCATGCTCGCCTCGATCGCGTACCCGACCCCTTGCCGCACGGAAGGTCCGTGCGGGCGAGGCTTCGGATTGGGCTCTGGCTCGGCGATCCGGACAGCGGCGGTCCTGGCGAATGGCGATTGAAAGAGGGCGGGAAGGATCTCCCTCTTCGGATGGGGCCGCTTGGGAAACCTGTCTGAGTCCCTGGCGATTCAAGCCCGGTCGATCGCGAAAATAGCACACCGCTGCCTCGCTGCCGAACCGAGCACGCAGGCGGACTCACCCAGCCGCCCGGGTGAGCCGGGCGCCCGCGGCCGTACCCCTGGCACGGGAGTTTCGCTACCCTGCGCGCGCTCGGCGGCCGGGAGGCCGCCCTGAGACGGGCGAGGAGAGCGTTTGGCGCGCGACGACCTGCTGCAGGCGACCGGTACCGTGGACAAGATCCTCGGCGGGGGTCGCTACCGGGTCGTCCTCGACGGGGGCCAGGACGTGACGGCCCAGCTCTCCGGTCGGATGCGCCGCTTCCGGATCCGCGTGATTCCCGGCGACCGCGTGCAGGTCGGCGTCTCGCCCTACGACCCCACCCACGGCTTCATCACATTCCGGCTGCGCGAAGGTCAGACGACCGCTCGCTGAACCCACCCGGCGGCCCTGGGGATCTGCCTCCCCGTCCGGCCGCCGTGCTCGCGCTGCGCGTCATCCACGCACTCGACCGCGTGCGCCTGGCGTGGCTGCGCGCGCGCCATCCCGGGCTCGACCTCGACCCGGGTGCCAGCGCGAACCTCGCGCACGCGCGCTACGTGCTCGCCCCGGGCGCACGCCTGCGCATCGCGGCGGGCGTGGTGACGGAGCGTCTGCCTGGGCGTCTGCACTTCGACCTCGGGCCGGGAGCGCGGGTCGAGATCGCGGAGGGTGCGTGGCTTCGCACCGAGATCGGCGAGGTCCACGTGATCGCGTTCGCCGGGGCGCGGATCGAGATCGGCCCCGAGGCGTTCCTGAACGGCTGCCACCTGAGCGCGAAGCGCGAGGTCGTACTCGGCCGGCGGGCCTGGATCGGGCCGGGGAGCCGCGTCTTCGACTCGGATCAGCACGACCTCGATGCGCAGCGCCCGGAGCGCACCGAGCGGGTCGCGATCGGCGACCACGTGTGGATCGCCTCGGACGTGACGGTGCTGCGCGGGGTCACGATCGGGGCGCACGCCGTGATCGGAACCCGCTCGCTCGTCACGAACGACGTCCCGCCCCACGGCCTCGCCTTCGGCGTCCCGGCCCGCGTGCGCGGCGTCGTCGGCGACCGGTCGAAGGCCAGATAGAGTGGGAGTTCGCATGTCCCTGCGCATCGCCCTCTTCGGTCAGGCCGCGTTCGGGCGCGACGTGCTGCTTCGGCTCCAGGAGAAGGGCCGCGAGATCGTCGCGGTCTACGCCCCTCCCGACGCCGGGCGACCCGATCCGCTCGCGGAGGAGGCCGCCGCCCGCGGGCTGCGCTGTCTGCGCCATCGGGTCTTCCGCCGGCGCGGCGAGGCGATCCCCGAGATCGTGTCCGAGTACCGCGCGCTAGGCCCCGAGCTCAACGTGCTGGCCTTCGTCACGGCGATCCTGCCGCCGCAGATCGTCGACTTCCCGCCGAAGGGGTCGCTGTGCTTCCACCCGTCGCTCTTGCCGCGCTTCCGCGGCGGGGCGGCGCTCGCGTGGCAGATCATGCTCGGCGAGAGGGAAACCGGCGTCACCGTCTTCCGCCCCGACGCCGGGGTCGACACCGGCCCGATCGTGGTCCAGAAGCGCGGCGTCCCGATCCGCGACACCGACACCGCCGCGAGCCTGTACTTCGAGCGGCTCTACCCGCTTGGAGTCGAGGCGATGATCGAGGCGGTCGAGCTGCTCGCCTCGGGCCGGGCGCGCTTCGTGCCGCAGGACGACTCGCGGTCAAGCTTCCAGGGGCTCGTGGGCGACGCGGAGGCCCGCATCGACTGGGCGCGCACTGCGGCCGAGATCGATCGGCAGATCCGCGGCTGCGACCCGCAGCCCGGCGCCTGGGCGAGCCTCGGAGAGGAGCGGGTGCGCCTCTTCGACGGCCGGCTCGAGCGCGGCCGGCCCGGGGCGCCGCCCGGAACGGTGCTGGAGCCGTCCGGTGGCCGCCTCGCGATCGCAGCGCGCGGCGGCCGTCTCTCGGTCGGCAAGCTCCGCCGCGGCGACGCCCCCAAGCAGCCCGCCGACCAGGCCGGCATCCCCGCCAGCGCCCGCCTCGCCTGAGCCAGCGCAAGCGGAGCGCGCAGCGAGCCGCAGGCGAGCGGAGTCGGCTGCCACCGCTCGCTTCGTGGCAGCGTCCTCGAGCCAGGGCTTGACAAATCCCTGTGATGCCTAAACTCCCCGCGTTCGCCTGCCGAAAGCTGGCGACCGTCCGGGCCGAGCGCGGCCCGGACCGCGACTCACTCCCCGCCAGCGAGTCGGAAGACACCGGGACCCCCGCGGGGGCAACCCCTACGCAGACACCTCGGTCGAGGACGGAGCATGTCGGACCTCTCCAGAATCCGGAACATCGGGATCAGCGCCCACATCGACTCGGGCAAGACGACGCTCACCGAGCGCATCCTGTACTACACCGGGCGCATCCACGCGATCCACGAGGTGAAGGGCAAGGACGAGGTCGGGGCCACCATGGACTCGATGGACCTCGAGCGCGAGCGCGGCATCACGATCCAGTCCGCCGCCACCCACTGCCAGTGGGGCGACCACCACGTCAACATCATCGACACGCCCGGCCACGTCGACTTCACGATCGAGGTGGAGCGGGCGCTGCGCGTGCTCGACGGCGCGATCCTCGTGCTCTGCGGCGTGGCCGGCGTGCAGTCGCAGTCGCTCACCGTCGACCGCCAGATGCGGCGCTACCGGGTGCCCCGGCTCGCCTTCGTGAACAAGCTCGACCGCTCCGGAGCGAACCCGCGCCGCGTGACGCAGCAGCTGCGCGAGAAGCTGCGCCTCAACGCGGTGCTGATGCAGCTCCCGATCGGGCTCGAGTCCGAGTTCGCCGGCGTGGTCGACCTCGTGCGCATGAAGGCCTACCGCTTCGAGGGCAGCAACGGCGAGCACGTTGTCGAGGACGAGATCCCGGCGAACCTGCGCGACGAGGCGGCGGCCGAGCGCGAGCGCATGCTTGACAGCGTGTCGATGTTCTCGGACGAGCTCACCGAGGCGATCCTCGAGGAGCGCGTCACGGAGGACCTGATCCACCAGGCCGTGCGACGCGGGACGCTCGCGCTCGCGCTCACGCCCGTCTACCTCGGCTCGGCCTACAAGAACAAGGGCGTGCAGCCGCTGCTCGACGCGGTGAACCGCTACCTCCCGTCCCCGACGGACGTCGAGCAGACGGGCGTCGACCTCGACAACGAAGAGGCACCGATCGGAATCGAGTCCGACCCGAACAAGCCCCTCGTGGCGCTCGCCTTCAAGCTCGAGGACGGCCGCTACGGCCAGCTCACCTACGTGCGCGTCTACCAGGGCGTGCTGCGCAAGGGCCTGAACATCGTGAACAGCCGCACCCAGCGCAAGCACAAGGTGGGTCGGCTGGTGCGGATGCACTCGAACTCGATGGAGGACATCGAGGAGTCGTTCGCGGGCGACATCGTCGCGCTCTTCGGCATCGAGTGCGCCTCGGGCGACACCTTCACCGACGGGACGCACCGCGTGGCGATGAGCGCCATGCACGTGCCCGATCCGGTGATCGCGCTCGCGATCAAGCCCAAGGACAAGAAGTCGCAGGACAACATGTCGAAGGCCCTCGGCCGCTTCGTGCGCGAGGACCCGACCTTCCGCGCCGCCGTGGACCCGGAGAGCAGCGAGACGATCATCTCGGGGATGGGCGAGCTGCACCTCGACGTCTACGTCGAGCGGATGCGCCGCGAGTACGCCTGCGAGGTGGAGACCGGCGCGCCCCAGGTCGCCTACCGGGAGACCATCTCCCAGCGTGCCGACTTCAACTACGTGCACAAGAAGCAGACGGGCGGCTCCGGTCAGTACGGTGCGGTGGCCGGCTACGTCGAGCCCATCACCGGCGCGGGCGACTTCGAGTTCGTGAACGAGGTGCGCGGCGGCTCGATCCCGACCGAGTACATCCCGGCCGTCGAGAAGGGCTTCCGCTCGGTGCTCGCCAAGGGGCGGCTGATCGGCTTCCCGGTGATCGGCATGCGCGTGGTGGTGAACGACGGCAAGTCGCACTCGGTCGACTCGTCGGACATCGCCTTCCAGGCGGCAGCGCGCGGCGCCTTCCGGCAGGTCTATCCGCGGGCCAAGCCGATCATCCTCGAGCCCGTGATGAAGCTCGCCGTCGAGGGGCCGCAGGAGTTCCAGGGCGCGATCCTGAAGTCCGTGATGCAGCGTCGCGGCAACGTGATCGGCACCACCGAGGAAGAGGGCGGGTTCTGCCGCGTGGAGTCCGAGGTGCCGCTCTCGGAGATGTTCGGCTACGCCACGGACCTGCGCTCGCTGACGCAGGGCAAGGCGGAGTTCACCATGGAGTTCGCGCGCTATCTGCCGGCGCCTTCCGAGGTGCAGAAGGAGCTGCGCGAGAAGTACGGCTCACGCGTGCAGATCGAGGAAGAGTAGGGCGGGGAGAGGGATGGTATACCGGCGATTCCTGAACGCGAGGAGCCCGCTACGGCTGCTCGAGAAGGGGCTCCACGGGGGGCTCGGGACGGGCAATCTCGGGGTGGTCGTCGCGGCCCACGGCGTGGGCAAGACGCCCTTTCTGGTGGGCGTGGCACTCGACGAGCTGCTGCGCGGGGGCTCGGTCCTGCACGCCTGCTGCGGCCAGACGGTGGGCCACGTGCGCGCCCACTACGACACGCTCTTCGAGGAGCTCGCGTCGGCGAAGCACCTCGAGGACGAGGCCACGACCCACGCCGAGATCGATCGGCGGCGGAGCATCCGCGTCTACACGCCCGGGGGCCTCACGATCTCGAAGCTGCGCGAGGCGGCCCTCTTCGACGTCGAGGCCGGGAACTCCCCGTCGCTGATCGTCGTGGAGGGCCTCGACCTCGGGCAGGCCGATCGGGAGGAGCTCGACGGGCTGCGCAAGCTCGCGCGCGAGCTCAAGGCCGAGGTCTGGCTCTCGGCCTCCTGCGACGAGGAGCGCCCCGAGGCGATCCCGGCCGACATCGCGGGCCTCGGGGACCTCGTGAGCGTCGTGCTGGCCCTCGAGCCCGGCTCGGGCACGGTGCGGCTGCGCGCGCTCAAGGACCACGAGAGCCCGGACGTGAGCACGCTGCAGGTCGCCCTCGACCCGCGCACGCTGCTCCTCGTCCGCAGCTGATTGACTGGGCGGCGCGGGGCGTGTCAGACTTTCCTCCACCGCGAGCTGCGGGGAGGAGTGGTCATGGCGTCGCCTGCCGTCGAGTACCCGGACATCGACTTCGCCTGGGACGAGGTGCCGGACCTGCACCGCATCCTCGCGGACCTGCGCGAGCGCCATGCGGTGGCGCCGATCCGCTACCACGAGGGGACGGCCTGGCTGATCACGCGCCACCGCGACGTGCTCGAGGCCTTCTCCGACGACGAGACCTTCCCCTCCGCGGCGGCCTACCTGCGCCACTCGGGGCCCGTGATGGGCAAGACGATCCAGTGCATGGGCGGGCAGGAGCACCGCCGCAACCGCGGCCTCGTCTCCGCGGCCTTCCGGCCGAAGCTGATGCGCGAGTTCGTGGAGTCCTTCCTCACCCCCGTGGCCCACAAGCTCGTGGACGAGCTCCCTGCCACGGGCGAGGCCGACCTCGTACGCGACTACACCACGCGCTACGCGTTCACGGTGATCGCGCGCCTGCTCGATCTCCCCCCGACGGACTTCGCGGACCTGAAGCGCTGGGGCGACGGGCTGATCGACTTCCCGTGGAACCCGGAGGCGGCGCTGGCGGCCTCGCGCGAGTTCACGGCCTACTTGAAGCCCCTGATCGACGCGCGCCGGCGCTCACCCGGGGAGGATCTGATCTCGTCGCTCGCGACCGCGGAGGTCGACGGCGACCGCCTCTCCGACGACGAGATCTACTCCTTCCTGCGCCTGCTCTTCCCCGCCGGAGCCGACACCACCTACCGCGGGCTCGGCAGCATGCTCTTCGCCGTGCTGACGCACCGGGCGGTCTTCCTGCGCGTGCAGGCCGAGCCGGCGTGGATTCCCGACGTGGTGCAGGAGTCGCTGCGCTGGGAGGGCCCGACCGCGCTGCTACCGCGCTTCGCGCCGAAGGACGTGACGTGGGCCGGCGTCCAGATCCCGGCGGGCTCCGAGGTGATCTTCGGCGTCACCTCGGGCAACCGCGACGCCCTTGTCTACGCCGATCCCGACCGCTTCGACCCCGAGCGCAAGGCCGCCAACATCCTGAGCTTCGGCCACGGGCTCCACTTCTGCCTGGGCTCGCACCTCGCGCGCCGCGAGATGGAGGTGAGCCTCCAGGTGCTCTCGGAGCGCCTGCCGGAGCTCGAGCTCGCCGACCCCGAGCGGGTGACGATCGCGGGCACCGTGCTCCGCGGCCCGAAGGCGTTGCCGGTGCGGTTCAAGGCGCGCTAGGCGCGCTAGGAGGCCGACTCGAGAGTCGGCCTCCTAGCGGCGCTCGCTGCGCTCAGCGCGGCGGGACGCGCCCGTCCATGTCGGGGATCACGAAGCCCGGATCGACCCGGCACGCGCCCCCGACGAGCGGAGCGACCGCCAGGCAGGTGGCCTGCACGCTCGCGGCCGAAGGCTGCGGGCCGCCGGCCAGCCAGCCGCGCAGCGACTCCCAGCCCCCCACGGTCTCCGCGTTCGAGAAGCCGCAGTGGGTGTTTCCGGCTTCGTTGATCACCGCCACCGTCAGGTTCCCGGGCGCTACGACGTCCTGGTATTCCTTCTCGTTCTCGATGATCACGAGGTAGTCGCCGTCGGTGTGGATCGACACGATCTTCACGTCGCCCACTGCCCCGAGCGGCGTGAAGTTCTTGAGCAGCCGGAGCCGTCCGCCGGGGTGCGATTCCACGCGCTCGATCGCGGCGTCGATGCCGGGGTCCTCGTAGCTCACCCCGAAGTTTCCGATCCCCTGCTTGCCGTCGAGCTTCGTCGGATTGTAGATGAGGTCGGAGATCGCGAAGGTCGCGAAGCCCATGTCGGTCAGGATGGAGGTGGGGGTGCCCGGGAGGTCTGTCTCCGCCACGAAGAGCGCGAGGTTGGCGTTCTGCTGCGGTGTGCGGAAGGCAGGGGGCGTCAGGATGCCCGTGCACGCGTTCACCGCGAGCCCGAGCTGCGTGTTGGTGAACGGGTAGCTCGGGAAGCCCGGTGCGGGGAGCCCGGTGGCGCCGCCGGGGATCGCCGCGGCCGGCGTGTTCGCGCAGACCGCGTCGTAGACGAGGCGGAGGTCGAGGCCGGCGTCCCAGTTGCGGCTGCCGGCCACCGCGCCGCAGATTGGATACGCGCCGACGACGTTCCCGAGATTCGCCTTCTCGACGGCCTGCGCCGTCACGATGCCGCCGAGCGAGCCGCCCGACACGATCACCTGGTTGGGCGTCCCGAAGTTCGCGTTGAACACCCCCATCATGTTCTGGAGGTCCGGCTTCGTCTTGAAGAGCGCCCAGCCGATCTGCTGGTAGCTCGACGCGGCGACGGCGTAGCCCTGCGAGAGCTGGAGGCTCGCGAGCGGGCCGAGGTCCGTCACGGGCCCGACGGGATTCAGGCTGAAGCCGTGGTTCCAGATCACGAGGTCGCCGTTCCACACGGTGGGTACGACGATGCGGAAGAACGCGCCCCCGTCCGTCGTTCCGTCGAGGACGGTGTCGGCGCGGCTCGGGGCCGCGAGACCGACGAGGAGCGAGGTGCACAGCGCGAGCGTCGAGAAGAGTCGCTTCATGGATTCCCTCCTGTCGGATTCAGGACCCGACGGCCGCATTCTACACTCGGGGCCGCCGCGCCGGTCACGGAAAGATGCGGTCGTCCTCGAGGCGCCAGAGGCCCGTCTCGTCGTCGCGCACGATCGCGCGGCCCGCCGCCAGCTTCTCGGCCCGCTCGCGCGCGGCGCCGGCCGCCTGGAGCAGGATGTTGCGCTCGTAGAACGACTGGAGGTCGAGCCAGACCCGCGGCTCGTCGGGACGCAGCTGCGCGGCGCGCTCCATGTGGGGGAAAGCCTCCGTATCGGCCGTCAGCAGGAACAGCAGCCGCCCGTAGTCGGCGTGGATCAGCCAGTCGTCGGGATCGGCGGCGACGGCGGCCTCGAAGAGCTGGAGCGCCTGCTCGAGGTCTCCGTGCTTCCAGGACTCGAGGGCGCGGGCATCGAGCGCGCGCGCCGCATCGTCGAAGGTCTCGCGCCGCCCGGCGTCGGGGTCCTGGGCGGGCAGCACCAGGTCCGGCAGCGCCTCGCGGGCAATCTCGCGCCGCTCGAGCCGCCAGACCTGCGCCTTGCCCTCGGCGTCCGGCAGCGTCTGGAGCACCGTCGCGCCGTCGGGGACCGGAGCCGGCCCCTGCACCGGAGCGGGCTCGCGCCCTGTCCAGGCGAGCCACCCGCCGGCACCGGCGAGCGCGAGCGCCGCGACTGCGAGCCAGCGGCGCCTCACCGGATGCTCCCGGATCCGGAGACGCCCCGGAGGCGCAAACCCCGCGCGGCGACGAGGAGCACGACGAGCGAGAGCGCCGCGCCTCCGGCCGGTCCGAGCGAGGGCAGCGGCTGCGGGGTCGGTCCGAACGCGAGATCGAAGGGTCCGTCGAGCCCTCCGCTTCCTGCCGGAACGAAGGTCTCGACGAACGCGCCGCTCGTCCCCGAGTAGCGCTTGATCGAGCCGTCGCCCGTGCTCGTCACGTAGAGATCCCCGTCGGGGCCGAAAGCGAGCGCCGTAGGCCCCGAGAGTCCGCCCGATCCCGACGGTACGAAGGTCTGCACGAAGGCTCCCGTCGTCGCGTCGAACTCGCGCACCTCGTTCGGGAAGGAGGAGGCGACGAAGAGGCTGCCCGCGTGGAAGGCGAGGCCCCAGGGATCCACCGGCCCGCCGCCGTTGCCCGTCGCATCGACGAACACTCCGACGGGCGCGCCCGTGTCGCCGTCGTACGCGAGGATCTCTCCGGTCGCGCTCGC
>Ga0214473_10004869_pt1 | contig 16121 bp, 15 predicted proteins | sample RVTome_7_FD_203509 | JGI IMG/M metagenome (GOLD analysis project Ga0214473, IMG submission 203509) | Soil microbial communities from uranium-contaminated site in the Upper Colorado River Basin, Wyoming, United States - RVT98D197 | ecosystem: Environmental > Terrestrial > Soil > Contaminated >... | reverse complement strand
CTCATCAAATATATTTATAGCTTTATCTATGTTGTCGTTTATCTGATAGAGCCTAGCAGCATTATATAGACCCTCCGGAGCTAATGGACTACTCGGATAAGTTAGATGAATTGTCCTATAGAGTTCCGATGCCTCTCCATCACGACCTTGCTTAGCCCTAATTTTTGCTCGCCAATACAGGGATTCCGGCGAATCGATCTGCCCCAATAGATTCAAAGCTTCATTTAGCCTACCAATATGAAACATAGCAATTCCCATTTTAGTCTTAACATCGCTTGTTTTTGTAACCTTATTAAAATCCTCAAGCGAAGAGCTCCACATTGAGCTATCAAACAATATCTCAGCCCTTTTTAGATAATCTGATTCACTAACTGTAAATGGAATCCCCCGGGTACTACCTATGTAAATTGCATTGTTGTATGCGACATCCTCAAAAATACTATCCGGATACTCTACCCACAGCGATTTATATACACTGGTAGCTTCCATATACTTACCCTGACTCTGCAAAGAGCTCCCCAATTTACTTAAAAATAAGGCCTTATCCTCTCGATCCGTCTCCTCATCGTATAAGGTACTAAATACATTCGCAGCTTTATCATAATTACCGGTCTCAAGGTAGATATCTCCAAGACCTGTCAAAGCCCTTTCCCTGACCCCCGTCGAGGGAAAGGAACTTATGATTTGATTAAGAAGTTTCTCGGCGCCCTGCGAATTCCTTAAACCCTTTTGTCCAATGGCTTGATAATATAGAATGTAATCGGATATGAGTGACAATTCATTTTCGAGACCATCAAGCACTGATATTCCCTCTTGAAATCTTCCTAAATTTATCAAGCAGTATCCTCTTTTGTATCTCTCCTTGGGACTATTACTCATCTGTTGATTAGCCAAATAAGTGCAATTTATTTCTGCTTGAGATGTTTGGGTAAAAAATACTAAGGTTATTAAAATCAAAACAATGGAGAAGAGAGTTTTCGAGGCGATATGTATTTCAAAATTAATAAGTTCTTCGATCTTTAAGAACAATTTCTCCATAGTTTATGTCCTGCCAATTTTAGGATCTAGCATATCTCTTATCCCTTCACCGAAAAGATTAAATGAAAATGCTGTTATGAAAATAGCAACACTAGGGAAGACAATGAGATGAGGAAACGTCCTGATTCCCTGCCAACCAGTGCTGGCGAGCGTGCCCCAGCTCGACTCCGGTGGAGAAATCCCTAGCCCAAGGAAGCTTAATGTAGATTCAGCCAATATGGCATACGGAACAGAAAAAGTAACCGTAATAATTAGTGGACTCAATATATTCGGGAAGATATGAACCGTTAGTATTCTCGAGGGAGATGCACCGAGACTTCGAGCCGACTCTATAAAATCCACTGTCTTAAGTTGCATGACCGTGCCCCTAACAATTCTTGCAACTCTCATCCAAGCGGTAAGTCCAAGAGCTATTACAATACCCAATACCCCCCTTCCTATCACCAAAGTAATAAGTACAATAAGCAGGAGATCCGGAAGCGAATAGAATACATCTACTATCCTCATCATTACCTCGTCAAGCTTTCCCCCCACGTAACCGGAAATAGCCCCATAGATCGTACCGATAAAAAACGCAACGAATGCAGTCCCAAGAGCAACAAAGATAGAAACCCTCGCCCCGTAAATGACCCTGCTCAAAAGATCCCTCCCCTCTTCATCGGTTCCCATGAGATGCTTTTCACTGGGAGATTTTAAAAGGTTATTAAAATCTGCATCATAATACGCGTAAGGTGTTATATAAGGAGCAGCTACAGCTACGCCTATAATGGTGATTATAATTATAGCGGTCGTAATTACCTGTACCTTTAATAACATAACGATCAAGAGACTATATTACTTAATTCCACTACACAAATTAAAACAGTTGCCGTAAAATGGCCAGTCCAGATAGACTATAACTCGATTTCTAGCATTAGTTATCGATAATTTGACTCGTGGTAAAAAAATTTCCTAACCATTGAATTGAATGCGATTGACATTAATTTAGATCTTTTTTTTGCCTTTGTTTCTCTTAGAGTACGTTGCTCTTACTACCGTTTTTATTCCACCCCTCACATTAAAGTCTCCAATTACTTCGGCTCTCAAAGGTTTGCAGGCACCCACGAGATCATCGAGTATCTTATTTGTCACATGCTCGTGAAACTCTCCCACGTTTCTGTAAGAGTGTATATAGAGCTTAAGAGACTTAAGCTCTACACAAAGTTTGTCAGGTACATACTTGATTCTTATAACAGCAAAGTCAGGCTGTCCCGTCCTTGGGCATATCGAAGTGAATTCGGGACATGTTATATCAATCTCATACTCCCTTCCCGAATATTGGTTTTTGAATGTTTCAAGTATTTCGCTGCCCATAATTTAATCTGACGAATCAGATGCTATGAATGAACCGTAAGATCAATCTGATAAGCCCCCTTGATCTTTTTTACCCTGTTGTCACTATAGCCCTGTGAAATATAGGTAAGTCCTTTCTTAGCCGCCTCCTTTATTTCCTTCGAGACTTGCTTTTTGAGCTCCTCTTTAGTTTTAGCCCTAACAGTGATAATTTTTGCAGGCATATGATATTAAATCCTCCTATTTGGGAATTTTACGCCTAGACAAAATTATTTTATGTATTATATACAAATATGCAATAGAATAGATCACTAGACTAGATCTTGACTGAAATGATGATTTTATAAATACTAAGGACCTTCAACTGGGGGATCGTCTAACGGCAGGACGATGGGCTCTGGACCCATAAGTCTAGGTTCGAATCCTAGTCCCCCAGCCATTTTTACTAATAAATATTTTTTCAATTTTTCGCAAAAATTTCGTTAGTATCAGTATTTTTAAATAATGACAAAGTTAGCAAATATCGTCGAGTTCTTAAATAACTATCTGAAAATAGATGACATAAAAGACACATGCTGGAATGGGCTTCAACTCGAGGGCACATCAGAAGTAAAGAAAATTGCCTTTGCGGTTGATGCAAGCATAGAAACATTTAAAATAGCCATAGAGAAACAAGCCGATTTAATTGTCGTACATCATGGACATTTTTGGCACACACAAAACCCTTCAATAACCGGTTGGGCAAGAGAAAGGATAGATATTCTGTATAAACACCAGATGTCGCTATATGCCTGCCACCTACCTTTGGACAGACATAGGATAGTCGGAAACAATGCTCGGCTGTTGAAATTGCTTGGAGTAACGATCAACAGTGAATTCTTGTTACATGGGGGTAAAAATATCGGTTGGATTGGTATGACTAAAAGAGCAGTCTCATTGAAACAAATCGGGCGGAAACTAAACACCGAATTGAATACAAATTGTATTGTGCTTCCGTTTGGAAAGGAGAAAGTCAAAACTATTGCCGTTTGTAGTGGCGGTGGAGGATATGGAGGTTTTTACGAAGCATTGAATTCAGGTGTCGATCTATATATTACTGGCGATGCAATCGAAGTCTATTATACGGCACAGGATTCTAAAATGAACGTAATCTTTGCAGGCCACCACGCCACAGAGACCTTAGGATTAAAGGCCCTGGCAGAAGTTGTTAAGCGGAAATTTAGAATCCACTGCATGTTTATAGATTTGCCGACAGGGCTCTAGAGCTTTTTGTAATTTATTTCCTCAATCTTATACCTTCTTTAACCACCCGATAAAGACATCATTACCTTCAATCTTAACATTGTAGGCCGAAACAGAATGGCCTCCTGGGTGGTCGGGTAAGCCAGTCCTGACATCGAATGTCCAACCGTGCCAGGGGCATGATACAACATAACCGTTCAATTTTCCTTCTCCGAGAGGTCCCCCCATGTGGGGACATATATAGTTAATGGCAAAAAAATCTCCGTTAACATTGAACAGTGCAATCGGCTTTTCCAATGGGCCCATGACGAGTTTCCCGCATCCAGAGGGGAGTTCGTCAACCGTTGCTACCTTTACATAACCGGGCCTTCCCATTTTCGGATCCACCTAAATTAATAATTCAATATTAGGTATCTACAATTAGCCAGACACTCAAATGACGTGTGTTTAAAAAGAATAATAAAGATAAGGTCATAAGCGAATTCATATTCTATTGAACAGGTAATGTCAGATGTATATTCCCCTCACGACTCAGAAACCTCATGATAGCACCCTTGCCATCTTCTAAGACAGATTCCCCGTCTCCCACAAGAACGGTATCATAGTCATAATCAAGCAATATGCGTATCGACTCCTTTGCCATCTGTGAATCTTTATACTTTTCCTTTGGAAGCATCGAAAATTCCCCTTTTGGCCAGCCAATGATCGCATCCCCAATAAAAAGAACCCCTTTCCCTCTAGAAAGAAGAAGTGCTGATTCTCCCGGGGATTTATTATTAGGAATGTTTATTACCATAAGATCCCCAGGCAAAGTATCTCTATCGCGAAATGTCTGATCAGGAGAGGATTTAAGAAATGTAGAATCCATTTCGTTGATACAAATCTTTGCCGCATTTCTATCTCTGAATTCATAGGCCATCCTCTCATGATCCTTGTTTGTTAAGATAATGTATTTCGGTGTTCCAAGCTCGAGAATATCGTCAAGTTCCTCCTCGCTCAAAAACGCAGGATCAATGACTACCAAACCATTCTCTCCCTTTAACGCATAACCATTGAAGTTATATCCATGCTTTGGAGATAACCAAGACCATGTATAAATGCCTGGATAGATTTCTTTCATATAAGCGATTTATTTTTTGATAACATGATTCAACCAAATAGTATAGCTATTCTTCCAAAAGAAGTATAAACTAATAACCGACACTTTTTCAAAAATCCTATTTTTCCGTTACTTACATCCAAACCACCGTTCTATAACTGTGAATCCAATCACAAACAACTTCTCGAAGCAATTGACAAAATATGCTTCAGGTCTTACAATAATTTGGGTTGTTTTATTGAACTGGGGTGAATTAAATGAGTAGTGATATAGTTAAAATATTTGATACTACACTTAGAGACGGAGAGCAAGCCCCTGGATGTGGAATGACCGTAGAGGAAAAACTCAGGGTTGCTTACCAATTAGAAAAACTTGGGGTAGACATTATCGAAGCGGGATTCCCCATCTCGTCGGAGGGTGATTTTCAATCAGTAAAGCTTATTGCCGATAAAATCAGGGGCTGTGAAATTGCGGGCCTCTGTAGGGCCAATTTTAATGATATTGATAGAGGTTGGGAAGCAATAAAAGGAGCCGAATATCCGAGGATTCATACCTTTATCGCGACCTCCGATATTCATCTCAAGCACAAACTCAGAAAAGACAAGGAAGAGGTTCTGGAAATAATCAGTGCCGCCGTTAAGCACGCTAAGCGATATACGGACAACGTTGAATTCTCAACCGAAGATGCCACTAGAACGGAGCTCGATTACCTTTGCCGGTCCGTGGATATAGCCATAAGAGCCGGTGCTACGACTATTAATATCCCAGATACGGTCGGATATACAGTTCCAGAGGAGTTCTCACATATAATAAGAACATTGAAAGAGAAGGTTCCTGGCCTCGACAAGGTAACATTGAGCGTCCATTGCCACGACGATCTGGGACTGGCTGTCGCAAACTCAATTGCGGCAATTAAGGAAGGTGCGAGGCAGGTCGAATGCACGATTAATGGGCTTGGCGAACGGGCAGGAAATGCATCGCTTGAAGAAATCGTTATGGCGCTTAAGGTACGAAGTGACAGGCATCCCTATAAGACCAGAATTGTCACGGAACAGATCTACCCAACAAGCAGAATAGTATCACAGGTCACAGGGGTAAGTGTTCCGCCAAATAAAGCGATAGTGGGAGCCAATGCTTTTGCACATGAAGCAGGGATACATCAAGACGGGGTCCTAAAGGAAAGAATTACTTATGAAATCATGAAGGCCGAGGAAATTGGTATTCCCTCAAATAAAATAATCCTTGGAAAGCACTCGGGCAGACATGCATTCAGAAAAAGGCTCGAAGAGTATGGCTATTTTCTAAGCGAAAAGGATTTTCTCACTGCATTTAAAAAGTTTAAAGACCTCGCAGACAAGAAAAAGTTTGTTTTTGACGAGGATATTGAGGCACTTATCAGTGAGGAATTTGTCCGTTCTTCGGATTACTATAAGCTCATCACTGCTAATTTTTCAGGTGGGACCGATATGAATCCAGTCGCAACCGTTAAGCTCGATGTAGAAGGAGAGGAGGTAACAGTATCCGAGAGTGGTGGAGGTCCAGTAGATGCGGCTTATAAGGCCATTTCCAAGGCAACTGGTATGAATCCCAATCTTGAACACTACATGGTAGCTTCAATTACTGGCGGTACAGACGCGCAAGGCGAAGTTACCGTAAGAATCGAGGAGGATGGAATTTTCTCGCAGGGTCAAGGTTCGAGTACTGACATTGTGGTTGCTAGCGCAAAGGCTTATATAAATGCTCTCAATAAGCTCAGATGGAGAAAGGATCACCCTAAAAAAGCAACAACAACTGGACTTTAGCCTCTTGAAATTGTACCATAACTTGTTTGGACAAGAGGCATAGCATAACTTTCTTATATATAGGATTTTTTCGATTGACAGTTGAGCTATTGAAACAAGTAAAACAGGTAAATTGAATTCGGATTAAACAAAACTATGGCATTTCCATCTGAAAAAATAGCAAGTTTTATAAGGGCTGAATATCCACTTATCTACCTTGTTAGTTGGGAAGAAGAACGTGTCGAGGAGTCGCTGAGACTGCTTTCGAAGGAGTCGTTCCGTGATGATTACAATGTATACTCCTGGTCCTGTACCAACGGGTTTAGTGGCGAGAATGGAGAATCAGAAGGAATCAACGACGCCTTGAGTGCTTTGAAAAAAGTTCAAGAGACCAATGAAAAGGGATTCTTTCTTTTTAAAGACCTTCACTTTTTTCTTAAGGACCCAAAGATAATAAGAGAATTGAAAGACCTGCACCAAACCTTGAAAAGTAGCTCTAAAACCCTATTCATCGTCTCACCCTCTGTAGTCCTTCCCGCTGAACTAGAAAGGGAAATGACCATATTCGAAATTGGACTTCCAGATTCAGATGATGCCAGGATAATATTTGACGAAGTGACAAGTCCACTTAAAGATAAAAGCCATCAAAATCACTATACCCCCGAGTTCAGGGAAAAATGCGTTCACGCTTTGCAGGGTCTTGCATCTTCCGAAATGAAATTTGCTCTAAAGAGGATTCTGCTGGATGGAGAAGAAAGAAGTGAAGAAGAGATTGTTACATCCCTCATGGATGAGAAGGCTCTCTTAATAAATAGAATCGGAACACTGGAATACATCAGAGGTAGAGTAGGCTTGGATGACATTGGCGGACTTGAAAATCTTAAGGAATGGCTAAAAACCAGGGCATTAGCATTTGCCCCCGATGCCAGGCAATACGGCCTTGACATGCCAAAGGGATTACTGATAATGGGAATTAGCGGTTGTGGTAAGAGCTTATGTGCTAAGGCTGTCGCTTCTGTTTGGAATTTACCGCTATTGAGGCTCGATCTAAATCAACTTTATAGCGGCATATTTGGAACACCCGAAGAAGCCTTTCGAAACACAATAAAGACCGTTGAGACAATTTCTCCCTGTGTGCTCTGGATAGACGAGATTGAGGCCGGGATCACAAGAAGCGGAGAAAAGACAAGCGATAGTCCCGCATCGAGGATATTCGGCTCTTTCCTTACCTGGATGCAGGAAAAGAAATACCCCGTATTTATAGCTGCCACTGCAAATCAAATCGACTTGCTACCGCCAGAGATCTTGAGAAAGGGCAGGTTTGATGAGATCTTCTTCGTATCCCTACCATCAAAAAAAGCACGAAAAGAGATATTCCGAATTCATCTTGTCAACCGCCATAAGGATCCCGACTCTTTCGATATAGATTCCCTTGCCAAGAACACTGAAGGACTTTCCGGTTCAGAGATTGAACAGGTTGTGGTCTCTGCCCTTTTTGAAGCCTATTCAAAACAAAAGGAATTGGATGAGAGAGAACTCATAATCGCAGCATCTTCTATAGTTCCACTCTCTACAACCATGCGTGAAGAGATTTCCAGATTAGAGAGATGGGCATCAGATCGAGCAGTAGCAGCATCAAAGTGAGCTTTTACAAAGAAGGGCGAAATCATTTCACTGGGAACATGGTGATATGAATCAATCTCAGATGTTTTCTCGTCGATAATTACGATATAAATACTTTATCAAAGATAATCAGTGGTATTAAAAAGAAAAGTGGGAATGACCTAAAGGGTTTAGAAACATTCCCACTATCTTAAAGGAGGATGGAGGATGATTTAAGTTTTCAAATTAAGTCTGAATATTAATATAAAGCAATTTACTTAAGTTGTCAAGTAGTTTTTTAATTTCTTTAATTAATTTACTTTCGGTTAGTATTTTTTAGCAATTTTGGATAAAATTTCAAGTTAGTTATATCTAATTTATACAAAAACCGAATGATTTTGGTATAAAAAGTGGGGATGTAGCTCAGTTTGGGAGAGCGCCGCCTTCGCAAGGCGGAGGTCGGGGGTTCGAATCCCCTCATCTCCACCAATAAAATCAGGGGGTTACGTCCTATCGCCTCCTCATCAATTTCAATGGGCTACAGATTTGGCTACAAACTTTCTTGAGTTATTATAGTTTTCAAGATAAATATCTGAGCCTCACAAAGCAAGAAGCTAAGAAAAATGCAATACAAAAACTAGATACCAACTTATTTCGAAATAAATAAAAAACTCACAATGATCGAAATTAATTAAAAGTTCTTTGCTGCGTTTCGAGCTTAATAAATCAAAGCCCCTTTGGGAAATATAATCTCCAAGTATCGTCGTAGGCCTTATTTCTGATCTGATAGTCAAGATAAAAGTCAAAGTTGATACCTTCATTCCTAAGTAGATCTAACTGTTGTTTCTCGAAACCTGCACGTTCCATCACGAATCCTATAGACTGATGATATGGGTATGCATAGTCTAGTCGCTTTAAAATTTGAACAATTTTCTTTGTGGAAAGGACTTTTCGAGCACGTCGATAAGCTTCTACTATCTCAATTACCCCTCCGGAGTAGCTAGGTCTTACGACAATGTCTACCAATGTTCTCTCGAGGTTTGTAGCTCGAAGATGCTCTCCAGTGTCAATTTTTATATTGATGACTCCAAAATCCCCAGTTTGTTTTCCATTCAAAAGTATAAAACGCGAATCTTTCCACGCCCAGATATAATTAGATTGACGAGCGGCTTTTTTGAATGCTCGGTCTATACCCGCTTGGGTTAATTCGTTTGAACTGTTCTTTGCAGACTGTTCCTTGTTTACAATTATTGTCTCGGGGGGCTGCTCAGTCAGACCATGCAAAAACAATGCACTGATATGAGATAGATAACTCCTCGAACGTAGTGATAATGCAATAGAGAATGATGAGGGTGACTTATAGGTGTAGCGGATAAACTCTTTTCTTCTCGAATTTGCTTTGCCCACATATCTTATGTTGGTTTTATTAATCATATTTCTACTTATTACTTCAGCTAGAAATTTATTATAGCTAAGTCGAGAGGGAAGGATCTTTCGTCTCCTAAGATTATCAAAAAGGGGTTCGAGCTCTACGCAGCTAAATACCTTTGGCGGAATTTCCCGTAGGTAAATTCGAAACTCGGAAGCCCAATCTTTTTGAGTTCGCTTCATTTTCTTTACAATAGTGTGTTGTATGATGGTAAGGTATATATACAAACCATCATACAACACACTATTGTAACATAATTCATCACTCCGCGAGATTAGAGACAGAGTTAGGTATATATACACAACTCTGTCTCTAATTCAACTCACAACCTCAATCCCATCAGTTAAAACACTCAGTGCATGATCAGGAAATACTTGTTTCCTGTCAGAAAAATGGTATCTTTTTTCTGACAGAATAATAAGCTTAAAATTATGCAATCCATTGAAAATAAAGTAATAAGCAGGATTTATGGCAATGGTAGGGGTTGGGCGTTTTTCAAAAATGATTTTGCCGATTTGGGGAATGCAAATACCATTGATAAGGTTTTGAGTCGCTTATTAGATAAAGGTCACATTCGCAGGGTTATACGTGGTATATACGATTACCCAAAATACAGCAAATTATTAGAGCAAGATTTAAGCCCAGACGTTGATCAAGTGGCACAGGTTTTCGCCCGGAAATTTGGATGGAAAATTCAGATTTCAGGTAATGCGGCGTTGAACGTGTTAGGTCTATCAACACAGGTTCCTACTAAATATCTTTACTACACTGATGGTAAGAGTAAGGTGTATCAGATTGGCAATATTGAACTGGAATTTAAGAAAACAACCTTAAAAGATATAGGTCTGAAATACCCAGAGAGTGAATTAGTGGTTCAAGCGATTAAAGCATTAGGTAATAAAACACTGACCAAACAACAAAGGCAAACCATATTCAATTATTTTCGTTCCGAAAAACACGGGCGTATTTTGAAAGATACAAAATACACAACAAGCTGGGTCTATGAAATTATTAAAGCTATATTTAAAAATAAGGAATGAAGAAAGTAGCTACTTTTAACAAAAACGAGCGTGAAGAACTTTTTCTTGAAACAGCTGCACGTAAAGGGATGCAAGGAGCAGCGATAGAAAAAGACTTTTGGATCTGCTGGGCATTAATGAAGCTCTTCGAGGATGACGACCTAAAAGAGTTGTTTAGGTTTAAAGGTGGAACAACTCTCTCAAAGTGCTTCCAAGTAATTGATCGTTTTTCAGAAGATATAGATTTGGTATTAGATTGGTCGGTGTTGACCGATGAGGATCCATACGAAGGCCGAAGCAACACACAACAAGATATTTTCAACAAGAAATTAAACAAATTAGCGGAGGACTATATCGGCAGAGACTTGTTGCCCATTTTGAATGGTTTAATGCAACCGCCGTGCGACGCAAGAGTGGATTCATACGATGGGCAAACAGTTATTATCCAATATCCCAAACTTTTTTCTGGTACATACTTGCGGCCAGAAATACGATTAGAAATTGGGCCCATCAGTTCAATGGTTCCGTGCTCTAAATACTCGATACGGCCTTATGCAGCAGAGGTATTTCCAGAAAAATTTGAAAATTCGTTTGCTAACGTCGTTTCTATCGTTCCTGAAAGAACATTTTGGGAGAAAGTAACAATACTGCATGTTGAGGCACACAGGCCAGCTGGAAAGTCACATCCAGCTCGTTATTCGAGGCATTATTATGATGTTTATAAAATGTTGGATACAGATATTGAGATGAAGGGATTAAAGAATTTGAAGTTGTTGGATGATGTTGTGAATTTTAAAAAACGTTTTTATTACAGTAATTGGGCAAAATATGATCTGGCAACCCCTAGAACAATAAAGCTAATACCCGACGAATCAAGGCTTAAGTCATTGATGGAAGATTACGAAGCGATGGAGGAAATGATTTTCGGTGCATATCCCACGTTCGATCATATTATCGATAAATTAAGAGCGTTCCAAAAAAAACTGAATGAATTGAAATAAAAATTAATTGGATGTCTATATAGTATTCGTTGGAGCACGTCTCTTAGACACGTATACGGACGCCTTAATTATTTTTCCGTTAATAAAACCTCCCCTAATAATCTATAACTTTCCTAAATCATAAGAATAAATAAAGCGGGCGAGGCAGGATTCGTACCCGCAACCTCTGGCTTTGGAGCGAAACACGGGTAAGTCCGCATCTTAAGTTGACTAATAATGCTTAACAAACATGTCTACGGATTCTTGCCATTTGTCTTATTCCGCACTTTTTTTGTTAAAGCAATTGATTCAACGGCCCTTCTCTTATACGCCGGTATTGAGCGTGAATAATGCTTTTTTATAACTATAGATTTTTGTCCTAAGAGTTCCTGAACTGCTATCAGATCAACTCCATTCATCGCAAGCGTTTATGCAAATATATAGGTCTGATTTTGAAAGCAGTACTTCTATCGATTATTTCAAATAATTCTTTTCGATTGGCTAAAGCGAGTTTCTAGTTTTTCCAGAATTTCGACTGCTCCCTTCAAACTTTCTTCGGGTTGGCTATATCTTTCGGTCATCCTAATTGTAGAATGACCTAGTAGTTTCGAAACAGTATGAAGTGGAACCCCAGCTTCTACTAATCTTGTTGCACAAGTATGCCTTAGGTCATGGAATCTCAAGCCTTTGATATTAGACCTCTCACAAGCTCCGTGAAAAGCTCTGCTTAACGAATCATGTCTCACGTAAGGGTTACCATTGGAATTTAAAAAGACATATTCGCTACCACCACTTTCTAATCTTAGCTAAAGGTACCGCTAGATTGTACTGCTCCCCATTAAGAACCTAGTACAAACAAGATACTACACAACACAAAAATCTCATAGAGTTAAAAAATGAAGTCGCAAGGATTAAAGATGGAGTCTAGGCTAGTGTATAATAGTAGGAATTAATACCTACAGACCTGAGAACCCAAAGTTGAACCATATAGCCACAAAACTCTTCATCTTATTGATTCTATTTTCTACGCTTGCCAAAGCTCAAGAATCGGACCCCACCATTTCAATGATTCAGCATCCAGAGTGGTACATCAAAGTTACTGACTGGTCTTACTTTGCAGCGTTGAGGGTAGCGATGATTAGTAACGTTACGATTGAGAACACAGCTGATATACCTTATAAAGATATTGAAATAAAACTCAACTATTACTCCACTTCATATGGCAATGCTGGCGAACAAGTAAGCAGTACAACTGGTGTCCTTCCCATCACAATCCCTCCTCGCAGTAAGGAAACCTATCTCAAAAGTGGAATGCCTCTTGGCATGGGAGCAATGAGTTACCAAACAAAATACGTCCAAGTTCTAGGGGCGGTTCCCGTAGTGAAGAATTCCGTACGTAGTTTCACTAACACAAAAAAGCCCAAATTGACTCCCTAGAGGTTAGCCTAACTTGGAGGCTTGACAAAAGGGTAGCAGTACAAAATCCCCAACCCACCTTTATAAGACCGACGGATACTTTCATACATTTTCGCCCTAAAAGGATTACATTATTTTTCCTATTGAATCCTTATCCCTTTTGTGTCACGATAATCAAATAAGTCCCGATCCCGAAAGGAATGTAATGAATTTAACATTTATAATGCTAAGTACGTTTAAAAACCTCAGTGAGTTCAATTCAAACAATAATATCACCAACTTTAAAACAGCATCAAGCCATCTTAGGAGAACCCGATGATTAAAAACTTATTTACCCTAATTATTTTAGTCAATCTTCTGATATTTACAGGTTGTGACGAGACCGACGATGTTGTGAATGATATTGTGGATTCTGGGCCAAGAAAATACGTTGCAGTCGGTGATAGTCTTACCACGGGAGTCCAATCAAATGGATTAGTAATAGATTTTCAGCAGCACAGCTTCCCTTTTTTCATTGCACAGCAGCTTGGAGTTGGTGATTTCGAACAGCCTTTGATTGGTAGACCGGGCATAGGTGCAAATCCCGGAAAGACACCCCTGATGTTTAGAAATGGTGAAATCGTAGAAGACGATTTACAGCTCGAAGATATTTTCGATTTGGCAATAAATCCGCTGTTGCCAAGACCATACGACAACTTGGGAATTCCGGGTGATGCCCTTTTTGACATCGATGATGATGCAAGAATTGATGATCTGCGTTTCTTAATTTTACGAGGAATGGGTTCACAGCTAGATCAGGCTATCGATTTAGATCCTGAGATCATTTCGTTTTGGATTGGAGGTAATGATGTTATAAGTGCTGCATTACACGGGGGTGACCTGAATAGGATTACACCCGAACAAGAGTTCGATGCTGAGTATAGAGACTCACTGTCAAAATTACGAAACAACACATCCGCGTCGATAGTGGTTGCTAATATTCCCGATGTTGTAGATATTCCTTTCATTAACTTTTTCGATAGGATTTTCACAACCATTCCGGCCTTGGGAATTAACACCCCTGTCCCGGTATTGTATGATCAGAATTTTCAGCCTATCGATTTCGGGGATGGTCTATTTATTCCTATTCTGACCGATGAGAGCGATGTGGTTCATCTATTACTTTCATCCCGCAGGCCGTATGAAAATAATGGGGTTGGAATTCCAGATGCGAATGCACTTATTGACCTAGGATTTACAATGGATGATGCCGAGCAGTTAGTTATTGAAATTCAAGATAATGGCTTAGTTCCCTCCGGCATGCCCTTTAATGGTGAGTTTACATTGACAGTTTCGGAGGACGAAACTATTCAAAATACTGTCGCTGAGTTTAATGAATCAATCTCTAATATTGCATTCGAATTGAATGTGCCGGTAGTTGATGCTAATGATTTACTATTCAAGATTAACAACCAAGGTGTTGATGGTTTTACAGGAGAATTCGTACTGATCGACAATGTGAATACTGCGTTCAGTCTTGATGGAGTCCATCCAAATAATGCCGGATATGCATTAATAGCTAACGAATTCATAAAGGTCATGAATACCTCTTTTGGCATGAATATCATGCTTATAGACACCGGTCAGTTTAGAGGTCAGTATGCCAACTGATTTAATTATCGTTACATATCTAACTACTCGTTGACCTTATAAACTTAATTGAAGCATGTAGCAACGTAAGATGAGCACAATCTATTTCCTCTCGAACTATAAGCGTCAGTCAAAAGTATCCCATATACTGCTCCCCATTAAGGATAGGTTAGAAGAAATTTAGTAAAAATTAAGGAAGAAAACAATGGGGGGGGAGCACTGAGTTACCAAACAAAATATGTCCAAGTTCTAGGGGCTGTTCCCATCGTAAACGATTCCGTCGAAAATCTCACAAAGACGAACAAGCCCAAATTGACTCTCTAGACGTAAACCTAAATTGTACTTACCAATACTCCACCTGACAGATAATGTCAGATAGCTTTTTGATTACCAACCACTTATCTCACAACTATGAGAATATTTCGGCAAAATTCTCAATTAATCACTAACCTTGTCAAGACGCCACCAGCCATTGCAGACAGGATCCGAATAATATGAGGGTATGCTTTTATTCCAAACTTAACAGATAGGTTATTAATTATTGCTCGAATTTATTATAGAAGGCTCAGATTGTATCTTCCGGAGTTGTATCCAACTCACACGCAACATCAAAAAAATCTCGATCTATAGTCTGAGCAAAACTGATAATGCCTGAATCAATTGAACCTTGCAGGTCAAATATTTCTCCCACACCAAAACCTGAAAAGAAGACTAGACTCCTACAACCGCTCCTCTCCCATGTAAATGGCCCCAAATCACTGTCAAACCCTGTTTCGTCCTCAAAGAAAGCTACAGAAAATACCTCCCCATCTCCCACGCAATCCCACTCGGATGTCTGTGATGGTCTCGTAGAGCCGTTTAAAATATCGTCAAAGTCAAAATTGCATTCCCCATCGTCATCGTCACAACTTACTACAAAAGCAAATATCAGGATTAAAGTTAGAGCAGAAACAATTGCTTTAGTTAAATTATCTCTCATTACGCCTTTACTTTATTTCTTTCTTCTCATCACTTCCTTGTAAGTAAATTTTGAACTAAGAGGGGTCAAAAATCAACGGGCTGTTCCCCAAATCCTCTTACAAAAATCCCTAGAAATTGCCCGCTAACTGAGGCCTTCTATGGCTTAATAGCCATACTTAGTGCGGAAAGTGGTACTATGTCTTTACGGAATAGATAGATTGCCACTTCAACTTACACCGTCTGATAGGTGAAATCGTGGTTATAGCAATTAATTCTGGATGCCTTTCGCAATTCTGTCGATACCGTCTATTATCGTCTGTTCTGCTTTGTTAGTTGGTAAACATGTCATCTGTGGAACTGCCCCAATTCTTTTTGTGTCACTGCCTCCGCTATCGAATGAATTTTCTATCTTATCTAACCTCTCTTCCAAGTTACAAAGATAGTTTTTGTTTCATTTGATAAATTGATCTGATGGTTTAAAGGTGTTGAAATTTTCACACCTGAAGCCGTGTATCCTTGCACATTGTGTTATAAATTCGTTTTCTTGCAGTCATAACTATCTTTAATTATTGCGCAATCTAATTTATAACTACT
>Ga0214473_10004868_pt1 | contig 16122 bp, 11 predicted proteins | sample RVTome_7_FD_203509 | JGI IMG/M metagenome (GOLD analysis project Ga0214473, IMG submission 203509) | Soil microbial communities from uranium-contaminated site in the Upper Colorado River Basin, Wyoming, United States - RVT98D197 | ecosystem: Environmental > Terrestrial > Soil > Contaminated >... | reverse complement strand
TCGAAAACATCAGCCACGGCGATTTCCATGACGAAAGCGAAGCCGCCCAGGTTCGGACCCCGGAAACCCACGAACAGCCGGCCATTCCGCACGGCCAGTCCCTCGATGTTCACGCCGCTCTGCTGGAGAGGCATCTGGAAGTGCTCGCCCAGAACCGCATCCGCGCGCAGGATACCGGAGAGGCTCGCCGCATCCACACCCGCTGGCATCCCCGTCGTACGGTCCACCTTCAGCCGAAAGATCCTGAACCGGTTCGACTGTTGCTCGCCCTGCTTCTTGGATATGCCATGCGAGCCGATGACGTAGTACGAATCGCCCTCCGCGGCGATGGCCTCGATGTCGATCTCTTTGCCCGACTGCACGAGCGGGATCGTCCTCACAACCTTCAGCGTCTTCGCCGTGCGCGACAGCTCGACCATCTGGACCGCCCGCCCCTCGTCGGCACCCACAAGGCAACTTTTGTCGGAGATGCACGCGATGCCGCTGAGGTTCGTATCCTCCTGCACGCTGCCCGCGAACGAATAGCGATCGACGAGTTCGATCCGGCTCCACCGCCCTGCCGGGCTGCGCCCCTGCTCGGACGAACTGCCCGAATCGGCACAGGCCGAGCTCATGATCAGATACAGGAGCACGACGCTGAGAGCCACGTACACGACCGGGTTTTGATGCCGCATTGTATTCATTCTTCTCTGACCCTTCTACCTATGTATAAACGAATCGCACGCCCAAGTCAATGCCGCGGATCGTCAGGGCAAACGCAAAGTCGCTCAACATGATGGGTGGCATCGTCAAGCGTAGCTTGGCGATGGCGACTTTCCCGTGCGTGGGACCATCGCCAAGGCCTTCGGCCTTGACGATGCCACCCGGCCGGTACTCTCAATACATCCATTTTCGGGACTTTGCGTTTGCCCTGGGCATGCATGTGGTATCTCTTCGCTGGTATGGTATAATAGCACTATCTTGCTGTTTGTTTGGGGCATGGTGATGGGTGAACAGCTCGGATTGACAGAATTGCTGACGGCGGAGAAGTTTGCGCGGATCGAAGGGGTGTTCCGCAGGCACTTCCAGATCGGCCTGGAGACCGCCGGCGGCGATGGCGAACGGATTGAGAGCCTGTGCAGCGGCGATTGCGAGCCCGAGTTCTGCCGACTCGTGCGAGCCGGCACGCAGGGGCGGACCCGCTGCGTCGCCGAGCGAATGCGGGCAGTGGAGATCGCCGCTGAGACAGGGCAATCCTTCATCACGATCTGTCACGCGGGGATCGTCCTGGTTTGCGTGCCTGTAGTGGACCACGATATGGTTCACGGCGGGATGTTCTTCGGCAAGTGCCTGTGGGAGCCGGCAACCCAGATCGTGACCGGGGACATCGAGCGGCGACTGCAGGGTGTCGCTCTGGGGCGGGATGAGATGGTCCGGGCAATCGAAAAGCTGCCCGTGATGCGCGGCCGGCAAATCCACAGGGCGGCCGAGTTTCTCTTCGACCTGCTCTACGAGGTCGGCGGGTTCGATGCAAGGGTCATCCGCCGGCGCCGGCAGCGCGCCGAGCAGCAGTCGGAGCTCGGCGAATTCATCCAGGAGCGAAAGAAGCTCGGGGCGAAATGGCAGTACCCGCTGGAGAGCGAGCGGGCGCTGCTCCAGAAGGTCAAGATCGGCGACCGGACGGGGGCGAAGGAGATTCTCAACTCCATTCTCGGGACGATCCTCTTCAAGGATATCGGCGACCTCGGGATTCTCAAGGTCCGGCTGCTGGAGCTATTGACCGTGCTGAGCCGCTCGGCGGTCGAGGGCGGCGTCGATGTCCATGTCATGCTGGAGAAGAACCTTGCATACGTCAACAAGGTGATACAGATCGGCAACCAGGAGGACCTGTGCGCGTGGATCAGCACGGCCCTGAACGAGTTCCTGGAGCTGGTGTACTCGTCACAGGATGCCAGAAAGATCACGCAGGTGACGCCGGCGATCAACTACATCGACGCCAACTACGACAAGCCGATCACGCTGGCCGAGATCGCCCGGGCGTCGCACCTGAGCGCATCGCGCCTCGCCCACATCTTCAAGGAGCAGATGGGAATCACGCTGATCGACTATCTGACCAGCGTGCGAATCGAGCAGGCCAAGAAGTTGTTGCTGGCTACCGACCAGAGCTGCACGGAGATCTGCTTCCAGGTCGGCTACAACAACCAGAGCTACTTCACGCGGACGTTCAAGGCCGTCGTCGGAATGCCCCCCCGACGCTTCAGAATCCAAAACCGTCGCGGCGCAGGTGGATTCCCGCCTGCACGGGAATGATTGTATGAAAGCGTGCCTCCGGCGCACGCCTGCAGCCCGTCTTTGGCCCTTCGCCGTTTGTAGTGTGCCCGCAAGGGCATAAGAAACGCCTTGCGGCGTCACTACAAGCGCTGCCGCCCGACCCTTGGGCCTTCGCCTAATGTGCGACTTTTCCGCAAAACGGCGGAAATCCCCAGGAATCCCCGTCACATCTGCGCGGCTTGGCAGACATATGAAGAAGATGGGAAATCTTGCCCATTATTGCTTTACAGCCGTCCGTGGGGTACAATGAAACGAAATAGGCAGGGAGAAACCTATGAGACTAAAGAGGCAATTAGAAGCAGCGCCCCCCCCCGGCGCATTGCGCCTATCGTAGAGCCTTCACCCTGATCGAACTGCTGGTGGTGATCGCGATTGTCGCCCTGCTCATGGCGATCCTGCTACCGAGTCTGCAATGAATCCGCAGGCAGGGCAGGGCTCTGACCTGCCAAGCCAACCTTCGCCAGTGGGGCACCTACTATAGCGCCTCGGTGGCGGAGGGCGACGCGGAAGCGTCTCCCGCCGTATTTTGGGGGGGCCTTTCCTCAGACGGTTGGGGCCCGTGGGTGTTGAATCTTGAGCGCGCCTACGGCTCCCACGTACGCGACTTGCTCCTTTGCCCCATGGCTCCTCGTCCAGACCCCAAGGAAGTCAAACGACCACCGGCTGAGGGCCTTATTTCTGGAGGTAACGGCAGCACATTTTTCGCATGGTGGGGCGCGGACTACCAGGGCCCGGTGTGTGCGGGCAGCTATGGCATGAAATACCTCGGGCTGGCCGACGCCTTCCCTGGCACCTTCTCATACGTTCACGGGAAAAGAAATGTTGGCCTGCATCGTGTTCCGCTTTGGGATAGCGGTATACCGGGCGCGGTGCGTGCATCCGTTCCGATCATGTTTGACTGCGCCCAGCAGCAATGGCACCCTCCCGCGAGGGACACAGATAAAGATCGAGACCCTCCGCCATTTGAGGATTCTCGTGACCCGTGGACGAGTGCCGTGTGCATGAACCGCCATGATGGCACCGTGAACTACCTGTTCCTGGACTGGTCGGTCCGCAAGGTGGGCCTCAAGGAGCTATGGACACTCAAGTGGCATAAACTCTACAACGAGGACGGTCCATGGACCAGGCGTGGCGGCGTGCGGCCGGAGGACTGGCCCGAGTGGATGCGGCGGTTCAAGGACTATTGACGCCAGAGTTGTGCTCTTCTCGTGACACATTCCCGGGAATGTGTCACGGGTCACGAGAACGGCAGGATGAGCGGTGGGCATAGCCCACCCTACGGGACTGAATTCGAACCGGGGCCAAGCCGGCGACAGCGTTCGTAGTGACGCCGTAAGGCGTTTCCGTAGCATGGACGTCTCGCCCACGGTTACGAATCACGGGCAAGATGCCCGTGCTACCATGCCCTTGCGGGCACACTACGAACGGGCGTGGGATCACCACATGGGGAACCGGCTGCAGAGGCCGCGCACTTGCTCGGCGATCTCGTCGCGGAAGGAGTCGTCCAGGCGGTAGTCGGTTTCGCTGCGGATCTCGACGTGCGTCAGGACGCTGTCCACGAGGTGTGCGATAAGCTCCATCTGGGCGGGGCCCATACCGTTGCGGGTGACGATGGGGGTGCCCAGGCGCATGCCGCTGGTGATTCGCGGGTTCTGCGTGTCGTAGGGCAGCCAGTTCATGTTGACGATGATGCCGCAGTCTTCGAGGCATTTCTGGGCGATCAGGCCCGTCAGTCCGGGGCGAAAATGCGCCACGTTGGCCAGGAACAGGTGATTGTCCGTCCCGCCGGTGAGGATGTCGTAGCCGAGATCGTGGAATTGCTGAGCGAGGGCCTTGGCGTTCTCGACGATCCTGAACTGCCGCGATTTGTACTCGGGGGAGAGGGTTTCCTTGAAGAAGACGGCCTTGGCGGCGACGTTGTTGAGGTAGGGCGTGCCCTGGAAGCCGGGGAACGTGGTCTTCTCGATCCGCTCCCAGAGCGGCACGGCCTTCTTGCCCACCTGGATGGGCATATCGAAATCCCGACCCATGACGATCAGCCCGCCGCGAGGGCCGCCGGGCTTGTACGTGCTTGTCGTGGTGAAGTGAGCGTAATCCACGGGCGAAGGATGTGCGCCGGCGATCACCAGGCCCGAGATGTGCGAGATATCGGCCATGAGATACGCGCCGACCTCATCGGCGATGTCGCGGAATCGCGCGAAATCAATTGTCCGGGAGTAGGCGCTGGCGCCGCAGATGATCATCTTCGGCTGGAACCGCCGGGCCTGCTCGCGAATGGCGTCGTAATCCAGCAGGAAGGTGTCGCGGTCAACCGTGTACTGCTCGACCTCGAAGAACTTGCCCGCGAAGGAGACCCTGGCCCCGTGCGAGACATGGCCACCCTGGTCCATGCCCAGGCTCAGGATTCGGTCGCCGCTTTCGAGCACAGCCACGAGGATGATCTGGTTGGCCCCGGTGCCTGAGTGGGGCTGCACGTTGGCGTGGCGGGCCTTGAAGACCTCCTTGGCCCTGTCGATGGCGAGCGTCTCGATGCTGTCCACGATCCGGCAGCCGCCGTGGAAGCGAGCGCCGGCGAATCCTTCGGTGGTCTTGTTCTGGACGACCGATCCGAGTGCCGCCAGGACGGCCCGCGAGCAGTGGCTTTCAGCCGCGATGAGTTGTAACGTGGTCCGCTGCCGGTCGTACTCCCTGCCGATGAGGTGATACACCTCTTCATCGCCATGTGCCAGGGCGCCCAACAGGCCGTCATGGTAGTCGTCGCTGGTCAACGGCCTCGGCCGCATCGGCTCGACGACCTCATGGACCTGCGTCTCGATGCCGTTCAACACTCTGCCTGGGTGCGTGTTTGCCAACATGCCCTTCGACTCCTTCCAAAGGTCAGAACAGCCAATCCTGCTGCTGCTGTTCTTCACATTATCGGCAGCCGCACCCGTTTAACTGAAGAAAGTACGTACGATGTCATTGAAAGTGACGTACACCAGAAGCGCGAGAATCATCGCCCAGCCCGCGTAGGCCACGACGCCCTGGGCCCGCTCGCTCAGAGCGGTGCCGCGGATCTTCTCAAGGATCATCAGCACGACCAGCCCGCCGTCGAAGGGAGGGATGGGCAGGAAGTTCAGCACGGCGATCGTGGCGCTGATCAGGCCGAGGAAATAGGCGTAGTTGACGAGCGGCTGTTCCTTGACGATCTGGTAGCTGAACGAGATGATGCCCACGGGGCCCATGAGGTACTTGGGACTGATCAAGCCGCTGAGGAGCTGCTTGAGCGTGACGTAGGTCTGCGCGATGAACATCACGGTCCTTCGGTATCCCATGCCCAGCGCATCGAGCGGTCCCTTGGCCAGGTACAGTCTCTCCAGGCTCATGAAAGGCACCGCCTCGGCCAGCTTCGCCTCGACCGTGACGAGCTGCTGCGCCGGCTGCAGGGTGACCCCGCCCTCCGTCTGCCCGTCGAGCCGGTATCGCAGGGTGACCGGCTGATTGCCCCACTGTCGAACCTCGTGGACAACGTCATGGAAACTCGACACCGGCTTGTCGTTGACACTGACGATCCTGGCTCCGCGTGGGATCTCCAGCGCCGCCGACCCATCCACGGATATCGTATCTGCGACAATCGCGTGTTGCGCATCCAGCGCCGGCGCAAAGCCGATCACGATGCGGTTGGTGCCTTGCTCTTGCTTCGGTTTCACCGTGACCGCCAGGGTCTGTTCCACGCCATTGGCGTCTGTGCGCAAGACCATCAGCGGCAACGGTTTGCCCTCGTGCTGGACGGTAATATCGCGGAGTTCCTTGTAGGTCGGGTTCTGAAGGTCCGCCGCCGCAAGGATGATATCACCGGCCCTGAGGCGCTGTGCCGGTTCCGCTCCATCCTTGTTCTTGGCCGCACGCGCATTCTCGACCCCCGCGACGCGAAGGCGGGGGACCATCGAGTACACCTGGTTCAGGTCCGCGTTCGTCTCGATCTCGCCATTCTTGGCCGCCGGCCACTCGAGAGGCAACTCTGTCTGAATTCGCTCGGGTCCTTCGGCCGTCTGGCGCTCGGCCGTAATCTTGATCGTCGGGGCGAGCATCTGCCCGACGACGCTGTCCAGCTCCCAGGCGTGCGCGACCTCTGTGCTATCGACGGCCACGATGCGATCCCCGGGAAGCAGTTTGGTTCGCTCCTGAAGGACCTCCGGATGTTCAATCGAAGCAATCGTCAGACTGCGCGGCGGAGCGATGCCGAACTCGCGAAGCGCGGTTCCCAAGGACTCCTTGGCGACCAACTGCTTTCTTTCGATCGTGCCATCCTGATGGCGGACCGTTACCGGCACCACTTCTCCGACGTCGGATAGTGCCGAGGCAATCAGGATGCTGCTGAAGTCCAGGTCCTTGTGCATGCCGTCGATCTCGATGATCTCGTCGCCCGGCTTGAGGCCCGCCTTGGCCGCGGGCGAACCCGGAGCGATGCCTCCGACGACGGGGGGCATCAACTCGATGCCCATAAGAAAGACGATCATGAAGATCAAGGCGGCACTGATGACATTGAAGGTTACGCCCGCCGAGATCACGGCGATGCGGGTACTGATGGGCTTGCAGGCAAACGACCGTGGGTCGTCAACCTGTTTCACCGGGCCGGTGTCTTCCTGGCCCAGGAGCTTGACGTAGCCTCCGAACGGGAAGACGCCGATGCGGTACTCCGTCTCCTCGGGCGGTTCCGCCGGCTCTTCGCTCTTGCCCGCGGTGAAGCTGGGCAGGACCCGGAACTGGAACCCCGCCTTCGTCTTGCGGATTCCCAGGAGCGTCGGGGGCATGAAGATCGAGAAGGCCTCGACCTTGATCCCCGACAGCTTGGCGACGATGAAATGGCCGAACTCGTGCACCAGCACGACGGCGCCGAAGCCGAGCAGAACGATGATTACATTGCTGAATACCCCGATGTTCCGCGCGATGAAGTAGATCACGACCCCCGCGATCGCCGCCCAGAACACAACGTTGAACAGTCTCATCCGTGCCTTTGCCGTATCCGACATTCAAACACTCCTAGGATTTACGATTTATGATTTACCATTTGGTCCATACAGCAAGTGTCAGGTCCGGCGCACCGTCCGGCCGGAAATCGTAAATGGTAAATCGTAAATAGTAATTCTTTTGCTCCGTCTATTTCATCGACGGACGAATACCTTGTCCTTGACTTCTCTTCTCGCCCACGCATCGGCCTCGAGCAGCTCATCGAGGCAGGTTGTATGCTTGACCTCATGTCTATTCAGGCAATGCTCGACAAGTTCCATGATTTGCAGGAACCTGATCTCGCCGGCCTGAAATCGCTCCACGGCGGCTTCATTGGCGGCGTTGAACACAACCGCCGCCGTGCCGCCGACCCTGCCGACCTCATAGGCCAGAAGCAATGCCCGGAACGTCTCGGGGCTGGGCCGTTCGAAATGCAACTCGCCGATCTCCTCCAGCCGCAGACGTCTGCAAATGCCGCAGACACGATCCGGGTACGTTAAAGCGTACTGAATCGGCAGACACATGTCCGGCTCGCCGAGCTGGGCGACCACGGAGCCGTCCACGAACTCCACCATGGAATGCACGATCGACTCGGGATGGATCAGGACCTCGATCCTGTCCACGGGCACATCGAACAGCCACCGGGCCTCGATCACCTCCAGCGCCTTGTTCATCATGGTCGCCGAGTCAATGGTAATCTTCGGGCCCATATTCCATACGGGGTGGTCCAATGCCTGTTCGAGCGTTACGTCCTGCAACTCCTCGATCGTCGCCCCGCGGAACGGCCCGCCCGAGCCGGTCAGCAGGATTCGCTGCACTTCGCGGGCCGAGCCCGACCGCATCGCCTGGAACACGGCCGAGTGCTCACTGTCCACCGGAAGCAGCGTGCTGCCGTGCTCTTTTGCCGCCTGCGTGAGCAGCTCGCCCGCCATGACGAGCGGCTCCTTGTTGGCGATGGCTAGTCGCTTGCCGGCCCGCGCGGCCGCCAGGGCCGAAGGCAGCCCGGCCGCTCCTACCACTGCCGTCAGCACCGTATCGACCTCGTCCGACTGCGCCAGATCGCTCAGACTGCCGGCGCCGGTCAGGACCTCGACATTCAGATCGCCAACGAGGGCCCGGAACCGCGATGCACAATCCGCATTGGTGATAGCCACGAGCCGGGGCTTGTACTGCCGGGTCTGCCTCGCCAGAAGCTCCACGTTGCGGTGTGCGCTCAGGCCGACCACCTGATACTCCGGGCCGAGGGCTTCAATCACGCGCAAGGCGTTGCGCCCGATGGAGCCGGTCGATCCCAGTATGGCAATTCCTCGTGGCATAATCCTACCGTCAAAGTCAGCTCTCTCGCTCTCACAACAGCGCGAGGTCCCGCCCGGACCTGTCATGGGGCTCGGGAGAAGGTACAGGAACACCCTTCCCCGGCCCCCACGGACAATGCGGGTGATAGTACGATGAAAGCGGCCCGACTGTCAAGGTGAAACACCTTCAATGCCAAGGCAAACGCAAAGTCACCTAACATGGTGGGTGGCATCGTCAATCGCAGCTTGGCGATGGCGGCTCTCCCGTGCGTAGGACCATCGCCAAGGCCTTCGGCCTTGACGCTGCCACCCGTCGCCGAAGACGGCGACGCCCCGAACATATCCGCTTTGGGGACTTCGCGTTCGCCCTGCCTCCAATGCCGGCGAGGGGTGCAACCGCATTTCGTGATGAACCGGCCCGCATTTGTCATGCTGAACGAAGTGAAGCATCTGGCCGGAGTTGGAGGCCGCGAAATAAAGAAGGCCATAAGTGGGAAGCTTATGGCCTGTCGCTTGTAACCGAAATATCGTGTGTCGTGTTTTGCAAATTGTCGTATTGTCTGTGTTTTTCTCAGTGCCCCAGAGGCGGTGGACGAATCAGGGCCGAGGAGTACCACTGCTCCATGAGGTTATCCTGCTCGCCAATAGTAGGTCGAAAGTCGCGTTGTTTGATGTCGTAGGTCTGCTCTGTGGATTGGGGACACATGCATAGTCCCAGGAACAACCACAGAATCTCAGCGACGAACTTCCATGTTTTCATGGTATGGATCCCCAAATGGTCCATGCAAGGTATCGGCGCCGCTCGGACGAATTCCTTAGCCTATTTTCACGTCCCCCCGAACACGCCGCCCGGACTGGGAAATCCAGGAGTATTCCTGGCTGCCCGATAGCAGCGCTGAAAACAGGCATTCTCGAGTCCTGATCCTCTGCGCCGCCTGCTGTCTGTAGAAAAACCCGCGTTATCAGGTCTGATATGCAGGGCGAGCGGCGAGTGAGATTTTTTTTGTGCGGGGGCGAACGTAGTGCTGAAAAGGCGATCTATCGGTTGCGCTGGAGCAGGGCGGCGGCCAATGCGTGCAGCACGGCAGCCCGCGGGCCGAACGGCGCGAGGGCCTCGATGGCCTCGCGGGCTAGCGCCTGCTCCAACTCCCTGGACTTCTCGATCCCGATCACGGCTGGATAGGTGCACTTGGCGGCCTCGACATCCTTTCCCGCCGTCTTGCCCAATTGTTCGCTGGAGGCGCTGACGTCGAGGATATCGTCGGCGATCTGGAAGCCCAGGCCGATTTTCAGCCCGTAGCGGGCCAGTGCGTCCAATTGTCCAGCGTTTGCCCGGCCGCACAGGCCGCCCATCACGGCCGCGCAGCGGAACATCTTGGCGGTCTTGTTGGTATGGATATATTCGAGCGTTTCAGTACTGCCGGCGGTGTTTTCCGCTTTGAGGTCGGCGATCTGGCCGGCGATCATGCCCGCGGCCCCGGCCGCCTCCGCCAGTTGGCCAACGAGCTCGACGGCCAGCCGGGCGTCCCCGATTTTGCGGGCGAGGACCTCGAACGCCAGCGTCAGAAGGGCGTCACCCGTGAGAATCGCGGTCGCCTCATCGAACGCCTTGTGGCAGGTCGGCCGGCCCCGGCGAAGGTCGTCGTCGTCCATCGCGGGCAGGTCGTCGTGGACCAGCGAGTAGGTGTGGACCATCTCGATAGCGGCGGCGGCCACTCGGGCATCGGCGTTGTCCTGCCCGGCCGCCAACTCGCAGCACCACAGCAACAGGGCCGAGCGAATCCGCTTGCCCGGCGAGGAAAGTGTGTAGGCCAGGGCTTTCTTCAGGTCCTCGGGGATGTCCTTTTGCTCGGCCCAAAGCTGGTCGAGGGTGCCGTTGACGATCTGGACCTTATCGTTCAGCAGGGCGTTGAAGTCAGAGTCGGCCGGCCGTATCGAAGACATATTTACTATTTGCTAATTACCATTTACTATTGAGAGGAGGCTCATTTCGCCCGGTTGAGGCTTGCATAACCGCTGGTCATCGGGAGCAGCGACAGGCAATTCACGACCAACGGCTCGCGAAGGAGTCGTTCGCCGGGCGAAGCCAAATGGTAAATGATAAATCGTAAATCGTCAATGATATTGATTCTGGGCGTGACGGCCTCGGGCAAGGGCCGGGCGGCGTTCGAGCTGGCCCGGCAGCTCGACGGCGAGATCGTCAGCGTGGACTCGATGAAGGTCTATCGCCGGATGGACATCGGCACCGCCAAGCCATCCAAAGAGGTCCGGCAGCAGGTCCGATATCATATGATCGATGTCGTCGAGCCCAGCGAATCGTTCAGCGTGGGTCTGTTTCTCGAGAAGGCAAACGCCGCGATTGAAGACATCCGCCGCCGGGGCAAGGCGGTGATTGCGGTCGGCGGTACGGCCCTGTACATCAAGGCCCTGCTCTACGGCCTTTTCAAAGGTCCCGGCGGAGATGAGCAGGTCCGGACCGAGCTGCGGGCCAAGGCAGCGGCGGAGGGTCTGGCCGCGCTCCATCGCGAGCTTGCCCAGATCGACCCGGAAGCGGCCGACCGGATCAACGTGAACGACGCCAAGCGGATTGTCCGGGCTCTTGAGGTCTATCAACTCACGGGCAAACCCATTTCCAGCTTCCAGAAGCAGTTCGAGGCGGAGCGGCCGATCCGCGACTGGACGATTATCGGACTGCGTCGCGAACGGCCCGTTGAGAGCCGACGAGTCAATGCCCGGGTCAAGAAGATGATTGAGCAGGGCCTTGTGGACGAGGTCAAATCCCTGCTCGGCGAAGACAAGCCCTTGAGCCGGCAGGCGCGCTGCGCCATCGGATACGCCGAGATTATCGGACACCTGGAGGGCCGGATGAGCCTCGACGACGCCGTCGAGTTGATCAAGAAGAACACCCGCCGCCTGGCCAAAGGCCAGCGCACCTGGTTCAAGACCTTCCGCCCGATGCACTGGATCGACATCGGCGAGGAAGAGCCCCCCGATAGCGTCATGGATCGCGTCCGGCAGGCGATCCAATGATGACAGCCAGACACCCGGGCCGTGTGCCGGGTGGCACCGCCAAACTCGTTGGCAGCGTCCCAAATCCTTGGGTTTTGGGTGGCAGCGGCAAGCGGCAGCTTGCCGATGGTTTGCCCATTCGCCATCGGCAAAGCCTTCGGCCTTGCCGCTGCCACCCGTCTGCGTAGCTTGCATAGGCCGAACCTCAACAACTTGGGACGCTGCCAACTCGTTTGACGGTGCTGACGTGGTTGGACCAGACCGTGGCGAGGGCGTCTCGCCCTTGCGTCGCGAGGCCATCTTGGCCTCGCTTGGCCGGGATGCGCCATGGCCCCGAAGTGCAAGGGCAAGATGCCCTCGCCACGACCCCGCGGGCAAACGAGTTTGCCCGTGCCACCCAGACTATAGCGATCCGGAGCCAAACACGTATTGCGAGGGAATGGCATCAGAAGCGCCTGCCAAGTGCCATGTTGCTGTACCGGCGTGTCTCAGGCGGTTTGCAGTTCCTGCTCGGCGTGGAGTACGGCGGCGGTCTCGCCCAGGACGAGCTGCTTGATCAGGCTCCGCGGGACCATGGTCATTCCCAGGCGGAAGGCCCGCTCCTCGACCAGCGAGGCGATGGCCCGGGCGATCTGGCGGGGCAGGTGAGAGCGCGTCGTCAGGTCGTGCACGATTCGCGTCTTGTCCCAGGGCATCCGTGCGGCCGGATACGGTGCCTCGCGTAGTTGCCCGAGATCGGCGAAGTCCTGCACATCGACGTCGATGACCTCCGTGCGGCTGCGTCGCAACCGCCGCTCCAGGGCGTGCTCCGTCAACACGACGGCAGCCTCCTGATGACCGGTGGCGACCAGCACCGCCTTGATCATGGCGAAGATCTCGCTGGAGCTGATGCTGCGCCGGTGTGCCTCCTGGTAGAGGTGAAATGTCACGACCTCCGCCAGATGCTCGGCCAGCGTCATATCCGCTTGCCCGGCGGCAGCCAGCGCGTTGTTGATCGCCCCGAGCACCTTCGTGTGCAGATAGGCTTCCGTGCTGCCGTCCGCCTTGACGACTCGAAGCTGCTTAGCCATCAATCCCCCTTGTGTCCTTCTTGCAGGACTCCATTTCCCTGCAAACGTTTACCCGTCAAAGAGCTTGAGCTGGTCGGCCGGCTCGCTCTCCTGGATCGCCCGCGTCACTTCGTCGATCAGCTCGCCGGCGTCCTTGAACTCGCGATATACGCTGGCGAAGCGGATGTACGCCACCTTGTCCACCTCGCGCAGGTGCTTCATCACGCACTCGCCGATGAACGCCGAGGTCACCTCCCGGTCGAATCGCCGGAAGATGTCCTCCTCGATCCTGTCGGCGATCTGCTGAGTCTGCTCGGCGGAGACCGGCCTCTTGTAACAGGCCTTCTGCAGACCCACGATGATCTTATCCCGGTCGTACGGCACGCGAGACTTGTCCTTCTTCACCACGTGCAACTTGATGCTGTCGCCGGTCTTCTCGTAGGTCGTGAACCGCCTTTGGCAGGCCAGGCACTGGCGCCGCCGGCGGATCACCCGGCCGGCATCGCTCGAACGCGAATCAATGACCTTGTCATTGTCTTCCTTGCAAAAAGGGCATCTCACGACCCGAACCAACCTCCCTCGACCAACAATCCCCAAAGATTCAACAAACTGCCACCCCTTTCTTCCCGGCATGGCAACTCTACATATAGTAATGCCGCCGATTGTACGTCCCACAGGTGGTGTGTCAAGCGAAATATGCTGTTCCTTTTTCGTGTCAGTCCACTACGCCCGAAGTTGCGTTTAGCGCATGGAAGGCGACCGGCGGGAAGTCAAAAATCCGCGTCACATTCGTTCGGCTTCCCGGACATAGAAGAAGGAATCGGAAATCTTGCTCATTATTGCTTTGCTTCCGCCCGCGAGGTACAATGAAGCCAACTTGGCAGGGAGAAAGAATGAGAGGCACAGGCACATCGCGAGATCCTCTGCGGGCGCGCGCCCGTCCGGGCAGGGTCTGTCCTTCAATCATCCATCATCAATCATCAATCGAAGGGCCTTCACCCTGATCGAACTGCTCGTGGTAATTGCCATTATTGTCCCACGATGGGAGTAAAACCCTCGCCTTCAGGCGAAGACTTCAGTTAAATCGGATGTGTGGAATGCTATCAGACATCGGGCCACACGTGGTTTGGTCTGAAGAACGGTCTTCTTCCTTTCAAGGTCTTCTTCCTTTCAAAGCCCTCGCCTTCAGGCGAGGGTGGTTTACTGCCCTGCTCATGGCCGTCCTGATGCCGAGCTTGCAGCGGGCGAGAAAGCAGGCCAAGGCGGTGGCTTGCCAATCGAATCTTCGTCAATGGGGAACCCTTTATGCGGCCTATACGGCCGAGAATGATGGGTATTTGATACCCCTTGAGGATGACCCCAGGCTTAGCTTCAACGATCCGTGGTGGGCCACGTGGCGATGGTTTGGAGCGCAGTCGTTCGGTGCGCTGGAGCGTGCGTTGCAGGACCCCACGTCGTCACCCTCGTTTACCGCCACGCGGCGGATCTTGTATTGCCCGATGGCCACGAAGCTGGCGGAGCCTTGGACACCCCCTCCCATCTGGGTGGGTGGTGGGAACAGAGGTGGGACTTTTCAGGCATGGCACGCCAACTATGGCGCGGTACGCTGGGGCGGCAGCTATGGCATGCAAGAAACGGCCCATTCAACCTCGGATCCTGTTATAAAGCCGATATACTGGATGACCAACGCAGTAAAGAACGCCAACGCTGTACCGGTGTTCCTGGATTCTGGCATGAGTTGGGTTGCACTGCCAGCCGCGACTTATCCTCCCCCTCCATTCGATTCTATCCCCACCGTGACTCTTGAGACGTTCAAGGGATTCAGGGGTGTCTGCATAAACCGGCATGACGGCGGGATCAACGTCCTGTTCTTGGACTGGTCGGTCCGCAAAGTTGGATTGAAAGAGCTCTGGACTCTCAAGTGGTGCCAGGACTGGGATACGGCCGGTCCCTGGACCAGGCGCGGCGGTGCCAGGCCGGAGGATTGGCCCCAGTGGATGCGGGCATTCAAGGATTACTGATTAGGCGGAGCCACGAAATCCGAAATTCGAATGTCGAAATCCGAAACAAGCAGGAGGCCATAAGGTTCAAAATCCGAAACAGGGTAAGTGCAATGAAAGAAAGGGCCCGGCACAATGCGTTTACGCTGATCGAGCTGCTGGTGGTGATTGCCGTCATTGCTGTGCTCATGGCGATTCTATCGCCGGCACTTGAGAGAGCGAAAAAACAGGCGCGCGCAGTCGTGTGTCAGGCGAACATTCATCAGTGGGGCAGTCTGTTCGGCGAGCGCGAGGCAGCCAACGGAGGCCGCAGTCAGACGGTGGGCGAAGCTGATGATCGGTGGGGCTCGTGGTGGGCAGAGTGGGACGCGCCGCCCGAGCGTCATCCCGAGCCCAGGGCGGAACCAATCACACAGGGCATTTTGTGCTGTCCTATGGCCACCAAGCTCGGGGAACCCGTTGATGCATCGATTTCACGCGGCGGGACTTTCCGGGCCTGGCGGCACAGTCGCTGGCCGGTTTCCGCGCGCGGCAGTTATGGGGTGAACTGGTGGCCCCTCGCGCGCGTGTCTCTGAAACGGCAGGCTGAGGTCGATTCCTGGCGTCGGCACGGGTACGTCACGGAACTCAAGAGTCCGGCGCGCGTGCCCGTGCTTCTGGATAGTATCGACGAGGCAACCTGGTTCAACGATCCAAACTCCTTCCCTCCCTACTACGATGCCACACCGACCGCACCGCCCAGCGCGGGCAACAACTCCTGCATCAACCGCCACAACGGCTACGTCAACGGCCTCTTCCTGGATTGGTCGGTTCGCAAGGTTGGGCTCAAGGAGCTTTGGACACTCAAGTGGTACGCCAAGTACAACACGGCCGGCCGCTGGACCAAGGCCGGCGGAGTCAAGCCGGAGGACTGGCCCGAATGGATGCGCCGATTCAAGGACTACTGACCGGCGTGTGCGTTCTGTGATCTGCGGTCTGCGCGCAAAAAAAGGCCTCTGCACCAGGGGGTGCAGAGGCTACTCGGAAAGAAACTCACACAGCCCCCCCAAATAAAGTTTTAGCTTGTGAGGTTGCCCAGTCCGAGTGTGCGTTCGCAAGTGGGCCTGGAGTCGTGCTCCTCCCGAGAGGTCCCGGTCCTGTCCAGGACATCTCTTTGCAGGGCTGGGCACGGGTCAGGGCTTTCGCCCACCCCGTTTTCCTGCCCGCCCAAGTAAAACCTACAATAGAAATCGCGCAAGGCAAATCCACAAAAGCAATTTTTTGTCCCGACAATCTCATACCGATTACGACTGAGAATTTCATATCTCCGGGTGGCAGCGGCAAGGCCGAAGGCCATGCCGATGGCGAGTGGTCAAACCATCGGCAAGCTGGCGCTTGCCGCTGCCACCCAAGGCTTAACCCGACTTCGCGGATTCGGGGGGTGGAACGGCCCTGATGGGGCCGAAAACGGTGTTTTTGGGCGAAAGTTTC
>Ga0214473_10004866_pt1 | contig 16124 bp, 17 predicted proteins | sample RVTome_7_FD_203509 | JGI IMG/M metagenome (GOLD analysis project Ga0214473, IMG submission 203509) | Soil microbial communities from uranium-contaminated site in the Upper Colorado River Basin, Wyoming, United States - RVT98D197 | ecosystem: Environmental > Terrestrial > Soil > Contaminated >... | reverse complement strand
GCACGGCCAGTGGAAGAACCGCCTGGCCGCGGCGCGCCCGGCGGCGTCGAGCCCCTTCGTGCCCGGGATGTCCACGCCCCAGCCGTCGAAGAGCCCGGGACGCCCCCGGCAGACCGTCTGCTTCGCCACCTGGTCCACCACGCTCCCCAGGACGATCCCGACGAGGCCGCCCAGGCTCGCCCGCGTGAGCGCCGCGTCCTGCGCGCGGTAGCCGGCGAGGGCGAGCGCTCCGAGGAGCCCGCCACCGGCCCAGGCGGTGCCCAGGTGCGTGAACCCGTTCGCGGCGAGACGCGCCTCATGGGTGACGACGTGACGGAACGTGAGGTCGTGGACGATCGCATCGAACGGCAGCGCGGCAACCACCAGCAAGAGCGCGACGACGTGACGCGCGCCGGTCGCCCGGTCGAGCCGGAGCATGGCCCTGACTAGCACCGGGAACGCCGGCCTGTCAAGCGCGCGTCGCGGCGACCCGCCCGACGCCGCGCGCCGTCCCGGGTACAATCGGGGCCGTGAGCGCGCCGGGGCACCTCGCGATCCTCGCCGGCCTCGTGGCGGTGCTCCTCTTCGCGGGCCTCGGCGAGGTCGCGCTGACCGACCGCGACGAGGGGGCGAACGCCGGGGCGGCGCGCGAGATGCTCGAGCAGCGATCGTGGATCACCCCGACCCTCATCTACGCCCCCCGGTTCGCGAAGCCGGCCTTCGTCTACTGGCTGATGGCGGCGGGCTACGCGACGCTCGGCGCGAGCGAGGTCCCGGCGCGGCTCCCGTCCGCGGTGGCCACGGCGCTCCTCGTTGGCCTCACCTACACGTTCGCGCGCTGGGCCCTCGATCGGGCGACGGCGTTCCGCGCGGCGCTGATCCTCCTCCTTGCCATCGAGCCCGTGACCCTGGCGCGCATGGCGCTGACCGACGCGGTGCTGGTCCTCTGGACCACCGCGGCCGGCTTCGCCTTCTTCCGGGCCTGCCACGGCGCGGCCCCGACCGGCCGCTGGTACATCGCCATGTACGTCGCCCTGGCGCTCGGCCTCCTGACAAAGGGCCCGGTCGGCCTGGTCGTCCCCGTCGCGGGCATCGCGCTCTACCTCGCCCTCGCGGGAGGCTTCCGCCGCGTCTTCGACGAAGGACGCCTCGGCTGGGGCCTGGTGATCATGCTCCTGATCGCCGGGCCCTGGTACGCGGCCATGTTCGGGGAGCACGGCGGCGCCTACCTGGCGCGCGCCCGCGGCGAGACCCTCGGCCGGGTCTTCCGCACCGTAACCGGTCCCGGGGGCACCGCCCTCTTCTACGTCCCGGTCGTGCTGGTGGGGTTCTTCCCGTGGAGCGCGTTCCTGCCGGCCGCGCTCGTCGGAGCCCTGCGCGGCGCCCGGGCGCGCGCCCGCGGCGAGCGCGCGGGGGCGGTGGCGGTGTTCGCCACCGCGTGGACGCTCGCCGTCCTGGTCTTCTTCTCCCTGGTTCAGAGCCGGCTCCCCCACTACGTGGCGCCCCTCTTCCCGGCCGCGGCCCTCCTGGTCGCGGGGGCGTGGCCCGCCCGTGTGCCAACGCTCGCGCGCGCCCTCGTGGCCGCGCTCGGGACCCTGATCGGCGCCGCGCTGCTTGCGGCCTGGACGCTCGGGCCACTCGTGGCCCAGCTCCTGGCGCCCGCCTACCCGGCGGCGCCGGCGGCAACCCTCCCCGGGAGCGTGGCCGTGGTCGGCGTCCTCGCGCTCGCCATCGGCGCGACCGCAGCGCTCCGTGACGGCCGACGCACGTTCGTCGCCCTCGCCGTCCTGACCGGCGCCATGCTCGCACTGGGGTTTCATGTCGCGCTCCCGGCCTTCAACGCCGACTTCGTCGCTCCGCCTGGCCAGCTCGTCCAGCGCCACCTGCCCGACGTGCGGCCCTGCGACGACCTCGTCGTCTTCGGGCCCTACCGTCCGAGCCTCGTCTTCTACGCGCGCCGCCCGGTGATCTTCGTCGACGCCCCGGACCGCGCGCGGCTGGCCGAGATCGCGGCGCGCCCCCGCCGCCTCTTCCTCCTCACGCCGCGCGCGATGCTCGACCGCCTGCCGCCCTCGCTGGCCGCGCTCCCCCCGCTCGACGCCGGCGGCGGCTACCTCATCCTGGCGAGCCCCCCGACGAGTGGTCCGTGCACCTCCACCGGCAGATGAGCGACTGCGCGCGCCGCGGTGGGCTCAGCCGCGAGCGGCTCCGGGAGCCTCGGGGTCACAGCGCTCACCCCTGACGTTCCACTCGGCCCAGCGTCCAGACGCCTCGCCGTTCCGGTATTCCCCTTCCCGGGCCTTCCGCCCGCTCGCGTGCCAGAGAGTCCAACGGCCGGCCCTCACGCCGCCCTGATACTCGCCCTCGTCCAGCAGCGCGCCCGTCTCGTGCCAGCGCCGCCACACTCCGCGCTCCCGGCCCTCGCGGAACTCGCCTTGCTCCTTCTTCTGCCCGTTCGCGTGCCAGAAGGTCCATCGACCGGTCTTCTCGCCATCCCGGTATTCGCCTTCCAGCGCCTTGCGCCCGCTGCGGTACCAGCGGACATAGGGACCGTGCCGCACTGGTTGGCCGCTGGCGTCGCGCTTCGCGCACCCCTGCGCGTCGCCTCTCGGCGGCGCATCTCCGACGAGCGTCGTGCCCTCCGGGCACGGGGGCATCCCCGGAACGCGCGCCGGTCGCCCGAGGAACACGGCAAGCGCCGCCGCGAAGACCGCGACGACCAGGAGCACGGCCGGGCGCGTGCTCCGCGGATGTGAGATCCCGCCGCTCACCTCGGCACACCCGCCGCGGCGCCCCAGGAAGCGCCCAGGATCACCAGGGTCAGCCACACGATGGCGATCGCGAGCCCGGCGATGACGTCGCTCGCCCAGTGCGCATTGAGCAGCATCCGGGCGGCGCCTCCCGACACCGCGACGGCGCCCGCGCCCGCGAAGAGGGAGAACCGCACGCGCGGCGTGCGCTCCTTCCCCAGGACCCACGCGAGCAGACCGCACACGACGAACGTCACGAGCACGTGCGAGCTGGGGAAGCCATAGCCCGTGATCGCGTGACGGGCCCCACGCGCCGCGGGACGCGGCACGGCGAGTTGCATCTTCAGCGCCGCCGACAGGGCCCAGGCCCCGAGACTCCCCACGGCCACGACCGCGGCATCGCGGCGCCGCTGGAGGGCGAGGAGGAACGCCACCGCCGTCAGCACGGCCGCGACGAGGCCCTCGCCGGTCAGGTGGCTCACGACCGCGGCGATGTCGCGCACGGCGGGCGAGGACGCCACGGCCCGCGCGCCGTCCTGCATGGCGCGGTCCACGCGCAGGACCAGCTCGTCGTGCTCCCGCTCGAGGACGTCCTCGGCGACCATCCCGAACGCGGCGACCGCGAGGACGGCCAAGACGATCTGCCGGCTGTACGGGAGCCGCCGGACCCGGTCCACCAGCAGAGCGACCCGCGAGCCGGGGCGGAAGGCCGCCCACGCCCGGCCCAGCGCGAGGACCCCGATCAAGGCGGCAAACAGGGTCTTGGGCCAGTCAGGCGCCCACGCCGGCATCCCTCACCCCCGTCGCTCGTGTCACACCGAGACCTCCTCTGATTGTAGGCCCCCGCCCGGAATGGCCACAACGGGAAGCGCGCGGCCGTCAGCGGAGCCCGTTCGCGAGGCGGCGGCTCTCCGGCCGCCGCCGGAGCCAGATGGTCGCCGCGAGGCCCGCCGCGCCGCCCATCCCGAGGAGCCCGTAGGCCCAGCCCCACACCGCGTAGGGCGGCGCGGGGTTCGTCGCGTCGAGCACGGCGCCGAAGGCGGCCTGGACGGCGGCTCCGGCCCCGAACCCGAGGAGCGAGCGGAGGGCGAGGGCGGAGCCGAGGACGTGTGGCTTCACGACCTCGGTGAAGCCGACCGACAGGACCGGCGAGTCACCGACGGCGCTGAAGCCATAGACGAGGCCGACCGCCAACAGGAGCCAGAACGGCGCGCTCACGAGCCACCCGAACGCGAACGAGCAGAGGGTGCTGACGCCGAGCATCGCGATGATGACCGTCGTCCGGCCGTAGCGGTCGGAGAGGTACCCGGCCGAGAGCGACGCGATGAAGCCGGTCAGGTGGAAGAGTGCCGAGAGCTGGGCGCCGCCGCCGGTCGCCCGCCGGAGGTCGATCCCCTGCCGCATCAGCGCCGCCGAGAGGAACGCCGGCGTCCAGGCCCACATGCCGAGCAGCTCCCACGAGTGGCAGACGTACGCGGCCATCAGGAGGAGCGCCGCGGGGTTCCGGACGACCTCCACGACGAAGCCCTGGCCGGCCGCCCGCGGGTGCACGCGCGTCGGGGTGTCCCGGACGGTCCAGGCGGCCACGACCCCGCCGATCACGGGACCGAGCGACGCCGCGATCAGCGCCGCGCGCCACCCCCAGCGCACGAGCACGGCGCCGGTCAGGAAGAGGGAGGCCGCGAACCCCATCGACGTCGCGGCGAGGAAGAACCCGGTGGCGCGCCCGCGGCGCGCGGACGGGAAGCGGTCGGCGATGAGGATCAGGCCCGGCGTGTAGTTGCCGCCGATCACGAGGGCGGTCAGGCCGTAGAGGCACGCGGCCGAGACCGGGCCGTTCGAGAGGAGCGCGAACGCCATCGCCGCCGGTCCGCCGGCCAGGCTCGACCAGAGGAACACGGGCCGCGCCCCGACGCGGTCGGCAAGAAGGTTCAGCCCGAGGAGCGAGGCGGCGTAGCCGATCTGGAAGGCGGAGGCCACCGCGCCCGCCGCGGTCGCCGACATCTCCCACTCTCGCTGGAGCACCGGGAGCGCCGCCGCGTAGCTCGTGAAGACCAGCGCCGTGAGAACCCGGGAGACGCAGAGACCCGTGAGCCATGCCCCGTCGCGCCCGCGTGGCGCGCTACCGTCCATCGCGCGGCGTCGACCGGGCTACTTGCGACCAGTCGCCGATGGCCGGTGGCCCTGGGGGCCGAGCGCCACGACGCCGCCGTCGACGAAGAGCGTCGTGCCCGTCGTCGCCCTGGCGTCGGCCGCGAGGTAGAGCGCCGCCTCGCCGAGGTCCTCCGGGGTCGGCAGCTCGGGTGTCGAGATCGCGCGCCGCCCTTCGGGGATCACCTCCGGCGGCCAGTCCACGAAGCCCGTGTCCACCAGCCCGGGGGCGAGGTTGTTCACGCGGATCGTCGGGGCGAACGCCCGCGCGAGCGACTTCGTGAGGGTCGTCAGGGCCGCCTTGGACGCCGCGTACGCCATCGATGAGCCCATGCCGTGGAACGCGGCGACGGACGTCACGTTGATGATGACCCCGCCCCCCTGGCGCTGCATGACGGGAATCGCGTGCTTGACGCAATACCACGCGCCGAGGAGGTTCACCGCGAAGGTCTTCTGCCAGACCTCGTCGGTGAGCGCCTCGAGGTCCCCGTGCGGCGTCCGCTGGGTCCAGCCCGCGTTGTTCACCAGGATGTCCAGCCGTCCCAGCTCCCGGACGACGGCGTCCACGAGCCCCCGCGCCCCGGCTTCCTTGGACACGTCGGCCGCCAGCGCGATGGCCCGGCCTCCCGCGGTCTCGATCTCCCGGACCGTCGCCTCCGCCCGGTCCCGGGACTTCGAGTAGTTGACGGCGACCCGTCCGCCCTCCCGCGCGAACGCGAGCGAGATGCCGCGGCCGATGCCCGTTCCGCCCCCTGTGACCAGCGCGACCTGCCCCTCGAGTCTCACGAGGGTCCTCCTCGGTGTGGGATCACTGGATGATGAGCGGCACGCCTCGCGCGGCTAGCGGGTCGAGCGCGAGCCCACCGCTCCAGCGCCGGAAAGGCACCCCGTGGCGCTCGAGCCGGCGGGCGAGCGCGCCGGGATCGGCGGCGTGAAGCCGCACCACCGACAGGCCGGGCTTGACGCCGCTCCGCGCCGCCGGCCCGAACTGGAGGGTGACGCCACCGACCGCCAGATGGACGAATGCCGGGTCTTGCGCCGCCACGGCGAGCCCGAAGAGGTCGCGGTACAGGCGCGTGGCCGCCGCGAGGTCCTCGACCAGCACGTGCACCGCGGCGACCGCGAGGGGCGCTGCCGCGGGCGCCACGGCCTCGGCAGGCGTCGCGAGCTCCACCAGCACCCCGGCGCACGCCCGGGGATGGACGAACGCAACCATCCCGGCGAGCCCGGGACGCGGCTGGGCATCGATCATGTGGACACCCGTGGCCCAGAAACGCTTCACCTCGCGCGCGACGTCGTCGGACTCGAAGCAGAGATGGTGGAGCCCCTCGCCCTGCTCCGCGAGGAAGCGCGCCACGCCGGTGTCGGACCGCGTCGGCTCGAGCAGCTCGATCTCGCACGGCCCGGCGGCGAGGAGCGACGCGCGCACCGCCTGCTCGGGGATCTCTGCCTCCCGGGACACGGCGAACCCGAGGGTCTCCCGCCAGAAGCCGTACGCCTCCTCGATCCTCCGGACGACGATCCCGACGTGATGGACCCGTGTGATCACGGCCCTACTCGTCGTAGTGGTAGGTGATCTCACCGAAGCTGTCCGTCGGGAAGATCCAGACGAACCGCAGGGGACGCGCCCCGGTGTTCCGCGTCCGGTGGCGGGCGTTCGGCGGGATGAAGAGGGCCGTCCCCGGCCCGATGGCCGCGACGACGTCGTCGATCTCGCTCACGCCCTCCCCGTCCAGCACGTAGTAGACCTCGCCGGGAGCGTGATGGTGTCTGAGGAGCGACGCCCCGGGCGGGATCTCGCACGTCCCGACCGTGAGGCCCCGCGACGCCGTCCGCTCCGCCCCGACCAGGAGCTTCCAGCAGACCGGGCTCTTCGCGTGGACCACGGGATCGGTCCACCCCTCCCAGGCGAGGTCGCCTTCGCGAACGACGGCGGGACCCACCTCAGCGCTCACCGCGGCCTAGCGCCCGCGTCATGTACGGAGACGGACCAATCCCGCTCGATCTCCACGACTTCACCCTACCCTACCCGGCCCCTGCATTTCAAACCCGAGCATCGAGGGAATCGGTCCGTCTCATGGCATGACGACGCCGCCGTTCGGGCCCAGCACCTGTCCCGCGTAGTAGGCGCTCTCCTCCGACGCGAGGAACAGGACGCTCGCCGCGATGTCCCGGGGGTGGCCCCACCGGCGCAGCGGGATGTTCTCCTTGTTCTCGTACCGGAACTCGGGGTTCGAGCGCAGCAGGTCCGTGTCGACGGGCCCGGGGGCGACCGCGTTGACGTTGATGCCCAGCGGGGAGACCTCCCGGGCCACGGACTTGGTCAGGCCGATGACCCCGGCCTTGGAGGCAGCGTAGTGGGGCATCCCGGCCCGGCCGAGGAAGGCCAGCTCGGAGGCGATCGTGATGATCTTGCCGCTCTTCCGCTCGATCATGTGGGGCAGGACCGCGTGGATCGCGTTGAAGGTCCCCTTGAGGTTGACGGCGATGACTCGGTCCCAGTCGGCCTCCGTCAGTTCCACGAGTCGACCACGGTGCGCGATCCCGGCGTTGGTCACCAGGATGTCGATCCGGCCGAACGCCCCGAGGAGGCTCGCGACCGCGTCCCGCACCGCCCCGTGGTCGGCCACGTCGGCGGGGAGCGCCGTGGCCTTCCCTCCGGCCTGCGTCACCTCCTCGACGACCGCGGCCGCGAGCGCCGCCTGTTCCGGGTCCGGGAAGTGGTTCACGCCGACCGCCGCGCCCTCGCGCGCCAGCGTCAGCGCGATCTCGCGCCCGATCCCCCGACTGGCCCCGGTCACCAGGGCGACCCTGCCGTCAACTCGACCTCGGCTCATCCCGTCCTCCTTCCGGCGTCTCCTGGCTCTCGCCAAGTCCCAAGCCAGTCGAAGGGTGATCGACCCCGACGTGAGGGGGGCGCCGACCGGTGAGGCGTTCCGCTCCGAGCGCGGGCTTCGCCCGCGCAACCCGCTCTTGGGGGGGAGGCTTCGGAGGGGGCCATCGAGGCCCCCTCCGACATACTACCGCCAGTCGTCGAGGACGTAGTCCTCCTCGCGCTCGTACTCGGTCTGGCGGCCGCGCTTCATGCGGACCATCAGCATGTCCATCTGGTAGCCCCGTGCCAGGAGGGCCTGGTAGGCGCGCCAGTGCCCCGTGTAGACGGGAACGATGATGCGCTGGCAGCCCGCGGCGACGCCGAGGTTCTCGCACGTCGCGATGAGCTGGGTGAAGTACTCCGGCCGCCGGCGGGACGGGTCGATCGCCGCATACTTCACGTAGAGGGCCCCCTGCGGCGCCTCCGAGGTCCCCGGTGTGTGGCAGATCGCGAACCCGACCACGGCCCGGTCTTTCTCCAGGACAAGGGTGTCCCCGAGCGCGAGCCCGTCCACGATCTCGACCTCCTTCGTCAGGTCGAGCCCGCGGTAGAAGCGGCCCGTGAGGGTCCGGAGGCGCCCGAGGAGCGCCTTCTTCTTGCTCTCCTCCAGCGTGGAGAACCGGACCAGCTGCGGCACGCCCCGGGCCGAGCCGCTCGACTCCGTGACCTCACGCCGCTCGAGCGACTTCGCCGTGATCGCGACGAGCGACTTCGGCTTGAAGCCGGCCTTCTGGTAGAGGACCAGGTGCTTCGGGCTGTAGGGGAAGCTGACCAGCCCCTGGAGGGTCACCTTGTTCTCGTCGAAGAAGGCCTGGGTCGCCTTGATCAGGCCCTGCGCGACCTTCTGGTTCTGGTACGGCGTGAGGACCGCGATGGGGCCGAGGACCCCGACGCTCCCCCAGCACACCGCGATCGAGGCGCCGACCAGCTTCTGCTCGTTCTCCTCGGCGACGTAGCAGCCCCAGGGCTCCATGAGCCACCGGTGGTGCACGTACTGGGCGCCGCCGAACACCTGACGCGGCCGGGAGCCGAGCTGACGCTCGTAGAAGTCGCCGAAGGCCGACTCGATGACCTCGCGCATCTTGGCGAGGTCGCCCTTCCGGACCCGACGCACCTTGATCACGTCGCCCCTCCCCCGAACCCGGATCGCCCCCGATCAGCCGCGCTTGCGCACCTCGACGCCTGCGAGGCCCTCGGTGAGCGTGATGATCCCTGAGTGGTCCAGCCCGCCGCCGCCGCGCACCCGGAGGGCGCCGAACAGCTCCTGGACCACCGCCGTCGTCGGCAGCGGCACCCCGAGCGCGCGGGCGGCGTCCATGATGAGACCGAGGTCCTTGTAGTGGAGGTCGATCTTGAACCCCGGCTTGAACTCGTGGGCGAGATAGTTCGGCGTCTTCTGGTCGAGGCACCGCGAGCCCGCCAGGCCGCCCCCGAGCGCCTTGAGCGTCAGCTCGATGTCGAGCCCCGCCTTCGCGGCGAGCGTCAACGCCTCGGCGAGCGCGGTCAGATTGATCGCCACGATGATCTGGTTCGCCAGCTTGGTGAAGCCCCCCGCGCCGAGCGGCCCGAGGCGCGTGATCGTCTTCCCCATCGCCTGGAGGATCGGCAGCATCTCCTCGAAGACGGCCGCGTCGCCGCCCACCATGATCGACAGCGTCCCCTCGATCGCCCCCTTTTCCCCGCCGGAGACCGGGGCGTCGAGCATCCGGACCCCCTTCTCCGCCAGGGCAGCCCCGACCTTCTGGGACACGATGGGCGAGATGGTGGACATGTCGATCACCGTCTGGCCCGCCCGCACCCCGCCGATGAGGCCGCGGGGGCCGAGGGCCACCAACTCGACGTCCGGCGAGTTGGGCAGCATCAGGATGATGACCTCTGCCTGCCGGGCGACCTCCTCGGGCGAGCCCGCCGCCTTGGCACCCGCCGTGACCAGTTCCTCGACGGCTCCTTGGCTCCGGTTGTGGACCACGAGGGAGAAGCCGGCCTTCGAGAGGTTCCGGGCCATGGGCCGACCCATGATGCCGAGCCCGACGAAGCCGATCGGTCCTTGCATCGTCGCCTCCTGGCTGGGGGGTCCGGGCGAAGCCACGCGGGCGGGAGCGCGGCGCGAGCCAACGGTCGATTATATGAGCCTGGCCCGGCGCGTCAAGGGGCCTTTCGTCGTCCTTTCGTCCCTTTCCCCGCTGGAGCCCTGGCGGGCGGGCCGGACGCAGTCCCGGCTCCGGACCGGGCCCCAGCCCCCGTCATCGATGGGGTCTGCGCCCGTCCTGAGGCGCGCCGGCGGGCCGTCGATGTGCTAAGGTGCTGGGGCGGACCTGGGACATGCTGAGCGCCCTCGATACCCGCCCCGACGCCGTGTCGGATTCGCTCCCGCTCGATCTGTCGCTCCGGCCCGACGCGGCGGTCTCCTGGGCGCCGGCGCCGCTCTGCGTCGACTCGTGGACCGTCCTCAGGATGAGCCGCTACCGCCGGCGGGAGGAAGTCGTTCCGCCGATCTGGGAGGCGGCGCGGGCGATGACGGCCCGGGCCGCGGACCTCGCGGAGCCCCGAGCGCTCCTCCGGCTCGTGCGCGTGGCGCCGCTCGGCGCGGACCGCGTGCGGCTCGCCGGCGGGCCGATCTTCACCGGGCGGGCGCCGGCCGCGCTCCTGGCCGGGTGTCCCACGGCCGTCGCCTTCGTCCTCACGCTCGGCCCACGGCTCGAGGCCGAGTCCGGGGCGCTGGCCGCGCGCCGCGAGCTCCTCGAGGCGTTCCTGCTCGAGACGGCGGGCTGGGCGACGATCGAGGCCGCAGTCCGCGCGCTCCGGCAGAACCTTCGGGCGCGCGGCGGCCACGTGACCCATCGCCTCGGACCCGGCCATCGCGACTGGCCCGTCGGCGATCAACGGGCGCTCGTCGACCTGCTCGCGCCTCCGGCCGATCTCGTCCGCCTCTCCGACGACGGCCTGCTGGTTCCGTTCAAGTCGGTGAGCGGCGTCTTCGGTCTCGGTCCAACGGCGGACGGATGACGCCCGAACGACGCGGCATCGAGGCGACTCTCTCACCGACCGACACGGCGCCGGTCGCGCTCGCCGAGCGCGTCGCCAGCGCCGGGATCGATTGACCGGCTGTGCACTCGAACGCGACAAAGGGGGACCCTTCATGCCCAAGGGGATTCTCGAGCAGCTCAGAGGCGGCGTGGTGCTCGGTGACGGCGGGTACGTCCTCGAGCTGGAGAAGCGCGGATACGTCCTGGCCGGGCCGTTCACCCCGGAGGCGACCGTCGAGCACCCCGACGCGGTGCTCGGGCTCTCCCGGGAGTTCGTCGACGCCGGCGCTGACGTCATCCAGGCGCTCGCGTTCTACGGGGACCGGGAGAAGCTCGCGACCGTCGGCTTCGGCGACCGGGTCGGCGACATCAACCGCGCGGCGGTGCGGCTCGCGCGCCAGGCGGCCGGGGACCAGGCCCTGGTCGCGGGGAACCTCTCGATGACCTGGCAGTACGAGCCCGAGAGCCCGAAGGCGGCGGATCGGGTCCGCGCCCTCCTCGACGAGCAGCTCGGCCACCAGATGGAGGTCGGCATCGACTTCATCATCGCCGAGACGTACCTCTACCTCGGCGAGGCGCTCCTCGCGGCCGAGCGCGGCAAGCGGAGCGGGCTCCCGGTCATGGTGACGATGTCCTTCGAGGACAAGCCGGTCACGCGCGACGGGAAGTCGCCCGCCGAGTGCGCGAAGGCGCTCCACGACGCGGGCGCGGACATTATCGGCACGAACTGCTGGCGGGGCCCGAAGCACATGCTCCCGCTGGTCGAGGAGATGCGCCGCGCCACCACCGGCTACATCGCGGTCCAGGCGCCCGCCTACCGGACGACAGACGCGACCCCCTTCTTCACGGGCCTCAAGGGCTTCCCCGACGCCATGGAGCCCTATCAGCTCACGCGGTGGGAGATGGCGGACTACGCCCTCCAGGCCAAGGCGATCGGCGCGAACTTCATCGGGGCGTGCTGCGGGGCGGTCGCCACCCACATCCGCGAGATGGCGCGGGCGCTGGGCAAGCCCACGCGCGAGCCGTCGCGGTGGAAGCCGGACTCGTCGAAGCCCATGTCGGCGACCGAGTTTTACCGAGATCGGCGCGCCCAGTCGAAGGACTAGCGGCGTGCCCGATACCCGTCGCATCGCGTCGTCCTCGGTCGGAACCGACCCTCAACGTACAGGAGTACGCCTCGGGTCGGTTCCTCCCTGCGTCCTAGCGCTGCTCGGGTCTCGGCCACGTCCCGAGAGGCCGACACTTGACTCATCTACCACAGAATCCGGTGCAGGTGACGCATGGAGCTGAGTCAGGTCAAGGTCCAGAGCTACGAGCTGCCGACGGTGATCAAGCACGGTGTGGGCGCCCTCGCCGCCCTCGGCGAGGAGACGGCCGCCCTCGGCGTGCGCCGCCCGCTCATCGTCACCGACAAGGGCATGCGGGAGACGGGCCACGTCGAGCGCGCGGCGAGCCTCCTCACGGCGCGCGGGCTCGAGCCGGCGGTGTTCAGCGAGGTGGTCGGCAATCCCGCGATCCACCACGTCGCGCGTGGCACCGAGGCGTACCGCGACCACGGTGCGGACGGGATGGTCGCCATCGGCGGCGGCTCCTCGATGGACGTCGCGAAGGCCGTGGGGGTCGAGGTGGCCCATGGCGGTCGGATCCTCGACTACGAGTACGGCAACACCCCGCTCAGCCGGCGCATCCCGCCCCTCGTCTGCATCCCGACCACGTCCGGCACCGGGAGCGAGGTGACGCTGTGGGCGGTGATCACCGACCCCGACCGCCACGTCAAGTTCAACGTGGGCGGTCCCCTCATCGGGCCCCACCTTGCCCTCATCGACCCGCTCCTGGTCGTCGGCCTCCCCGCCCAGCTCACGGCGTTCACCGGCATGGACGCGCTGTCGCACGCGGTCGAGTGCTTCACCTGCGCCTACGCCCAGCCGCTCACCGACGCCGTGGCCCTGCTTGCGATCGAGCACATCGGCCGGTACCTGCGCATCGCCTTCGCCAACGGTCAGGACGTCGAGGCCCGCTACAAGATGGCCATGGCGGCGACGCTGGCCGGGCTCGCGTACGGGTCGGAGTCGGCCGGTGCCGTGCACGCGATGGCCCAGACCTTCGGCGGCGTCTTCGGCGTCCACCATGGCTACCTGACGGGGACCATGCTGGCGCCGTGCTCCGAGTACAACCTGATGGGGAACCCGGGAAGATACGCGCGCATCGCGGTCGCCCTGGGCGAGGACGTCCGCGGCCTCTCCACGCTCGAGGCCGCGCGCCGGGCGGTGGCGGCGATGGACGCGCTCTGCCGGGACCTCGAGTTCCCCCCGTTCTGCGAGCATACCGGCGCCCGGCCGGCCGACATCCTGCGGCTTGCCCGGATGGCCGAGGCCGATCCCCAGACCATCGGCAACCCACGCCTGATCGACGCCCGGGGCTACGAGAAGATCTACGCGAAGCTGATGGGCGTGTGACCCGAGAGGGCGGCGGCGTGAGGCTCCGCTGCGGGGCCCGCGAGGTGGCGTGCCGTCTCGTGATCTTCGACAAGGACGGGACACTCCTCGACTTCCGCTCGCTGTGGGTCCCGGTCGTGCGCGCCCGGGCGCGCTTCATCGTGGAGGAGGCGGGGCAGAGCCCGTCGCTCGAGGCGGTGCTCCTCCGCGCGTTCGGCTACGATCCGGACGGCGATCGCATCGATCCGCGCGGACCGCTCGCGATCGCGCCGCGGGCGCAGACGACGGTCATCGGGGCGACGCTCCTCTACCAGGCCGGCGTCGCGTGGGAAGACGCGATGGCGGCCGTGCGCCGCGCGTACCAGCGGACGGACCAGACCGTCGATCCCGCCCGGGCCGCCCAGCTCATCCCGGGCGTGGAGCCCGTGCTCCGCGCGCTGAGAGCCGCCGGCGCGCGGCTCGCCGTGGGGACGACGGACACGACGATGCAGGCGCGCCGCGGCCTCGCGGCGCTCGGCGTCGCGGACCTCTTCGACGCCATCCTCGGCGCCGACGGCGTAACTCACCCCAAGCCGCACCCCGAGATGGTCACGCGCCTCTGCGCCGAGACCGGCGTCGACGCGCGCGAGGCCGTCGTCGTGGGCGACGCCGTCGCCGATCTCGTCATGGCGCGCGAGGCCGGCGCGGCGCTGGCGGTCGGCGTGGCGACGGGCGTGACGCCGGAGGCCGAGCTGCGCCCCCACGCCGATGTCGTCATCGGGTCCCTGGCGGACCTCGTCCCGCGGAGCGCGCGCTGACCTCCTTCTCGCGCGGCCCTGATCGACGTGACGCCCGGCGCGCCCGGAGCCCGCGTCCGATTGCGACCCCATCGTCCCCGTGCTATCTTCGTACCACGATCACCGATCGAGCTCTGAAGAACCGCAGGATCAGGTTCCGCCCGAATCAGGGGCTGGCCGCGGGGGACCTCGCCCGCCGTGCGGCAGCCGAGACGCGACAGTGATAGCCCGGGACGAATGCCGGCCCCGGGCGGAGGTCCGTGAGATGAAGCGTGTGCTGGCGATCGACGACGACCCCTCGATCCTGGCCGTCGTCAAGGACGTCCTGTCGAGCTCCGGCTACACCATCAGCACCGTGCCGAGCGCGCCCGAGGCGCTCGAGAGGATCGAGGTGGACAGTTTCGATCTCGTCATCACGGACCTCCGGATGCCGGGCATGTCGGGCCAGGAGCTCATCACCCAGCTCCGACAGCACCCCACCTACGGCAAGGTGCCGATCGTGGTGCTCGCGACGGGGGCCGAGGAGGCCGAGACCGCCCACCTCGAGGTCGACATGCGGATCGGCAAGCCCTTCGCGCCCCGGACCCTCCTAGCCGCGGTGACCGCGCTGATCGGCTAGGGGCGTGCCCGATACCCGTCGCATCCCGTCGTCCTCGGTCGTCGCCGCTCCTCAGCCTAAAGGAGTACGCTTCCGGTCGGCGACTCCCTGCGTCCTAGGGCTGCTCGGGTCTCGGCCACGCCCCGCGATCCGGTGTTGCTGAAACTTGACTCATTCAGCACGACTTTCGGCCTTCAAGAAGTCTAGCGAAAGCCGAAGGACCGCGACGCCCCCTATTAGTCGCTGTCGCCGAGCCGCGGCGGAAACAGGCGGGAGGGAGATCCTCGGACTCCGACTCGACGGAGGGAGTTGACGCATGAAGGCACGGGCGGCGATCTTATTCGAGGTCGGACAGCGGCTCGCGATCCGCGACGTCGACGTCGCGGAGCCCCGGACCGGCGAGGTGCGGATCCGGATGGCAGCGGGCGGCGTCTGCCACAGCGACCTTCACGTCATGACAGGCCACCTCGGGGCCGCGGTGCCCGCGGTCCTCGGGCACGAGGGCGCGGGCGTCGTCGACACCGTGGGCCCCGGCGTCGCGTCGGTGCGGCCGGGCGACCACGTCATCCCGCTCTGGCGCTTGTCGTGCGGAGAGTGCGAATACTGCACCGGCAGCCGGCCGGCCCTCTGCGGCGCCGGCATGCAGGTCCGCATGACGGGGCGCCTTCTCGACGGCACGACGCGCTTCACGCTCGACGGGCAGGAGATCAAGCACTTCGCCGGTGTGTCGAGCTTTGCGGAGTACACGGTGGTCCCGGAGCGATCGGTTCTCAAGATCCCCGACGATCTGCCCCTCGACCGCGCCGCGCTCCTCGGCTGCGCGGTGATCACCGGCGTCGGCGCCGTGTTCAACGCCGCGCGGGTGCGGCCCGGGTCGAGCGTGGTCGTGTTCGGCACGGGCGGCGTCGGCCTGAACGTCGTCCAGGGCGCGGCCCTCGCCGGCGCCGAGAGGATCGTCGCGGTGGACCTGCTCCAGTCGAAGCTGGACCATGCGCGCCGCTTCGGCGCGACCCACACGGTGCTGGCGTCCCCAGGCGACCCCGTCGCCCCAGTCGCTGAGGTCCGCGCCCTCACCGGGGGCCGCGGCGTCGACTACGCCTTCGAGGTGATCGGCTCCCCCACGACGATCCGCCAGGCCTACGATTGTCTCGCCAAGCGCGGCGTAGCGGTGGTCGTGGGCGTCGCCCCGTTCACGACCGAGGTCTCGGTTCCGATCATGTCGCTGGTCTACGAGGAACGGGTCCTGACGGGTTCCCTCTACGGCTCGGCCCGGCCCCGCCAGGACATCCCGAAGCTGATTGACCTCTACCGCGCCGGCAAGCTCAAGCTCGACGAGCTCCTGACGCGCCGCTACCCGTTCGCCGAGATCAACGAGGCCTACGCGGCGCTCGAGCGCGGCGAGGTCGCTCGCAGCGTCGTGACGTTCTGACGAGTGCTGGGCCTGAGCCATCGGACGAGCACCGCGCGCGAGCCGCGCGATGCGCCCGTTGCTGCGCGGCTAGAGGACCTTCAGGAACTCCACGAGGTCACGGAT
>Ga0214473_10004865_pt1 | contig 16125 bp, 11 predicted proteins | sample RVTome_7_FD_203509 | JGI IMG/M metagenome (GOLD analysis project Ga0214473, IMG submission 203509) | Soil microbial communities from uranium-contaminated site in the Upper Colorado River Basin, Wyoming, United States - RVT98D197 | ecosystem: Environmental > Terrestrial > Soil > Contaminated >... | reverse complement strand
CAGAAAATGTATAGGTTCATCATGCTCGCCTACAGGTACTTCATCCACGACCTGCTCGTCAAAACCCATTCCGCACCGAATCGCCTTGAGTCGCTTGTTCGCCAGGAAATTATCATAATACGAACCGCCGCGTCCAAGCCGGTGGCCCTTGCGGTCATAACCAAGCGCCGGTGTTACTACCAGGTCAATGTCCTCAAACGGCACCGGCCTGCCGTTCACAGGATTGCGAAGGCCCAGTACCTCCGTAGAAAAACCCGTCTCAAGCGATGTTATCTCCACCGGTATCATATGCCGCTGTTCCCAAGAAATCTTCGGCACCGCTACCGTCTTTTCCATCTGCCAGGCTTTCAGTATCGCCTCGCAAATATCCATCTCGTGAGGCAACGGCATATACATCATCACCGTACAGGCGTTTTGAAACTCGGGAGTTTCAATAAGGTTTTCACATGCCCGCTGGCTCTTTTCCGCGCGCTGCGCTGCCGTCATCTTCAGCAATCGCTTGCGCAGGTCTGACCGCAGTTTTTCCTTGTCCATATCCTGCATTGCGCCTTCAGCCTTTACCTTCATCTTCTCTATTTTCCCTACTTTGTAACAGCGTTGCAAGCTTTTGTAAATAACGCTCTATATTTTTTTCGTACCCCGCACCCTTCGGCCTGTAGTATTTTTTCTTAAATTCAGCCGTTAGATATACCTGCGGTACAAACCCACCCTCGAAATTATGCGGATATTTATACCCCGCCCCGAAACCCATCTTTTTCGCTGCAGGATAGTGGCTGTCCTTCAAGTGCTTCGGCACAGGGATAATGGGCTTGTTTTTAACATCCTCCACCGCTTCCCATACCGCCGTCGCGGAAGCATTCGACTTCGGTGCGCAGGCGACGTATATAGCTGCTTGCGCCAAAGGCAGTTGCGCTTCAGGCAGGCCCACAAATTCGGCAATCTGCACCGCCGAAGCCGCCAAAACTGTCGCCATCGGGTCGGCGTTGCCAACGTCCTCAGCCGCGCAAACCGCTATCCTTCGGGCGATAAAACGCGGGTCTTCACCACCAGCTATCATCCGGGCCAGCCAGTAAACCGTCGCGTCCGGGTCGCTTCCCCGCATGCTCTTTTGAAACGCGCTGGCCAAATCGTAGTGCGTATCGCCCTTGTCATAATAAACCATCTTCTGCTGAATCGAATCCTTCGCCGTCGGCAAATCGAACTTGATTTTAGCCTTGCCCCCCTCTTTAGTTTGTGAAAGAACCCCTACCTCTAATGCGGTAAGTGCCTTTCTCGCATCGCCCGCGCTGTTAATCGCAAGAAACTTCAACGTCTCCTCATCTGCCTCGACATTGTATTTGCCTAAGCCCCGCTCTTTGTCCGCAATTGCCTTTTTCAATACCCCAGTAATATCTTCTTCGCTTAACGGCTCGAATTGAAACACCGAGCTTCTGCTGATTAGAGGCGAATTTATCGAAAAAAACGGGTTCTCCGTCGTCGCGCCGATAAAAAGCAACACCCCTGTCTCCACATCATCCAAAAGAACGTCCTGCTGCGCCCGGTTGAACCGGTGAATCTCATCGATAAAAAGCACCGTGCGTTTGCCCGCAGTCGCTAATCGGTCCTTCGCCTCCGCTATCACATCGCGAATGTCCTTGACCGTCGCCGCAGGCGCGCTCATATAGTAAAACACCGCCTTTGTGTAATTGGCGATGATTCTTGCCAGCGTCGTTTTACCCGTTCCCGGTGGCCCATAGAAAATCAAGCTGCTGAGCCGGTCCGCCTCAAGCATCCGCCGCAGTAACTTTCCCTGCCCAATAAAATGTTTTTGTCCCGCGAATTCGTCCAGCGTTCGAGGCCGCATCCGAACCGCCAAAGGCTCCGCCGCCGCCATCGCCGCCCGCTCCGCCCCGCTAAACAACGTCTTATCACCGTAACTCTCTACCATAACGGGATATTATAACCCGTGCCTATGTGGGATTAAATGATGAAATCTAAAATCCAAAGTTGCTACAGTGTGACTCTTTCGGTGATGTAGCCTGCGGTTTTGATAAGGGCATCTTTGGCGGGGCTGTCGCCGAGGGGTGAAAGTTCGCTGAGTGCCTTTGAAACATACTGCTTTGCTCGTTCGAACGAATATTCGATGGAGCCGTTGGATTTCAGGATTTCTACGAAGGCGTGCCTGCTGTCTCTGGCAGCCACAAGCTTTTTTATCACTTCCCCTTTTTGATTTTCCGCCGTATTCGCAAGAAGGTTTATCACAGGCAAGGTGAGCTTATTTTTATCGACGTCATTGCCGCCTGTTTTGCCGGTTTGCTTTTCCTCGCCGACAATATCGAGCAGGTCATCGGTAATCTGAAACGCAATACCCATATCGCGTCCGAAACAGGCAAGGGCTTCCTGCTCTTTTTTGCTCCCCTTTGCCAAAAACGCGCCGAGCCTGCAGCACGCTGCGAAAATCGCCGCGGTTTTGTCCGTGATTATCTCGATGTATTCCGCCTCGCTCAATCGCCAATTGAGCCTTTGCGTAATCTGCCGCAATTCTCCCTCGCACGTTCGCATCGTCGTTTCAGAAATTATTTCCATCACCTCTTTATCCAGCGATGCGCACATCCCGAAGACCTTGCTGAGCATAAAATCGCCGAGCAGCACCGCCGCTTCGTTGCCCCAAAGACTGTTAATCGTCTCAAACCCCCGCCGGGTCTTTCCCTCATCTATAACATCGTCGTGCAAAAGCGTCGCGTTATGAATCATCTCGATTATCGCCGCGACGTGAATATGCTCATCCGTAATTTTGCCGCACGCCCTGCCGCTCAAAAGCACCAGCGCAGGCCGAATCATCTTACCCCTGTTTTTGCCGAACGCATCGAGCAGTTGTTTTGTCGGTTCATCCGCACCGGCAAGCTGCGCGTCAATAACCTCTTTTACCCTGCGCAATTCATCGCTGATAAGCTCGCACGCCTGCGATATGTCGCTATGTGTTGATAACCGCATAGGATAATTATTCCGCACAGGGCCCTGCCGCTACGCACCTTTGCCCTTTCCGTGCGCGTATTCAAAGAATTTTTTCCGAAGCATCTTCGTAACAGGTCCCGGTGTACCGTCGCCGATAACGCGTCCGTCAATTTCCACTACGCCGATAACTTCCGCCGCCGTACCCGTCAGGAACAACTCATCGCAGACGTACAAATCAAACCGCGTCAGGTTCTTCTCAATCACTTCGAGATTTTCCTGCTTGGTAAGGCTTATGACAGTCGCACGCGTTATCCCTTCCAGCGCTCCTGCCTCAATCGGTGTAACGTAAATCGTTCCCTTGCGGACCGTGAAAACATTATCGCCCGTCGCCTCGGCAACAAACCCTTCGTGATTGTACATAATCGCTTCGGGAACATTCACATCGAGCGCCTCAATCTTCGCCAGAATATTATTGAGGTAATTCAGGCTCTTTACCTGCGGCGGTATCGCCAGCGGATGATTGCGGACAGTCGTCGCGCTGATTATCTTCAGCCCCTTCTCGTAATATTCTTCCGGGTAAAGCTGAATCTTGTCGGCAATAATAAAAATCATCGGCGTCTTACATGTAAATGGATTCAGCCCCAACGTCCCTATGCCGCGAGTAACCACCAGCCGGATATAACCGTTCGAAACCTTATTAGCGGCCACCGTCGTTTCAACAGCCTTGGCCAATTGCTTTTTCTCCATCGGTATCGTAAGTCGAATCGCCTTGGCGGACTCGTACAACCTACGCAGATGCGCCTCGAATTCGAATATATTGCCGTCGTAAACACGGATGCCCTCGAACACACCGTCGCCGTAAAGCAGCCCGTGGTCAAATACGGAAACCTTCGCCTCCGACTCATCGACTAATTTGTCACCCATCCAGATTTTCAGTGCCATAATCGCTCCTCGCAAATTGAAAGCCTTAAGCAATTTTGCCGTCTGTCAGCGTAATTATGCGGTCGGCCCTTTTCGCGACCCGCTCGTCATGTGTCACCATCACAATCGTTTGCCCGCCGCGATGCAGCCTCTCAAAGACCTCTAAGATACCATTTCCCGTGACGGAGTCAAGATTTCCTGTCGGTTCATCCGCCAAAAGCAATTCCGGTTCGTTCATCAAGGCCCTCGCTATCGCCGCCCGCTGCCTCTCACCGCCTGACAACTGATACGGCTTATGCTCCGCCCTTTTGCCAAGGCCAAGCTGCTCCAGTAGTTCCTTCGCCCTCTTTTTCGCCCAGCCGCTTCGACCAAGCCAGCCAATCACGCTCGCCCCCGCCATCACGGGTAGAAAAACATTTTCCAATACCGTCAGTTCATCCAATAAATGATAAAACTGGAATACAAACCCGACCTTTTTATTGCGGAATTTGTTCAACTGCGAACTGCCAAGCCTGCTCAAATCCTGCCCGTCGAACTTTACTACCCCGCTGTCAGGTTTATCCAGAACTCCGAGTATATGCAACAGAGTGCTCTTGCCGCTCCCCGATGCCCCCACTATCGCGACAAACTCACCGCGCCTGACAGCAAGGTCAACGCCCTTTAGCACCTCGACCTTCGCCAGTCCCATCGGGTACGATTTATAAATTTGTTCAGCCTCTAATATCAAATTGTTATTGCTCATAACTGGCTCACCTGCAAACTTTCGACCGGCTCCATCCGCGACGCCCGCCTGCTCGGTAAAAACGCCCCCGCCAGGCACGCCGCTATCGCGCAAATTATTATAACCGCCAAAACCTTCGCCGATATCTGGTCGGGAATAGCTCCAATAGCATAAATCGACCTGTCCCACAACTGAAATCCGAAATGCTCGTAAAGCCACGCTTCTATTCCGTTGATATTTTTCAAAAACACCCAGCCGCTCAGTGTCCCCAACGCGGAACCAAAAATCCCGACCAAAAACGCGAAATATAAAAATAACCCGACCACATTTCCGCTCGATACCCCCACACTCTTGAGTATTCCTATGTCCTTGCTCTTGTGGCTCACTATCATATAAAAAACAACAAACACGATAAAAACCGTCGTGAGGCCGACGAGTGCGAACATAAACGTCACTATCACCTGCTCTTTTTCCATCGCCGCTATTGTCTCGCGCCGGTATTCCTTCCAGCTTTCGACCCGCACCTGCTTCAAAAGCTGCGCGCTTTCCGCACCCGCTTTCGACTCGACAAACTTTTGCCACATCGTGCGGACTTTATCGCAACCCCGCTCAAGATTCATACCGGGCCTGAATTTTATATGAATCGCGCCGTCCCGTTTGACCGCGCCAGCCATCCCGCAAAGGACCTGCGCTTGCTCGAACGGCAGATAAACAACATCGCTATCGACCCGCGCAAGCCCGCTTTGTGAAACGTCGCTGAAATAAAACGTCTTGGTATTGACCACATCCGTCCCCGCCTTGGCAAGAGCACCTTTGGCCGTCAACGGAAAACATGTCACCTCAAGTGCCGTCCTGCTCGGTCTCGGTTCGAATAAATATTTTCCCCTCGCATCGCGATTCAACAACAAATCTATTCCCAGCACGCACCCCGGCAGATTCGGGTCGTATTCCGGTTCAAACGCCTTCGCCGCATTTGCCGAGCGATAATGCAGCGTCTGGGCGAAATTAGTCGCCCTGCTGAAACTAACGGGGTCAATCCCTACTATTTCCACACCGATACTTCGCTGCGAATGCGCTGCACTTACAAGCCCGTAGCTTTTTATCACCGGTGAAACGGCCTCGATAAAATCTTCCTCACCCAGCTCTTTCGAAAAATCTTCATAATATGGAAATCCCGTAAGCGATTCCGTCCCCACCACACAATCCCCGGTAAACTCGTGGTTCTTTTCTTTAAAATCCCGTACCAGTCCCGTCATCACCGTCATCACAACGATAACGATAAATACGCACAGCGCCACTGCGACAAGCGCAAGCCAGCTTATCCGCCGCTTTACCAAATACCGAATTGCCAGAATAAACTTATACATCGATTCTTTCTACTCGTACCTCAGCACTTCTACAGGTCTGGTTCTTGCTGCGATAATCGCCGGCACAAGCGCGCCCGCCGCCGCCGCTATCACAGCGAAAATTAATATCGGCATCGCCGCACTCCAATCCATCTCGTTCGGAATTTTGCTGAACATATATGTGCTGCTCTTCCAAAGCTTCAACCCGAACAGAATTCTTATCCAGCCTTCTATCGCATTTATATTTCTTGTTATTATTGCCGCGATCAATGTCCCCAAGACCCCGCCGCCGATTCCGACGCACCCGCCAAAACCCAGGAAAATAACACCAGCCGAAAAATCCGTCGCCCCGCAGCTTTTTATTATCGCGATGTCCTTCAATCTCGTAACCACTATCATATAAAAGATGCAGAAAATAAGCATCACAACGCTCAAACTAACCACACCGAATATAAGCATTAATATGTCCATCTGCTTGCGGAACTCAGCCACGTACTGCGCCTGCATCTGCTTCGACGTCGCGATACCGGTCTGCTCTATCAGTAAATCATTCCATTCGAGGTGCTGCCTGGCGAACCGACTCCAGATTTGGCGTATCCGCTCCAGACTCGCTTCCGGTGTCACACCCTCGGCAAGTTTAATCTGAATCTGGTCGGCAACTCTGCCGTCTTCGCCCGGCTGTACCGCTTTTTGAAGCGAGTCTATCGGCATATAGATAAACGTCTTATCAAGATAATACGCCCCCGTAAAAACAATGTCGCTGATTGCAAACTTAATGACCCTGCGTCTGATTTGTCCGCTTTGTTCTTCACTTGCGGTTCCCGTCGTAACGACAACCTCCCGACCAATCATTTTATCAATAGCGGCAAAATCATATTCGTCCGTCTTTTCATCAGGCTCGGCAATCACGCCTATACCGACAAATCCGCCAAGCCCTTCCTTCGCCTGCCGCAGGCTGAAACTCGGTGGCCCAACTGAATTTTTTTGTTCGAGCAGAGAACTTTTAAATCCTGTCACCGCCGCTTTCGACGCCGGCTCTATGCCGCTTATCATCACTGCGCGGACATTACCCCCACCGAGATTAAGCAGGCCCGGCACAGACAATGTCGCCGTCGCCGCCTCAACATCCGGGTCTTGTTTAAGCTGCTCAATTAATTCCGTATATCCCGTGAATTTTACCGGCGGAGCGATTACCACGTCCCCAAGCATCTCCGTGGCCACACCTTCAAACGCGTTAATAAAACCGTTGAATAGATTTGAAACAACTATAAGTAATGCCGTCGAGACCGCTACCGCCGCGATACTCAGGAACACTATTTTTTTCTTACGCAAATATCGCAGCCAGAGAAAAACTTTCAGCATAATTTCGCTTCTCGCATTTCGGTCCCGGCAATTGCGGCTTCAATCAACCCGGCTAATCGCTGTCCAGATTTTTCAGAAGTGGAAACAAAATTACGTCCCGGATACTTGCCGCACCCGTCAGCACCATCACAAGCCTGTCAATTCCAATGCCCAGCCCGCCCGCGGGCGGCATCCCGTATTTCAACGCCAGCACGAAATCCTCGTCCATCTTCGCCATTGTCTCTTCCTGCCCGCGAAGCTGAAGCCGGAAATTTTCCTCCTGCACCGTCGGGTCGTTCAATTCCGTATACGCGTTCGCAAGCTCCATCTTGCCGATAAATAGCTCGAACCGCTCCGCATATCGCGGGTCGCTTTTTTTCTGTTTCGTCAATGGACAAAGCGCCGCGGGATAGTCCAGCACAAACGTCGGGTCAATCAGATGTTCCTCCACCGTATGCTCGAACACCTCGTTGACAACCACGATGTCATCCATCTTAGAATGGTCTATTTCGAGCCGCTCCGCCTTGTCACGTATTGTTTTTATGTCCTCTATATCGCAGCCGCTGTATTCCTTCAAAAGTTCCGCATACGTCGCCCGTCTCCACGGCCGCGTAAAATCTATCTTCATCTCTGAAAACTCGACTTCCTTGCTCCCACAGAATTTTTCCACCAGCCCGCTTATCAATTCCTCCGTCAGTTCCATCATCACGTTATAATCGCCGTACGCCTGATAAAGCTCCAGCATCGTAAACTCCGGATTATGCTGGCGGCTCAATCCCTCGTTGCGGAAATTCCTGTTTATCTCGAAAACTTTTTCCATCCCGCCGACAAGAAGCCTCTTCAAAAACAGTTCTGGCGCAATCCGCAGGTACAAATCCATATCGAGACTGTTATGATGCGTTGTGAAAGGCCTCGCCGCCGCTCCGCCCGCTATCGTCTGCATCATCGGTGTTTCAACTTCAAGAAATCCTCGCTCCTGCAGAAACTGCCGAACCGACGCCAAAATGGAACTGCGGGTTTTGAACCGCTCCATCACTTCAGGATTTACCCAAAGGTCAACGTATCTGTGCCGGTAACGAAGGTCAACATCCGCAAGACCGTGAAATTTCTCCGGCGGCTGTGACAGACTTTTAGAAAGCAGCGTCACCTCATCCGCCCATATCGTGATTTCACCCGTCTGCGTCCTGCCCAATTGCCCGGCGACTCCGATGATGTCGCCCAGTTCAAGCAGCTTCACGAACTCCCAGTGCTTGTCCAGCAGCTTCTTGCTTAAACCCGCCTGTATCGTGCCGCTCCGGTCGCGAAGCGTCAGGAAAATCAATTTGCCGATGTCGCGCAGCAGCACAATTCTTCCTGCGCATTTCGCCCGCTGTGTCTGGTCTCCTTCTTTAAATCGGCCCCTTATATCGCTCGCCGCCTCCGCGCCCTCGTACCTGCCTCCGTACGGGTCTATACCCATCTGTTTGATTCGTAGCAGTTTCTCCTGCCTCTGCTGTTCGAACTTGTCCGCCATCTATCTCCCGCTTCCTGCTGCAGATTTTGCGCTCTCGCGTCCAATCAATTCCGTTTTTATTACCAGAACGCCCACCTCAAGCTGCGGGTCGGACTCCAGCATCTCGGCAAGCGTATGTTTCTTCAGAGGCGCCCCTTCTGTCTTGTGGTCGGCCCTGACCAGCACATCATTGTCCCTCTGGACTTCCATCATATTTTTAAGCTCTTCCGCATTTAGCTTTACTTCCACGTCGGGACCGACCCCCCAGTCCTTCCTGCCCTGCTTCTTCATCGCGTCCTGGCTTTCGACACGCTGTCCCGAAGGCAGATAATAATACGCCATTGTATATTTCAACTGCGCTCCGCCGTCGGGAAAAGTCGCTATTCCCTGCACGCTTCCCTTGCCGTGCGTCCTTGCTCCAACCAGTATCGCTCTTTTGTGCATCTTGTCCGCCAATGTCCCCGCCACAATCTCCGATGCGCTCGCGGAATATTTATTTATTAATATCACCAGCGGATAATCCGGATGTGTACCCACCTTATGCGCCGATGCGTATGTGGATGACACCCAAAAGCGCGGACGCGTTATTACTATCGTTCCACTGGACAGGAACTTATCCGAAACTTCCACCGCACTGTTCAGATACCCTCCTGAGTTGAACCGCAAATCCAGAATCAGGCCCTTCATCCCCTGCGGTTCGAGCTGGCCCAGTACCTTTTCGAGGTCGGTCGACGTCCGTTCGGAAAAGTTCGTCAAACGCACATACCCGATTTTGTTTCGCTCATCTACCATATACAGCCACTCGCCGTTCGACCTCGCCCATCCTCGAAGCGTCGGCACCGTAATCTTCGCACGATTTAAAGTAATTTCCTGCGTCTGCTCCTCGCCGGGCCTTTTTATCGTCAACGTCACCTTGGTGCCTGCAGGCCCGGTAATCATATGAACGGCGCACATAATAGACAAATCCTTCGTCGCCGTCCCGTTGACCTTCTCTATCACATCCCCCGCGTCCAGTCCCGAATTATACGCAGGTGTATCAGGAAGCAGACTCGCTATCGTCAAAACACCTTTTTCCTTAGTAATTTCTATCCCGATTCCGGTAAATTCATTCGTCATTGCCTTTTCAAAATCCTGCTTTTGTTTAGGCCAGACTATCACCGTGTATGGGTCAAGAGCCTCCAGAGAGGCTTCCGTGAATTGTGAAATAACAAGAGCCTTCGGCAGCCTGGCTGTAGTAGCGTTCAGTTCCAGTACTTTCTCGAAAATATCTATGAACTTGTCCTCACTGACACCAGCCATCGACTTGCTCATATCATCGACAATCGCTTTAAGGCCGGCCGAAAATGGCGTCAGCTTGCTGCGGTCAGGTGTAGCAAACGGCTTACCGAGGCTGCCCAACACGTCCTCCGACACCTTATCCATTACCTCCACAAGCAACTGACATCGTTTCAGACCGGCGCGGGCCATCTCCTGATAATCGACGGGATTGACATAGTTGTAATTCAGCACTCCTATGCCTTTGATAAATATTTCCTCGCTGACTCCTTCGAATCGCTCCCCGCTTGTCTCGCAGGGACTGTCCTGAAATGACGCCACTATATTGGCTTTTTCCAGCAGCTTCTCTGCGTGGTCGTTATACCACTGATTGCCTTCGTCAATTACCGCAAGCAGACTGTAACAGTTTATATACGAGTCCAGCCATTTCCCTTTCGACTCCAGTTCATAGGCTTTAGCGATGCTTTTTTCTATCGCTTCCTTGGCAAACTGCTGCGATAAAAGCTCTTTTTTCTGCGCCTCGCTTGCAAACTCGCAGACCATCGTTATCGTTGAAAGCATCTTCGTCCCGTTCGCGTCGTTGCTCTCCGTCACATTCCTGAGTTTATCCAGCTCCGCCAGTTGTTCTTTGTATTTGGCTTCGCGGGCAGCTTCGCGGCGAGCCTGTATCTGCTCGTATTGTTGAACAATAGCCGATAGTTGCTTCAGTTCACCGTCCTCGCCGCTGCTCTCTATCAGCTTGCCCGCCTCCGCAAATTTGCCATGATAGATTAGCTGCTCTGCAGCCTCGGCATTATTTGCGGCACTGGCCGCGACCGTTGTCGCCTTGTTGTCAACTACACTTGGCGCCTCAGCCGCATAGCCACAGCCGGCAATCACAAAAATCACAAAAAAACAGCTCAGCCACAGTCGCAAAAACAAAGTTTTAGAATAGTATGCTTTCACCTCATACGCCTTCAATTTAAGATTATTATCATCCGTTTTCGTCAACGTTTCGCAAACCTTTTACAGACATTCTGCAGCCTTACCCGTGCAGCCGAGAACCTTTAGCTTGTGTTTGACCATCGCTTTGATAGCGTCTCTGGCGGGCCCTAAATATTTGCGCGGGTCAAATTCAGCGGGCTTTTCCGCGAACACCTGTCTGATTTTTGCCGTCATCGCCATACGAAGGTCCGTATCAATATTGACCTTGCATACCGCCATCTTGGCCGCTTTGCTTATCGCTTCTTCAGGAACGCCCATCGCATCAGGCATATTGCCCCCGTATTTGTTGATAAGGTCCTTGAATTCCTTCAATACGCTGCTCGAACCGTGCATCACCAGCGGAAAACCGGGCAGCCTGCGGCCCACTTCTTCAAGTACGTCAAACGCCAGTTTCGGTTCACTCTTGAACTTAAATGCCCCGTGGCTCGTCCCGCACGCCACCGCCAATGAATCGCAGCCTGTCTTACCCACAAACTCTTCCACCTGCGCAGGGTCCGTCAGATGCTTGCTGATATCATTCGCGCTTATCCCGACCACGTGCTCCTCAATACCGCCTAACTGGCCAAGCTCCGCCTCCACAACTACCCCGCGAGGATGTGCGTACTCAACCACTTTTTTGGTAATCGCGATATTCTCCTCAAAAGGCTTGCTCGAAGCGTCTATCATTACTGACGTAAACCCGTCATCCACACACTGCTTGCAAAGCTCAAACGTATCCCCGTGGTCAAGATGCATCACTACCGGTATGGCCGGGTTCTCTTTTACCACGACGTCTATTATCGCCCGCAGATAGCTCATGCTCGCGTACGAACGGGCGCCTTTCGATATCTGCAGAATAAGCGGCGCCTTCTCTTCCGCTATCGCGCTGACAATGCCCTGCGTAATTTCCATATTATTGACGTTGAACGCGCCAATCGCGTAACCGCCTTTGTAGGCCTTCTTGAACATCTTCTTCGTGTTTACTAATGCCATCTTTACTCCTTACCTTTCTACTAATATCTACTTCCTGTTTAATTCTGCCGCTTAGCGCCTCTGCTAACCACAGCATCTACTTCATATATCTTCGCGACCCAATCGCAAGCTCCGGAACGCCTTGCGGCCATATACTGAACACTATCGCCTGCTCGTCCAGAGACTCGTCCGCACTGAATGTCAGACCGTAAAACAACCTATGATACCTCCTTATCAGCGTTATATCGCTTCGCATATTCGCACCGTAGTCAAAATCATACTGTTGCGCGAAAATAACCGTATAGCGAGGGTCGATTTCGTATGTCGCCGCGAATACAAACGCGTTCGACCCCTCCTCATTCAGCACGTTAACATTTCTCAGGTACCGGCTTCCTATATAATAGCTCAGGTTCGGCCACACAAGCCGCGCTATCCCGATATTGTACTGCTGCACAATACCGCTTTGCATATCATAGAAACCATCGCTCAATACTGCAAATGTATCGCTCACTCGCCATATATAATCAAAACCGAAATAATTTCGTCTTGGCCCGAACATCTCCACCCTTGTCAGACCTCCGGTACTCTGGATATCATCATTGAAAATCTGCGGCGCCGAAAAAACTCGCAGCGGCACCATCGGCTGGTTCCATACAAATCGGTCAGGCCCGCTGTCCTCGGCCGATTCCGAATCTCTTACGAATGTAATTTCCGTATCCAGTCGCATCCAGTCAACCGTCCGCTGTTTATCCGCGGGCCCGCGCTTCGTCTGAAGCTTCTGAGACAACGCCAGATTCACCATATCGTGCTGTTCCACAACAGAATCACTTTCAGTGAAAACCACCGCCGTCACCTCAGGGCTGATAATATGCCGCAATCCATTCACGTCCCAAAGCCGTGACCGCACCGCAGGACATACCTTCCAGAATTCCGTCCCCGCACGTACGCCACCCTCACCTATCCATATATCACGCTCACCGAAACTGCCGCTGTTGCTGCCGTCCACCAAGCTCCTCGTGAACCCGCTGCGGTCATCGTAACCGAATGTGCCCGCGACATACGGCACAACCTTGACTGCATCGAACCGCAAAGGCAAATCAAGCTCCGTTCGGTGCGATACAAACGTAAATTCATCCTCGTTAACTGCGAAAAAATTCTCGTTGCCGATTCGCTGACGAAGCCTGCTTATGCCCGTATCGCTGTAAAGCGTAAACGTGTCCCCGAACAGTGATTCGCCTGTGCGATGATATTCAAAACTCGGCAGCTCTTCTAATTCATCCGTGAAATTGTTTATGCGCCCCTTGCCCAGAATTGAAATCGCCCAGTTGTCCTCAAGCCGCTTAAGATGAACAAGGGTCTCCTGCCTGGTGCCCGTACCAAACTCGTCGCGGTAATACGATTCCAGAAAATGCTTGTCGGACAGATAAGAAACTTCGGTCGTAAGCTGCCAGTTGTAAGGTAAAAATTGCCGGTGCTGTACCTGGAAACGTCCGCGAAGTTCACGCGGTGGCTCAAGGTCTTCGCGACTGTCTATGCGCCCAAGACGGTCCTCACCGTGGTCGTCAATTATATATCCCAATACCCTCCCGAAATAATCCTCGCGTTCATATTCGATTTCCGCTCCCGCTCCAACACCGCGCTTACTGTAATAATCCAGGTCAAAAGTGCTTTTCGTTCCCTTCGGCTCGCGAAGCCCAAGAAGCCTCGACAGAAACCACTCCGTCTCAACCGACGTCCCCCACACCCCGCTGTTACCAACGTGAATCCTTTCAAACGGCACATCCGGTCTTTCACCATCGCTTGTCATTTTCGGCCAGTAGAATACCGTTGTGTCCTCAACTTTCAGCCGAACGTCTCGCATTTGGGCTTCAAAACTTTTGTCCGAAGCCTTGCCGGCCTCCTCATCAACAACTGTCGTATCGGTGATTTCCGCATCATCTGCCGTAAGCGAAATTTGCGGCTTGCAAAACTCACTGCTCGTAACTACGACATCCTGTGCTGAAAACTTGTTCGCCGACTCCTGCCGCAGTTTCGCCGCACGAACATAAATCGGTATCCCCCGCCGCTCGTCAAATGTCCGCAGCACCGAATCAATCACCACTGCTTTTTTATTTATAAAATCGTAATATATTTCTGCTGCACGAATAGTACGCGAGCCTTCGGTAATTATCACATCGCCGGACATGTAAATTGATTGTATCGAACCGCCTGCTAAAACACCTTCCGACGTGCTCTGTTCACTCTCTTTGTCTACTTTGCCACGCGTATAAAAAACAACCGCGTCATCCGCCTGCAATTCCAAAAGCCTGCCCGCTTCGTCCTGCTTTTGCCAGACATAAATCCTGCCGATTACCGTCGCCGCCTCCGTACCGTCGGCAAGCGCAAATTTCTCTATCTTCGGCGACTCCTCCCCCGCGGGCGCAAGATTCACAGGATAACGATAATGTATCTTCGCTTCGTTTGCTGCCGCCGCTTCTGCCTCAGGCTCTTCTTTTGGTTTCACAGCTTCCGCAACAGCTTCTTCCTCCTGTTCCTTGATAACAGATTTCTCTTCCTGCGGTTTTTCTTCCGGCCATCGCGGAACAAGCGCACGTTCCTGTACCACGAATCGAGGCCCTTTAGGCAGCCCCGACACCGCCGCCAGTCCTTCCTTATAAATTTCCAGCTCGCGATTGTCGCTCGTTTGCCGTTTATCCGCCGTTACAAAAATCTCCCCGCCGGTCGTAAGTTCCACAATGACCTTTTTATCTTTTTCCAAAACCGTCTCTTGCAATCCCGCCGTTTTCGCCAATGATGACTTTTCAATCTTTATCTCGTCACGCAGATATACCGTCGCCTCTGTTTCCGCTCCTGACTGCTTTAGCCACACCACCGCCCTGCTGCTCGAATACTTATTGCCCCCTATCGACATCGAAAAACCTCGTTCAAATACCAGCGAATGTTCCGCCCCGCTCAACTGAAATACGATTACTTCCTCACCAGCCAGATATAAATCCTGCCCCACAAACAACTGACCCTGCGCACAGACCGTTTGCGAAAGCCAGCCGTTCGCCGCGAAAACCGCCATGCTTAATATATAAAATACCTTCCTTGTTACTTCCATATCTATCTCTGCTTACTCATCCCTCCGGACTAAGGGGATTTCCGCAAATTATACCCACCCCCCTACCTAAATCCAGCATTATTTCGCCTCTATTAGCACAATAACCGTCAGGAAATTCATACGGGCAACAGCCCTGCCTGCATGGGCCGCGATATGCTCCAAATTCCACGCTGATTTCCACGACATCTAAGCTGCGACCATTTTTTACTATTGAATTTCGGGATTTTTTATGCAATAATATAGTGGTCTGTACCGTCGTATTATGTAAAATAATTACAAGACATAAGGTGTAAATATGAAAACCGCTAAACTTTCGATATTAATAATATTGACCGCTTTTTTACTCTCCCTGACGCCCGCATACTCCTCCGTCGCTTTTGGCGGTGGCCACCACGGTGGTCATCACGGTGGCTACCATCACGGGGGCCACGGACACGGGCATTATTACGGCAGCTTCATCTTTTTCGACCCTTTCTGGATGCCGCCGCTCTTTTACTCTCCGCCGGTCGTTTATGCTCCGCCCACCGTTTACGCTCCGCCGCCCGTTGTCGTTACTCCGACCCCGGCTTCCGTACCGCAGGTAAATTATAACGGCCTCGACAAAATCAGACTCAAAAAAGAAAACTTCCTCAAACAGCTTAAATCACCGAGTAAACCCGAAAGGCTAAGCGCCGTAATTGAATTGGCGGGATTTTCCTTTGATGAGCGCGTAAAGGCCGAATTGGAAAACATCCTGCTTTCCGACCCGGACCCAGCTATGAGAATCGTAGCCGCTTCTTCCTTCGCCAAGGTCAAGAACCAGGGCGCTTTGCCAACGCTCGAAAAAGTAAGAGTCCAGGATTCCGACACCAGCGTCCGACAGGCCGCCAACGACGCCATCAACCAAATTAAATCTTAATCTTAACACCCCCGGCGAATTCAAAAACCAAAAATCGAAATGCCGCATAACGATAATTAGATAATATGAAGGTCATCCGTCAAATGGTTATAATTTGTGAATTCACCAAAAACGCAAATTTAACCTTATTTGAAAGGATGACCTATGAAAACGAATCTA
>Ga0214473_10004864_pt1 | contig 16132 bp, 14 predicted proteins | sample RVTome_7_FD_203509 | JGI IMG/M metagenome (GOLD analysis project Ga0214473, IMG submission 203509) | Soil microbial communities from uranium-contaminated site in the Upper Colorado River Basin, Wyoming, United States - RVT98D197 | ecosystem: Environmental > Terrestrial > Soil > Contaminated >... | reverse complement strand
CCCATTCTCAACCGATCGGTAGCGACTCCCGAGCGCCATCTGGTCTCACGCCCGCAACGCTCAGTGGATCACCGCAACCGCCGCAAGTGGATCAGTTCCTGGCCGCCGCCGAAGGGCTGCCGTGGGCTACTGCCGCAGGCGCTTCCACTCGCGCGGCGTCAGCTCGAGCACGAGCCGCGCGGGATAGGTCGAGACGCGATCGATGACAGTCGCGGAGATAGACGAAAGGATTGATCTGCTGGACGAGCGAGCACAGGATGGCGGTGCGATGGGCGGTCAGCTTTTGCCATGTCCGTGGATCCCTCCCTTTATACGTGTCCACCCTGCGAAACCGCGTTGATAACTAAGCTGTAGCCAGACCCTGAGATTTGAAGTCCGTTGATAATCGTGCCCGAACAGCACGGAATCACAGATGATGGGTTGCTTCCCTCGATCAACACCGTCTGCCCGTTGATTGTCACGCTGGCCTGCATTCTTACTATGACAGGTAGCGGAATAGTGAGCGCCCAAAGCGCGCCCGACTCACCGGCAATCGCAAAATGGGCACTCTGGAAAGTTATGCTGGCGACGGCGTAGGAGAAAAGAACGTTTCCTTCCGACGAAGGAGGGGCGGAAACCAGCTCGAAAGCGCCGGACAGAGGCTCGGGAGGAATGCCGGCTGCATCAGGCGTAGGTGGAACTAAGGAAATCATACTGCCTTCTGTAAGCCTAAAAAGAATGGCGACCGTTGATGTTGGGCTGGGTGTTGCCGTGGGCGTCGAGGTCGGTGTTGCTGTCGCTGTCGCAGTCAAGGTGGCAGTCGCCGTCTGTGTTGGCGTGGGCGTGGGTGCGGCGTCGTCATTGTCGCCGCAAGCGGCGAGGCCAAAGGCTACGGTCGCAATCAGGCAGATTGTAACTGTTGAGCCGATGCGCTGAGCACTAGTAGAGAGCTTCGGGGTACGTCGAAAGGCAGGGCCGCGTAGCGAGGCCCGGTCCCCATCTGTGCCGTACAAAAACAGACCACCGCAGGTGCCCACCCTCGAGAGCCACTGGTGTCGGAGTTGTGATCCTGTCCGCGAGAAGAAAGGAAGCATTTGTTCTATGCCCCCCTTAGCCCGCACAAATACGCAGCTGCTCTGAAATATCAATACGTAAAGAGTAAAACGATTGGGAAGTTAGAATCACATGGGACCAAAACTAGGTAATGTTACGGATGCGTTGGATCGGCATTGGATTGAGCCGTAGAGCGCACGAGAACGCTGCGGGCGAGCTCTCCCTCGCCAGCTTCCGGGCGGCGGGTGCAAACAGGGTGGAGACTGCGACGCCACGCGGTTGTGAAAGAATCTGCCGGACCGTACAGGATGTGATATCGATACGCGCGCTAAGGTAGTGGAGGGGCGGCATGGAGCAGCTGGTGTTGCTGGCGGATGGGAAATTGGTTTCAGCCAGGTTTCTCGTCCGGCAACGCTGCCAGGAACTCATCGGGCGTCACGATTGGGCACGGGAACTCCGTTGCCAGGACGAGGACATCGCGATCGCCGGTAACGAGGTAGTCGGCTTTTCCAACGATGGCGAGCTGCAAAAAGGGCAAATCGAACGGGTCGCGGCACGCCGGGGTGCGCGGCGGCTTCGCCGGTATGGACACGGTGCGGCAGTAAGGGAGGTAATCCGCGAGCAATTCTTCTCGCTCATCGACAGACAAGTGGAACTTCGGGTAGGTCAGGGCCCGCATCAGCTCGGCGATCGTAGGGTGGGACGCAAGTGGCCGAAACCGCCCCTCCTGCCACGCTAGACGGAGTGCGGCGACGCGGCCCTGCGGAAACAGCAGCGCCGAAAGCACGGCGTTAGTGTCCAGCACAACGTCCGGAACGCGGCTCATTCGCGGGCCGCCCGGCGTCTCCTCCGCGCCTGCCGTCGTACCCAGGCGACAGCGTCGGTGACGTCCTGCTCGTCGATCCCGAGTTCCGCGAGCTTGGCGCGCACGGCGTCGGCGCGCTGGATGCGGACGGGCGTAAGGATGATCCTGCCGTCCCTCGCCTCGACCTCGAAGTAGTGGGTGGGCCCCACCGCGTTGGTCACGCTCTTCGGCAGCGTCAACTGGTTCTTCGCAGTGAGCTTCGTTAGCATCGTATTCCTCATGTCGGAAAGTAAGGTATCCTTACTATAGTCCGGCAGTTTGGTGCGAATCAACAGCGCATGACCCGACCTTCAGTGATGATTTCCTCCGGAAGGGGACTCGGCTTCTTCTCCCATCAGAAACCGCTTGGCCTCTTCTTCCTCTTCGATGTCGTGTCGGCTCTTCGGGTTCATCTTCTTCATCTCGTCGAGCTCATCCGCCGTAATGCGGGGGAGATGCCGGATGAAGTGGACCAACTTCCAACTGTCCTGGTCTGCCTCAACGCTGTCGCTGCCCCAAGCCGGCATTCCGGTGAGACGGATGCCGTTGTGGATGATGTAGAACAGCTCGCCGTCGGAGAGTGACTGCGTGTCGGACTTCCGCATGTCCGGCGCCTTCGGGTACAGGTTGCGTCCGATTTGCGTGTCGCCGCTACCGTCGTTGGCGTGGCAGATTGCGCAATGGTCGGCGAAATGGGCGCGGGCTTCGGCCAGGAGATCCTTGCTGAGCGAGATAATGGGGTTTCTCATCTCCCGTGCACTGCGCGGTATTGCGAGAATCCGCAGGCGCCGGGCGACGAATGCCTCGATCGGCATCGGTTCGTCGCGTGCGCTGAACCCATGTTGGAGGAGCATTGCGACGCCGGCGATTCCAGTACCGACGGCCACGAGAATCATCGTGAGGGCGACCTTCGTTGCGCGTGTCATAGGATATTCCGTTAGCGTCGGCCGGCGATGATTCCGTCCGCGCGCAGATCTTCACTCGACGCTCGCTCCGCAACCGTACCCGCTGGATTATCGTACCAACCGGGATCATCGTAGCTGCTCAGCTGCTCGCGCACTTTCAGGATCGTGAACATGCCACCCATCGTGATGGAGCCGAAGGGACCCTTTCCGCCGACCATGGGGATGCTGTTCTTCGGGACTGCCATGCCCATGTCGCCCATGTCTCCCATACCGGTTCGACCCATGGTCATGTACTCGGGCAGGAGTTGGCCGACCTTCTCGTCGAGGGCGCCCGGCTTCACACCGATCATGTTGGGAAACTTGTGCCCCATCTGGTTCATAACGTGATGGGTCATGTGGCAGTGCAGGGCCCAGTCACCCGGGCGTGCGATGAATTCGACTGTGCGTGAGCTACCTACTGGAACTAGTACGGTAGTCTCCGGCCACTGCGCCAACTCCGGGATTTGTCCGCCGTCAGTTTCGACGACTTTGAAGCTATGCCCGTGCAAGTGAATGGGGTGGTGATCCATGGCGTTGACATTGCCGATGCGGATACGTACGCGGTCGCCGACTTTGGCGACGAGTGGCTCCGTGCCGGGAAAGGCGCGGCCGTTGAAGGTGAGGACGTTGAAATCGGTCATCTCGTTCGGGTTGGGGCGGCTCGTTCCGACATCGATGCGCCACTCGTGCAGCATAATCGCGAAGTCGCGATCGATTGGCGGGTCGGGACGTGTGCGCGGGTGGATGACGAAGAGCCCTGTTGTCCCCAGCCCGATCTGCGTCATCTCGTCATGGTGCGAGTGGTATATCTGCGTCCCGTACTGATGGAGCGTGAATTCATATTTGAAGGTTTCGCCGGGCGGGATCGCCCGCTGGCTGAGCCCGGCGACGCCATCCATGCCACTCGGAAGAATCACGCCGTGCCAGTGTACCGAAGTGGCCGCGGGCAAGCGGTTGGTCACGTAGATGCGTACCCGGTCACCCTCGACCGCTTCAATCACGGGGCCATGCACGGCGCCGTTGTAGCCCCAGCACGTCGCCTTCAACCCGGGCGCAAATTCGTGTTCGACCTCTTCGGCAATGAGGTGATATATCTTGACGCCGTTCACCACCTTCCAGGGCAGCTTGACGCCGTTAGGCACAACGACGGGTTGGTAGTCCTTGCCGGGCAAGCCAGGTGCGGGCGTCATCGGCTCATCAGCAGAGGTCTTCGCACCGGTCAGTCCCAGGCTCTGTGCAGCGAGCACAGTGTCCTGCCGGGCGGAAGCCAAATCGAGCCGCTGTGACACGGCCAGCGACTCCAGCCCCTGTGGTGCTATCTCGGGTTCTGGCAACTCCGGCAGCCGCACGGCCATCGTCCATCTCGTGCGCGCGCCCCAGAGCCCCAGGAGCGTGTTCAGCTGTTCCCTCTCTTCCACAACTCGCTCCTCGGCCAAGGCCAGATCGAGCTTGGCCTGAGCCAGTGATTTCTGCTCGCTGCGCAAATCCAACTCGGTGATGTTCCCGGCGCGGTAAAGCGCTCTGGCAGCCTCGGCCGACGCCTCGGCACTCTGAACAACCGACCGGCGCATTTCAACCAACTGCTCGGTTTCTTGCAGAGTATAGAAGGCGGACCGCACTGTGGTGGCGAGGTTCACTACAGCCTCGCCCACGTGCAACTTCGCCGCTTCGAATGCCGCTGCGGCGACTCGTTTGCGAAGCGGCACCAGAAACAAATCGAAAAAGTCCTGGACCACGTCGCATTCCGCAGCCTGGCCGCTGAAGCGCCTTTCTATGCTGAAGACGGGATTCTTCAGGAGACCGGCTTGCACAAGATCGGCTTGCGCAATGCCGAGTTCTTCGTAGGTGGCCTGAAGATTCCGATTGTTCAGAAGCGCAATCTGCACGGCCGCCTCGATGCTGACTTCCTTCTCGAGCAGGCTGTCGATGTTTTGTTCCACTTCCGCGTCGGCAGTCGTGCCTTGGTTCCCGGAGACCGCAACGTCGAGATCTAATGTTCGAATCAACCTTTCAGTGCTTCAACAGTTTGATGATCACCACGACCAACAGCACAATCACCAGAATTCCGACGATGCCAAGAATCACCATCCAACTGCCCATTCCGGGCATCATCATGGCGCGTCTCCTTTCGTGCTCTGGGCAATCACACAGATGCTTCTGGCATTCGGCGTCGTCGTGCCTGAGCATATGCCGACCGCAAAGATTGGAGGCTGCGTACACCGCGACAGATTTGATACCCGGCCACCGTCACAAGTACGCACTCGTCGCGTACTGTTGCACCATGCGGTGTGTGTTGAAGAAGGAGGCATTGAGGGCGATGCAGTACCGCATGATCCGGGTCCACCGCTCTCGGTCGTTGAAATAGAGTGGCGCGATCACAGCACCCAACTTGTGGTAGAGGTCGCGGGCGTCCTGTTCATCCGAGTCTTGGCCCGTGCCCGACGCGTCGGGTCCGATCGACCAGCCGGTTACGCCCTCGATATGCCCCTCAACCCACCATCCGTCCAGCACACTCAAGCTGGGAACGCCATTGTGGGCCGCCTTCATTCCCGAAGTCCCCGATGCCTCCAGCGGACGGAGTGGCGTGTTCAGCCACAGATCTACACCGGCGGTCAGCAAACGGCCCAGGTCGATGTCGTAGTTCTCCAGGTAGGCAATCTTGATATCGTCCTTCAACGTCAGGGCATAGCGGAACACGCGCCGGATCAGTTCTTTTCCCGGTTCATCCTTCGGATGCGCCTTGCCCGCAAACACGATCTGGATCGGCCCGACGGTCCGAGCGATGTACTTGAGTTGCTCGGTGTCGGTGAAGATCAGGTGCAGGCGTTTGTATAAGGTTGCTCGCCGCGCAAAACCGATCGTGAAGGCGCCAGGTGCGAGCACGGTACCCGTCCGCCTGCTCACCTCGTCGACCAGCCGTACCTTTGCCGCGCTTCGTCACCCAGGACACAATATTTATGCCATTCAACGTAACGCAGCAGGGCTCTTAATCTTTAGCCCAATTTGTGGTTGCAGCGCTGCGACCACGCCCAACTCCATCGCCGCTAGCAATCTCGATCGCTCGATCGTTACCTTCACGGTGCTCGGCAGGAGGCGTGCATATGCCGACGGGTCCCACTCGACCGCAAGCTCGCGTTGGTTGCCCCACTGATCCAACTTCTGATCGAAGTACCCCTGCCGGTAGAGCAAGCTGACGCCCACCACCGGGATCCTGAGATCGGCATATGACTGGAGCGCATCGCCCGCCAGAACTCCCAGTCCGCCGCTGTACGTCGGCATGCGCGAGTCTATTGCCACCTCCATGGTGAAGTAGGCGATGCGCCGCGGCCTGCTATCGGTCTCCACAGGTGACAACCCACCGTACTCCTCTGGATGGGCTCGGAAGCTCCGCATGCAGAGTTGCGAACAAAAGTGGAAGGACTGGTTGCCGTGCGACAGTGAGAGGCCTTCTTCCGCCCGCACCGTCATGCCACATACGGGATCCTTGATCGTCTCAGTCATCAGGCGCGAACCTCACTGGATGTGGTGTTCGTCCATTCCACCGCAGCCGTTCTTCTCGAACGAACGTGCACATCCTCCCTTGAAACAGGCGTCGCCCGTGTACCCACCAGGATTGGTGAACTGCAGCCACTCGTTGACCGTGGCTTTCACTTGTGACGCGTCGTAGCGTTGATCGGCAATCAAGAATTTCGACAGTCCCCACGTGGCCTTGGCCAGGTTGCACGGGCAGCAACACGTGGCGATCGAGTACTCGGCGCAGCACGGGGCGGGTATGGAGGAAAGCGCTTCGTCCATCACCTTCTTTTGCCCGTGTGTCAGAACAATCGAGTGATCATAGGCAATGAATTCGGCCGCTTGCCGGTGCGCGTCGCTGAACTTGATGGAAGTTCCGGCTACCGGCTGGGCGCGTTCCGGTGCCGATGCGGTTCGCGAGAGAACGGTCCACCCGTAAGCAGCCAATGAAACAACGAGCACCCCGAACACACCCACGAGCCGGAAATACTTGGCCCCCGTCTTTCCAGCTCTGTTTCGTACTTCGTGTGATTTCATCAGATCTCCTGTCGTCAGTTGAGCGGTTCCGCTGACGCTGCTTGCTGCTTCAAATCCTGCAAGCTGCGCAGGCGCCCGCCGTGTTCGGAACGAAACACCTCCGCCGATCGCACCGAGGCGAAGGCGAGGATGTTGGGCATGCAGCGGTCCCAGCGTACCGGGAACGCCTCTCGCTGGGGTCCCACCTGCATGGTGTCGTGCAAATGCGTGCACGGCGACACGTCGCTACCCACCACGAAGACTGCCGTGTTGGGATCGATCGGCTTGCTGCTCTCATGGTCGGTGACGCTCACGATGGTCACCGACTTGTGCGCTTGGCGCCCATAGTTGAGGGCACAACTGAGACAGCAGGCTTCGGTGACCCGTTCGCCATCGGCCTGGAACTTCACCAGCGACTCCTTGTGCTCGTGGCGCAAGCAGTACGGACAGTGCCCAGCAGGCGGCCCGGTCCACCAACGCCAGATAGGCGGCGTGACAACGCCTGTAGCCACCCCGGCAACCAGTAACGCGCCAATCAGCCAAAGACGACGGTTTTCCATACGACCCTCGTAGCCGCTCAGTGCCCGCGCAATTCAGGAATCGGCAGCTGGCTTACATCCACCGTTCCACGCTTCATTTCGAAGTTCCACTTCCAGAACTCATAGATGGGCGGATACACCAGCAGTTCCATGATGAAACTGGTAACCAGCCCGCCGATCATCGGTGCGACGACGCGCTTCATCATGTCCGCGCCCGTCCCGAGCGACCACATGATCGGCATCAGACCCATCATCGCGGCGCTTACCGTCATCATTTTGGGACGAATGCGCTTGACCGCACCCTGAATGATCGCCTCGTAGAGATCTTCCTTCGTCCGCATCTTCCCGCGTCGGACGGCATCGTAGTAGGAGAGGTCGAGGAAGAGCAGCATGAACACCCCCGTCTCCGCATCGAGCCCCATGAGCGCAATCATCCCCACCCACACCGCAATGGAGGTGTTATAGCCCAGCAAGTAGATCAGCCACACGGCGCCAACCACGGAGAACGGCACTGCCAGCATGACGATGGTCGCCTTCACGGCGGACTTGGTATTCATGAACAGGAGAACGAAGATCAGGAAGATGGTGATCGGCACGACGACCTTCAGCCGCTCGCGCACCCGCAACATGTTCTCGTACTGGCCGCTCCACTGCAGCGCGTACCCGGTGGGCAACGACACCTTCTGCGCCACCAACTTCTTGGCTTCCTCAACATAGCCGCCGACGTCCCGTCCCGTGAGATCCACGTACACGTACCCTGCCAGCATGCCGTTCTCATCGCGGATCATGGCGGGACCGGAGACCATGCGGATGTCGGCAATCTGGGCCAGGGGCACCTGGGCGCCGTTCATGGTCGGGACGAGCACGCGCTGGAGCCCCTCGACGCTGTCGCGCTCCTCGCGCGCATAGCGCACGTTGACGGTGTAACGCTCCCGGCCCTCGATCGTGCGGGTAACCGGCTCGCCACCGATGGCGGTCATGATGACCATTTCGGCTTCATCGACACTAAGCCCGTAACGCGCCAACTGGTCACGGCGCAGGGCGAAATCGAGGAAGAACCCGCCGGCAGTGCGCTCGGCGTAGATGCTGCGTGTACCGGGCACGTCCCGGAGCACCGATTCGATCTGCGTGCCGATCCCCTCGATGACAGCCAAGTCCGCCCCGTAGATCTTGATCCCAATCGGCGTGCGCACCCCGGTGGTCAGCATATCGATACGCGCCTTGATCGGCATGGTCCAAGCGTTCGTAACCCCGGGGAAGCGCAGCTTCTGGTCCAGCTCCGTAATCACGTCTTCCTTGGCAATCCGATCGTACCAGACGTGGCGCAAAGGCGCCTGCAACCACTCCGGCCAGTTCGAGTAGAAGCGCGGGACGCTCCGCCATTCGGAGCCAGGTTTGAGCAGGATCGTCGTCTCCATCATCGAGAACGGCGCCGGGTCGGTCGAAGTCGCGGCACGCCCGGCCTTGCCGAAGACACGCTCGACCTCGGGGACCGAAATGATGAGCTCGTCCATCTTCTGCAGAAGCTTCTGCGCCTCAGTAACGGACAGGCCGGGTAGCGTGGTTGGCATGTAGAGCAGCGTGCCTTCGTAAAGCGGGGGCATGAACTCCGAGCCGAGACGCATGTAGATGGGCACGGTGGTCAGCATCAGCAGAATCGCCGCCGCGATCGTGCTCTTCGGAAACCGCAGCACGAAGCGGCACGCCGGCTCGTAGATGCGAAAGAGAATGACGCTGATGGGGTGCTTTTCCTCCGGATAGTAGGTGCCCACGGCGACCTGGTTGGCGATCCATGACAGCCACCGGGGTCGGAACTGAATCGGGTCCATCCGAGCGAACATCATCCGCATTGCCGGGTCGAGGGTGATCGCCAGGATGGCGGCGATGGCCATGGCGAGGTTCTTGGTGTAGGCCAGCGGCTTGAACAGCCGTCCCTCCTGGTCCACCAGGGTGAAGACCGGCATGAAGGCGACCGCGATGACCAGGAGAGAGAAGAAGACCGACGGCCCAACCTCCTTGAGGGCGTTCAGACGCACGGCGTGGAAGTCTCCCTGCCGGCCGCCCTCCTCCCACAGTTGGAGTTTCTTGTAGGCGTTTTCCACCTCAACGATGGCGCCGTCGACGAGCACGCCGATGGAGATCGCGATGCCGGCCAGCGACATGATGTTCGAAGTGACCCCCATGAAATACATGGGGATGAACGCGAGCAAGACCGACACCGGAATGGTGACGATCGGAATGATGGCGGAGGGGATGTGCCAGAGGAAGATCAAGATCACGATGCTGACGATGACCATTTCCATCAACAACTCTTCCTTCAGGTTGTCGATGGAGCGCTCGATCAACTCCGACCGGTCGTAGGTCGTCACCAGCTCGACCCCGGCCGGCAAGGAAGCGCGGACCTCTTCCAGCTTCGCCTTCACGCGTTCGATGACGTTGAGAGCGTTTTCGCCTTGGCGCATCACAACGATGCCGCCGACGGTATCCCCCTGGCCGTCGAGATCAGCCACCCCGCGCCGAATCTCTGGCCCCAAGACGACGCGCCCGAGTTCCTGGACGCGGATGGGTGTGCCATTCATGTCTTGGCCGACGACGATTTCCTCAATTTCCTTGATTGAGCGCGCGTATCCCCTGCCGCGCACCATGTACTCAGCGCCGGCAAACTCCACCAGGCGGCCACCCACGTCGTTGTTGCCCGCACGGATGGCGTCGACGACCTTCTGAATCGGCATCTTGTAGGCCAGCAGGGCCTCCGGCTTGAGGTTCACCTGATACTGCTTCTGGAACCCGCCGATCGAGGCAACCTCCGCTACGCCCGGCACACTTTGCAGCCAGTAACGCAGGTACCAGTCCTGGAACGTACGCAGTTGCGCCAGATCATTCGTCCCCGTCTTGTCTACCAGCGCGTACTGATAGACCCAGCCGACGCCGGTGGCGTCGGGGCCCATTTCCGTCTGCACACCCTGGGGTAGCAGCGGCAGGATCTTGCTCAGGTATTCGAGGGTGCGGCTGCGCGCCCAGTAGATGTCGGTACCGTCCTGGAAGATGATGTAGACGTACGAAAAACCGAAATCGGAAAAACCACGGATGGCTTTGACCTTCGGCGCCCCCAAAAGGGCCGTGATGATCGGGTAGGTGACCTGATCCTCGATGATGTCCGGGCTGCGGTCCCAGCGCGAGTAGACGATCACCTGGGTGTCAGAGAGGTCGGGGATGGCGTCGAGCGGCACGTTGCGCACGGCGTAGAGCGCCCCGGCAAGCGCCACGGCCGTGAGGATGAGGACGAGGAACTTATTGTGAGCCGAGAAGTCAATGATTCGTTCTACCATCGTTGCTTCCCCGCTCAGTGTGCATGGCCCGAGGCTCCGCCGGCCTGGTCGGTGCCCGCGGCGGCAAGCGCCGCTTTCAGCTTCGATTCGGAGTCCACGAGGAAATTGCCTGAAACCAGCACCGGCTCGCCGGCAGCCAGACCATCGAGCACCTCGAAGCGATCAGGAAGTCTCATGCCGAGCTTGAGCTCTCGCGGCTCGAAGAAGCCTTCGCCGCGGTCCACGAACGCGATGTCGCGCGTTCCGGTAGAGATGACCGCGCTTTCCGGTACGCTCAGCCGCTCACCCAGGTCGGCATGGATCTCGACCTGCGCGAACATGTCGGGCTTGAGGGTGAAGTCGGGATTCGGAAACTCCAGGCGCACCTTGACGGTACGGGTCTCCGCGGACACGGTCGGGTAGACAAGTGTAATGCGACCCTCGAAGGTGCGTCCGGGAAGATAGGACAGTGTCATCTTTGCCGTCTGTCCCAACTGAACGAAGGGCAGCTCGTACTCGTAGATGTCGGCGAGAACCCACACGCGGCTCAGCTCCGCGATATCCAGGAGCTTGGTGCCGGGCTCGATCCGGTCTCCCTGCGTCACGTTGCGAGTGATGATGTGCCCATTGATGGGGGCGTGTAGCGTCATCATAGTGGGCACTTCGCCGGTCTCCTTCAACGCCGCGATCTGCTGCGGCGTCAGGTCGAACAGCAGCAGCCGGCGGCGGGCACTGGCTAACAACCGCTCGCCGCTGTCGCCCGCCAGCTCGGAACCCGCTAGTCGCTCACGTCCGCGCAGCGCCAGCAGATACTCCTGCGCTGAAGAGAGCAGTTCGGGGCTGTAGATGGTGAGCAGCGGTTCTCCTTTCTTGACCAGCTGCCCGGTGCTGTTGGCGTACAGGCGCTCGACCCAGCCGGAAACTTTCGCGAAGACGTTGCGCAGGCGGGTCTCGTCATAGGTCACGCGGCCGACCGTGCGGATGGTGCGGACGAACGGTTCTTTTTCGACCGGAGCGGTTCGCACACCAATCAGTTGGCGCTTCTGGCTGGAGACCCTCAGGGGCGCGCGGCCCTCGACCACCGCGCCACCGTTGGCGGCAGCCTCCTCGACCTCCTCGGGGACCATTTCCATCCCCATGGAGTCCTTGCCCGGCCGGTCCGACACTTCCCCGGGATTCATCGTGGAGCGATAGATCACTTTCTTCTTGCCGGCCGGAGTGGCCACCTGCTGCCCGTGTTCACCCGCGTGAGCGCTCTGTTCCGCCGTGTGCCTGCCATGCTCCGGCGGGTCGGCATCGCTCTCCTCGATTGGCACCAGGCGCATGCCGCAGATTGGACAATCACCGGGCTGATCCGAGACCATCGTGGGATGCATGGGACAATGGTACCGGGGTGCCTTGACGGCTGGCGCAGGTGGCGCGCCGGAGCTCGATCTGCCCGACAAATACCCGGCGGCCGTGGCAACCACGGCCGCGATGACCAATGCCAGCACAATCTGCTTCCATCTATTCGCAGTCATTTGTAACCCTTTTCAAAGCTTGCCGCGCGCACGACCTGCATTTCCGCGTAGGCCGAAACCATGTGGCACCGGACAGAGCCCGGTGCCACCAGTGGGACCGGGCTCTGTCCGGTCCATGATCGCCGCGCCTCATGGCGAGCTGCCTTCCGCATTGTCCTTCGGCAGCAGACCGGCGGCCTCCTCCACGCGGGCGAGCGCTTTGTCGAAATTGGCAAGCTCCTCATAGTACCGCAGCCGATAATCGTTCAGGACGGTGAAGTTGTTGACCACCGTAAGGAAGTCGACCTTGCCGACCTGATACGCTGCGGACGCCGACTCCAAGGCAATCTCCGCCTGCGGTCCCACCACTGCGCCGTACAACTCTACAAGACGGTCTGCGCTGATTGCCTGCGCGTAGAAGTCCTTGAGTGTCGCCAGCACCTCCTGGCTGGTGTTTTGGCGACTCGCACGAGCTTCGCTTACCCCGGCTGCCGCCTCTCGCACACCGTAAGACTGCTTCCGCCAGAAGTAGAGCGGGATGCGGATGCCGGCTCCAACTTCCCACTCCGGAACGAGCGAGGCCTTGTTGAAGTAGTCGGCACGGAGGACGAAGTCCGGGTAATACTGTCGTTTCGCCAGGTCGAGATTGGCTTCAGCCCGGCCCACGTCGAACTGGGCGGCCTTGAGGTTCGGCGCCTGTTCCTTTGCCAGACTCTCGAGCTGATCGAGGCTGTAGGGGAGCGGTCGCTTCTCCAGCGCTGCTGGCACCCCTAGCGGCGCGGCTGGCGGGCGGTTTAGGATCGCGTTGACCATTGCCGCCGCGCTCTGGCGCATTTGCTCGAGACTGGTGAGCCGGCCGATGAGGATCGACAGCTCGACCTGTGCCCGAGCGACATCTTGCTGCAGGCCTTCTCCAACTTCGTATCTGGCCTCCGCGGCCCGGGCGAGCTTATCGAGGAGGTCCTTGTTCTTACGTACGATCTCGATCGACTTGTGAGCAAGGAGATAGTCGTTGTAAGCGATCCGGAGGCGGGTCAGGACGTTGAGGACCGTGGCGCGATAGAGCGCCCCTTCGCGATCAGCCTCGCGCGACGCGACCTTTTCCTTCAAGGCGCGTTTGCCCAGGAACGGCACCTCTTGTTCTGCGCCGAAACGCAGGAATGTCATGTCACCGCTGCCTTGCCGAAAGCGGTCGAAGCCTTCGTTGTGGTAGGCGGTGTTGAGCATCGGATCAGGAAGGGAGCCTTCCTGCGAGGGGCGCGCTTGCGCCGCGCGCCAGCGCTGCTCCGCCGCTTTAGTCTCCGGATTGTTCGCCAGCGCATATGCCTGCAAGCGCGGCAAGTCGGTTGCCGTAGCGAAGTCCGGCTCGCTCTGAGTCGCAGCGGGTAGCGCCCAAAACGGCAATGCCGAAAAGGCGATTGCCAGTAATTTCATTGCATTTCGCCGACGCATTCAGTCTCCCTCAGTTTTCCGTCGATCGCCGACTCCAAATCCCTGACAGGCCTCTCAGCGCAGAACGTGCCACCGCCGTCGCGAAGCGATCGTGGTGCATGGACCGGCGGCGCAAGGCGCGAACTGCAGAATAGTCTACAGTTGGTTGAGACTATCCTGCAGGCGCTACGAGCCGGTCTACTCGTCGCGGTCGTCTGAGCCGCCACGCGCGTCAGCCAAGCCGAACTTCTGCATGCGATAGAGCAGGATGTGGCGCGGCACCCGCAAAAACCGCGCAGCTTGGGAGCGATTCCAATTGCTCCGCTCGAGGGCCTGGAGGATGGCTGTCTTTTCAACCTCATCCAGGCTGATTCCGTCGGCAGGTAACAGCAATGAAAAACTTGTCGCGCCGGCGCGCCGCACCTTGACGGTGTCCGGGACCGCCGCCGCGGTGACGGTGTCACCCGAGAGGAACAGGACGATGCGCTCGCAAACATTCTCCAACTCGCGCACGTTGCCCGGCCAGTGGTAGGCCCGCAGCAGGTTCAGCGCTTCCGGGGTCACGGACAGCTCGCGGCCTTTGGCGTGTTTGCGGAGCAAATGGGTTACGAGAAGCGGCAGGTCTTCTTCGCGTTCCCTTAGCGGCGGCAGCGCAATGGGAACGACCGCAAGGCGATAGAACAGAGCGCTGCGGAACGTCCCACCGTTGACGGCGGCAGAAAGGTCTCGGTTGGTTGCAGCAACCACGCGAACGTCGATGCGCCGCGCCTTCGTGGCACCTAGCGGCTCGATTTCACGTTCCTGCAGTATGCGGAGCAGTTTTGCTTGCAGCGCTCCGCCCAACTCGGCGACCTCGTCCAGGAACAGCGTGCCCCCGTCGGCAATCTCGAACTTGCCCTTCTTGTTTTGGGTCGCCCCGGTGAAGGCGCCCTTGACGTAACCGAAGAGCTCGCTTTCCAGCAAGGTTTCTGGAATCGCGGCGCAATTCACCGGAACAAAAGGTCCATTTCGGCGGGTGCCGCTGTGATGCAGCGCGCGCGCTACCAGCTCCTTACCGGTGCCGGTTTCACCGGTAATGAGGACGGTAGTGTCAGCAGCAGCCACTGTCCGCAACGTGGCAAAGACGGCCTGCATCTTCGGTGACACACCGATGATGTTCTCAAATGAGAACCGCTCCGCAAGCTCGCTACGAAGCCGTAGGTTCTCCTCCGCCAAGGCGCGGTAGCGCAAGGCCTTCTCAACAACGAGCGCCAGCGCTTCAAGATCGAAGGGTTTGGTCAGGTAATCCAACGCGCCGAGCTTCATGGCGCGCACGGCGTCCTCCACCGCACCGTACGCGGTGATGACGATCACGGAGGTTTGCGGGCTCCGCGCTTTGACCTCAGCCAAGATCTCCATGCCCGAAAGATCACCAAGCATGATGTCGGTGATCACCAGAGCGAAACCTTCTTCCAGGCGTTGCCGCGCTTCCGTGCCGGACCCTACCGCGGTCACGGAGTAACCGTGGTCGCGCAACGTATACTCGATGACGGACCGCAAGTTCTGGTCGTCATCGACAACGAGGATGTTACCGGCGGCAGTCATGACGGAAGCAAGGGAAGGCGGAGGCGAAACACGCTCCCCACCCCCGCACTGGACTCCAGCGTCAATGTCCCGCCGTGTTCAGTCACCAGCCGGCGCGCGATGCTCAACCCCAAGCCGGTACCCGAAGACTTGGTAGTGAAGAACGGACGGAAGATCTCTTCCCGGTTCTCGGTGCTGATACCAACTCCGGTATCGGCGAAGGTGATTTCTGCCCACGCCGGTCTTCCATCCGTCCCGGCAGCGGCCGTGGACTTAATATGCAATGTTCCACCGTTCGGCATGGCTTGCACCGCATTCAATACCAAGTTGAGTAGCACCTGGGTGACCCGATGCACATCGATAGGCACATGGAGCGGTTGCAGTCCCTCTCGCTCAATCGTCACCCGGCTACGCTCCGCCTGAGGCCTGATCAGCTCGATGACGGAGCTGATCGCCGCCGTCACCTCCGCTTGTCCCCCTTTGCTCACCCCCGCCCGAGCGGCGCGCAGATAGCCTGCGACCACCCGATCGAGCCGGTCAACCTCGTCGATCACGATCTTCGCGAAGCGCCTCTTTTCATGCGCGGGTGGCTCACCGCTCAGGATTTGCACTGTCCCGCGGATGGAGGCAAGAGGATTGCGGATTTCGTGAGCCACATCAGCGGCCAACTCGCCGAGGGTCGACAAGCGCTCGACCTCCCGGAGCGTCTCCTGCATCTCTGCCAGCTGGGCGGCGTGCCGGCGCAAATCCTGGTGCGCCTCCTGCAGGTGGGCCAGTGCTTCTTCAGTCTTGAGCCGCTGGTGCTGCTCCCGCTCGACCAGGAGCCCGGTGAATCCTCCCACCATCACGTACAGCAGCATTTCCACCATCTGGTCAATGCGCTCATTTGGCGTAAGGTGCAGCTGGAAGAACATATGCGGGGTGTAGAGAAGCGCAGCCACCA
>Ga0214473_10004863_pt1 | contig 16133 bp, 11 predicted proteins | sample RVTome_7_FD_203509 | JGI IMG/M metagenome (GOLD analysis project Ga0214473, IMG submission 203509) | Soil microbial communities from uranium-contaminated site in the Upper Colorado River Basin, Wyoming, United States - RVT98D197 | ecosystem: Environmental > Terrestrial > Soil > Contaminated >... | reverse complement strand
GAGCGGGCCGTGCCTGAAGCCGAGTGCCAGCCGGCAGCCCAGATCGAGGTCCGGAGCCTCGCCGATGCCCCGATCGAGGATATTCACGCACTGCGACCACAGCACGCCGAGCAACCGGTCGCGCACCACTGCCGTGACATCGGCAGGCACCGGGACGCGCTTGCCAATGGCGCAGGTGGCCCAATTCGCAACCGAGCGGAAGATCGGCGCCGGGTCGTAATGCCCGCCCTCGGCCTCAGCCTGCAGCGTGTTGGCCTCCGTGATGATCGGGTTGCCGTTCGCGAGGTTCAACACGTAGAACGGACCCGCATGCACGAATTCCCCGGCCACGCTGTCGATCTGCGCCGCAGTGGCGCGCGCCAGGCAATGCGCGGCGTCGTTGCACCAGTTGTCGAATACGCGGTCGAGCATGAAGCATTCCACGTCCGCGGTAATGAGCGGCACCTTGCCCGTGACGCAGAAGAACCAGCGCAGGTACTCCACGACTTGCGAGTCCGTTTCGCGCGCGCGCACCACCTCGACCACGGGATTGCGCCACGCGGGTGCGAAGAAATGAGTCACCGTGGCGCGCGCCTTGTGCTTCAAGCCGGAGAACACCCGCGCTGCCGGTAGCGAACTGGTATTGGAGGTGATGAGGGCATCGGCCGGCACCAGCGTCTCGACCTGCGCGAAGATCTTCTGCTTGAGTGCGAGGTCCTCCGTCGCGGCCTCGAGGACCCAGTCGGCCCCGCGGATCGCCTCGTAATCGGTGCTGCCCCGCACGCCGCGCGTCACCGCGGCGGCTTCCGCCTCGCTCATCTTGCCGAGTGCGCGGGCTTTGGTCGCATACTCCCCAAAGCGCGCCAGGGCCCGGTCGACGGCCGCCTGCGCGACGTCCACCAGCACCAGGTCGAGGTCCGGGAGGGCGCACTTCAGGTAGTAGCCAATGTCGGGCCCGATGGTGCCCGCGCCGATCACTGCGACCCGCGATGGGATCGGCCGCAGGGGAGCCTGGAGCAGGGGGTTACGGTACCCGGCCATTGCCTGTACAGTATACGGTATACCGATACCGGGCAAGCCTGATGCGCATCGGAATTGACGTCGGCGGCACGTTCACCGATTTCGTCCTGCTGGAGGACGCCACTGGGCGCACTCATACCTATAAGTGCCTGACGACGCCCCGCGACCCGTCGGACGCCATCGAGGAGGGCCTGCGCTTCCTCGAAAGCCAGGTTCCAGGCTGCATCGCGAGGATGGAGGAAGTGATCCACGGCACGACGCTGGTGATCAACGCCATCATCGAGCGCAAGGGTGCCCGCACCGGGCTGCTCACCACGCGCGGCTTCCGCGACGTGCTGGAGCTCGGCCGTGAGATCCGCTACGCGGCCTACGACGCCTTCGCCCAGATGCCGGAGCCGCTTGTGCCGCGCGAGCGGCGGCTGGAAGTGGACGAACGCGTGCGCGCCGACGGCAGCGTACTCGTGCCACTGGACATGACGCAAGCGCGGGCAGCAGTGCGCGAGATGGCCCGGCTCGGCGTCGAGTCGGTCGCCGTATGCCTGCTGAATTCCTTCGAGAATCCGGCGCACGAACGGGCCCTCAAGCGCCTGCTCGCCGAGGAGTTCCCGCAGGCGTCGGTCTCCATTTCCTACGAAGTGCTGCCGCAGATCCGGGAGTACGAACGCACCAGCACGACGGTGACCAATGCCTATGTCAAGCCGCTCACCGAGACCTACCTGCGGCAGTTGCGCGAGCGCCTGGGCAGCCTGGGTTTTCGCGGCCGGCTGTTCATCATGCTTTCTTCCGGTGGCGTCACTTCGGCCGAGACGGCCGCGCAGTTTCCGGTGCGCATCATCGAATCCGGTCCGACCGCGGCCGTGATCGCCGCCCAGTACTACAGCAATCTGTTCCAGTGTCCCGAGATGTTCTGCTTCGACATGGGCGGCACGACCGCGAAGTCCTGCCTCATCCAGGGCGGCATCGCCGGGGTGGTGCCGACCTTCGAGGTCGGGCGCGTGCAGCGCTTCCAGAAAGGCAGCGGTCTCACCATCCAGGTGCCCGTGGTCGATCTGATGGAAATCGGCGCCGGCGGCGGCAGCATCGCGCGCGCCGGTCGGCTTGGCACGCTGCAGGTCGGCCCGCAGAGCGCCGGCGCCGAGCCCGGGCCGATCTGCTATGGGCGCGGCGGCGCCCAGCCGACGGTGACCGACGCGGACCTGCTGCTCGGTTACCTGAATCCCGGCTACTTTCTCGGCGGCACGATGCAGCTCGACGCCGATGCGGCGCGGCGCGGGATCGAGACGCAGGTGGCGCAGCCACTCGGCGTGTCCTGCCTCGAAGCGATGTGGGGCATCCACGACCTCATCAACGAAACCATGGCGGCGGCGGCGAAAACACACATCGCTGAACGCGGCGGCAATCCGCAGCTCGTCACGGTGGCGGCTTTCGGTGGCGCCGGCCCCGTGCATGCCTATGGGCTCGCGCGCAAGCTGGGCGCGCCCCGCCTGCTGGTGCCGCCTAACGCGGGCGTCGGCTCAGCGCTCGGATTTTTCACGGCGCCGCGCGCATTCGACCTGGTGCGCAGCCACAAGGTGCCGCTCACCACGGCGGATTTCGGGAAACTGGAAATGCTGTTTCGCGAGCTGGAAGCCGAAGGCGAGCGCACATTGCGCCGGGCAGGTGCCGAAGGGCCGATCGGGTTTTCGCGCTCGGTGGAGGCGCGCTTCATTGGCCAGGGATCGGAGACGAGCCTCGTCATCGCGGAGCGCGATTTCGGCGTCCTCGATCCCGGCGAGTTGCGCCGCCGCTTCGACGAAGCCTACGCGCGGCTCTACGGCCGCACCTATCCGGAGTCGCCGGTCGAGTTCGTGAATTTCTGCGTGCGCGCCAGCTTGCCGGTGGAGCAGCTGGTGCTGCCCAGGATTGCGCAGCGGGGGCGCACGCAGGATGCCGTCAAGGGCAAGCGCAAGGCCTATTGCGGAAGCGTGCGCGACTTCGTCCCGCACGTCGTCTATGACCGCTACCGACTTTCCCCGGGCGCCAAGCTGTCGGGACCCGCGATCGTCGAGGAGCGCGAGTCCACTGTGATCATCGGCGAGCACGCGCGGGCGCGGGTGGATGAGTTCGGTTTCCTGTGGATCGACCTGCCCAAGGAGCGAAGCCATGGCGACAGGCGTTGAGCCGCGCTTTGACCCGATCACGCTGGAGATCCTCTGGCGGCGGCTGATCTCGATCGTCGATGAGTCCGACGCAGCGGTCGCGCGCACGGCGTTCTCGAGCCTGCTGCGCGACGCGCACGACTACACCTGCATGTTCACGGACGCCCGTGGGCGGGAGCTCGCGCAGGGCACCCTCGCGACGCCCGGCCAGTCGGGCGCGATGGCGCTCGGCATCAAGCAGCTGGTGCAGGGCCTGCCGCCGGATTCCTTCCGGCCGGGCGACGTGTACATCACGAATGACCCGTGGGCGCTTGCCGGCCACCTGAATGACGTCTGCGTGCTCAGCCCGATCTTCCACCGCGATCGCCTGGCCGCCTTTACCGCCTGCATCCTGCACCACTCGGATATCGGCGGGCGGGTCGCCTCGGACAACCGCGAGGTGTTTGAGGAGGGCCTGTTCATCCCGCTGGTCAAGCTCTACGACGCCGGGCGCCTCAACCAGGGCGTGCTCGACATGATCCGCGCCAACGTGCGCACGCCTGAACAGGTCAACGGCGACATCCGCTCGCAGATCGCCGCCAACCACGTCTGCGCGGCGCAGATCGTGCGCATGCTCGAGGAATGCCGACTCGACGGCCTGGACGATCTCGCCGACGAGATCATCGCGCGCAGCGAGAAGAGCATCCGCGCCTCGATCGCGAAAGCGCCTGCGGGCATCTATCGCTCGGAAGGGGTGATCGAGCAGATGGAGGGGCAACCGGAGGTCTTGATCCGTTGCGCGGTCACGATCCAGGGCAGCGACATCACGGTGGACCTCACCGGCTCTTCGCCGCAGGTGGATTGGGGCGGTAACGTCGTCTACAACTTCACCTACGCCTACGTGCACATGGCGGTGAAGAGCATCTTCGACCCGGAAATCCCGAACAACGACGGCATCGCAGCGCCGATCCGCCTCATCGCGCCCGAAGGCACGGTCGTCAACTGCCGCCATCCCGCGGCGGTGGCGGCGCGCATGCAGATCGGGCACTTCATCACGGAGGTGATCTACCGGGCGCTCGCCAGGGCGCTGCCCGATCGCGTGGTCGCCGCGGGCGGCGGCACCCCGGCGACGATGCAGATGTTCTATGGCCGGCACGGCGATGGCCGCCCGTTCCACACCGTGCTGATCCGCGGCGGGGGCCTGGGCGCAAGCGCGGGACGCGACGGCGAGGGCAGCTTCATCTTTCCGGCCAACGGCGCCAATACCCCGGTCGAGATCCTCGAGAGCGACTCGCCCCTCATCGTCGAGCGCCGCGAACTGCTCCCCGATTCCGGCGGCGCCGGCAGGCAGCGCGGCGCGCTCGGCCGGCGCGAGGTGTTTCGCGTGCCCGACGACGCTTACGCGCCGCAGCCGCCGGTCAGCCTCGCCATCCAGTCAGGGCGGTTTCACCTCCCGCCCGAGGGCCTGTTCGGCGGCCAGCCGGGCGCGCTCGCCCGCTTTCTCGTCAACGGCAAAGCTGGCAATCCGTACGGGCTCACGCACCTGCAGCCCGGTGACACCCTGATCATGGACGCGGCCGGCGGCGGCGGTTTTGGCGATCCACGCGAACGCGACCCCGGGCTGCTCGCACGCGACCTGCGCGAGGGCAAGGTGAGCCCCGAGAGCGCGCAGCGCGACTATGGCGCAGCGAAGGCGACTTGACTCGCTACGCTTGGGAATTACAGTCATGGGGCAGCACGAGGAGGAGACGGCCGACAGCCGTATCGACTGTCAGTTCTCCATCAGCAAACTACGCAGCTGCTCGCGGCGGCAGGGATGCCGGAGCTTCCTGAGCGCCATCGCCTCTATCTGTTGACGTAAGTCTTGCGGACATGGACATCATCCATACCAAGCTCGCTCCGCCTCCGCTGCGGGCGGACGCGGTCGTGCGTCATCAACTGCTGCGGTTACTGGATGTTGGGCGGCGGCGTATTCGCGTTGATCGTATGCGTGCCCGTGGGCTCGAACTCGAGCGCCGGGTCGCCGGTGGCGCCGGCAAACTTGGCGCAGGTTGCCGGTGCATCGGTCACAGTACCCGCGAGCAGTTCCGGGCAATACCCGCCGCCGATGTTGAAGATGCCCGGGCCCTTCCACGCTACTTTCTCGCTCTTATCCTGCCCCGCGTGGAACAGCGCACGGATCTTCGTGGAATCGTTCGACCAAGCGAGTTGTCCGCGAATCTCAAAAAGGTCTGGTTTGCCGTGCTCCTCCCCGTCAAACAGGTTGTACTGCGGGCCGCCGGAACCGAAATTGCTCAGGAAGAAAAACCGGCCGAGCAGATCGCCGGAAATGGGTCCGCTGACTGCGCCCTCGACCAACGCGCGCTCATACTGGTCATAACTGGCGTCGAGGTAGGCTGCGAGCGATTCGGTCGGTGCATTGGTGTAGAAGTTCAACGCGCCGCCGGTGGTATTGCGGCCGAACAGCGTGCCCTGCGGCCCCTTCAGGACTTCAATGCGCTGCAGGTCGAACTTGGGTCTGGAGATTAGCCACGGCTTGGACATGTACACTTCATCGACATTCTGGGCAACGGGTGAGTCGTATTGACCCTGGAATTCGTTCAGGCCGATGCCACGGATGTGCGCGCTCTGCAGGAAACTGCCGGTGATGTAGGACACCGCATTGGCCACCTGCCCCAGCAGTGCCTGCTGATCGCTGCCGGCGCCCAAATCCCGAATCGCACCTTCACCAAATGCGGACATGGTGATGCCGATGTCCTGCACGGACTGTTCGCGCTTCTGCGCCGTGACCGTAACCTCCTCAAGTTGCGCAAATGCGGGCCAGGAGGCTATCGCCGCGACCGTGGTCACGAGTGAAACTACGATAGGGTGGGCGATGTTGATGATGCTACGCATGTCTCCCTCCCGGACTCTGCCAAAACTTCCCGACCGGTCAAGTCAAGGACGCGCGGCGCGGGTGGCACATTGTTAGCGCTTCGCGTTGCGGTTGGCACCACCCGTTCGGGTGGTGTGCCCCGCCATCGGCGCCAGTACCATTCAATTCAAGGGGAGAACCCGAGTGCAAATCGATGAGTATGTCCGCCACGATGCGACTGCACTGGCTGGGCGGGTTCGGGACGGGTCCGTATCCGCCGCGGAACTGGCAGACTGCGCCAGAAAGGTGATTGCTCGCGCGAATCCGGCCATCAACGCCGTCGTGGAGGTGTTCAAAGCCGCCGTCGACCCCCTTCCCGCTTCGAATGCCCCGTTCACCGGCGTGCCGTTTCTGATCAAGGACCTGGTGCTGCACACTGCCGGGCAGACCATGGAGATGGGCAGCAGGCTGTGTGCTGGATTCAAGGCGCCCGCCCATGACACGGATCTGATGCGCCGCTTCCGGCAAGCTGGCCTGGTCACCCTCGGCCGCACTGCAACGCCGGAGTTCGGCTACTGCCCCAGCACCGAGGCGGTGTTGTACGGCCCTACGCGCAACCCCTGGGACCACAGCCGGATGCCCGGCGGGTCCAGCGGCGGATCTGCGGCGGCGGTGGCCGCAGGCATGGTGCCCATGGCCCACGGCAACGACGGCGGCGGGTCAATCCGCATCCCCTCCGGCTGTTGCGGGCTGGTGGGCCTGAAACCCACCCGCGGACGGACGCCCACCGGACCGGACTATCACGATCCCCTCAATGGCCTCGGAATCGAATTCGCGATCACGCGCACGGTGCGAGATGCGGCGGCGCTGCTGGACGCGGTGCAGGGACCTGGAGAAGGCGACGGTTACGTGATACCCGCCCCGGCCCGGCCCTACACGCAGGAACTGGCCACGCCACCGGGCAGGCTCCGGATCGGCTTCAGTGATCGGGCCTGGTCTGGTTCGCCCGTCGATGAGGAAGTACGCAACGGGCTGCGCCAAAGCGCGCTGCGGTTGGCGGCCCTTGGGCACCATGTGGAGGAAGCACGCCCCGAAATCGACTACGCGCAGTACATCGCCGGAACCCACATTATCTGGTGCGCGAATGTCGCCGCCTGGGTGGACCAGGCGGCCGCGGTCATCGGTCGCAAGGTGGACCAGTCAACGCTGGAGGCCACCACGCTTGCTTGCTGGCGCGAAGGTCGCGAGTACAAGGCCGCAGACCTGTTGGGTGCGCTCGCCACCAACAATCTCATCTGCCGGCAGGTCGCAGTGTTTTTCGCGAAATATCATCTGTTGCTGACGCCAACCGCTGCACAGCCGCCGCTGCCGCTGGGAACCATGAATGCCAATGACCCGGCGCTGGATGCGCGCGGCTGGACCGACAAGGTATTCAGCTACTGTCCGTTCACGGGTCTCTTCAACACCACGGGACAACCGGCCATTTCCCTGCCCCTGCATCGCACCGCCGCCAACTTGCCCATCGGCATGCAACTGGTTGGGCGCTGGGGCGACGAAGCGACGCTATTCCGCGTGGCGAGCCAGCTTGAGCAGGCCCATCCGTGGCCGCTGATCGCGCCGCCGTCGAGTCAGCTCGATTGATCGCTGCCGGAGGCCGCAGACCCATGAAGACCGGATTTCTCTATCACGAACTTTACATGTGGCATAACACCGGCAATCTCGCGGGGCCCATGCCGTTCGGGAACCCGGTCCAGCCGTATGAGCACTCGGAACACCCGGAGACCAAGCGCCGCTTCCGCAATCTTCTGGAGATCAGCGGGTTATTGAAGCAGCTGGTACGACTGGAGCCCCGGCCCGCCACGGACGAGGAAATCCTGCGCTTTCACACACCTGGCCACCTGGACAAGATCCGGTCGCTGAATGAGTACTTCGGCGCTGATGCCGGAGTCTTCACGCCGATGGGCCGCGGCAGTTTCGAGATTGCGCAGCTCGCGGCCGGCGGTGTCATCGAAGCCGTCGACGCGGTGCTGGCCAAACGCGTCAGGAATGCCTATGCCCTGGTCAGGCCGCCTGGGCACCATGCGCTTCAGGATCTCGCCATGGGGTTCTGCCTGTTCGGCAATGCCGCCATCGCCGGACTCCACCTGCTGGAGGTTCGCAAGCTGAATCGAATCGCCTTCGCGGACTGGGATGTGCACCATGGCAACGGCACGCAGACCGCGTTTTGGGAAGATCCGCGTGCGCTGACGATCTCCATGCACCAGGATAATTGCTTCCCACCCGACTCAGGGCACATGTCGGAGCGTGGCGCCGGACGTGGCGAGGGCTACAACATCAACATCCCATTGCCGCCAGGCTCGGGCGTTGGCGCGCATTAAGCTGCTTTCGACCGCGTCGTGGTACCCGCACTGCGCCGGTTCAAGCCGGAATTCATCATTGTGCCGTCCGGCTTCGACGCGGGCGCCCACGATCCACTGGGCCGGCAGATGATGACCAGTGAAGGCTATCGCCAGTTGACCCGCAAGCTGATGGCGGTGGCGGATGAGGTCTGCGAAGGCCGGCTCGTTTTGTGCCACGAGGGTGGTTACAGCGCCTCCACGGTGCCGTTCTTTGGCCTCGCGGTGATGGAGGAATTGTCAGGCATCCACACCGGCGTCAATGATCCCTTTCAGGAATTGTTGCACGGCCTCGGAGGGCAGGCCCTACAACCGCATCAGGATGCGGTGGTCAAGGCGGCGGAAGAGCTGGTGGGAAAGATCAGGTAAGAAGACAACACGATAACCGAGGCGCGCCCATCGGTATCGCCAACGTCATGCCGTCGCCTCGGTACGCTCGCCGAGTTCGGCGATCACCTGCTCACGGATGCGAAATTTCTGCACCTTGCCGGTCACGGTCATCGGGAAATCGCTGACGAACCGGACGTACCGGGGAATCTTGTATCGCGCGAGTCGCGCAGCCACGTACGTGCGAATCTCGTCCTCCGTGATGACACTACCCTCCCGCACGCGAATGCAGGCGCATATTTCCTCGCCATAGCGCGGATCTGGGATTCCGACGACCTGCACGTCCTCCACGTCGGGATGGCCGAACAAGAACTCCTCCAGCTCGCGCGGATAGATGTTCTCGCCACCGCGGATGATCATGTCCTTCAGCCGGCCGACAATGTTGCAATAGCCCTGCTCGTCGATGGTTGCCAAGTCGCCGGTGTGCATCCAGCCATCCGCGTCGATCGCTTCGCGCGTTCGCGGCTCGTCCGCCCAGTAGCCGCGCATGACGCTGTAGCCGCGTGTCAACAGTTCTCCGGCCATGCCGCGCGGTACGACCAACCCCTCCTGATCGACAATTTTTACCTGCACGTGGGGGTGGACGCGTCCGACGGTACTGACGCGCCGGTCCAGCGGATCGTCCACCGTCGTCTGAAAGCTGACCGGGCTGGTTTCCGTCATTCCGTAGCAGATCGTCACTTCCCGCATGTGCATTTCGCTCGCCACGCGTTGCATGACCGCGATCGGACACGGCGCGCCCGCCATGATGCCGGTTCGCAGACAACTCAGATCGAACTCGGCGAAGCGCGGGTGCGCCAGCTCGGCGATGAACATCGTCGGCACGCCGTGCAGAACCGTGCAACGCTCCGTCGCGACGGTCTCGAGAACACTCTGCGCATCGAAGGATTCCCCCGGAAACACCATGACAGCACCGTGCGTGACGGCGGCAAGCACGCCGAGCACCATGCCGAAGCAGTGGTAGAGCGGCACCGGAATGCACATCCGATCGTCCGGCGTCAGGCGCATGGCCTCGCCGACGAAAAATCCGTTGTTCACGATGTTGAAGTGCGTGAGCGTCGCACCCTTCGGGTGGCCGGTGGTTCCACTGGTGAACTGAATATTGATTGATTGTTCGGGATTGAGGCGCCCGGTCACTGCCTCAGGTGTTACAGGCGCCGCACTGAGCCCGCACTGCGCCAGTTTCCCGAAACTCAGCGCACCGACTGTCGGGGCATTGCCGAGCTGAATGAGCTGCCGCAGTTCCGGAAGCGCCTCGCAGGAAACCTTGCCGCCTGGCCCGCGTGCGCTCTGTGGAATGAGCTCGCGCACCATGGCGGCGTAGTCGGACGATTTGTGCCGCGGCGCAAACACAAGCGCCGCGCAGCCGACCTTGCGCAGCGCGTACTCCAGTTCGCCAGAGCGATAGGCCGGATTGATGTTGACCAGAATGAGCCCGGCGCGCGCGGTGGCAAACTGGACGACGACCCATTCGGCGCAGTTGGGAGCCCAGATCCCGACTCGCTCGCCGGGCTTGAGGCCCAACGACACGAAGCCGCGCGCCACGATGTCCACCTGCTCGAGCAGTCTGGCATAGGACCACCGCACACCCTGGTGCGGAACGACGAGCGCTTCCCGCTCCGCGTATTGAGCTGCCGCCTGCTCCAGCGCATCGCTAACCGTGAGGTAGACCAACGGCTGGTCGCTGGTACCGCATACGTAGCTATGAAGCGTGGGCAGCACCTTGTCTCAGAAATGCCAGCTTGCCTTGAGGCCGTAAGTTCGCGGCGCACCGCGATGTGTGTAATCGTACCCGAAACCAGCCAGAAGGTCGGCAGCCGACGTGATGCAGAACTCGTCGGTCAGGTTGTTGCCCCAAACTGTCACTTCCCACGCGCCTTCGTTCGAACGAGTGGCGATGCGGGTGTGCCGAGGCATGAGCTGGCGTGCTACCAAGGACGGATGGCGCAGTCGAGCGGCGCGAAATAGGATGCAGGGAGAACACCAGTCGGATCCACGGAGTCTCAGTCGTGCCCACCGCCAAGAGCCATGCCGCCGACAGCAGTGCCGCACGCGATTTCCTGATTGCGCGCGATCTGCTCCTCGAGCACCGCGTCGACTATCAGGCCGCCTACCGCGAGTTTCGCTGGCCGCGCCCTGTGAATTTCAATTGGGCGCTGGAGTACTTCGACGCCATTGGTCGCCGCTGCGACAGGCCAGCACTGCGCATCGTGGAAGACGGCAAGCCCGATTTGTCGTTCAGCTTCGCGCAAATGCGCGAGCGCTCCAACCGCCTGGCTAACGGCCTGCGGGCTGCCGGAGTGCAGCGCGGTGACCCCATACTGCTGATGCTCGGCAACGTACCTGCGCTCTGGGACGTGATGCTGGCCGCAATCAAGCTCGGCTGCCCGATCATCCCGACCACCACCTTGTTGATGAAGGATGACCTGCGCGACCGCGTCACCCGCGGCAACGTGCGTGTCGTCATTACCCACGACTGGATCTGCGAGCGATTCCAGGATTACGGCGCGCAGTTGCTGCGCATTGCGGTAGGTAGTGCGCCCGCGGGCTGGCGGTCGCTGAATCAGGTGACGAGCAGCGACGCCGCGTTCAGGGCCAACCGCAAAACGGCGTCAGATGAAACGTTGCTGCTCTACTTTACCTCGGGCACCACGGCCAAGCCCAAGCTGGTCGAACATACTCACATCAGCTACCCGGTCGGACACCTGTCGACGATGTATTGGCTCGGTCTGCGACCGGGCGACGTGCACTTGAATGTCAGCACCGCGGGATGGGCCAAGCATGCGTGGAGCAGCTTTTTTGCACCATGGAATGCCGAAGCCACGGTCATTGCCTACAACTATGAGCGATTTGATCCACGCTCGCTGCTGGCCCAAGTCGTGCGCTGCGACGTGACTTCGCTCTGCGCGCCACCCACGGTGTGGCGCGCGTTCGTCCAGCTGCCGCTGCAGACCTATCGTACGCAATTGCGCGAGCTGTTGAGCGCCGGCGAGCCGCTGAATCCCGAAGTTATCGCCCGTGTCCGGGATGCCTGGGGTATCGAAATTCGCGATGGCTACGGTCAGACGGAAACCACGCTGCAGATCGGTAATTTCCCAGGTCAGCGCATCAAACCCGGGTCGATGGGCAAACCGGCACCCGGGTATCGCATCGACCTGATCGACGCGGCTGGCGCGGCGCGCGATGAGGGCGAAGTCTGCCCCAACCTGGCCGACACTCCGGTCGGTGTCATGGCCGGATATCGCGATGATCCCGATCGTACCGCTGCCGCCATGATCGACCGGCATTACCACACCGGCGATGTCGCAACCCGCGACGCCGAGGGTTACTTTACGTACGTTGGCCGCAATGACGATGTCTTCAAGTCCTCCGACTACCGCATCAGCCCATTCGAACTCGAGAGCATCCTCATCGAGCATGAGGCAGTTGTGGAGGCCGCGGTCGTGCCGAGCCCGCACCAGCGGCGGCTTTCCGTGCCCAAGGCGTTTGTCGTGCTCGCGGCAGGAACAGCACCTTCGAAGGAAGTCGCGCGCTCGATCCTCGAACACTGTCGGGCTCGTCTATCGCCGTTCAAACGAATCCGGCGCATCGAGTTCGCCGAACTGCCGAAGACCGTCTCCGGCAAGATTCGCCGGGTGGAGCTACGAACCGCAGAGATGCAGCGAAGTGGCGATGAGCCGAGGCGGGCGCACGAATACTGGGAAGACGATCTTCTCTGACGCTCAGCTCGTGACGACATACGAACTTATCGGAAGGGCCGGTATCGACGAGCTCCGCTGTCTGCAGGTGGAACGGCTGTGCTGGTCCCCGCGTCTTGTTTACGCATCTAAATCGTCTGGTTCAACCTGATCATGAACTCCGGCAGCGCGTCGGCGTGCACCGTGCTTGCCTGCGTCCCAGCCGGTCGGGCCCAGCGTGCGGCCGGCGACACTGGCCGGGCGCTCTTCGAGATCGGTCGCCATCGTGTCGTTCCAGCGGTTCAGATAGCCGAAGAGCGCGATGGTGGCGACGATTTCGACCTGCTCGCCATCGTCGAAGTACCTGGCCAACTCCACGAAGTCCTGCAGGCCGGCTTCATTCGGAACGACTGCACCTTTCAATGCCAGACGCAGCGCCGCGCGTTCGGCTTCATTGAAGAGCTCGCTGGTCTCGAACTCCCAGACTGCGGCGATCTTCGCGTCGGAGGCGCGGTAGATGCTGGACAGGTTCGCCATGTGCGCCTGGCAGTAACGGCAGCCGGCAGCCTGGCTGGCAATGAGGCTGACGAGCATCTTGAGCTCTTCGGGCACCGTGCCTTCGTACAGCACCGCCCGGTTCAGGTCCATGAAGGCCCTGGCGATGGCGGGCCGGCGCGACATCGTGAGGATACTGTTGGGAACGAAGCCACGAGTGCTCGCGTAGTGGTCGAACAGCTCGCGAAACTCAGGAACGGATTCTCTGGGAAGCGGAGCGACGTGTGCCATGGACTCGACTCCTCCATTGAACGGCGCCGTGCTTGCAAACCGTCAATCCTCCATCAGGAAACTGCGCAACTGCTCGCTGCGGCTGGGGTGGCGCAGCTTCCGTAGCGCCTTGGCCTCTATCTGCCGGATACGCTCGCGGGTGACGTCGAACTGCTTGCCGACCTCTTCCAATGTGTGGTCGGTGGTGAGATCGATGCCGAAGCGCATGCGCAGCACCTTGGCCTCGCGCGGGGTCAGCTGCGACAGCACGCCGTGCACCGTCTCGCGCAGCGACTCGACGGTCGCGGAATCGAGCGGGCTCTCGGCCATGGCGTCCTCGATGAAGTCACCCAGGTGCGAATCCTCGTCGTCGCCGATCGGCGTCTCCATCGAGATCGGCTCCTTGGCGATCTTCAGCACCTTGCGGACCTTGTCCTCGGGCATCTCCATGCGCCCCGCGAGTTCATCGGGCGTCGGCTCGCGGCCCATCTCCTGCAGCATCTGCCGCGAGATCCGGTTCAGCTTGTTGATGGTCTCGATCATGTGCACCGGGATGCGAATCGTGCGCGCCTGATCGGCGATCGAGCGGGTGATGGCCTGGCGGATCCACCAGGTCGCGTAGGTCGAGAACTTGTAGCCGCGGCGGTATTCGAATTTGTCGACGGCCTTCATCAGGCCGATGTTGCCCTCCTGGATCAGGTCCAGGAACTGCAGGCCGCGGTTGGTGTATTTCTTCGCGATCGAGATGACGAGCCGCAGGTTGGCCTCGACCATTTCCTTTTTCGCGCGTCGCGCCATCGCCTCGCCGGTTGCGATGTCGCGATTGACGGACTTGAGTTCCTGGATCGAGCGCGTCAGGCGCTTCTCGAGGGCCTTCAGGTCATGCTGGCGGCGCACGACCGCTTCCTTCTGGCGGCCGAGCGAGGCCGAGTGCTTGCGCTTCGCGCGGATGTGCTTGTCGATCCAGCGCGTGTTGGTCTCGTTCCTCGGGAACGTCGCGATGAAGTCCTTGCGCGGCATGCCGGCCTGGCGCACGCAGATCGTCATGATCTCGCGCTCGAGGCGGCGTACCTCGTCGACGTGGCTGCGCAGGTTCCCGACCAGCGCATCGAACATGCGTGGCGCGAGCTTCAGCTCCATGAACTGGCCCGCCAGCTTCTTGCGTGCGCGAATCACCTTCGGGTCCTTGGCGCCCCTGATCGTCGTGAGGCCCTTGGCGACCTGGTTATGCAGGCGCTGGATCGCGGCGAAGCGCCGCGCCGTCTCTTCCGGATCCGGTCCGGTGTCGATAGCCTCTTCTTCGTCCTCCGAGTCCTCGTCCCCCTCCGCGTCCTCGAGTTTCGGCTCTTCTTTCTTGATCGCAGCCTTCGGGTTGTGCGGCTGTGCGATCTCATCCGGCGCGTTTGGATCGATGAATCCGACGATGATCTCGGTCAGCCGGCCCTGGCCGCCCTTGAGCGGCTCGTAGGCCGCCAGCAGGAAGTCGTAGGTCGGTGGGTAGTAGGCGAGCGCCGAGCGCACCTGGTCGAGGCCTTCCTCGATGCGCTTGGCGATGCGGATCTCGCCTTCGCGCGTGAGCAGCTCGACCGTGCCCATCTCGCGCATGTACATGCGCACCGGATCCGTCGTGCGGCCGAATTCGGAGTCGGCGATCGCGAGTGCGGCGGCGGCTTCCTCGACCGCTTCCTCATCGGGTGCCGAGGCGTCGGTCAGCAACAGGGCTTCGGCATCCGGTGCCTTCTCGTACACCGTGATGCCCATGTCGTTGATCGTGTTGACGATGTCTTCGATCTGCTCCGGATCGACGATCTCGGGCGGGAGGTGATCGTTGACCTCCGCGTAAGTCAGGTAGCCCTGCTCCTTCCCGCGCGCGATCAGCAGCTTGAGCTGTGACTGGCGATCCTCGGGGACGACCGGAAGCTTTTTCTCGCTCAAGTTGGGCAACCTCGTGGCAGGGCTCGGCGCCAAAAACAGCCGGGCAGTATACAGCCGGGACGAACCCGGGTCGAAGCCGGCGGGCCCGGCTCAGCTCCCGGCCGGCGGGCCGCGGTCCCCCAGAAGCCTTTGAAATTCCTGCTGTTCTTCGCTCGTCAGCTTGCGCTCACGGGAAAACTGGATCAGCTCGTTGAGACGTTTTTCGGGGCCCAATTCCAGCGCCAGGCGTTGAAGTGCCATGGCCAGGTCGCGACCGGCGGCCCGCGCATCACGAACCAGCGACTCCCCGGCGGCGAGTTCGGCCAGTCGCGCGCCCTCGGGCCTCTCCCGCCAGCGCTCGATCAGCTGCGCCGTGCTGAGTTCCGGTTCGGCTCGCGTCATCTCGAGCAGCTCGCGCAGCACCGCGAAGCCCCGGTGGTCGCCGTGCAGGAATGCGGGTGTCTGCGCGACCGCGCGCGCGGCCGCGGGGTGGTGCAGCAGCAGCAGGATGGCCTGGGTCAGCAGCGGTTGCCGGCCGGCGGACAACACGGGCCTGTTGCCGCGCGCGGGTCGTGCGCCGCGTCGTGGCTCCGGGCGCGCCTTGAGCAGCTCCGCGAGCCGGCCTGCCGGCATGCGCACTTCCTGCGCGAGGCGTTCCAGCAGCAGTTCGTGATAGACGCCTGGCGGCACGCGCGCGAGCAGGGGCCGCGCAAGTTCAGCAAGCCGCGCGCGACCATCGACGCTCGCAAGGTCGGCCTGCGGGGCGAGCTGCGTCACGAGGAACTCCGACAGTGGCTGCGCGGAGGCGAGGCGCGCCTCGAATGCCTCGGCTCCTTCCTCGCCGACCAGGCTGTCGGGGTCGTGGCCCTCGGGCAGGAACAGGAACCGGAGCTGGCGACCGTCGCGCGCATGTTCGAGGGCGTTCTCGAGCGCGCGCCAGGCGGCGGCGCGGCCGGCCCGGTCGCCGTCGAAGCAGAAGACGATTTCGCTGGTCACGCGGAACAGGCGGTTCAGGTGCTCCGGC
>Ga0214473_10004862_pt1 | contig 16133 bp, 17 predicted proteins | sample RVTome_7_FD_203509 | JGI IMG/M metagenome (GOLD analysis project Ga0214473, IMG submission 203509) | Soil microbial communities from uranium-contaminated site in the Upper Colorado River Basin, Wyoming, United States - RVT98D197 | ecosystem: Environmental > Terrestrial > Soil > Contaminated >... | reverse complement strand
TCGGGCAGCTCTCCGACGGAGTGAGGCACGGTGATGTGATCCAGGTGCCTCTGAACGACGTAACGCACGTTGCGGTGGGCTCCGACGATACGTGCGCCGTGACCAAGTCGGGTGTCTGGTGCTGGGGGCGGGATCCCGTAGCGGTGTGCCCGATCGGGTGCATCCACTGCCAGTGGCCGCGGGCCCTGCGCGCCTGTCGTCGCGGCATGCCGGCCTCGGTGACCGGGGTGCCGGACGTCAGCGGGGCGCGTGCGGGGCTGCTGGACACCTGCGGGTCGACCGACCCGGGCGACCTCGTCTGCTGGGGCCGGTCGTGGGGACAGAGCGCGCCGGGGCGGCGCGCGCCTCCGCGTGAGCCGACGGTGGATGCGCGCGGGGTCGTGACGTTCGACATCGAGGGCGACAGCGGCTGCCTGCTGAACGAGCAGGGCGAGGTGCGCTGCTGGGGGCCGATCCTGCGCGCAGCGCGGCTCGGGGAGGACCCACCCTACCAGCTGCCCGACGAGCTGCTGTCTCCGCCCGGGGCTGTCGTGCTCGAAATCCACGGGGACCGCGTGGAGCCGCGGGAGCTGCCATGACGCGGCTTCAGCCAAAGAAAAAGCCGGACGACGCGCTCTTCACGCGGCGACCGACTTTGCATGGGAGGGACCGTGGACCTGCGCGCGCCTGAAGTCAAGAGCTCCGACGCCGACGAGCGGCTCGCGCGCGCCTACGAGGAGCGCGAGCGGCTCGAGCTCCTGGTCTACGAGGCCGCCGCCGTCCGCGCGGCCGTGGTCCGGCGGATCGCCGTGGAGCTCGGCACCGCGCGAGGCGGAGGCGAAGGCCATCCGACGGATCCGCGCCGCGCCGAGCTCGGCGCGGCGACGCGCATGCTCGTGGAGCTCGCCGCGCGGCTCGCGCGCGCGGACCGGCGGGTGGAGGCGCGCTCGACCCAGGAAACGGTGGTTCACCGACGCCGAGATGGAGTGCCTGAACCGCGCCTGGCAAGACGCACGCGACTTCATGAGCATGTGGATGAGACCCCACTATCTGCGAGACATCTGCGACTCGAGCTGGGACGAGGATTGGAACAGCGCGTTCATAGGGAAGGCGCTCTTCAACGCTCGGTTGGACCCAGCGTCGCTCTGCGCCGGCTTGACCGAGAATGAGATCGTGGAGGTTGCCATCGCCACCGGTTCCTGGGTGCTGGCGGATTGTCCCGGCCTCGGTACCATCACGGTGGCCGATCTCGGTCGCAATCCTCCCCCGGCGTCCGTCACGATGCGCACGTGTGCGAAATTCGGCGACCCCAGGGTGAAGGACCAACTCCTGCGGAAGTACATGCTGCATCCCGGGCGCCGGTGGGGGCCCTATCAATGGTGGTTCTATCCGTGAAGCCTCGGTCCCGGTCGACGCCGGCGGGAGCGAGGACCGCACGGCGGGGCTGGATCGCTGTCGCGGCCGCCGCACGCGGCGGCCCACTTCTCCTTCTGGCGGCCTGCGGCGGCCGGGTCCAACGAGACTCGACACCCTCCGCCGAGCCCCCGGACCCCAGCCCGCCTGCCTCGACGGAGCCGCCCTCCACGGGCGATGTGGTCCCGTGCGAGGCGCCCGCACCTGCGACGTTCTCGGCGTGGGGCGGTCGAACGTGCGCGCTGGTCAACGGCGGCCGCGTCGCGTGCTGGGGCAACGCCAAGCCGCGACCCCAGCTGATCCCCGGAATCGACGACGCGGTCGAGGTGGCCACGTCGGCGGGCTTCGTCTGCGCCCGGCTGCGGTCCGGCGCGGTCGCCTGCGCCGGCAGCTATCACTACCGGGCACCCGAGTCCGTCTTGCGGGGCACCGAGCTCGTCGCCGGCCTCCCGGCCGCTCGCCGGCTGGCGGCGGGGCTCTATCACGCGTGCGCCATCGACCGGTCGGGGGGGCTGTGGTGCTGGGGATGGGGACCCGGCGGCGAGCTCGGCGACCCGCGGGTGAAGCTCCGCGCGCGCGCGGCTCGGGTGCAGGGCGTCGAGTCGGTCGCCGACGTCACCGTCGACTCGCGGCGCGCGTGTGCGCTCGAGACCGGCGGGCGCGTCCTGTGCTGGGGTCCTGAGACGCCAGGGGGGCCCGAGGTCGCGGGCAGCTTCCCCGATGCCTGCCAGATCGCCGCTGGAAACACCGTGGTCTGCGTGAGGCGGGGGGCGGGGCGTGTCACCTGCTGGGGCGACAACGCCTTCGGGACGCTGGGGGACGGCATGATGAGCAGGGGGCCCGGGCCGGTGGACGTCCCGGGCGTGGTCGACGCCACGGACCTCGCGATCGGCTGGCAGACCGTCTGCGTGACCCGATCGGGCCGCCCCATCGCCTGCTGGGGCCACAACCTATGTCGCGGCCTGCCGGCCGACGCGTGGCGACTCGTGCCGCCCATGTGCCGGATCAGCGAGCCCGAGGGGACCTGCGATCCGTGGCTGCTTCAGCCCACGGAGGTGGTCGGTGCCACCATGGGCGACCGGATCACGGTCGGCGGGCGCCACGCGTGTCTCATGCGGGCCGATGGCGCGATCCTGTGCTGGGGTACCAACAGCTACAGCCAGCTCGGCGATGGCACGCGGGAGTACCGACCGATGCCGGCGGAGGTCGTGGGGTTGCCTTGACATCCAGCCGATGGCCGTGGCGCCAGGGGCGCTTGCGCTCGGATCTCGAGGCGGGAATCTCGGAGGGAGACGATGTGGAGGACGAGGACTTTGAGGTGCGCGCTCGATCTCCTCTTGAAGGTCGCGCTGGTGACCATGCCGGCGTGTGCCGGCTCGACGCGCATCGCGGATCTGAACCGGCTCGGAGTGTGCGTCCGGGTGGAGGGCGGCGGGTGGTACCGGCTGCGCGCCGAGGAGGGCTACGCCTTCGCGATGCCCGGGCTGCCCCTCGCCATTCGCGAGGATTTCTACTTCGGCGGCGTGCAGGTCCCCGAGCAGTTCTTCGACCTGAGCCTCGAGGCCAACACGCGCGGCTTCCTGGTGCGCGTGTTCGACGCGCGAGAGCTCGAGCCCGAGGCGAGAGAGAGACTTCGAATCGAAGCGCTGGACATGTTCCTTCCGCCCCGCGGCCAGATCCATGACCGCCAGACGATCGTGGTCGGCGGCGTCGATGTCGAGCGAATCGTCGCCGAGGGCTACAGCGGCTATACGCACCTGGGGATCCTGTACTCCTTCGTGCGAGGCGGCTTCGTGTTTCAGATGCTCGTGATCGCCGATCCGGAGTCCGGGGCGCCCACCGACGCGGAGGCCTTCCTGCGGTCAGCGCTGAGAGCGCCCGTTCGCGCGGGCGGATGCGCGTCGGGTTCCTCCGCCGTCGCCGCCCCTCGAGGGAGCGGCCGTCACGGCGCGCCCGGCGCGCCCTCGCAGGGCTCGACGGCCCGCGCGGACCGGAACCGTGGACGGCAGACCGCCAACCGCGAACGGTGAACCGCGGTGCGCGACACCTCCGGTCCCGCATGACACTGCACGTCCACGCCGTGGCCCTCGACATGATCCGCGCGCTGCGTCCGCCGCCTGGCTACCCGGTCTTCAGCTCTGCCGGCGGAGAAGCGGTGGATTCTCTTGGTGGTACCCCGCCCCAGATGATCGCATCGGGGCAGAGATCGGCGCCGTTGGGCCACATGAGGGTCCCAGCCTCGACAGTCACGCGGCGAAACTCAGCGGGGTCCGCCCTGATTCGATCGAAGACGGGGCCGAGGAGCATGGATCCGACGTCCCTCTCGATCACTGAGCCGTCCGTCAGGGTCAAGCGCAGACGGCTCCCGCCCAGAGGCATCACTTCGCGGATTCGGAGCACGGTACGAACGTACCGCGGTCAAGCGCCCTAGTCGAGCGGAGCGATGTTGCCGATTCCGCGGCCGGCGCGGGCCTCCTGCCAGCACGATCGGAGCTCGTCTCGATGGGCGACGGCCCACTCGATCACGAGAGCCATCGCGCGTCTCGGCACCTGGCCACGAATGGTATTCAAGTCGTCGATCGAGATGAGGGCTTCGTACTCGCCGTAGATCGCATGGAAGTGTGGAGGATCGTGGTCGTTGAAGAACATTCGAATCACGATGCCATAGAATCGAGAGATCTCGGGCACGATGCGAGGATACCCGACGGGGGGAGGCCGCGGGCGGTGAACCGTGGTCCGGCTTCGCACACCGCGGGCCGTGGACCGTGGTCCGCGAACGGTGGAACGCAGACGGCAGACGGCGGACGGTGGACCGCGAACGGTGAACCGCGTTCCGCAGCGCCTCCGCGTGCGCGGCCGCGAGGGCCGCCTCTGGCGAGTGAGCGGCCCGTCGCGGCCGCCGCACACGGAGGTCCCGCATGACACTGCACGTCCACGCCGTCGCCCTCGATATGATCCGCGCGCTGCGCCCGCTCGTCGGTCGCGTCGCGCGTCACGACCGCTCGCTCGCGGACCAGCTCCGTCGCGCCGCCTCGAGCGTCGTTCTGAACCTGGCCGAGATGGAGCGGAGCGACGCGGGCAACGCCCGTGCGCGGCTGTGCACCGCGGCCGGGAGCCTGTCCGAGACGCGCGCCGCGCTGCGGCTCGCCTCGGCGTGGGGCTACCTCGACGATGGCGCGTACGCCGACGCCGACGCGCTCGCCGACCGCGTCTCCGCGATGCTCTACCGCCTCTCGCACCCGCGTCGCGCGGCTTGAGCCGGGCGCAACGCCATCCGCTTCGCTGTAGGTTCCTGCTCGCCTCGCTGCTCTCTCCTTCGTGTTGCGCGAGAAACGCAAGCGGGAGCCCGGCGAGTCTTCCCGCCGAGCTCCCCCTTGCCGTCGCGGCATTCGGCGCAGCCCATCACGCCCGGGGCTTCTCCACGCCGGACCCCAAGGATCCGGCCGTCCCCGCGACCCACCCGGTGCCCACCGTACCGTCTCCTCCTCACCGTGATCGTGCGTCCCTCGGCGCGAGCCGGTGGCGCCGCAGCGAGCGCGCGCGGTCCGTTCCCTGCGGTCGCGACACGGACCGGTCGCGAAACACTGGGCGCGCGCACCCACCGGTGAGCCATCGACTTCGCTCCCTTCGGACGCATGGGTGAGCGACGAGCACGCGCCGTGCCGGACACGGCGCGCAAGAAATCGAAACGAATCCGCCTCACGATGCGGCGGTGCCGTCGGCGGAGCGCCGGCGATCGCCACTCGTTTCGCGGTGGCGGGCCGGAGCGAGACCCCGACCGACGCGCGCGCGGAGAATGCCCCGTCCCCGTCCCTGTAGCCGCCCCTGACCCGGTCCCCGCCTCCGCCCCCGTTCCGGCTCTCACCCCCGCAGGGCGAGGACGCGGCGATAGGCGTCGCGGCGGGGCATGCCCGTCTCCTGCGCCACCTGACGCGCGATGTCGCGCGGCGTCTGCCCGGCCGCGAGCAGGGCGCGGATGCGACGGTCGAGGTCCGCGGCCTCGGACGCCGTGGGCTCCGGCTTCTCGGCGGGCTCGACGGCGCCCGCGACCACGAGCGTCACCTCCCCGCGGACACCGCTCGCGAAGCGCTCCGCCAGCTCTGCGAGGGTCCCGCGCGCGACCTCTTCGTGCACCTTCGTGAGCTCCCGGCACATCGCCGCCCGTCGCTCCCCGCCCGCGTGTTGGGCCAGGTCGTTCAGCGTCGCAGCCACGCGCGTGGGTGCCTCGAAGATCACCGTCGCCGCCCGATCGGCCGCGATGCTCGCCAGCGCATCGGAACGCTTGCGCCCGCGTCGCGGGAGGAATCCGACGAACCGGAACTCGTCGCAGACAATCCCCGCAACCGTCAGGGCAGCCGTGACCGCGCTCGGGCCCGGGATGCTCTCGACACGCACCCCCGCCGACGCCGCGGCCTGCACGAGGGCCGCGCCCGGGTCGCTCACGAGCGGAGTTCCGGCGTCGGTCACGAGGGCCACCTTCGCCCCGGCGAGCAGCGCCGCGAGGATCCGCTCGACCGCGGCCGACGAGGAGTGCGCGTGCAGGCTCTTCAGCCGCTTGCTCAGTCCGTGGTGCACGCAGAGCGTCCTGGACCGCCTCGTGTCCTCGGCGACCACGAAATCCGCCTCACCGAGCGTCCTCAGAGCCCGCAGCGTGATGTCCTCGAGGTTGCCGATGGGCGTCGCCACGATCGACAGAAGGCCGCCGCCGGACCTCGGCGCGTCATTCTTCGTAGACGTCGAGCACCCCTTCGCCCAGCTCGTTGCCGAGGTAGTTCCTGAGCTTCTGCAGCAGTCGCTTCTCGATCTGCCGGACCCGCTCACGGCTCACGCCGAATTCCTCGCCGAGCTGCTGGAGGGTCAGCGGGTCCTCCGCCAGCAGCCGGCCCTGGAAGATCCGCGCTTCCTTGTCGAACAGCTGGTCACCGAACTCGTGGATCTTCAGGCGCAGCATGTCTCCGAGCTCCTCGTCCGCGAGGACCTCGTCGACGGGGGTCGTCTTGCTCGGCAGCAGATCGATCCACGGCACGGAACGGCCTTCGCCAGAGCCCACGGGTGCATCGAGGGAGGCATCGCCGGCGGCTAGGCGCCGATCCATCTGGGCCACCTCGTCCACCGTCACGTCGAGACGCTCGGCGATTCGCTCGGCCGTCGGGTCGATGCCCATGGCCGAGAGCCGGGCCTTCTCCTTCTTGAGATTGAAGAACAGCTTCCGCTGAGCCTGCGTCGTGCCGAGCTTCACCAATCGGTGGTTGTTCAGGATGAACCGCAGGATGTACGCCCGGATCCACCAGGCAGCGTAGCTCGACAGCTTGACGCCCTTGTAGGGGTCGTACTTGCGCACCGCCTGCATGAGCCCGATGTTCCCCTCCTGGATCAGGTCGAGCAGGTTCTTGTACGCCCGCCGGTAGTCGTAGGCGATCTTCACGACGAGGCGGAGATTGGCCGTGACGAGGCGCCGGGCGGCCTCCACATCGCCCTCCTCGACGAGGTCAACCGCGAGGGAGTGCTCCTCGTCGGGCGTGAGCAGGGGATACCGCTGCACGTCCCGCATGTAGGCCGCCAGCGGGTCGGACTTGGTGAGGGCGCTACCGCGGGGGGCAGGGGGGAGCACCTCCGGGACGAGCACGACCTCCTCGAGGGGCTCGGGCGACGGCTCCTCCTCGACGTCCGGATCGAGCTCGTCCTTGGGCGGGTCGCTGTCGGCCATCCTGCACACCTAGGTAGAACGTAGGGCGGCCGCAGTCCAGGGGAAGGCGCGGGCGCGGCGGCCTTCGGTGGAAGCCCTGGGAGGCCCAGCTTGACGGGCCCCGCCACGCCGCGTACACGACGGCCGGTATCGGGGACACCCTTGGGCTTCGTGCTTCTCGCCACGCTCAGCCTGTGGAATGGGCTCGCCGCGCTCGCGCTCGCGGTCCGCGGCTACCGCGGCAGCCGAGCCGAGGTCGCCCTCGCGGCCGCGTGCCTGTGGGTGGCCCTCGTATGCGGTCCCGCGCTGGCGCTCGGCTGGGCCGGAGTGCTCGACGCCACGCACCTCGCGATCGCGACCTCTGTGACGTCGCTGATCGTGCTCGTGGCAGGGCTCGCGGGCCGCGGCCTGCGCGCGCGCTGCGCGACCCTGTCGGCTTGCGCGGGTCAGGTGCTGCTCATGCCCGCCGCGGCTCTCGCCGAGGCGTGGCGCGCTCGGAGCTTTGCGTTCGTGGGTCTCGTCGCCGCCGCATTCCTGATCGTCTGGACCGCTTGGCTGAGCTGGCTGGCCCCCTCGTCGGGCTGGGACAGCCTGTGGTACCACGACGCGATCGTCGGCTTTGCGATCCAGAACCACGGCTTCGCGCTCGTCGACGTGCCGGCCAACCTGGAATTCGTCAACGGCTATCCGAGGACCAGTGAGTGCCTCAACCTCTGGTTCGTCATCTTCACCGATCGGCGCCTCATCGAGGTCGTCAACAGCCTGACGGCGCCCGTACTTCTGGTCGCCTTCTTCTGCATCGCGAGGCGCTACAGCGACTGGCGCGTGGGCGCCATGGGTTTCGCCACGCTCCTCTTCCTGATCCCCGCGGTCGCGATGCAGTTGCGCAGCACCTACGTGGACGGCCCCTTCCTCGCGATGTTCTTGGCCGCCAGTCACTTCGTCACGCGGCCCGTGCTGCGCGTCCGGGACGTGCTGATGGCCGGGCTGTGCCTCGGGCTCGTGGGCGGGATGAAGGGCACGGGCATCGTCCTCGTGCCGCTCTTGCTGGGCGTGCTCGCCCTCCGCGTCGGCGCCCTGGCGGTGCGAAGACGCAGCTCCCTGCCGGCGTTCGGCTGGCTGGCGGTCGTGGCGCTCGTCGGTCTCATGATGCTCCCGACCTACGTGCGCAACTGGCAGCTGCACGAAAACCCAGCCTGGCCGCTCCGCATCGAAAACGGTCTGCTCGGCGTCGACTGGCAGGGTCACTGGCTCGTGTCCTACCAGCGCGACTTCGATACGGTCGTCAACGAGATTCTCTCTCCGCCGGTCCCGGATGGGGAGTTCTACGACACGCGCCGCAATGGCTACGGGAACGGCCCGCCCCTCGTGCTGTTCCCGATCGCGGTGCTGGGCCTCCTGTTCGTGCCCGCTGGTCTGATCCGGCGGCTCTTGTCGCGGCGACGTCCCGAACGTTCGGCCGGCAACCTGCTCATGGTCGTTTCTTCTGCGCTCGCGGCGGAGGCCCTGTCGCCGGCGTGGTGGTGGGCGCGCATGAACGTACACGGCATCGCAGCGCTGCTCTTGATGGCCTGGTGGATGCTCGGTGGACGGCGCTGGCGCTTCTTTGCAGAGGGTGTGCTCGCGGCCATGGTGGTGACATCGCTCATGTCGCTCTACTGGTCGCGACCGCGATGGGAGGTCACAACCAAGCAGGCCTTCGAGTTGCTGGAGATGACGACCGAGGACCGGGCAGCCTGGAAGGCGAGCTGGTTCCTCGGCGAGCCCGCGACCATGCGCGCGCGCGACGAGGAGCTCGGGCCCGGAGATGTCGTGGCGTTCAGTGAGGACTTCGGCTTCCCCGCCGCGCTGTGGAACGAGCACTTCTCGAACCACTTGGTCTTCGTGCCCCTCCGCGGCCGGTTCGAGGAGTACTTGCGCGCGCTCGAGGACAATCGCGTCGAGTGGGCGGTCGTCCGCGTGGGCAGTCCGCACGAGAGGGCGATCAGGAGCAAGCCGGCCGTCTGGGAGCGCGTGGGCATGACCAGCGACGTGAACGTGGCCTTCCGGCGCACATCCATGCCGTACGAGTGAGCCAGACCCGATCAGGCGGCGCAGATCTCGACCGGTCGGAGTAGGGCGACGAGCTCCTCGTACTCGGCGAAGAGCGCGAGCTCCACGCCGACGCGGCCCGTCCCGAGGCGCTTCGTCCAAACGTGGGTCGGGTCCACGCCGCACCCCTGGCGCTCCTCTTCGTTCGAAGACCTCCAGGACGTGCCTACGAACTCGGCTCGCCGCAGCGCAGCCTCGAGGCCCTCGTCGTCGAAGAGCGAGCTGACGACCGTGCACTTGAGATGGTCCAGCGCGTTGATCATCTCGAGCGCGTTGCTGCCGCGTCGGAGCGGCACCCTGGCCGCGTAGGGCATGCCTGCCGCGAGCGCGGCGGCCGGAGGCAGCGCGATCTCGACGTGAAGCTCCGTCACGCCGTTCCCCACGCGCACGATGGGGCCGAGGACGAGCAGGCTGTCGCGCATCGCCTCGTGGAGCAGATCCGTGTCCTCGTCCCGGAGGATATCCACGAGCTCCATGCCGATGTCGTCGGGAACAACGAAATAGACATCGTCGTCTGAGACGTGGAACGGCGGCTCGAGGCGGATCACTCCTCGGCCCGTCGCACGTGCCTCCTCGAGGGCCTCGGGCTCGGCGAACACAACCGAGAGGGGCACTCCGTTGAAGTGCAGCAGCGGATTGGCCGATGGCGTCTCAGTCGACACGAGGTGCATGGGCCGACGGTACAGTCGCGGTCCGGCGGGTCCAAGAAACGCGCGGGGGGACGGGGTGGGGTCGGGGACGGCGTCGACTCACCGCGCCGGGAGCTGGGCGCGACCCGCGGGCTCTGGTGTGATGCGGGACCCGAAGGACCCGCTGATCCGGTACTGCAAGGCGCCGTCCGGCGCCCGGGCGGCCCGCAGCTGCGGCAGGAAGTCCATCGCGGAGAAGAGCCGCCTCGTGATGTCGCTCCGGTCCCGGTAGTCGTCGGTGAACTTGATTCGCACGAGGAGATCGAGGCGGGACATTTCGAGCGGCCGCAGCAGGCGGACCGTCCCCGACGCGCGGAGCTCGAGATCGGGTCCATCCGTTTCAAAACGCTCGAAGCGGGCGACGCCGTTGTCGACCTTGATCTCGACGCTGAGGCTTCCCGCGCCGATCCGCTCGACCGAGAGCCCATCGCTCATGCCTTGAATCGGGAGCTTCGCCCGCCCGTCGCCGATGCGCAGCTCTGCGATGGTCAGCGCGATCGACCCCTTCGTCTTGCGGACGTCGTCGGCGATCGTCAGATCGACTTCCCCTGTCGCGGCCCCGGTGACGGGCAGATCGATCAGCGAGCGTACGACCCCGAGGCGCCCCAGATCCACGGCCCGCATTCCGGCCTGGATGACCGTCTGCTCGTCGCTCTGCTCGTACTCGCCTTCGATGGTCCCCCCCCCGACCGTCGCCTCGAACGAGACGGCGGTGTCGCCCGCCAGCAGCGACAGCAGGGATATTCGGGCGCTGGCCTCGTCCACGGCCAGCTCGAGCGGCGTGCCGCCCGGCGTGTCGGGTGCTTTGACCAGTCGCACGCCTGTCAGGTCCACGCCCGTGATCCAGGACGGGCTGAGCTCTTCGATCTCCAGCTGCAGGCCGCTGGGACGACGGGTCCCGTCGGGTCCCTGCGGCCGCTCCGCCTCCTGGATGATGTAGTCGCGCAGCCTGTCGTAGGGAAACGTCCAGTAGGCGAACAGCACGAAGCAGACGCTGAAAAACGCAGCGTAGCTCGCGTAGAGCAGGATCTTCTGCCGAGTCTCTTTCTTCATTCCGCCTCGGGTGGGCCGGCCCGGCCCGTGGGCACCTTCGTACGGCCTTCGCCGCCCGACTCTTCCGCCTGTGGCTGGCGCGCGCGCTGGCGATCGAACGCGATGACGCCGAGCTGAACGTTGTACTGATCTCCGTTCTGGAAATGCTCGACCTGGATCATGTCGATGGCGACCGGCTTGTTGGCGTTCTCCACCGCGGCCATGAGGTCGACGGCCGTCCGCAGGCCCACACCCCGAAGTGAAGCGCGCACGCCGCGCTTCGTGAAGCCGCTCGCGACCTGGTCGGGCTGGTCGGTCACCTCGAGCGGAGCCGAGTAGCCCGCTTCCCGCGCGTGGGCCTCGAGGAAGCTGCCGAGCGGCGGGGCCGGGCTATCGTATCTGCGCTCCGCGGCCTGCCGCTCCGCCTCGCGCTGGGCGAGCTCGACTCGCGCGCGGGAGATGTCCCCGAGCACGTCGCGGATTTGCGCATTCTCGTCCTCGATGTCGCCGATGGAGCTGGTGATGAGCCACAGGGGCACGAGCACTGCCAGCGCCCCGAGCACGATGGCCAGAATGGTCACGAGCCGCCGTTCCCGATCATTGAGGTTCTCGTAGGCGCGGCGGCCGTTGTCGAACACGTCACGGATTGCCACGGCCCCTCCTGTTGTTGCCTTCGTCGGGATCGGGAGTTCCGGGACATCGAATCTTCGCCTGGATCTGGTAGTTGATCCCCTGGGCACCCGAGCCGCGCGTTGGCCCCCGCTGAAGCTCCTCGATGCACTCGTGCCCCTCGAGCTGTTCGGCGATCTGGTCGCGTTCGGCCACGCTCGCGACCGTGCCCTGCAGCTCGAACTCGCCCGTGTGGCCGTTCTCGTCGAGCTCGATCCTCAGACGTCTCGTGTTGTGCGTGATCTCGGCGGGGATCCCGCCCGAGATGGCGTCGAGGGCATCGAATGCGTCGAATCGCGGCAATGGATCCCGCGTGCGCGGCCCCCTCTCGAGCAGATCCCGGGCCTGCGATGCCACGACGGTCTCCTCGCCGAACGCCTCGTCGGTGACGCGCGCGAGCTCGGCCTGCAGGGAGCCCCGCTCGCCGTCGAGCACGAACCAGCGCGCAAAGGTCGAGAACATGAACGAGGTGAAGACGACCGCGGCGCAGACGGCGATGAGGCGAACGTGCTGGCGGACCGCGCCGATCGCCTGACGATGGGCGAACTCGCCTTGGCGCAGATCGATACGCTTGCTCCGCCCGGTGGAACGCGCCGCTAGGGCGGTGGCTCCCCCGAAGCGCGCTCGGCCGGTGGCGTCTGCCCCGGGGGCCGGTGGCAACGGAAGGGCGGCGGTCGCGATGTCCAGCTTCTCCTGGAACCATCCCACGGCGTTGGGGTCGTCCGCGGCGTCGCCCATGAGGAACGCCTGCACGGGCTGGGGCGCCCCCGCGTTGCGGAAGGCCGAGAGCGTCCTGTGCAGCTCCCCCTCGAGCCGGCCCGCCGTGACGTCCGCGATCCCGCAGGAAAGCGTGCGGGCGTGGGAGGCCAATCCCCGCTGGAGAAGGCAGATGTCGGTCCGGCCCTGACCCACGTCGAGCAGGAGCAGCGGACCCGGCTCCCTGAGCGGAGGCAACACCGTGACGAGCCCGTCGAGCGCAGCCCCGCCCGCGGCGAGCTCACGCGCATCGATGCCCCCGTCGGAGAGCTCCGCGAGCAGGGTCGCGACCTTCTCCCGTGGCGTGGCGGCCGTCATCACTCGCAATGACGAAGCCGTCAGCTCGACCAGCTGGTAGTCGACGATGGCCTCCTCGATCGGAAATGGGAGGATCGACTCGAGCTCGAAGGGGAGCACCTCCGCGATCCGCTTGGCGGCGCCCCTAGGCAGCTCCACGATGCGCAGGGAGACGTCGCGGCCGTCCATGGCCGTCACGATACGGTCCGGGGGCCGGCCGCAGGCGGCGACCACGGCGTGCATGGCGAGCCGCAGTGCCTCCGCCCGCCCTTGGGGGTCGCTGGCGTACGGCACGGGTGTCTCCATGTACCGCTCGACCTCGACCTTGCCGAGCGACGAGTGCACTAGAGCGGCCCTCACCGTCTCTTTCCCGATGTCCAATCCCAGAATGCGTGCCATGTCAGTCGATCCGGTAGTAGTGCAGGATGCCCAGTGGCGGCATGCGTCCCGCGTTCGGCGGCGGCGGCGTCCAAAGGTCGTGGAAGTTCACAACGCTTCGGACAGTGACGCGCGTGCGCTCGTTCCCGTCCCGGTCGCGGATGATTCCGCTCGATTGGATGGTGAGAATGCGCGCGGCAGTCACGAACGTGTTGTCGATCTCGGTTCTTTGAGCCGGAGGAATGGTCACTGGCCGGAACAGCAATGGATTGTCCGGACCCAGCATGGCCGCCAGCATGGGGTAGAGGCCCTGCGGTCCGCCTCGCCCCTCGACGAAGTCCAGGAAGTCGCTCGCCCGCGTGAAGAAGGGGACGGGAAACAGGGCCCGCACGGTGGACACCAGTTGGATGAACTTCGCTGCCTCGCCGGGATCCGTGCACAGCGGCTGATCTCCCAGATAGGAGCACAGCCGAGCGAGCAGCACCGGCGGAGGGGCCTCGTTTGGATTCACGGATCCCGAACCATAGATCGTCAGGATCCTCGAGTCCGGATCGTCCAAGTCGGGCTCGACGAAGGTGGACCAGAAGTCGTCCCCCACGCCGCGGATGAGCCGGAGCTCTTCGAGGCTGTCGAAGGGGGCGTTCTTGACGCGATAGGGATCGCTGAAGGACTGGTAGATGTCGTCCTCGGCACCGATGCTCGTGACCTCGCCAGCACCCGGATCGAAGATCGTCCGTTCGGCGTCGATGTCCCACCAGTCGATCACGTTGGAGACCAGATCGAGGCGAGACGTGAACTGCCCGTCGGCGTCCCGGCGATCGAACAGAGGGTCGTAGGGGCTCGGCGACTGGTACCCGCCCACCACCGCGAAGAGCTGCATTGCAGTGCTCGTACGGGCGGGGTTCCCGTCTCTCAGCAAGGGATCGTTGATGTTGATCTTGCTGTTCTCGGCGAGCGCCACGATCTCACAGGAGCCCGGCGTGTTCCCGAGACCCTCTGCGTTGCCGAGATCGATGCCCATGCTCGTCGTCGTCTCCTGCGCCCGCTCGTAGTCGCAGAACGGCGACAGCAGCTCGTTGGCCAGCTTCCAGACGGGCAGCTGCGGCGGTGGCCGACCGAGGAGCATTTGGTAGATCGGCGCCACCGTCTGGCGGATCTGCGGCTCCTGCGCGATGACGAGGCGCGTGAGTGCGAGGCCGCTCTTGGCCATGTACTCGGCCTGCAGATACTCCCTCTCGTTGAGCGCCACGGCGTAGGCGGTGCCCGTGCTCTCGTGCATGTCGGCCAGCAGGACGGCGAGGATCGCGACCGAGGCGAGCACCATCACCAAGGCGATGCCCTGCTCCCGGGGGCCCCGCGCCGCCCTTCGGCCACTGCGGCCCACCACCACACGGCGCCCCCTCGAGTCCGCCGAGGGACCGAGTTGGCCGAGCGCCGCCCGGATGTGTGTCGCCACCGTCATGGGTTGTAGATCGCGTGGTTGAGGCCCCAGATCACCTGCACCGAAGCACGTGTACCGAAAGTCCGATCCCGATCCGGCCTTCGCAGATCCGGAACCTCGAGGAAGATCTTGACCTGCGTCGGCAACCTGTTCGGCTGGGATGCCGCCTGCGTCGTGTCCCACGTGCGCTGCCACTCCCCGGAGACGGGATCGAGGTACTCGAGTTGGAAGTCGCGCACGTCTTCGACGAGGATCTGCACCAGGCCCCCGCTGCGCGGGTTGTCGTCCACCCGGTTCTGCTCGCGGCGGGCGAGGACGCGCTGATCGCGGTGCTCCGGATGGCGCGTGACGAAGTAGCTCACTTCGTTCTGGTCCGATTCATGTGCGTCCCGGTACAGCCGCTGGTGCGAGAACGAGGTGAAGTCCACCCGATCCCCGCCCGACCGGTCCGTGCCTACGAAGGCCGTCTGCACCACTTGTAGCGCCGAATTCGGATTCAGCTGCGCCGAGACGTACGCCATGCTCAGCTCGCGCTGCATCCGCTCGAGGGCGAGCTGGACGACGTGATAGCGATCGACCTCCTCCTCGACGATCCGCTTGTTCCTGGCGGTCTGCGAGAATCCGCCCCAAACGAGGGTCATGATGATCGCGATGATGGCGATGGCGACCATGGCCTCGATGAGCGTCATGCCTGACTGACGGTCGGCCCGGGACGTCACGGCAACACCTCTTCCTCGCCGGTGCCGACGACGTACTGCACCACCTCGAAATGGTGTTCGCGACTGCCCTCGCGCCAGTTGACGGACACGGTGGCGCGGCGAACTTGCTCCTCGATGACCGGCTGCAGGATCGGGTAGGCGTAGCTCATGGCGAGCTCGGCAAGCATGTCGCCGCCTGGAGCCCCCGAGGCGCCCGAGAGCATGTCCTCCACCGACATGGAGCCCGCTCCACCCTCCTCGCCTTCCTCTTCGTCTAGGCCGAGCGCGTCTCCCTCGAGCTCCGGGTCGGGCAGATCCACCCGCACGACGCTCCACTCGCACTCGAAGCCGTCCACCTCCGCGTCCTCACAGCATCCGTCGGTGCCGTGCTTCTCGATGCCGGGCAGTCCCTCCTTCGCGAGGAGCTCCTCGACCTCTCCCATCTTGCAGCGCGCGAGGAGCGAAGCGATGGTCATCTTGCGCGCGCGGTGGGCAACCTTGATGGAGGCCGCCTCGCTCGAGAAGATCGCCGTCAGCGAGATGGTCAAGATGCCCATGGCCACCATGACCTCGAGCAGGCTGAAGCCGCCGCCGTTTTGTGACAGCGCGCGGCGGGTCATCGGGGATCCTCCACTTCGGACTGCCGTTCCTCGTCGTCGTCCTCGCGAATCGGCTCGGGAGCAAAAGCGAAGTTGTGGACGGTGGCCCTGCCCGTGAGGGCGTGGATCTCGACGGAGTAGACGTGGTTGCTGGCGTCCGCCAGTTGAATCACCGCGTGCTCGGTGATGCCGCCGGGGAAGAAGTACACAGAGCCGCGGCCCTCCTCCCGCGGCTCGGGCTCGTGAGGCAAGTACAGCCGCACGATGCGAATCCCTGCGCCGATCGGTGCAGCGCGATAACGCTCGATCGCCTGGCCCTCGCGATTGGTCATCGGTCCGAAGGGCGATGCCCCGAAAGTGGGGCGGAGGGTGTCCGCGAGGCGCTCCCGGGCAGCCGTCCAAGGA
>Ga0214473_10004861_pt1 | contig 16135 bp, 11 predicted proteins | sample RVTome_7_FD_203509 | JGI IMG/M metagenome (GOLD analysis project Ga0214473, IMG submission 203509) | Soil microbial communities from uranium-contaminated site in the Upper Colorado River Basin, Wyoming, United States - RVT98D197 | ecosystem: Environmental > Terrestrial > Soil > Contaminated >... | reverse complement strand
GAGAAGGCCGGAATCCAGTTAACCCCCCTCACCCTTCCCCTCTCCCCCGCAAACGGGGGAGAGGGCGGGGGTGAGGGGGAAGGATAAAAAAGGAAATTCCTATACTATCCAGTAATTTCAAACACTTAAAAATTCTCTGGACTCCGGTTTCCACCGGAGTGACGACTTTCTACGATTCCATCACTAATTCATTGCCGCTAAGAAAATGGGGCCAACACTCTTCATCGCTCCAACCATCCTACCACTGGAACGGCTGAGAAACCATCATATTTGCGCTCCAGGATTCCGCTGAACCGGCCACATCGGATATTCATTATACGCCCGTTGATGGGATCTTGCTTGCTTTTCCCTTTTCAAGAGACGCGCAACGGGGTAAATTTACGGTGGCAGCGCCTTGATGGCCTCGCCGACTTCCCGGCTGAGACGGCCCAGCGCCCGGCTCATTCCTCCCACCATGGCCTCATAACTTTGCCCGCCGGAGGGCTCCTGGATCCGGGAATTCTGGACCCGGACGACCTGATTGCCCTGCCCCTCCCGGATGGTCCAGTTGACAATCATGACGACATCTCCCCCCGATTCCCGTCGAAGCGGATCACATCCACCGCAATCCGATAATCGACCGCGCCCATTCCGGGCCACAGATACAGGGAAACCCGGTCGCCGGCCAGAAGGAAGGAAGGATTTTCCAGCAGGTTCCGCGAAAAATCATCCTGCGGGGAAACTCCCCACAGATCGAATTCTGCCAGGTCCATTTTATTGGCGTCTGTGCGGGTCACGATCTCTTTCCTGACCAGATATTGGGGAAGGCGAACTGGGCCAATCCCGATGGCCAGGCCAGCCCGGTCACACGGTGACCTCACCACCTGACCGGTCAAGGAATCGCTGCCTGTCTTGATCGTCCTGGAAAATCCGGGACCGGTTGATTCCCCACACCATGATGGGGTGAAGGGCACCAAGAATATCGAGTCGGGCCTGCCTTGGCAAGAAGATAATGTACCGAAATACTGGGAGACTATCAACAATCATGCAAGGTATGCAGCCATGTCCCCATTGTCTGTACGTTGTCCCCTCTTTGGCTTTCTCACTGACGGCCGGCATCCTAATAGAAATCGATTCGGTAGTACAAATCGACGCCCATGGCGTTTCCCCGAAAGGTTTCCACTTCCCAATTCTTTGAAAGGCGGTACCTGATTTTTACCATTTGTTCCTCGCTAAACACCCCGTACCCATAACTGACGAATAGCTGGGGCGTCAGATATTTTCCGACGGTAACCATGGACCGGGTGACGTCTCCGCTGCCAGCCTGGATATCCACGGTGTCGACCCCCGCCCGGCTTTTTATATCATGGAGCATGCCCACGGAATCGCCCGCCAGAGCGCCCCCCGCTCCCCATAAGAGCAGGGAAAGGTTTCCTTCTTTGGGGTCATATGGCCGAGCCAGAATCAGATAAGAGAGGATTTCCTCGTCTTTCATCGCCGGCTGGGAATACAATTTCACCTTCGGGTTTTTGAGGCTCCCGAAAATGGCCACCCCCACTTTGATGTTGTACATTTTTTCTACATCGTCTGAGCGGCGCAAGGCCAGGATATCCAGGTCCGGATTGTCCACCGCTCCCCCGGCGTAGATGAACCGTCCCCTTTCAATTCTTAAACTCAGTCCATAACCGTTGTAGAAGCCCTCGGCCAGACGGATCTCCCCCCGGGCGCTCAATTCCTCCGGTTTCAGGCCTAAAATCTTCAGATCTAGATTCCCCGTCAAACGGGCGTCGATTCCCCCGGCTTTTACCTGGACTCGATCGCCGAGGATCACCCGCACCTGAATATCCATGGACAGGGCCGGTTTTCTTTCCAGGGCCTGTTCGGTAATGACTACGTCGGGACTGGCCCGGACGACCCCGGAAGCAGAGACCTCATAAATAAAGACCTCGGGGAGCAAAATTTCTCCCCGGACGGAGACCTGTTTGGGAGTTCCTTGAAATTGAAGATTCGGGCTGGTTTGAATCCGCAGATTCGGTTGATAGAGGACCTGGAACCTCTCTCCCTTCAGGTTTCCCTCGAAACGCTCAACTTTCCAGCGCTTCAGCCAAATCATTCCCGTCCCCTCGACCTGGCCGGGTCCGGAGCGGGCCCGCAGCGATTCGATCTGAATCTTCCCGTTGCGCAGTTCCAGCCGGGAGGAAAGATCCTCTACCCGAATCCCGAGGGAAGGAAGGGATGCCGCAGCGTTGCTTAGAAGAAGGCTTCCCCGCGGGTTCGGCTTCGCCCAGGTCCCGTCGACACTAAAATCCAGGTCGATATTTCCCCGGGTCTCTTCGATCATTCCGGGGAAAAGGGCGGAAAGCAATCCCTTCTCCTGGACCTTCCCCTGAAGCGAGGCCCGAACGGGCCCCCCCGGATCAAACCCGAACGGAGCCCGGGCCGGAAGCGGCAGGAAGAAGTCGCCTTTCAGAGACCCGTAGTCGGCGAGCAACAGCGAAATATTTCCCTGTAACTTCTCTCCCGCCCAGAGAAACTCCAGGTCTGCCCGGTTGATTTGGGCGCTGATTAAGGTTTTTTCCCCCCGCCAGGTCAACTTTCCCTGGGTCGCTTTGAATCCCCCAGCCAGGTCAAGGGCAAATTCGGGGAACCATCCTCCCCTCAATTTCCCGTCAACCTGGCCCTCCAGAAGAAATCCCTCCGGTAGAAGCGGCTGCAGAGCGAGCAGATTGATTTCCGTCCAGAGAAGATCGATTTTCCCCTGCCGCGGAAAGGCCAGACGAGCGGGTTCAGGCGAAGTAACCTTTGCTTCAATCTTGCCACTCTTATTCAGGGTCGCATTGAAGACGCCCAGCAGCCCCTTGGGCCCCCAGTCGACGGTGGCCGAAGCAGAGGGTATTTCCAAATTCAACGGGGCAGGGGTCGGCCCATTTTGTCTTGCCCCTGTTGACTTTACCAATTGGCAGCCGGCATCTGAGATTTCCACCCTTCCCTTGAATCGAGGATGGCCCCAAGTTCCATTGGCCTGGAGATCCAGCTCCGCCTTTCCCCGGCTTGCATGAATCCACACCGGATAGAGCGACGGCAAGATTTTTCTCTCTTGAAATTGCCCCCGCAGGGATAGCGCCAGGGGGCCTTCCGGATTCAAGGAAGGAGAAAAGCCTGCCGAAAGGGGCAGGAGGAACCTTCCTTCCAAGTTCCCATAATCGGCCGAAGCGATGGCCAGATTCCCTTGAATCTCTTCTCCTCGCCAGGCAAAGTCCGCCTCCGCCTTATTCAAGGAGATGGAAATGGGCTTTGGCCCTCCCTTCCAAATGAACTGGCCTTGAGAGATTTCGGTCTTTCCGGCTGCCTCGAGATGGGACTTGGCAAACCATCCCCCACTGAATTTCCCAGAAATCTTTCCTTTTAGGACAACCGGGTCGGGCAAAAAAGATTGCAGGAGCCCAAGGTCGATGGCCTTCCAATGGGTCTCGACCTTTCCCTCCCCGGGAAGGGTGAATTGAAAGGCTTCGGTAGAAGATATTCTGCCTTCCAAGGCTCCTCTTTGATTTAATTTCAAAGCCGCCGTGGCCAGAAGCCCTTTTCCGTCCCAGTTCAAATCAACCGTGCCGGAGGAAACTTCCACCCGCAGGCGATCCTGGGCGAAGGCTCCTTTGAAACGGATCTTTCCGGAAATCTGCCAACCCTCGTTCTTGCCGGCGGCCGATACCGACCCGCTGGTTTGTCCGGAAAGATTTCCTCGCCCCATCCAGGGATTTGCCCGGGCCAGGTCAAAATTCTGCCATTGAGCCTGGAATGTGCCGGATACCGGGTCCAGATCCAGGTCTGCCCGAGCGATCAGTCTCTCTCCCTGTCCGCTTTTGAGATCCAGTGCGGACAGCCGGAATTGATTCGCTGAGAGAGTGATTCGCGCAGGCGCCTGAAGGTCCACGGAACCACGGGCATCCCGGCCGCTGAACTCTTGCAAGGTCCCCTTCCAGGAGCCCGACGTGAAGGCGCCGGTCAATTCGCCCCGGATGGTGGCTCTCTCCAGGGCCATGGTGAACTGAGCCCGGTGGGAAGCCGGAGTACCGGCAAGCTGGAAATTCAGGTCGGGGACTTTCAATGAACCCACCTTAATATTTCCGGCTTTTGCCTCCGCGGAAATAAGAGGAGCTGTCTTCCGGCTGTAGTCTTTGAGGTTCAGTTCAGCGCGGAAATCTCCGGCCCTTATTCCCTTTACCAATAGGTCTTTCCCCTCAGCCTGCATGATCCCGGCCAGGCGATCTTCTTTATAGCGGACCCAGCCCGATGCCTTGATTTGACCCTTCGCTTCGGGAATAAGCCCTGCTAGATCTGTGACCGTTGCTTCCAGGGAAAGCCTGTCCTGCAGAGTCCCCTTCCCCTGGAGAACGAAGCCCTGCCCGCGTAAACGCAGCTGAGTGATGTTCAGGAGATTTTCCTGCCAACGGCCTTCCAGATCGCCACTGAAAACCCGTTCGAAAAGGCGACTCTCCAGAAGGCCCACCCTGAATGAGCCCCCGCGCAGCCTGTCTCGAGGGGACAGAAATTTCCCTTCCAGGTCGAGGTTGAGTTCTCCTTTCCAATCAGGGTTCAAGGCAGACGGGTTGAGCTTTCTTGCCTGAACCTTACCCTGCACCGAGATTCCCTCCACCCATGAAATCTTCAGAGGTCCATTGACCGACCCATCAAGCCAGGCGGCCGCGAGGGTTGTAATATCCAGGCTTTCCAGGGAGCCCCGAAAAGCGACCGCTCCTTGGACCTTCTCCCATCCTTTGGACCGGTTGATGAATGTAGCCTGCCCCTTATAATCATCCCAAGAACCCTTGACCTCCATCTTTAAAGACAGGTCCGTAGCCATCCCCAATTCCGGCGCGAGATCCATTCCGGAAATCTCAGCCTTCAACCAGAGTTTCGGCGCTGCGGAAAAGGGAATCTCTCCCTCCGCCCGAATCATCCCCTTTCGCTGCGGCTGAAAGAGCCGAAAGTTCTGGAAGGCCACAGCGGCCCGGGTTAGTTCCAGATCTGCCTCGCAATGAAGATTTTCTTGTCCTTCTTTTTGGCCGGTGATCTTGAAGGCTCCCCTGGCTTCTTCCAGATTCTCCATCGGTTTCAGGCGGAGGTTAATCAAAAGGGCATCTAAGCCGACAAATTCTTCGGCCAGGGTGGCCTGTAGGTTCAGGGTTAGGCGGGGATGAGAAAAACCCATTTCCATCGACCCTTCGGCGTGGCCCATGGAACTGTTCAGGCTAAAATTCTTGACCCGTAGAATTTCCCCATCCCACAACAGGACGATGGAAAGGGTATCGACCCGCACCGGTTCTCCCCGGCCCCGTTGATAGACCATGTTCTGGACCCGGAGAGAATCCACCCGGCCTTCCAGCCTGGATAGCCAAAGGGGCGTATGCGGCCAGCCGGGAAAAGAGATCCCCTTCGCCTCCGGGCGGTCATCCTTCATCCGGGTGCCGTCGAGAGAGATCTCATGGACGAGGACCCTGCGGTTCAAAAGTTCTCCGGCCTCCCAGCGGAGGTGGAATACATCGGTGAAAAGCTCGCCCCGGGGCCACTGGACCCGCAATCCACGGATGGTCAAGTCATCCCGCAGGCGCCCGGAAATTTCCCGGGCCTCGATTCGCAGGGGGGAGAAAACGGAGATCGTCTTCAGGAAGGCGCGGGTTCCCTCCGGGGTATTGAGGGCCCATAACACCAGGGAAACAAGGGCTCCCAGTATCAGGACCAGGACGATGAGTCCGACAAGAAGATATTTCAGGGGCTTTTTCAAATGGTGAATCCGATGATCACATGGACCTGAAAACCCGGGTTGTCCACATTGATCTGGCGGGCCAGATCTACCTCGATCGGGCCGGCCGGGGTGTAATATTTGAGTCCGATACCCGCTCCCTGAGGCCAAGTTAGATCTTGAAAATTATTAAACGCATTGCCCACATCGTAAAAGAGGGCCATGCTAAAATTTCGGGTAATATGGTATTCCACCTCCATGCTGCCGACCAAAAGGTTTTTGCCGCCAATCACATTACCGCTGGCGTCTTTGGGACCGAGAGATTGATAAGTGTACCCGCGCACGCTCCGGTCACCGCCGGCATAGAAACGCAGCGAGGGTGGCAGGTCCGTGAGGGGATCTTTCTGCCAGGTTACCCCAAACTGAAATCGGGGAAGGAGGGAGAATCGTGTCGTGAGAGGAATGATCATATCTCCGTTGCCCAGAAACTGCAGGAAGTTCGTCTCGGACCCCAACGCCTCCCCCGATCCCCGGCTTTCCAGAGAATAGCGGAACCCTCTCGTGGGCCGGATCAGGTTATCGACTCGCCGCTGGGAAAAACGGAGGCCGGGCATAAAGAGGGAAGAACTTCCGTCCTGCCCCGATTCAGAAAAATTCTCCTGGCGGAATTGGACGTAGGCGGAGCCGACGATTCCATACCCGAAGCTTCGCGCCTGTTCGATTTCCGTTGTCCATAAAAGGCTATCATAGGGTTTCAGGAGCTCCCGCTGGAATCCCATTTTCAGATTGGTCCGGTTGTCGATATGCCCGCTACCGGGAAGGGTGTAGTAGGAAGATATGGCCTGGCGGCGCTCGGCGATGCTCATGTCCGCATTGAGCTCGTGGCCCCACCCGAAGGTGTTTACATCCTGGTAGCGCAGCGAGACTCTCGCCCCGAAATCCGTGGTATAGCCGACCCCCGGACGCAGGCGTTTGGGGGCAGAAGGCTCAGCCTGGATTCGTACGGGCACCCGGTAGTCTTGAGCCTCATCCTTGTCCGCCCGTATGTTCACCGAGGCGAACCGGTCCGAGTTGATGAGATTCACCTGGGTTTGATAAATCTTGGAATCGGAATAAGGCTCGTCGGGTTTGAAGTCCAGGAACCTCTGGAGAAATGAGGGCGGATACAAAGGCTTTCCCTCCCAGATCACCTCTCCGAAGGTATATTTCGGGCCCGTTTTCAGGATCAGTTCAATCTCCGCTGTTCGCCCGGCACGATCCAGACGAATCACATGGGAAGTATATTCGGCTCCCAGATATCCGAGATTCAGAGCTTTGATCCGCAGCTCTTCTTTCGCCTTTTGGTATTTGACCTGGTTCAGCACATCCCCGACTCTCAGCGGAAAGGAGGCAACCGGTTGTTTGAGGCCGGGGTCCTGCTCGCCCGGGCCGAGGACGCGGACATTCGCCGCCGCAACCCGGATGGGCTCCCCCGGGATTACTTTCACCCGGATTACAGCCTCGTCCTTTTCCATTTTTTCCATGGTGGTCGAGACCTGGGCGTCGTAAAAACCAAAAGGTTCGAGGGCCTTCTTAACCTTTTCCGGGATCTGCCGCCGGAACATTTCCAGGAGCGGTCGGTCCACGGTCCCCTCCCGGATCACTCCGGGAGGGAGGCTGAGGGACGCCTGGACGTTCTTAAGCTCTTCCCCCTCGAGTCCCTCCACCATGACTTGAACAGGCTCTGCGGCAAGGGCCGGGGAAAGGCCGCAGAAAAAACCCAGTTCCCATGCCATGCCGAGCCAGAGGATGGCAATGAAAAACCGATTCCCCCTTGTGACCATTTCTTCAATGAAAAGCAATGAACCGAACCCATATTCTCGTACGGAGGAATTGACGAAACGCTCGGAAAGGTGAGCGTCTTTCTATTTTACAATTTATCCGCAATCAATTTCCAATGAATTTCCCCGCCCGCAAATCTTCCACCCTTGGCGGATTGCCGAAACGAATTCGCATCCATCACGGCTGCTTTCCAACGCCCCCGGAAGATTTGCCGATTCTTTGAGATTTCTTATCCGAATGGCCCTGTAGGAAGTGTTTAGATTCCGCGTCAGTTGCGGCAGATAGCCCCGTACCGTTTTATTACGCCTGAAGGCTGCTTCATTGAAATTTCGGATTGACATTCCGAATTTTCAATGATATATTTATTCGGTGATTGACCGACCCGGATATCTGAACCAACTATCCCGCGCTGTGCGACGATCCCCGATCACGGCCGCCGGTACGGAATAGAATGCAAATTCAGCGAAACCCCCAAAATAACCAAATCGATGAACCAGGCCCTTGAAAGTCTGAACCTCGCCCATCTGTGGGTCATCTATCCCGGAGAACATTCCTATCCCCTTTCAAAAGAGGTATCCGTCTGGCCGATGAAGAATATTGTCACCCTGCCCAAGCAGCTTCGGTAGTGTGGAGTCCCGAGGGTCGAGTCTCGGAAATTATTTCACGAGCAGGATTCTCCGGGCCAGCTCATAATCCACAGCCGCCTCCAGCTTATTTTCGATCTGGAAATACCGCGCCACTTTTTTCATGGGCAAGACGCGGCCAAATTTCCCAATATAGGAACTCTTGACCTTCAGTGCGTCTTTCTGGATGTCCACCCATTCATCCATCAAATCCTTTGCCTTCTTATCCGTCACCTTCTCGTAGCCCTTGCCAAAGGAGTCGATGAAATCGAGTCTGTGCTTGTTCAATTTGGCCAATTCTTTTTGGTACTCTTCATAGAGCGGCCAGAACACCTTGCCCTCTTGGCCACAACGCCATTCGCGCGTTTCTGGAGGTCTCCGTTAATCAAGGAGAATTGAGGGTTGGCGGTCTGGCTCATCGTGGGTGCGGAGGCGAGTGCCAGGCCGAGCGCGAGCGCCGCAGCAAGCACATTCCGGGTGCAGACACCTGGAGGCTGGGCTGTCGATTTTATCTTCGGCGGGTGCCCCCGTGAGGCCGCCACTTCGCTCCTTCTTCCCCGCCGGCTGTCAAGCACAGAGGAAGGCCCTCCCCCTTTGTGCGATCTGCCCCTGGATCCGGCGTAATTCTTCCTTGGACATGTCCAATGCGCCGGGGCAAGACTCGCGGGGGTTCACCCTTTTGAGCCCGCCAGCGTTTTGCTGACCACCACCTGGGCCTCTTTGACGATCACCTCCAGGTGGGCCGGGTCTTTGAAACTTTCTGCGTAGATCTTGTAGATGTTCTCCGTTCCCGACGGCCGGGCAGCAAACCATCCGCTCGCCGTGATGACCTTAAGGCCGCCGATCGGCGCTTTGTTCCCCGGGGCATTGGACAGCTTGGCCAGGATCGGCTCGCCGGCCAACTCCTTCGCCGTGACCGCCTCGGGGGATAGGGTCTCCATCGCCGCCCTCTCGGCGGCCGTGGCCGGTACGTCGATCCGGGTGTACCACGGCGTTCCGAACCGGTCCGTGAGCTCCCGGTAGAGTTCGCCCGGGTCCTTCCCGGCGCGGGCAGTCATCTCCGCGGCCAGCAGACCCATGATGGGCCCGTCCTTGTCGGTCGTCCAGACGGTCCCGTCGCGCCGGAGGAAACTCGCTCCCGCGCTCTCCTCCCCGCCGAAACAATAGGTGCCGCTGAACAACCCATCCACAAACCATTTGAAGCCAACCGGCACCTCGGATAATTTTCGTCCCAGGGCTTCTACGACCCGGTCGATGAGGACACTGCTGACCAGGGTCTTGCCAACGGCCGCTGTCTTTGGCCATCCCGGCCGGTGGGCGAGAAGGTAATGGATGGCCACGGCCAGGTAATGGTTGGGGTTCATCAGTCCCATCGAACGGGTAACGATGCCGTGCCGGTCGGCATCGGTGTCGTTTCCGAAGGCGATCTGGAATTGATCTTTCAGTTTCACCAGTCCGGCCATCGCATACGGGCTGGAGCAATCCATCCGGATCTTCCCGTCATGATCGACGGTCATGAAGCTGAACCGGGGGTCCACCGCGGGGTTTACGACCGTCAAGTCGAGACCGTAGAGGGCCCGGATCGGCTCCCAGTAATGCACCGTGGCCCCTCCCAGAGGATCGGCGCCCATCCGAATGCCTGCGGAACGGATGCAGTCCATGTCGATCACGCTGGCCAGGTCCCTGACATAGGGCATCATGAAATCGTGGGTGTGCGTCGTCCCGGCCTTGCGGGCCGACTCGTAGGGTAGCCGCTTGACCCCGCGGTTGTCGGCGCGCAGCAGTCCATTGGCTCTCTCCTGGATCCAACCCGTGACCTGGGTATCAGCAGGACCGCCGTGGGGCGGGTTGTACTTGAATCCACCGTCACGGGGCGGGTTGTGGGACGGCGTAATCACGATGCCGTCGGCCCGCCCTTCTTTGCGGCCGCGGTTATAGCAGAGGATGGCATGGGAGACGACCGGGGTGGGAGTGAACCCGTCGTCCGGCTGGATCATCGTCTCGACGCCGTTGGCCGCAAGTACTTCCAGCGCCGTGCGCTGGGCCGGGCCTGAGACGGCGTGGGTGTCTTTACCCATGAAAAGAGGGCCGCTGATCCGCTGGCTGGCCCGGTAGTCACAAATCGCCTGGGAAATGGCCAGGATATGAGCCTCAGTGAAGGTGCCCTCCTCGGGAGTACCGCGATGACCGCTTGTGCCGAAATGAACCAGTTGTTGCGGGTCACTCGGGTCGGGGCGGCGCTTGTAATACTGGCTAACGAGCCTGTCGACGTCGATCAGCAACTCCGCCGGGGCCGGTTGACCGGCTAGCGGGGATAGGGTCATACCGATCCTCTTTTCTCATCCGGTCGTATTGTCAAAAGTTGTCTCCCCTCTCCCCTTGGGGGCATAAGCACTAACTTATGACGATTTCGCTGCTATTCCCCCCTTTGAAAAAGGGGGGTTAGGGGGGATTTCTGCATCTAGCTGGGCTGCCATCGTGCGATAAATAACGTCTATGACAGCATCACTTTCTTTCAGAATTTCCCTACTGCCAAATCGTAACACTTTTAGTCCAATAGCGGCCAAAAAATCATCACGTCTTCTGTCTTTTTGAACATAGTCCCCTTGCAGGTGTTGGGACCCATCTATCTCGATAACCAGTTTTGCTTTGGGTGCATATAAATCCTCAATATGCCCACCAATCGGTTTTTGGCGATAAAACTGGACACCCAAAAGCTGTTTGTTGCGCAAGCGTGACCAAAGCGCATTTTCGCTGTCTGTCGAATTCTTGCGCAATTGCCGTGCCTTGTTCTTAAGATTTCCATTGTATCTCAAAATGTCGATCCCTTCTTAAAATTCCCCCTTCCCCCCTTTTCCAAAGGGGGGAAATTTAAGATACCGCTTATGCCCCTCAAGGGGGAGGGACGTTACGCATCGGGTTTGGGTTTTCTGGTTTAATCCCGGGCGCTCTTCAGCTTGCGGTACCGACGGATCAAGGCGTTCGTCGAACGGTCATGCTGGAGTTCCGGCTCGGTCGCGCTTTCCAGCTCGGGCATGATACGCTGGGCCAGCACTTTGCCCAGTTCCACCCCCCACTGATCAAAGCAGTTGATGTTCCAGATCGTTCCCTGCGTAAAGACGCTGTGCTCGTAGAGCGCAATCAGTTTGCCGAGCGTTTCCGGTGTCAGCCGCTCGACCAGGATCGTGTTGGATGGGCGGTTGCCCTCAAAGACCCTGTGCGGAACGAGCCAGTCCGGGATGCCCTCGGCTTTAACCTGCTCGGGCGTCTTGCCGAAGGCCAACGCCTCGCTCTGGGCAAAGAGGTTGGCCATGAGCATATCATGGTGCCTGCCGACGGGATTGAGCGAACGGCCCACGCCGATGAAATCACAGGGAATGAGCCGGGTGCCCTGATGGATCAACTGGTAGAAGGAATGCTGGCCGTTCGTGCCCGGCTCGCCCCAGTAGATGGGGCCGGTCGGGTAGGTGACCTCGGTCCCGTCGAGCGTGACGTGTTTGCCGTTGCTCTCCATGGTTAATTGTTGAAGGTAAGCCGGAAAGCGTTTGAGATATTGGTCATAGGGCAGAACCGCCACGGTCTGCGCCCCGAAGAAGTTGTTGTACCAGACGGCCAGCAGCCCCATGAGCACCGGCAAGTTGCGCTCGAAGGGAGCGGTGCGGAAATGCTCGTCCATCTGGTGGAAGCCGTCCAACAGGGCGTGAAAGGGGTCCGGGCCGATGGCCAGCATCGTGGAGAGGCCGATCGCCGAATCCATGGAATAGCGGCCGCCGACCCAGTCCCAGAACTCGAACATGTTGACCGGATCGATACCAAACTTCCTTACTTCCTCGGCGTTCGTCGAGACCGCGACGAAGTGCTTCGCCACGGCCTTGACTTCGCCGCCAAGGCCTTTGAGCAACCAGTCCCGCGCGCTCTGGGCATTCGTCATGGTCTCCAGAGTCGTGAAGGTTTTTGAGGAGACGATGAAAAGGGTTTCCGCCGGGTCCAGGTCGCGGGTGGCCTCCACGAAATCCGTGCCATCCAGGTTGGAAACGAACCGGAACGTCAGGCTCCGCTCGCTGTAATGCTTCAGCGCCTCGTAGGCCATTACCGGTCCGAGGTCGGAGCCCCCGATGCCGATGTTGACGACGTTGCGGATGCGCTTGCCCGTATGGCCTTTCCACGCTCCGCTCCGGACGCGGTTGGAGAAGCCAGCCATTCGGTTGAGCACGGCGTGGACCTGGGGTACCACGTTCTCGCCGTCCACGACGATGGAGGTCCCTCTCGGCGCGCGCAGGGCCACGTGCAGGACGGCCCGATTTTCCGTGGGGTTGATTTTTTCCCCCCGGAACATGGCCTCGATCCGCGCCCGCAAGCCGGATTCCTCCGCCAGTTGAAGGAGAATCTGCAAGGTTTCATCGGTCACGCGGTTCTTCGAGTAATCCAGAAAGAGGCCCGCGCCCTCCGCCGTCATACGCTCGCCGCGCTTCGGGTCATCCGCGAAAAGGTCCCGGAGGTGCCACTCCCGGGCTTTCTTGTAGTGGGCGGCCAGGGCCTTCCAGGCAGGTCGTTTGGCGAGCCGTTTGATCATGGCGGTCATGTTGAAGCTCCTTTGGTTTCCTTCGGATGGCCAATCGATACCACTTCATACCTCCAGTTCCCGGTGAGAATTTTGACTCCACAGGCTACCGGTTTGACCGTCTTTTTCAGCCCGAGGGGAAAGACCCGAGGTTCCTCTCGCCCGGGGCGTCAGGTGATTTGGTTACCGCCTTCGTAAGGGTGTATAATATTTACCGGACACTCGTCGGCAGCCTCTTTGCTACACCCTAGGTCATCCGTGTCCCGTTCGTCATTCCTCCCCACCTGCTTTGACCCCTTAAGGTGAGCGAATCCATTTATGTCTCTCGATTCATGGAGCCCTTCCCCTCACCCTCCCGGGCTCGAAGGATGGCTGCCACGGTCTGCTCGGCGATCTCCCGTTCTTCATTCGTCCGGATGGCCAGGACCTTGACGAGCCCCCCATTGCGTTGGATTTCCATGACCTCTTCGCAGGCCTTCTCGTTTTTCCCGTCATCCACCGTGATTCCGAGCCCCTCGAGCCCCTGGCAGCACCGTTTCCGGATGGCCGCGGAATTCTCGCCGATGCCGCCGGTGAAGACCACGGCATCGACCCGGCCGAGCACCGCGAAGTAGGCCCCGAGGTACTTTTTGATGCGGTAGCAGTAGACCTCCAGGGCCAGCTGGCCAAGCGGTTCCCCACGGTCCGCCATCTGGAGAATCTCCCGCATGTCGTTGACCCCGCAAATCCCCTTCAACCCGCTCCCTTTATTCAATAGCGCCTCGAGATCTCCATCCGCCATGCCGGTCACTCTCTTCAGGTAAAAGGGAATCGCCGGGTCCAGGTCCCCGCAACGGGTCCCCATGACCAAACCCTCCAGGGGCGTCATTCCCATCGACGTATCCACGCTCCGTCCCTGCCGGATCGCCGCCGCACTCGCCCCGTTCCCGAGATGGAGGGTGATCAAATGCAGGACACGGAGAGGCTTTTCGAGATGAGCCGCTGCTTTCTTGGCCACCCAGAGGTGGGAAGTTCCATGGAAGCCGTACCGCCGGACGCGATGGAGGGTGTAAAAGCTGTAGGGCAACGGATAGATAAAAGCATGGGGAGGCATGAACTGGTGGAAGGCCGTATCGAAGACCGCCACCTGAGGCACCCCCGGGAAAACCTGCCGGGCCGCTTCGATCCCCAGGAGGTTCGCCGGGTTGTGGAGCGGGGCGAGGGGGATCTGGTCTCGAATCGTCTCCAGCACCTTCTCATCGATCACCACCGGTTCCCGGAATGCCTCCCCCCCATGGACCACCCGGTGGCCGATCCCGAGGAGCTCCGCAGGGTTCTCAATCAAAGGGGAATCGGCAGGCATGCTCAGGATGAAGCGAAACCCTTCTTCATGGTTGCCCACTCGTCCCCGGCGAACGGTTTCATTGACCTCACCCGAGGGACCGTAAACGCGGTAGGTGTGCTGGCTTTCCCTTTCCCCGATCCGTTCCAGCATACCGGAGGAGAGGGCGGAGAAGTTGGAGGCTTCGAATATCTCATACTTGACCGAGGAGCTTCCCGAGTTGATGACCACGACCTTCATGAGCCGGACCCCCTCTCCTGCTCCTGGATGGACGTGATGGCCACGGTATTCACGATGTCCGTCACGGTTGCGCCTCGGCTCGGGTCGTTGACCGGCCGTTTGACCTCCTGAATGACCGGGCCGATGGCCAACGCATTGAAGGTATATCCTCCCTGACGGAGAAGGCGTCCGGCTTTCCTCGCCTCCTGAATCCCTTTCTCGGAGACCGACACATCGATCCAGCCGGTGAAGCGGTTCTCCTGGTTCCAGACACTTTCTCCGTGACGGACCAAAACAACCTTATGCATCTTTCCATGCCTCCGAATGGTAAAACGGAAATTTTTAGACAGATCCTATAAGGGCTGTTGCCGGAATGCTTTCCCGTAATCCGGACGGTAAGAGGTCAGCACCCGGCTTAGCGCACGAAAGCTTTGCGCCCGGCGTACACTGCGACTGGGCCCAACTCTTCCTCGATGCGCATGAGCTGGTTGTATTTCTCCACCCGCTCGCCACGACAGGGCGCACCGGTCTTGAGATGACCGGTGGCCATTGCCACGGTGAGGTCGGCGATGAAGCTGTCCACCGTCTCACCTGAGCGGTGCGAGACCATCGCGCCCCAGCCGGCCTTGCGCGCCATTTCGATGGCGGCAATCGTCTCGGTCAGCGAGCCGATCTGGTTGAGCTTGATCAGCACGGCGTTGGCGGCATTCTCGGCGATACCGCGAGCGATGCGTTCGACATTGGTGACGAATAAATCGTCCCCTACCAGTTCGATTTGGCCGCCCAGGGTCTGGTTGAGCAGCTTCCAGCCGTCCCAGTCATCCTCGGCCAGACCATCTTCGAGAACCGCGATCGGGTACTTCCTAACCCAATCTGCCCACAGCTTGACCAACTCAGCGGAGGCGATTTTGCGGCCTTCGGTGCGCAGGTTGTAGAGCCCATCCTCGTAAAAGCCGCTGGTCGCCGGGTCGAGGGCAATCACAATGTGCTCCCCAGGCTTGTAACCAGCCTTCTCGATGGCTTTGAGGATCATCTCCACTGCTTGGGCGTTGGTCTTAAGCGCCGGGGCAAAGCCGCCCTCATCGCCCACGCCGGTAGCATGGCCGCTGCTCTTCAACACGCCCTTAAGCGCCTGGTACACCTCGCTGCCCCATTGCAGAGCCTCGCGGAAATTGGGTGCGCCGACCGGAGCGATCATGAACTCCTGAAAATCGGTGCCCTGCCAGTTGGCGTGAACACCCCCGTTCAGAATGTTGAACATAGGCACCGGTAATACCTTGGCCGCCATGCCGCCAAGGTAGCGGTACAGCGGCAGACCAACCGAGTCGGCCGCGGCGCGAGCAACCGCCAGGCTTACGCCCAGGATCGCATTCGCCCCCAGCTTGCTCTTATTGGGCGTACCGTCCAGCGCCAGCATCGCACCGTCAACGGTGCCCTGGTCCAGGCTTTCCATGCCGATGAGGGCGTGCCGAATTTCCTTATTCACATGCTCGACGGCTTTCCGCGTGCCCTTTCCGCCGTAGCGGCCTTTGTCCTCGTCGCGCAGTTCCAGCGCTTCATGCACGCCGGTGGACGCGCCCGAAGGAACCGCTGCCCGGCCAAAGGCACCGCCATCAAGGGTGACTTCGACTTCAACCGTCGGGTTGCCTCGGGAATCCAAAATCTCTCTTCCCATAATCTTGATAATTTTTGCCATCTTCCTTCTCCTTTTTGGTCGTCGATTCGTTGTCTATGAAAGGGACCCGGCTTGACTGCCAGGCCTCACCGATGAGCCCCTTTTCGTTTCATGAAGGGCAAATCCTTCCCTTACCATTTCTTCTTGGCCGATTGGGAGATATGCAGCCCCACGAGTCCGGCACCTGGATTATGAA
>Ga0214473_10004860_pt1 | contig 16137 bp, 12 predicted proteins | sample RVTome_7_FD_203509 | JGI IMG/M metagenome (GOLD analysis project Ga0214473, IMG submission 203509) | Soil microbial communities from uranium-contaminated site in the Upper Colorado River Basin, Wyoming, United States - RVT98D197 | ecosystem: Environmental > Terrestrial > Soil > Contaminated >... | reverse complement strand
CTACTTTTTCAACATCGTAAATCCAAATAATCGTTTCTACCGCTTCTCGCTGGGCATAATAATATTGAAGCGCAACACTTGTGCCGTCTTTGGCATAAATTGTGTGCAGTTCTTTAAACCACCAATTCAAAAGCGCTTTTGAGGTTTCGCTCGCGCCTTCGTAATTCTTTTTTCGCCACTCGGCAACTTTTTCTCGAAGTTCTGGCACAAAAGGCGGCAAAAGTTTTTCATAACCTTCTTTGCGCAAATCCTCGTCAGCCGGAAACCACCTGATCGCCGGATCAAGTATTTGAAATTTATCTTTTGGAAAATCTTTATGTAATGCCATAGAAAGTAAATAAACTCTGTAATTTTGCCTATAAAATGCGGAATATTGCGTTATTTACTTTTATCTTGGGTAAATAACAACTTTTCATCAGTTGCCGGTAATCTATAGCGCACATTGCGTTTTGCACCTGTCCTAGGGGTTATTTTAGTCAAAAGCCCTTGTTCGACCCATCGATGAAAGATTTTTGAAACCTTAACAGTATTTTCCGTATAAAGAATCTTCCTTGCATCAGAGTTTGCTATATATTTATTTTTCATCAAATAATCAGAAACTTTATCCCATTCACTTGGGGCTTTCTCGTTAAATAAAATTACCTTTACGGCATCCTGAAGATGAGGATATGTCAAAAAAATCGGTGGGTATAAATTTGATGTTCTCATTGTGTGACGCATAGCTTTTACGCCTTCGTTTTGATCAAGATTGGGCGGATCAGGAAACTCTCGTAAATGTTTTACTAATAGATCGTTACGATACTGATGCGACCTTTCAATCCCGATATTCGATGGAGTGATATTAAATGGCAACAATCCGGGACTTTCAATTTCTATACGATCTTCAAAAATTCGAATCTCGATATCTCGTTTTGTGTGATAATCGCGGTGAATTACTGCATTCGTTATTGCTTCTTTGACAGCACGTTCAGGAACACTGTATGTTGTTTTGAATCCAGATGGTACCTGCATACCCGATCTTAATAATCCAAGAACATACTCGTGAGCATCGGTAATTTGTTTTGCAATAGGACCATTAATATTTTTTGGCGTACCGATAAGATTGATAGTTTCTTTGACTACTTCGATACTCCCCTCATACTGAAAAACTCGTATAGAACACTTGGAATCTAAAAGATCGTTTGGAAATTCAGCAAATAACAAAACCGCGGCTCTAGTTGGCAATAACCTTTTGCCTTCATCCTGCCTAGCTAATCCTGTTTTTTCCAAAATTAACTCAATTTGGTTCTCACTAATACCCCTCTTTCTCCTCCAAGCTTCATAAAAATCAGTTTTCAATAAATTAAAATTGACTTCCACCAATTCCCTGTCTGACCTAGAAAATCCTTTCACATACGCAAGATGTAAAATATCTTGAGGATTGAGTATTTTATTCCCTCGCTCCAAACGAACCCACACATGATTCTCATAGTATCTAAATCCGTCCCCAACCTTTGGTACGAAAAGTAAGCCAATTCTTTTACTGTGTCCTGTGCTAATTAAAGTAGGCGGCCAAATTCCTGATATTGGAGGGTAAATTTTTCTGACAGATCTACCGAGCTCATCGTAAAGTTCTATATTTTCCTCTATACCAAAAATTCGTTCCGTCCCTTTGCGAGTAGTTTTTTGAGGATCATCTACTCCCAAGATTATTATCCCGCCGTCGGTATTGGCCATTGCAACGATCGATTGCAACGTTTTATCTAGACCTTCGTTTCTACTGCCAAGGCGTTTAAACTCAAGCGTTCTCGACTCTGAGGGTTCTGAAAGTATGTCGTGTATCAAATGATTGTTTGTCATATATTTACCCCAATAACCTTGGTCGTATCGTTGCCGAATATATCAATCACCTTGATTGCGATTTTCATTTTGCCTTTTTGCGCGTCTTTGAAAGCCGAAGTCAGCTCAAGCGACCGGTCTTTTTTGGTTCTAAAAGATTGCCATTCGTTTTCAAAAATATAACTTCCTGTCCATTCCTCTTTTTCTTCGCCGGTTTTCTCGTCAACAACTCGAACAATTTCTTTTTTGCTTTCAAACTCAAAATCCACCGACCAATAATCAATCCAATCCGTCCATTTTTTCGTCAAAACTTCTCTTTCAATAATATCCGTTTGCTTGTCTTTGGAAATTTTTATCACTTGGCCGTTCTCAATGATTATTTTATTTCCACCGGATTGCAATTTTTCTTCCACTTCGCCAGTATTGTCTTGGTTATAGAAAACCGAAAAATCAGTCAGCTCAATCGCCACCTCTTTGGTGTTGCCTCGTCCGCGAATTATTGGCTTCACTTCAATATAGGCGACATCATAAAATTTTACTTGCCCCTTTTCCACCGCTTTTTTATCAAACACTTCGCGCGGAATGACTTTAAATTGAATATCAATGCCAAGTTTTTTTGCTTGTTCAAAATCAAGCCCCATTTCATAGTCAAATCCTAAAACATCTGCTTTGGTGATTTTCTTTTCCTTGCACTCGCTGATTATTTTTTCCAAAAAATCATTGGTAACCGGCGTGTCAATTGATCCAACAGCGACCAATCTATCCCTTTTCTTGCCGACAAAAGTATTGAAAGAATCAACCGGCTCGGCTTTGTAGGCCGATAAAATAAGTTTGATAAATTCTTTCTCTTTATTTTCTCTTTGGATTCTTTTTTCTTCTTCACGCAAATTTTCATTCACGGTCAAAAACTTTTCTCGTTCATATTTACCGATATTCAAAATTTCAAAAGCCCGAAAATCTTTACCGGCCTTTTTAAGCTCTCTCTGCACACCAATCATTCTTTTACGAGTGGTATGAATAGAAAATCTGCCCAAATCCGAGCCAATCCATTTTCTGCCTAATTTTTCCGCTACTGCCAAAGTCGTACCAGAACCGGAAAAAAAGTCAGCGATAAGATCATCTTCGTTGGAAGAAGCTAAAATTATCCGCTCCAATAACGGAAAGGGTTTTTCTGTTGGATAACCTGTCCTTTTTATTCCGTCTACTGGGTATCTTGCCGCAATTGCCATTTCCCACCAATCCTCTGGCACTTTTCCACTTTTATTAAGATTCGTTTCTGAATCATAACTTTCTTTTTGAACCTCATTGATTTTTTCTGCACCAAAACCAGAGCCTTGCAATCCTTTTTTGTAGTTTTCTTTGGTTTTTTCGCTATGAGCAACTCGAACAGCTTCAAGATTAAAAATATATTTTGACTTATCTTTTGCAAAAAAGAATATAGTGTCATGTTTTTTTGTATATTCTTTTGTTCGGTCTGAGCCGGGACCAAAATAACACCAAATAATTTCATTGACCAAATTATTTTTCCCAAATATTTCATCCAACACTAAACGCATAAATCCGCTTACTCTCCAATCACAATGCACATAAATACTACCGTCGTCTGCTAAAAGCCCATGCATGAGCTTTAACCTCTCATAAATCATTGCGATAAAACTGTCCGCACCCTTGCCCCAAGTGTCGCGATATGCGATTTCCTCAATCACCGACGGTTTTTTGGTAAAAGTTTCTTCGCCGATTTCAATATTCATGGAAAAATCCGCACCCACATCAAATGGCGGGTCAATATAAATTAGCTTCAATCCGCCTTCCGCTTCAATTTGTTTTCGCAAAGGACCATTTTTGAGCGATGATAAAATCAGTTTGTTGTCGCCCCAAATAAGCTTGTTTGACCAGCCCTTGATCTGTCTGCCAGAAGTATCAAAAAGAGCCCCCTGTGCCGTGATTTTTTGTTCACTTCTTGGCTCGTCAATATGTTCAATCGCCTGAAAAGGCAAAACCATATTTTCCACTTCATCGGTTTTTCCATTCCATAAAAGCTCAACTTCTTTGTCCGTATCAAAAAGCAAAAACCGGTATTTTTCCGGCAATGGCTTGCCCGATTCCAAATACTTTATAACATCTCTTTTTTCGTTATCGGTGAGGTTCAGTTTATTGTTCATAGTTTTATTTCTTAACTAAATCATCAACTGAAACACCAACCGCTTTGGCGATTTTTCGCAATGTTCGGTTTGGTCGGTAAGCTTAGCTTATCCTAAACCACGATTAGCGTGGTCCCATTACTTTTCTTTCTGCAAAAGGGACTCCGTCCTCTACTTGCAGAAGCGAAAAGTCCGGGACGCACCTCTTCGCCTCTGGCGAAATAGGTGGTCGGGGTGGTCGGATTCGAACCGACGACCCCCGCGTCCCAAACGCGGTGCTCTAGCCACTGAGCCACACCCCGACAACCTATATCATACCTGTTGTTGAGGATTTTTCAATGGTTTACAGGTTATTTACAACTGTTTATATTTCAGCTAATATCTTAAGTGCGGTGCGGGTGTAGTTCAGCTCCGACACTCCGACATTAGCCAGAGGTACGGAGCAAATAAATTTGCGGGTGTAGTTCAGTGGTAGAACGTCTCCTTGCCAAGGAGAAGGTCGGCGGTTCGAGTCCGCTCACCCGCTCCAAAAACAGCCATATCCGGCTGTTTTTCTTTATGTTTATGGAGCGAATTTCTTCCGGGTGGAATTACCTCGCTATGACACCACCTTTTGCTTGGTGGATTCGCGTGTAATTAGCGGCTCATTCGCGTGCATTCGAGTGATTAGCCGCGGTTTACGCGGCTGGGCTGTCAAACCAAAGTAGAAAGTTCCGCTTTTAGCAAAGTAGAAAGTTCCGCTTTTTTGAATATATTTCCTGTCCGCCATGGATGATCGACCGGCGGCTTCCATGGCTTCCTCTCAAGCGCTTGCTTGATGGGTTGGGTTTTCTCTAGCTTAATGGGTTTATCTATCTCGTGACAGCACAGGTTGGTATTCCTGATTGAGAGATGAACCGTTCCATTAAGATGAGTATTGACCGTTATCTCATTCTTGGGAAACAGCAAGGTCTTTTGCTTTTCCTCCAGCTGATACCATTTGTTCTTGTATCGTAGCGTAAAGTCGCTCGTTAAAACCCTTGTTTCTTTGAGGCAGAATATCTCATCGAGATTGTATCCCAGCGCTTCTTTGTGCAAGTCGGTCTTTGACTTTGGCTCAACGGCGAACTTTTCGTTATGGCGCGGTAGATACTCCCCCTCAATAAACTTATTAGCTTCCTCGATAGTTAAGATGCCCCTTAAGCGCAGCTCCTTGACCAGTCTATCTTGCAGTGTCCCAAACAACCTCTCCACTCGACCCTTGGCTTGGGGGCTTCTGGCATAGGTTATTTTGCCCCCTAGCTCCTCGACGGCTCTTCTATATTGGGTTACCTTGTCTTCTTCTTCGTTATGGATATTGACCTTGAACACCTTGCCCCTATCGACATAAAACTCATGGGGGATACCTTGCTTCTCTATGTATCGTTTGGTGGCTCCCATAACGCCAATAGTCGTTTCATCGGCAAACTCAAGATGATTGATTCTGCTTGTGGCATCATCAATAAAGCCGAGAAGGGTGCAACGGGGCGCTCGGTCTTCGAACCAATCATGGTCGGAGCCGTCAAGCTGGACCATCTCGCCGAAACAACCCTTGCGCTCGCGCCACTCTCTGTGTTTGACTGTTCTATTGCCGGGAGTCCACAGGCCTGAGGCAATCATACTCAACCGCAGTGTCTCGCGGTTGATAATAAGAGAGTGGTTTTCCTCCAGCTTTTCCGAAGCGAAGGTTGGGGCGAAGTCAGGATATTTGTTTTCAATCAAAGAGATAGCCCTCTGTCTTATTACCGGATCAAACTGGTTGTTAGATGGTTTGCCGCGGGAACTATGAATCAAACTGGGCGCTCCAAGGCGGCGAAAGAGTTTGAGCTTCTTTCTAATTTGTCTGGTCGATAGATTGAGTATCATCGAGGCCTCCTGCTGTCTTATCTCTCTGGCTGATAGTTTCTCGAACACGCTGATCTGATTTATTTCCTTTCTGCTCATTGGTAATGTCTCCATTTATCCTCCTGCTTAACATTATCTCGCAGGAAGGAAGGGGACATTTCTACTTTGCCTATAATAGGAACTTACTACTTTGCGCTGACACATTTACGCGGCTGGGCTTGACAAGCTTTCGGGTCGTGTTATTATAGCCAAGTGTCGGCGCCCCATTGGGGCCGAACGATCTATGACTAAACAACAAATCATTACCGAAGATGATTCTTCGGTTCCCATACCTTCTCCCAAAACTTTTCCTAAGTTGGAAGAGGCCGGCAGCTTGCTGATAAGCCGGATCTTCAAACCGCGGAATCGTGGCGGGAAGGGTAAGAAATACCATATCGAAAACCCATTTAAATATATTTATTATTTTTTGGGTCAAAAACCGTTCTCTTTCTACCACCTCTTTCTGGGAACCTTGGCGGCAATGTTGTGTTTGGGTACCAATGTCGCCAACGCGCAGATTCGCAGTGTAGCCATGACTTCGGCGACCGACATCACTATTGAGCAAAAAGCTCAATTCGCGTCTAAGATAGATACGCTAACCCCCGCCATTCAAGAAGACCCCACTTCTATTATTTTAGCCCAAGCGCTGGAAGAAACTTCCGGTTATTATTCTTTGCCGCTTATTGCCGGCACTGCAATGACCGAAGAACCTCCGCCCGCGACCGATGTGTCGGTGGGTCGGCCAAAGAGCATAGAATATGTGGTTAAAGAAGGCGATACGTTAAGCTCCATCGGTTGGCAATACGGCCTTAAAGTTGCCACCATCCAATTTCAGAATAAAATCACCGGCGAAAAAATTAAGCTAGGCCAAAAACTAACTTTGCCGCCAGGTGATGTCAGTGCCGCCGTCATTGCCAAAGCCAAAGCCAAAGAGCAGGCAGCTCAAAACAAGAAACTTCTAGCGTCGGCAACAACCAGCTCGAGAAGGCTGACCTCGCGTGAAAAAGCCAGCGGCTACACTGGCGACGACTCGGGCGGTGGCTTTGTTAAGCCTATGAATTACAGCTATATTTCGCGCCGCCTGCAAAGAGGACACACCGGTACCGACATGATTGCCCCGGTCGGCACTACGGTGGTGTCGGCAAAAGCGGGTAAGGTGGTTGAGGTCTCTTATGGCTGGTCGGGCGGTTACGGCATAATGATTTTAATCGACCACGGCGGCGGAGTTAAAACTCGCTACGCCCACCTCTCGAGTGCCAAGGTCTCGGCCGGCGAAATAGTCGGCGGCGGCGAAGTCATAGCCGCCTCCGGCAATACCGGCCGCTCGACGGGAGCGCATCTGCATTTTGAAGTTATAAGCGGCGGCCGCTACCAAGCCCCGTTTTGACGTTATCGTCAACCTAACCCGAAACTCCCTCCAACCTTGTCAGGGGGGGTTTTTGATGTTAGTCTTGATACATGATCGATATAGCCAAAATCGAAATTCAAGCGGGCAAAGGCGGCGACGGCGCGGCTACTTTTCGCCGTGAAAAATATATCCCTAAAGGCGGTCCCGACGGCGGCGACGGCGGCGACGGCGGCGACATAGTGTGCCTCGCGACAAGGGAAATCAATACACTCGGCGACTTTCACCGTTTAACCAAATATAAGGCACCCGACGGCGAAGCGGGACAAAAGAAAAAGATGCACGGGGCAAACGGCCAGGACTTAATTATCCGTGTTCCCGTAGGCACCATAATCAAAGACACCGAGGGCCATACCATTGCCGATTTAACCCGCGACGAAGAAGAGGTGGTTTTGGCGCGCGGCGGGCGCGGCGGGAAGGGTAATGTCCATTTCGCGACTGCCACCCATCAAACGCCTCTTGAATTTGAGCCGGGGAAAGATGGCCAGGGGGCCGAGCTTAATTTGGAGTTGAAACTGCTCGCCGATATCGGCCTTATCGGTTTGCCCAATGCTGGGAAATCGACGCTTCTGGCTGCTCTTACTTCCGCCAAACCAAAAATCGCGGCGTATCCGTTTACAACCCTCGAACCGATTTTGGGAGTGGCGCGTCATAAGGAGATTACATATGTTGTGGCCGATATCCCGGGGCTTATCGAGGGCGCGGCGGGCGGCAAGGGTTTGGGAGATCAATTCCTGCGCCACGTCGAAAGAACGAAAGTTTTGGTTCATCTCGTGCGCGCCGATGCCGCGGAACCGGCCCAAGATTACCACATCATTCGCCAAGAGCTCGAAATGTATAAGTCCGCTTTGACCAGAAAAAAAGAAATTCTCGTTGTTAGCCAAGCGGATAGAGTCGGCGCCGCTTCTCTCAAAAAGACCGCGAGTGCTCTTAGAAAACTGAATCCGACAACCTTAGTCCTATCTTCGGTAGCCCGACAAAATATCGACCTGCTACAAGATAATATCATCGAATACCTTAGCTCATGAAATGGCAAGTTATTATAACATCTGCCTTAATCGCCCCGCGTCGCGACTCTTAGGCGCTTATACTTACTCTTATGGCCAAGAGTTAAGCATTGGCACGCTCGTACAAGTACTTTTTCACGGCCGTCGCGAAACGGGCGTTATTATTAGCTCGCTTCCGAAACCCACCATCGCGCCCGACCGCGTTCTGGCTCTCCAAAAAATTCTCTCACTCCAGCCGGTTATCGCGCCCCGGGCACTCCAGCTGGCAGAATATCTGGTGCGCTATTATCTGACGAGCTTAGGTGAAGTGATTTTTGCCATGCTGCCCAATATCGCGCTTGCAAAAAAGATGCCGTTGGCACTCGATTATTTTTCCGCTTCCCGCCCAAACCACCCCGTTGTCATAACGGGCAATTTCAACGAAAGAATGACCGCTTATTTGCCGGCGGTAAACGCCGCCCTTGCTCGGGGCGGACAGGTACTCCACATTGCGCCCAATCGACGTTTAAGCGAGTATGTCTGCAACTACTGGCAAAATATTTTTTCCGCGGCGGCCGTGGTTGATACGAGCTCCATAAAATCAAATCCGGCGCAGCTTAACGCTTATCGGCAGATTGCCGAAGGGCGAACCAATATTGTCGTTGGGACACGCAAAGCCATCTTTTCTCCGCTCAAACACTTGACTCTTATTATTATTGAGGAGCCGTCTAATTTCGGCTATTATAACGACCAAAAACCGGCTTACAATTTGCGGGTGGTGGCGGAGGCGATCAATGAGCTCCATCGCATCCCCGTGCATTTCGGGATGGGTGTTTTTGATGAGGAGTCACTATGGCAAGTCAAACACGGACACTACGAACTAAAGCGCGGCCGATCATTTCCCCAACCGGAGGCGGTATGGCTGGAGGGGGACTACCATCAGGAAATTGACCGCAGGACACGGCAGGCAAAATTGGTAGTGGTGCCTTTTGCTAAAGGTGTAATGTCGAAGGATAGCTTCGCGCCCGAAGATATAGCTTGTGAAATAAAATCCATGCCGGCGCAAATTATCGCGGGCAGTGTCGCGCCGCCCGACCTCACTCGCGCCGGCCCGCTGGCTCTTGTCGCCAGCGCCAAAATACTCGATTACCCCGAGCTGATTTTTGAAGAAACCGTTATCCTCGCCGCCGATATTTGGCTGTCTTTTCCCACTCCTCACGCCATCGGCAATTTCCTACGCCTCTTTTGGCGGCTGCGCGCGCAAACTAAAACTCGATTCATTATCCATAGCCGTCGGCCGCTGCCTCTCGTCCAAAAACTCATCTGTCAATCACCAGCCAAGGTATTAGTCGCGCTTATGAAGCAAAACCACCAGCTGGATTTACCGCCTTTCACGTACCGCCTGGTGGCGGATGCTCGCAAGCCGGATGAGTTATCTGATTTTGCCGCTAAGGCCTTTGGCCGGAGCGTGAGTGCCGACGGCGCGCATTATGTGCCGCGCCGCCTTTGGCCGCTCGACGCCGCCAGCGCCGACCGCCTTTACGCTTTCTGCCGCAAAATTACCATCGACGCCCCCCGCTAAGGAACCAAACCAAGGGGGACGGTTCTCTTTTACCCTGTACTTTCGGCTTTTTTAAGTAAATTACGATTAATTTTTTGCTGCTCATTGTATCTTTGCCCCTTGCTACCCCAAGTATTTTTATGAAAAGTATCTTCTATCATCTGGCTTACTATCAGTTTTCGGTATTGCGCTTGGCGTTCTTTCGGAGTTTTGCCCAACGCATCATACAAAAAATCCGGCGTAACTAATTTATTATCCATACCTTTTGCGTAAAAGCGATAACTTGAAAATTTGTAATCTTCGGGTTTTTCAACTATACCGCGTCTCGTTGAGTTGAGTTCGATATATTTACCACATTGAGTGAAATAGGCATCTTTGCCGACTGGCTGGCTTTTGTATCGGTCTTGCCAGAAATGCCCCACCCAGTTATATAGCTGCCTATAATGATGGAAATACGCCAAATTAAGCCTTTTCATAAATAAAGAGAAATCACCGGCTTTTCTGGTTTGGACCAGTAAATGAGTGTGATTTGGCATTAAACAGTAATGATAAAGGTCAAAGGGGTGCTCCTGCTTGTATTTTGTAACTAATTCAAGGAAGTAATAGTAGTCTTCGTTGGCTCTAAAAACAACATTACGATTATTACCCCTGGTCATGATGTGGTAAAAGCTGCGAGATAATAATAAGCGTGGGGGTCTTGGCATGCTTCCATTTTAACACATCGCGGTAAAATGCCGAATTATCAGATAAAAAGAGAACCGTCCCCTCTGCCCGCGCTCCCTCTGCCCGCTCTGCCCGCGCTCATTGGAGGCGGGAGCTCTTGCCGAAGGCGACGCGTTCCAGAATTTCGTTTTCCATGCCCATTATGAGGGCCGGTGTCGCCACGAACTCGCCGTATTTATCGTTAACAGCGTCTAGCGCGTCAGCCAGCCGATGTAGCTTTGTGTGAGGTTGCTCGAAGAGCGTGGCTTGTTCCGGCCGCGCGGCCGCGAGAGCAAAGCAAGTAATCGCCAGGTTGGAGATAGGCCGCGCGGCGCTTTGGGTGTCAAGCAGCCGTTGGGCTTGCCGATATATCTCCGGCGTGGCATAGAGCGGTGAGGGCAATTTCTGGCCGGTGTGCCAGTACGTTCGGTCCGCGTAAAGGCAGCCGATGTGCAGGCCATAGGCCACTTGAGCGTGGCGGCGCAGACGCCGCCCGACTTTTTCCGACAGTTTCATAACTAGTCGCGAAAGAACACGGCGGTCGGCGGTCGGCCGCGGCAGAGCGTAGGAGTGGCCGAACGACCGCCGGCTAAAATTAACTTTATCGACCTCAAGACCCCGCAAACGCAGGTACCACCGGTGCCCCTCCGTACTCCGAAAAACTATTTTTTTAAGCGTCTCCCGCGAGGCACCCAAAAACTCAAGCGGCGTGAAAATGCCGCCGGCGTTGAGCCGCGCTTTGTAGCGCGTATTTATGCCGGGCAAGTCAACGAGAGTCAGGCCGCCGTACACGGTTTTCAGATTGGTGTCATCAATCACGTCAAGCCCGTCGGGCTTGTGCAGGCCGGCACCCACCTTGGCCAGAAATCGGTTGGTTCCAATGCCAATGCTGCAGCGCAGCCACTCGCCGATTTCTTGCCTAATGCTGGTTTTAATCTCTCTCGCGACCGCCGTAAGCGGCCGTTTGATAACGGCCTCGCAGCGGGCAAAATCAAGCACCGCTTCGTCAATCGATTTGGGCGTCATATCGGAGGTGTATCGCCGAAAAACGCGCATCATGCGCTCGTGCACCGCGTAAACTTTCGCGATGTCGGGTGTCAGAACGACGATATCTTGGCAGATGACTTGGGCGTCGCGAACCCTCATGCCGACTTTTATGCCGAGAACTTTGGCCTCAATTGACGGCGCCAAAACGCAGCCGCTCGGCGTGGGGTAGGCCGCGACGACTATGGGCCGCCCGCGCAAAGTGCGGTTGGCTTGTTGCTCGACGCTGGCAAAGCAGGAGTTGAGGTCAATGTGCATAACCAGCGGCCGGTGGCGGTCAATCGGCAAGTCCATCGCTAAATTCCTCCAGTGTCCAAGCTAAATTTTCGCTGTTGAATTTGAGGCGAAAGTATCGCGTCCCGTCGCTCACGGAGAAGACGTGATATAAATGTCTGCCCTCGCGCACCGTGTGGTGCATGTCAATATTTTGGATGCCAATAACCCGTCCGCGCCACGAGAACTTTTGGGGCGCGCCGCGGCGGCGGGAGCCGCCGCGGCGATAAAGAACCAGCACATCAATCTCTTCGTGAACTTTTTCAATCATACTTTCATTATACGAACAAAAACCGAACACGCAACCCCGCCCGGGCTTGACTTTTCACCGGTTTTATACCATTATTACCTTGAGTTTGAACCTTGAAATTCTTTGGGGTAAGCGCAGTGGGAATAACTTTATCGTCATTCTGGTCCACTAGAGCCGGAATCCAGAATTCTTCTATGTTGTTTCCAGCGCGCTTATGATGTTTATTCTTTGAGGACAATCTAATTTTCAGTAAGGAAAAGAAACGTAGGCTACGCTTCAGCATGCTGTTTGCCGGATTCGCGCGTTGACTCGAGATACATTACAAAAAAGAGCGGCGATGGGTCTTGCCGCTCTCGAGGTAAATATCTCGCCACTTTTACTTCATGGGGTGACAGTTTGGGAATGAGCCCCAGTACTGCCCGCAGAACCGTAACAGCGAGTCGCGAATGCCCTGTCCCGCCACCATCATTTGCTGGTAGGGGAAAGCAAACCTTAGTGCGTGGAGAGATGCAATACTGGGCATCATATAGCACCAGATGCTGCATCCTTCGCAGCACGGCAGGCGTCCCTGGTATTTCAACGCCTCCCGTCTTTCCGGAGACGCTAGGGCGTTAGCTAACCCTTCTTCCAGCGGAACTTCGCATTGTGCCCGATGGTAGCATGGCAAGCGCAGCTTACTGTCCGCCGTAATTGCTGCCGATGTCGAGGTTGCGCGACAGAAGGGATTCTTTGCATTATTACCGCCCTGTCGCAGAAATCGGAGCTTGCCGCGGCTCATTTGGACATAAGCTTGACGGCCGAACCAGCGGAGCAGCCGTTCCTCTTCGGGGCTGTACTGTCCCCCGAAAACCGGGTTTACGCTCACCAGTGTGTTGGGAAATCGTCGCGCTAATGCCAGTACACTCCGGAAGGTCTCAATGTTGATGTTTCCCCCATGACCCGGCAGAGTGGTGAAGATTAGTTTTGCCGGTTTTCGACCCGGGCGCAGTGTCGCCGCCATCTCCAGTCCATTCACAATGTGCTGGTAGAAACCGGCGCCTCGGTTGGCATCGTGGAACGCCGGAGTTCCATCGATCGAGAACTGGAGCTGACTGGGGAGTCCGAAGATATCTTCACCGCGCCGAGAGATGAGTGGTCCGCTGACAGTCAGCGAACTAATCATTCCAAATTGATTGGCGAGGCGAATTGCCTCCGGTAATCCCTCGAACATCAGAGGGTTGCCGCCCGTCAGGTCAACATAGCGCACACCTGCCCGTGCTAGCCCTTGGACATTACGCATCACCGCGTCGTGGTTAGCCGTGCCCGGTTTCGGGGACTTAACCAGACACATTTCGCAGCTGGCGTCACACAATGTTGTTAGGTAGAGCTGGCAGCTATGGAGCATTGCGCAACGCCTCCTTTTTCTTGCCCGTAAGGGCTGGTGGATTATCAAGTTTCGTACGGTGATACTTCCCCGTATCTGTGCGCAATTTACCATATTTCTCTCGGTTTGTCAAGCCCCATAGCGTATTGCCTGTCGCCTGCTATTTTGTCCGCAATAACGCTTTGTGCCTGCTGGATTAGCGTGTCATTCGCGTCTCATTCGCGTGATTAATTCGCGCGTCATTAGAGTTTGTTTTATTCGAGTGTATTAGCGTGATTAGGCGCGTTTTTACGCGCCTTCGCTTGACATAATTTGAGTTCCTGATAAAGTATGGCACTGTATGGGACAAATACTCCAAATCATCGAATTAGTGCTGGCCATTGTCATAATTTTGTCCGTGCTACTGCAGCAGCGCGGCTCGGGCATGGGCGGCGTTTTCGGCAGTGAATTTTCCGCCTACCACTCCCGCCGCGGCTTTGAAAAATTCCTCTATTATTTAACGATAGTAAGCGGCGTTCTCTTTTGCGCGACGGCTTTAGCCAGTATCTACTTGGCTACGCGATAACTTATGAAACCGTTTATTCGCCGGCTTCAGGCCGGCTTGCACCAAATATGGCAGACAATACGGGGCTTTCGTCGCTATTTCTCCCGTGCCGAGAGGGGTGTGATCTTCGGGCTTCTACTAATCGCGCTTGGGAGTATGGGTTTTTGGGTTAGGGACGCGCTGGTGCGCTCCGGCCGAGTATCGGCCGGCAATATGGTCTACAGTGAGGGCTGGGTTATTAAGGACCCCAAAATAACGCTTGATTTCGGCCGCCTGACGAGAGCAGGACTAACGCGCTTTGATGCCGCCGGCCAGGTGGTTGGCGATATGGCGGAGAGCTGGGAAGAAAGCGCCGACCGGCAGACCTACACTTTCCACATTCGCCCGAGCATTCAAGCCAGCCAATTGATGGGCTACATTAGTCAGGACAAAAGCGTCTATGGCGGCGCCGAAGCCAGCGCGCCGGACGAACGAACCCTAGTGCTTCAGCTCAAACAGCCGCTTAATTATTTTTTAAATATCACCACCAACCCCGTTTACCCCTATGGCCCGTACCGGCTGGAGCGGCAAACCGCCAATGCCGTAACTCTGGTCGCGGCGCGCGATTATCATCTTGGCCGGCCGAAAATCGGCCGAGTGGTAATTCGGCTTTACAAGAACCAAAATGAGCTCTCTAGGGCAGTGGCGAAAAAACAGGTACTGGCAACCGCTGACCTAACCAGCGAAATACCCGACCTTAAAGTCCAGCGCGTTGCCCTGCCGCGTTTTGTCAGTTTATTCTTGAATATCGCTCGTCCGCCGTTTAACGACAAAGAAACAAGGCGCAAACTTATTCAAGGCGAGAATCTGGCCGATAAACACCTTAAGATGACGCTGGCAAGCAATTCGGCGCCGGAAGTGGACCGCGAGTTGCAAGGAGTGTTGGATAAGTTCGGCCAGCAGGGCATTGAGGTTACCGTCGCCAAGCAAGATTCGCTCACTATCGTGCAAGACACCATTGCTCGCCGCGATTACGACACTCTGCTTTTTGGCATTGACTATGGTTACGGTGAAGATCTGTACCCCTTTTGGCACTCTTCGCAAGCCACCTCAAGCGGCAGTAATTTTGTCGGTTTGCAGAATAAAACACTAGATAAAAAGCTGGAAGAGGCGCGGACTACCAATGACCCGGAGAAGCGGAAAGAATTGGTGGACCAAATCAAAAACATTATCAAAGACGAGTTTGTCGAGATGCCCATTAGGGAGGAAATGTTGACTTACCAGTCATCCAACAATGTCGGCGGCAACGAAATTACCAAATTGTATGACCCGCTGGAGCGCTTTTCCAACATCATCGCCTGGACCGTCACCGGCAAATAGAGCTGTACTTTAGAACTATTTTATGGTATAAAAGCATTATGCCGAAGTGGCGGAATTGGCAGACGCGCACGGTTCAGAGCCGTGTGAACGCAAGTTCGTGTGGGTTCAAGTCCCACCTTCGGCACCACACGGAACTTGGCTTGGCCTATAATAATCTCCCCCAAGGGATTTTTTTGTACAGAGATGCTATAAGTGTTGCCAAGCAGAAAATATATATGATAACATATTAATTACCAAAGTTGTTGGATTGTTAAGGAGAGAGGGGAACGGCTCCGATGCCCGAGGGAATTGCGCTTCAAGAGGAGGCTAATCTGGTCCGCCGCCTGCCGACAGTTCATTCAGTAAGGGTTTCTGCCTTGGTGAGTGACGAGCCGCAGGATGCGGAGCATCTTGAGGATGCGGGGTGGTACACTTCGTACCACGTGACAGACGAAACTCGAAGAGCCGGTCAGTTGCTAGCAGAAAGGTACCCCGACTACCCGGGGACGTTCCGTCAGCTTTTGGCTGACCACTTCCCAACCGGGTCAGTTCCTGACTAACTCGAGGCCCAGCGTTTATTACCGCGCTGGGCCTCGCCATATCTATAAGGTTGAAATTACATAATGCTTAGGGTATAATCAACCAGCAAGCCCAGGTGGCGGAATCGGTATACGCGCATGCTTGAGGTGCATGTGGCCGCAAGGCTGTGCGGGTTCAAGTCCCGCCCTGGGCACCAAGTAAAATTACTTCCCGCAAAACGAACTACGTTCTGTTATTGCAGGAGCGTAACCACTTGGCGCAGCTAAATAT
>Ga0214473_10004859_pt1 | contig 16139 bp, 11 predicted proteins | sample RVTome_7_FD_203509 | JGI IMG/M metagenome (GOLD analysis project Ga0214473, IMG submission 203509) | Soil microbial communities from uranium-contaminated site in the Upper Colorado River Basin, Wyoming, United States - RVT98D197 | ecosystem: Environmental > Terrestrial > Soil > Contaminated >... | reverse complement strand
AAGGGCAGCTTCGGCGATTTCAATGGCTCCGTTCAGTACGACCCGGCCGACCTCTCCAAGTCGGTCGTCGAGGTGACCATCCAGGCCGGCAGCATTGACACCAAGTCTGAAGATCGCGACAAGCACCTGAAGAGCCCCGATTTCTTCGCGGCCGACTCCTTCCCGACCATCACCTTCAAGTCCCTCAAGGTCACTCCCAAAGGCGAGAAGGCATTTGAACTGACCGGCGCTCTCACCATGCACGGTGTAACCAAGCCGGTGACACTGGCAGTCGATATCGTCGGTTCGGTGGACGACCCGATGATGGGCAAGCGCGTCGGCTTCTCCGCCTCGGGCAGAATCAACCGTCAGGACTTCGGCGTGAGTTGGAGCAAGATTCTCGACGCCGGTGGGCTGGTCGTCAGCAACGACGTCGACATCCTCCTCGAGATCGAAGCGGTTGTCCCGCAAGAAAAGCCGGCCAAATAGCCGATCAGGGAAGTTGGGTTTGTGCAACCCCCGCCGCCTCTTGCGGCGGGGGTTTTGCTTTTTCGTCAACTCTGCCCTTCACATTCGCCCGATTCCAAGAGTCGAATTGACATGAAGATGGGCGCAGAGTATCTTCGCCGCCCCGCTTCGCGATCCTCTTGGGCGACTCTCGCCGTGGGTCGGATTGCTTGGCGGATTCATCTGTCAAATAACAACGGTTAACCTCAAACCGCACAGGGGGATAGCAAGCATGGACATCAACGGCTACATGGCCATAATCATCGGCATCAGTGTCGCGAGTCTGCTCTTTGTCGTTTGGCTTGCAAGGCACGTGCTGAGCTTCGACACCGGCACTCCGGCAATGCGCGCCATCTCGGACGCTATCAGGGAGGGTGCCGAGGCCTTCATGCGCCGCCAGTATGGCACCATTGCCAAGCTCTCTATCTTACTGGCTGCCATCATTTTCGTTCTCTATGGATTTGTTCGCGGGCATCACAACTTCGATCCTGTCGACTCACGCATGGCGATGGCGTGGTGGATCACCCTCTCCTTCGTTCTTGGCGCCCTTTGTTCAGGAATCGCCGGCTTTGTCGGCATGTGGATCTCGATCCGGACGAACATTCGTGCCGCCAGCGCGGCGACCCGTTCGCTCAATGATGCGTTGCGCGTTGCTCTTCGTGGCGGCGCAGTGTCGGGACTTCTCGTTGTTGCTATGAGCTTACTCGGTGTCGGTGGTTTGTACTGGCTCGTGGACGCGACCACGAATGTCGCTCAGGAAAAGATTCCTTTAATGATCGTCGGTTATGGATTCGGAGCGTCGTTTGTCGCGCTCTTTGCCCAGTTGGGCGGGGGGATTTACACCAAGGCCGCTGACGTGGGCGCTGATCTTGTCGGCAAAGTGGAAGCGGGGATCCCGGAGGATGATCCCCGTAACCCGGCCGTCATCGCTGATCTGGTCGGGGATAATGTCGGCGACTGCGCTGGACGCGGCGCCGACCTGTTCGAATCGACCGCCGCCGAAAACATCGGCGCGATGATTCTCGGCGCCGGTGTCGCGCTCGCCGCCTCGAAGCAAGGTATGGCATTCGCCGCCGGCGCGATCGGCGTCATGCTCTTCCCTCTCATCGCGCGCGCTTTCGGTATCATCGCGTCCATCGTCGGCATCATGATGGTCAAGACCAATGAGCAGGAAGACCCGATGAAGGCGCTCAACCGCGGATATTTCATCGCGGTGGTCCTGGCAATGATCGGATTCGGATTCTCGACACGCTGGCTTCTGCACATTGAATCCGCGCCCAACGCTTGGCTTTATTTCTTCGCGAGCGGCCTGATTGGCGTCCTGACGTCCGTGGCCTTCGTGTTCATCACGCAGTACTACACCGAATACAAGTATCGCCCAGTCAGAGAAATCGCCGAGGCCTGTCAGACCGGCCCGGCGACCAACATCATCACCGGCATGGCGGTGGCGTTGGAATGCACGGCACTACCCGTGCTCGCAATTTCGGTCGCCATCTTGTCTTCCTATTTCCTCGGTGAACAGGCCTTGCCCGGCGGCGGATTCTTCGGCACAGCCGTGGCCACAATGGGCATGCTCGCGACCGCGGCCTACATCCTCGCAATGGACACCTTCGGCCCGATCACCGATAATGCCGGCGGCATCATCGAGATGAGCCACCAGCCGGAGGCAATCCGCAAGAAGACCGACCGCCTCGATTCCGTAGGCAACACAACCAAGGCACTGACCAAGGGATATGCGATTGGCTCGGCGGCGCTCGCCGCCTTCCTGCTGTTCACCGCGTACTTGGATGAAATCACCAACTACACCGGCACCGCGTTTCACGTCGTTGACCTGGGCAAGCCCGTTGTCTTCGTCGGCGCCTTGCTTGGCGGGATGCTGATTTTCCTGTTCTCCGCGCTTGCGATTCGTGCGGTGGGCAAAGCGGCCTACTACGTCATCAACGACGTCCGCCAGCAGTTCAAGGAAAAGCCGGGCATCCTCAAGGGCACGGAAAAGCCGGATTACGGCCGCACGGTCGACATCGTCACCCGCGGCGCACTCAAACAGATGATCCTGCCGGGCATTCTCGCCATCGGCATGCCGATTTTGGTTGGACTATCTTTCCGCATGTTCATCACCGAGGCCGATCCGCTGATCGCCGCCGAAGCCGTTGCGGCTTTCCTCATGGTCGGCACCATCGGCGGTGTCCTCATGGCGTTGATGTTCAACAACGGCGGCGGCGCTTGGGACAACGCCAAGAAATACATCGAGACCGGCATGTATGGCGGCAAGGGCTCCGACGCCCACAAAGCCGGCGTGGTCGGCGACACAGTCGGCGATCCCTTCAAGGACACCGCCGGCCCGTCGCTGCACGTGCTGATCAAAATGCTGGCCACGATCACGCTCGTGCTCGCCCCGCTGTTTATCTAAAAAGAAATAGGTCCTATAAGTCCTTATAGGGCCTATTTCTTTTCTATCCCACCGTCAACGGCACCAGCGTCATCGTGTCGTTGCCGAAGATGTCGATGACTTTGACCGCGATGGTGTAACGGCCCGGCTCGGGGTAGGTGTGCAGGGCGCTGGTCAGTTCAAGGTTGCGATCTTTGCGAGTGCGGAAGCTTTGCCATTCGTTTTCGAAGATGAAGGAGCCGGTCCATCTCTCTTCGAATTCTGTCATTAACTCTTCTCCAGCGACGACGATTTTGGCCTTGCCACCCTTGACACCCATGCCCTTCGGCTCTTTGATGATCTCTTTGCGGCTGGTGTAATCGAAGTCGATGGCCCAGTAGTCGATCCAGTCTTCCCACTTCTTCGTCAAGACCTCTTTGGTGACCACGCCGTTCTTGTCTTTGGTAATCTTGATCAGTTTGCCCTGATCGCACACTACTTCGCTCTTGCCCTCTTTCATCTCGGCGGAGATGGAATCGATCAGCCCTTGCGTGTAGTAGACCGAGAAGTCGGTCAATTCGATGGCGAGAGTGAGCTTGTCTTTCTTGTCGAAGCGCGGCGTGGCTTCGATGTAGCTGACATCGTAGAAGCGGACCTGGCCTTTCTCGACGGCGCGCTTGTCGAAGACTTCGGGCGGAATCATCTTGGGAGCGAGGTCAATCCCCTTCCCCTTCGCTTCGTCGAGGGCGGCGGGGAATAAACCCATTTCGAATTCAAAGGCGAGGATGTCGGCACGCGTGATGCCGTGCTTGCGGCATTCAAGAATGGCTTCCTCGACGAAGAGCCGCCCGACGGGGAGGTTGATTGGGCCCACAACGACCAGACGTCCGGCGACCTTGCCGTGGAAGAACGAATCGTTCTCAATCGGCTGGGCCTTGTACGCCTTTAGGATCAGCTCGCGGAAGTCGCGTTCTTTGCGCGCTAACGCCTCGGCCTTCTGCTTGCGTGACAGACGCGCATCGACATTGAGGTACACCTGCCGTTCGTATCGTCCGAGGTTGAGGACTTCAAAGGCGCGGAACGGTTTCCCGGCGGCCTTCAGTTCGCGCTGGACCTGAATCAGCCGTTTGCGCGTAGTGTGGATGGCGAACTTGCCGAGGTCGGTGGCGATCCATTTGCGGCCGAGTTTCTCGGCAACGGCCGCTGTGGTGCCGCTGCCACCGAAGAAATCGGCAACGAGGTCGCCTTCGTTGCTGCTGGCGGTGATTACTCTTTGGAGAACAGCTTCTGGCTTTTGGGTCGGGTAGTCCAATCGCTCAGGGCTGTTGCTCATGCTGCCTGTTGTCCAGATGGAATTCTCCAACACCTCCTCGCGTATCTCGTACACGATCTTCCCATTTTCGTCGCGCACTAGGTCGGCCTTCTTGGTCTCCGAATTGAACTTGCGCCTTGCTTGCTTCGATTGCCCATCCTTACGCTCTTTGAAGAGATGATTGAAAACGAACCTGTCAGATTTCGAGTAATTGTATATCGTATCCGCAACTTGATGAAACTTATTCGACCGGGCTTTCAATCCTGAATCGGTGTAATGCCAAATGATCTCGTTTCTGAACCCGTCGGATCCGAATACTTCGTCAAGCGCGAGTCGGAGAAGTGCGTTCACCCGCCAATCGCAATGCACGTAAATGCTGCCGTCGTCGGCTAACAGATCGTGCATCAAGATCAGCCGCTCGTAAATCATCGCGATGAACGAATCTGCCCCGCGCCCCCATGTGTCGCGGTAGGCGATCTGTTCCAAGAGATTCGGCTCTTTGTGGAAGGTCTCGCCGCCGATCTCGATGTCCATCGAGAAGTCGGCGCCGACGTCGAAAGGCGGATCGATGTAGATGAGTTTAAGACCGCCGGCGTCTTCGATCTGCTGGCGCAAGGCGCCGGACTTGAGTGAAGAGAGGATGAGCTTGTTGTCGCCCCAGATGAGTTTGTTGGCCCAAGAGCGATAGGACGAATTGGACGAATTGGACGAATCCAAAGCGAGCTTCTCGTCGTCGCCTTTTTCTTTGCGGGGTTCGTCGATGTGCTCAAGCGTCTGGAAGGGCAGGACGACATTGCAGACTTCGCGGGTCTTTCCGGCCCAGACAAGCTCAACCTCGCGTTTGTCCTCAAAGAGGATGAAGCGGTATTTCTAGGGGAGCGGTTTACCCTGCCGGATGAGTTCGGTGAGGTCGCGCTTTTCGGCGTCGGTGAGTTCGTAGTGGATTGGGTCGCGTTTGGGCATCGGGATAAGTCCTATAGGACCAATGGGTCCTATTCCTTTTTGCGGCGGGCTTGGGTGCGTGCCTTGTAAAGGCGCTCGGTGAAGCCGCCTTCCTTGAGAAAGGCCTGCTCGAGCTGGCGGAGCTGCTGGTCGAGAAGGTAGTTGGTTTGGTGGATGAGACACACCAGTGTGTTGGCCGCGACTTCGGGCGGGGAAACCTCGACATAGGACTTATAGGTCGAATAGGACCTTTTCTCAGCGTAGGCGAGGCGGCGGACCGTTTGGGCAGTTAGATGCTCCTTGGGCCAGAGGGGCAGGTCGCGCTGCCTGAGGAAGTCTTGGTAGTCGAGCAGGAGTTCCTCGAGACTGGCACGGGCAATCCCCACAAGCTTTAGCTCGATCTTCTTCGATGTGCCCGAGGCCTGGCTGCCCTCCGCGATGTTTTGCCGGCCGCTGCGGGCGGCTTGCACCATCTGGTCGTGGGTGCGCGAGCGCTTGTCAATGAAGCGGTCACAGAACTTGACCGTGGCGTCGTAGACAAGCTCGGCCTGCTGGAACGACTTGAGTTCACGGTAGCCGCCGTGCGGTGGGATGAGATCAGCCATAAAAGATATAGGTCCTATAGGTCCAATTGGACCGATTGTTGGTGCTCCATGAAGCTGGCGGCAAGCGCCGCAAATGTCGTCGGGCGGTGCCTCTTGAAGCCGTCTTCATCGACGTAGACCAAGCGGTACACCGTCCCGCCATCCCCGGCGGTGGCATCCTGGCACCAGAGCCGGAGTCGTGCCATCTTCTGGGGGATGTCAATCTCTTCGCGACCCTTCGTCTCAACGATCCAGACGGTTCCGTCCGCTGTCCTGACGATGAAATCCGGCGTGTACGTAGACAGATCCCCGTCGGTCTTCACGTAATCGAGTTTGAAGCCAACGGCGAAGTAGTTCTTGGCGAAGGTTGCGACATCTGCCGCCCTCTCCAGAAAGGCCGCGAATTCCAACTCGAAACCGCCCGAATTGGCTTCACCGACGATATAGGTAAAAGGAGACTTCTTCGCCGCAAGGAATGGCCGGTAATCGGTGGTGAAAGGGCGGGTTTCTCGTAAACGAATCCGGTCTTCAATGCGCGCCGATCCCGACTCCCGAATCGTCAGGGCGTTGATGGCTGTCTTGAACCCATCGAACAGGATTTTACCTGCCTCCGGCTCGGAGAGATTGCGCAGGACAACCGGGTCCTCGAGATCGACCGGTGACGAAACAAACATGTGCTCGCGGATGAAGGTCTTCACTTTTCCATAGAGGATATCGTACCCACCAACGAGGCGCAGTTCTTTGAGTAGCTGCCGCGCAAAGAACGCGACAACAGACCGGTAGTCGGCAGGCCCGGCGCCATCGAGCTGAATCGTGTGATCGATTTCCGCATCGAGCATCCGCTTGAAGACGATCTCGCGCGTCTGCTCAGGCGTAAAGGGTTTCACGGGAAGTTTTGGGTTACCGAGCGCGCTAGGGTCCAGAGATTCCAGATCCTTGTACTCGCGGTGAAATCGGCGGGACAGTTTGGGCAGAGAGATATCGAGAGCATCCAGATCTTTGTCCGGATTCTCCACGTCGACTTCCACGATCAACGACTCATGCCTGACCGCCCCGCCGCCCATCGGGACATACTCAAGCGTCACGCCTTCACTTTGAATCGACTCGACGAATTCCATGAAGGCGGGCGTGCCGATCACTGAGACCGTCTCCTTGACGTCGCTTCCTCGATACATCGGCCGGAGGCCGCGACCAAGTGTTTGTTCGGGCAGAATCCTGGCCTTCGACGAGTAGGCGCGCAGGCCGACGATTGTGGTGACGTTGCGCACATCCCAGCCCTCTTTGAGGACGAGCACAGAGACAATCGCCTTGTGAGGCGACTTCCAAGTGTCGATCCCCTTGGCCTCTTCACGCAGCTTGACCAGCTCCTCACTCGTCTTACCGGAGGCGGCTTCCGAGACTTCACCGTTGTTCTTCGTGTGGATTACGAGAACGGCGTCTTGTAGCTCCGGGCAGATCTTCACGAGGTAGTCGCCGACTTCGTCGCAATTGCGCGTATCGTCGACCATCACGAACAGGACTGCCTTGTGCCCGAGCCGCTCGTGGTCGGCATAGCTCTTCTTCCATTCCTCGATGCCAAGCCGGAGGTAGTCGTCATATTTCTCTGAGAATTTGACGCTGTTTTGCTCTTCGAGTTTTGCCCGGCTCCCGGCATCCGGAAGTACTGGATGCTTGACGATGTTCTGGTGGATGGCTTCGACCAACGGGTAATCAGAGACGGTTTGAACGAAGATGGCCCCGCTGTCGTGCCGCGGGGTCGCGGTCACATCCACTTGTAGCGACAGGCGGCAGTCCTTTTGGAGCATCTTGTGGTTGATGTCCTGTATGGACTTGAACCAGGCCATCTTCGGGTCATGAATGTGATGCGCCTCATCGTTAAAGATTACCAACTCGTCCACATCGCGGATGATCTCGCCGAGGTCGACCTTGCTGTCGGTGGTCTTGCCGACGGGCTTCAGCCCAAACGGCTCCAGGAAGTAGTCCCGCAGGTCGTTGTCATCAAGTGACGGGTCGGGGACGTCGCGTAGGTAGACGCGATGGATATTCGTCAGGAATAGATTGCCTGTGTCGCGGAGTGCCCGGACTTCGTCCTGCAAATGCACAGCGAGGTGAAAATCGTCCTGCCAGTTCTGTCCCTCGAAACCGTTGTCCGGCCGGATGGGATCATCAAAAAAGATCTTGTTACCGTCGAAGTCGGTGCGGAGTCGATCCAAGACGATGATGTTTGGAGCGATGACAAGGAAGTTGCGCGAGAGGGTCGAATCCGTTTCGTACAGTTTGTGGTAGTAACTCCACGCGATCAGGAGTGATATCACCTTCGTCTTACCGGCGCCGGTGGCCATCTTCAGCACATAGCGGGGCCAATCCTCATCGAACATGCCGCTCGACACCGCCCCGGATGAGTCGAACCGTAAAAGATCGAACTTGTCGCGGGCGCGCTTGACCTCATAAAGCCAGAGCACAGTCTCGACTGCCTCGAGCTGAGCGAAATAGTAGCGGAAGGTGTTCAGCGCTCCGCCGGAGTCCTCAACAAAGTGCTCTGTTTCGAACCACCAATGCAGCAGAGCAACAGAGGTGGAAGACGCCCCTTTGTAACCGGACAAACGCCAGGCGTGGACTTCTTTCCGGATCTTCGCGACCAGCGGCGGGAGAAGCTTGTCGTAGGAAGTATCACGCAACGCCTCATCCGCCGGAAACCAGCGATGCCCGGGGAGCAGCGGGGCGTATGGTGAGGACGGAAAGCTCGGGTGCAGTGCCATAGTGTCCTATGTCTTACGGTGCGGTCGTTTCGGCAGATGATAAGGGGCTCATGGCATCGGTTCAACACCGATGATGGTGGAGGGTGCCGACAGATTCTGTCGTTCACGTTCGCCACAGATGGGGTGACAATGCGCAGATATGCTGAGCCGGCACAAAATCCAAAACCCCCGCGGGGGGAGCGCGGGGGTCTTGGAAAGGACTGGGTCTTAGCGAAGGACCCAGGAAAAGTCAGACTAACACTGGGAATATCCGCAAGCGCGGCACAAAACGCAACCCTCTTCGTGCTCCAACATGCCGCCGCAATCCGGACAATGCTCCCTTGAGATGTCGCGCGAGTTGTTGCGGCCGTTGCCTTTCTTGCCGCCGGAATCGACAAAACGGTCGCTCAGGACCTTGGAAATCGCATCGGGAATCGAGAAAACGACGCCGCGGCGTTCGAAAATCGGCTGCGAGCCGCCGATTCCCTGCAGTTGGCGCACGATTTGCAGGACCGGAATCCCCGAGCGTAGTGCCAGCGAGATCAAACGGCAGATCGCCTCGGTGTCGGCCATCGTCGAGTAGCCCGACTTCCCGATCGACGCGAATACCTCGAACGGCTTGCCGTCGTGCATGTTAACAGTGATGTAAAGATTGCCGTAGCCGGTCCTGATCTTCTCCGTGAACCCGGTTAACGTGTCAGGACGGTCCTCGGGTTCGGGATATGTCGACATGTGCGGATGCTTCGGAGCCGGCTTCGGCGTCTCGGCTTTCTCGGCGACAGGCGTGGGCTTGATGTCACACGGATCGGGGCCGATCAAGCCCCTCATCCTCTCAATCTCTTCGGTTTCCTGCTTTGACGTAAACGCGCCGATCTGCTCGGTGTTACGCGCCTTGTCCGGCGTAGCGCCGGTCGAAAGGACCTGCCCCGGGCGCGATCCATCGCGGTATATCGTCACGCCCTTGCAACGTCCGCGGAAGGCCTGCCAGTAGGCGGTCTGCACATCTTCGCGCGTCGCCGATTGCGGCATGTTGATCGTCTTCGACACAGCCGAATCGCAATGCTTCTGGAAGATCGCCTGCATACGAATATGCGACTCGGGCCTGACGTCGGCCGCGGTCACGAAGACATCGCACACATCGTCCGGGATTTCATCGAATCCTTCGAGCGAATTGGAATTGGCGATGCGCTCCATCAGCTCCTGCGAATAGAAGCCGCGCTCTTTGGCCACCTGCTCGAACAGCGGATTCACATCAACCAGGCGCGTGCCCTCCATCACATTGCGCACAAACGAAATCGCATAGAAGGGCTCGATTCCCGACGAACACCCGGCGATGATCGAGATCGTGCCGGTCGGCGCGACCGTGGTCACCGTGCAATTGCGCATCGCGATGCCCTCATCGGCATAGATCGACCCCTCCCAGCGCTCAAACTTGCCGCGATTCGCCGCCAGATCAGAGGAGTGCAGACGCGCCTCCGATTGGACGTGCCCCATGAGCTTGTCGCCCAACTCGAAGGCCTCTTCGGAATCGTAACGCACTCCCAACCGCGCGAGCATATCAGCCCAACCCATCACACCCAGTCCGATGCGGCGGTTGCGACGGGTCTGCTCGGCGATCTCGGGAATTGGGTACTTGTTGGCATCGATGACATTGTCGAGGAAATGCACGCCCATGTGCACCAACTGCGTCAGTTTCTCCCAGTCGATCCCTTCGCTCGGACGGCGATGGTCGTAGTCATGCGGCAACTCGTCTTTGACGACTTTCCCGAGATTGATCGACGCTAAATTGCACGAATCATAAGGCGGCAATGGTTGCTCGCCGCAGGGGTTGGTCGCTTCGATCTCTTCGACGCGGTGCGTGGGGTTGCCCTGATTCATCCGGTCGATGAACACGACGCCCGGTTCGCCGGTGCGCCAGGCGTGTTCGACAACAAGATTGAACACCTTGCGCGCATCGAGCGTGATCGGCTGGCCATCCTTCACATACGGACGGCGCGTGCGCGGATCATGGAGATTGTAAGGCGCGCCCCGTTCGACCGCTTCCATGAATTCGTCGGTGACCGCGACTGAGATATTGAAGTTGGTGACCTGAGTCAGATCATCCTTGCAGGCGATGAACTCTTCAATGTCGGGATGATCGACACGCAGGATCCCCATGTTGGCCCCGCGCCGTGTCCCCCCCTGCTTGACCGCCTCGGTGGCGGCATTGAACACCTTCATGAACGACACCGGTCCGGAGGCGACACCGGACGTCGAGGCCACCACGGAATTGCGCGGACGCAACCGCGAGAAGGCGAACCCGGTTCCGCCGCCGGACTTGTGGATCAACGCGGCATTCTTGATCGACTCGAAGATCTCTTCCATCGAATCGCCGACCGGCAAAACAAAACACGCGGACAACTGTCCCAATGAACGTCCGGCGTTCATCAGAGTCGGCGAGTTCGGCATGAACTCGCAGCCCGCCATCGCGCTGTAGAAGCGCTCGGCAGTCCGCTTTAGATCAGATTCGCCGGCGCCATAAGTGGCGTCCGGCGCGGCGATGGCATTGGCCACCCGCCAGAACAACTCGGTCGGCGTCTCGATAATGCGGCCGTCGTTATCCTTAATGAGATACCGCCGCTCCAAAACCCTTACGGCGTTTGTTGCCAACATCGGTGTTTGCTCGAACATTCGACCCCTCCCTAAGGGATGACCCGACCTTCTGGCGACAGATCACCCTCGCCCCTTAGTAAATACGGCCTTCGGAATGTGAAATTCAGCGTCCCGGTGGGCGTCTTTAGCCCACTGGCGTTCGTTATTGCTGGGCCAGATTATCGGCGCGTGAAATGGCTGTCAATCAGAAAAAGTGAAAAGTTGGCGAAAAAATCACAATATCTTGTGGTTCATTGGGATACTGACCACCCCATCTTGTGACAGGAGTAACATGGTCAGGTTCCGGTGCGTTAGCCGTAGCGAACGAGGAAGATAACCCAATACAGAACAATCGCTTCAAAATAGAAAAGGGGACCTTGCGTCTACTTCCGTGACTTCTTCCCCAAATGATCCGCCAGCAGATGCAAGAACAGCCCAACATCAGTCACGCATCCAATCGCCTGATGCGATCCGCGGTCGGCCAGCTTGGTGACGACGGACGGATTGATGTCGACGCAGACCGTCTTCACCCATGACGGCAGCATGTTGCCGACACCGATCGAGTGCAACATCGACGAGAGCATCAAGACGATCTCTGCGCCTTCGAGATGCTTCGCATAGGCCTCCTGGGCGCGGTTCATGTCGGTAATCACATCGGGGAGCGGGCCATCATCGCGGATTGAACCGGCCAGAACATAGGGAACATTGCGTTTGATCAGAGAATGCATAAGCCCCGTCTTGAGGACCCGTTTCTTGACGGCCGCCTTCAGGTCGCCCGCCAGACGAATCGCATTGATCGCGCGCATGTGATTCTGATGCCCATGTTCGACCGGCACGCCGGTGCGCGTGTCGATGCCGAGTGACGTGCCCCAGAGGGCGCGTTCAACGTCGTGCACGGCCAAGGCATTTCCCGCCAGGAGCGCATCGACCCAGCCACCGTGGATGATTCTCGCCAATGGCTCACCGCCGCCGGTGTGAATCACGACCGGCCCGGCGACGACGACCAGTTTCCCCTTCCGTTTGGTGATCCAGCGGGTGAGATGACCGACGACCCATTCGACCTTCTTTTCCGATGAGACATCGTTGGTCATGAATCCGAAGTCGGAGCGTGCACGGTCCTTGAACTCCGGGATAATGCGGATGCCATCATGCCCGCAGACGATCCACTCGCCCTTCTTCACATCGCGCAGCTTGCGACACTCGGAACGGGTCTCTGCGACGGACGCGACCACAATGCAGGCGTCCATGCGCTGCTTGTCCACACGCCGCCACTTTCCCGATAGGAAGACCTCGGTCGCGTTGTTGGTGCTCGAATAAAATCCTTCCGGCGCCGCGCCATGTTTGGGTGCCCGTTTCAGGACCAGTTGAGAGACCGTGTCGGTATAGAATCCGAGGCCAACGAGATGATCGAGCACATTATCGAGCAACTTCTCTGATTTGGCGTGGATTCCCAGCACCGCGCGGCTGACTTCGGTGTTTGTCGAGCCGAGTTTGAACTCACTGACCTCGAATGTGCCGCCGCCGCGGACAATCTGATCCATCGCCGCGGATAATGTCCCGGAATCAACGAGGTGCCCTTCGGCTTTGACGGTGGCTGTGTAGCGGCTCATGGGCGTTTTCCTGCGCTAAATGTATTTCGGTTTGGTTCGATAATCTATATCAGGCACGATCCGCCGGCGGCGGACGCCTCCCAAGTCCCTTGGGTGGCGCAAGATAGGGTCCAGTATCACGGAGAGCAATGGAAGCAGTCGACTACATCCCGCCCGGACAACTGGGCCACCACAAGCACGGCGACAAGGTCCTGCAGGTGCAGACCGAATTCGCCATGCGTCCGCGCCCGCGAGTGACTTCGTCTGTCCTGGTCGATGGTCGCATCGTCCACAAGACCGACCGCGAATGGACCGACGATCTCACGCAGGCCGAGAACCGTCAGAAACTCGAAGCGTCGCTCGCCGAGCAGCACAAGGCAACAATGGCGCTTGTCCATGAACGCGCCGCCGAGTTCACCGGCGAACAGAATCACTGCGCCACCCCCGGCGGGCCCGGCTACGAGGACTCCACCTTCCGAGACACCATCGAAGAGGTGCTGCGCACGGTCCCGTACATCATGGCGTTGTATGAGTTCGACGTGGAAGGCCAAGTCGTCTACCGCTCGCAATTCCGCGACATGGTCGCCGAATGGGACCGAGAATTCGAAGCCATCTCGGCGATCGTCTTCGGCATGCCGTCGGTGATACGTGTCGGCGATTTCCGTCAGGGCATCGTCTACTTCGGCGCCGAGAACCTGATCGCCGCGCGCATCAAGGGGCGCGCTTTCGGCATCATGACCGACCCCGAAGCGACAGTCGAACACCTGAGACGCGATTTCCCGGAGTTCTTTGAGGCCGTGTACAATGCGACAGATCCTGTCTGACATACGCGCCCAGTCGGGCGTGACCGGTGTGGCGGTGATCGCCAAGCGCACAGGGAAGATCGATCATCTCTTCCCGGCGGCGTTCACCGAGCGTCACACCCAGTTCCTGCGTGAGCTGATCACGTCGACCTATCAACGGCTCCGCGGCTTCACACGGCTGGCGCTGCGATTCGAACGAGTCGTGGTGCACCTCTACAACCAGCCGGAGTTTCTTCTCTTTGTCACAACGCTGCCCGACACAGATAACCGTCAATTCGAGATGGTCGTGAACTCGAAATTCGGCTCGATCTCGCGCGAACTGGTTCAGAGCGGCAACGCCATGGTTCCCGGCACAACGACCAGCAGGGCAGCGCGCCCGGCTCCCACGGCGGCGCCGTCCGCGCCGAGTCGGCCCTCAACTGCTGATCCAATCCTACGCCTGATGACCGCATGCAATTCACTGACCGATCAGTTGGCCGATGCGCGCGGACGTTTGCGTCTGGCCAACGACTGGCGCAAGGCGCGTGATCTTGCCAATGGCACAAACGGCGTACTCGACTCCATCATGGTCGACGCCGCCGGACGTCTGCAAGTTCGCAAAGGGCATGTCATGCCAGCCACGGCTGTCGTGATGTCGGCATTCGCGGTCATGATTGATTCGTTCTTCGAGACGCTCGACACACAGCGGACGCTCGCCGAAGAAGAGTTCTACATGCTCCTACGGCCCCACCGTGCGTCGCTGGAACCCGCCGGCTTCTTTATGTACCTCGATCAACAACAGCAGCGCACCAAAGCGGTACGTTAACTCGCGCGACACGGGCGGGGTCAGAAGGCAGATTCGCTTCGCTCGCTGCAAGCGAGCCGCCACTACACATCACCTAATCGACGTGGTCACCACGGAATCTCTTTCTTATCCCTGAAGAACTTCCCCGTCGGTCCATTCTCGGGCAATGTCGCCAACCACACGATCGTCTCCGCACCTTTGACGACACCGCGCGATGCGCGCGCGCCGCCCATGCGCGTGCGCACCCACCCGGGACAGAGCGTGTTGACTTTGACGTGCGGCCCTGCGACCTCAGCGAGTTTGAATGTGAAAGCATTCATCGCCGCCTTGGAAATGCAATAGGCCGCAGGTCCCTCAAGTCCCTCACCGAAGGAACCCGAACCCGATGAGACATTCACAATCCGCCCGTACTTCCGTTTCCGCATCTGCGGGATGAGCGCGCGGCAGAGACGCACCGGTCCGTGGTAGTGCACCTCCATCGTCTCTCGGAAGGCGTCGTCTGTCGCGGTCATCACCGTCCCGGGCGGATACACCCCGGCGTTGTTGATGAGAACATCGATGCCAACGCCATCCTTCTCAAGCTTGGCGAGACACCGATCAATACTCTTGGGATTGGCGACATCGAGCGAGACAACTCTTACACGATGGCCGCGCCCGGCCAATTCGTCAGCGGCCTGTTTCCCGAGCCTGGCATCGCGCGCGCCGAGAAAAACATCGAGTCCGCGTTTGGCCAACTGCGCGCAAACCTCGAGCCCGATGCCGCGATTTCCGCCGGTGACGAGTGCGACACGAGTGCGAGTAGCATTCATGCCTGCTAATCTCTCAAAAGTCGCCATTCTTGACACGGACGTCTGCGGCCAATCTGAGATGGCGGTTGTCGGCATTGATTTCGAATTGAATTCGTAGATACCTTGAGGTTACCAGGATATTGCTCGACCGGCTGGGACATGGCCAACCACAACCCCGACCCTGAGTACATCAAGCGCCTGGCGGGTTTGATCCGCCAGTGGTGCCGTGGTGAACCCTTGCCCTACAAGGACGAAAAGTGGATGGTCGACCGGATGATTGATTGGCTCTGGAAAGATCCAACCTGCTCGAGACGTCTGCGTGCGGCAGGATTCTCACAAGGCGTGGAGGATCGCGATTGCATTGCGTCCGACTATCTCGGAGAAGTCCTTGCGCGCAATCCCAACGCTCTGGCACAACTGCTATCGGATGTGTTACATGCGAGCGACGCTGTTCTGGTCAGCACCTGCCGACGACGGGTCATCATGCGCGTGCAGAATTTGCTCTATCAGCGCTGGAAAGAGTCTCACGATACAGACGCCAGCATCGATAGAGCGCTGTGGCACGAATTGAAGAATCGCCCGGACCTCTATGTCCTTCTGCCCGACTCCTCACCTTCACCGCGTTATGTGACCGTGGTGCGCGACGGGCAACTCAGGACGGATCGACCGATCATCACACTTGAAGAGATGATTCGTCTCATCGCAGAAGTCTGGAAAGGATCGCGCCAGATTCCCGCCTGCGTCAGAGCGGTCATGCAGATCGTACGTGAGGATCATCAATGGTGTGCGCTTGTCCCAGTAAAGGACGTGTTGTTCGATGCTCTCTGCGAAGCCGCCCGTCAAGGAATCATGCGCTCTGAAGAACTGAGATTCTCTCCCGAAAAGCCATCACCCGAAGTGGCACTGGTCCTGAAGGCCTCGTTGGTGTCGACCATGCAACGGGTTCGAGGACTACTTCAAAAGTACGTGGACAACGGGAAGTTTTCGTGCGCGGTGGCCGATGGGCTGTATAGGGCCTATACTGCCCCCCATTTAGGCACGGGTTGTTGTAACAGAGTAAATTGGGGCTGACCGGAAGGAGGTCAGCCATGAAGAGACGGCAGTGGACGTCGGC